>Ga0194137_10000330_pt1 | contig 33023 bp, 30 predicted proteins | sample TARM_MetaG_T3_14_FD_134025 | JGI IMG/M metagenome (GOLD analysis project Ga0194137, IMG submission 134025) | Freshwater microbial communities from Pennsylvania, USA, analyzing microbe dynamics in response to fracking - TARM_MetaG_T3_14 (version 2) | ecosystem: Environmental > Aquatic >... | reverse complement strand
GCTCTTAAAATGATTCGTCCGAACGGTGTCTTGCTTATTGGAATCTCCTAAACTATTGAGATACCAACGGACAATAAAAAAGAGCCGTTACAAAACCAGATTAGCTAGTTTTGCAACGACTCCATTTTATCGCCTAAGAATAAGATTCGTGCTATATCGATGCGGGTACCGTGTGGAAAGGTGTTGCTGTAGTTTCCATAATAGGGATAGGAAATAATTCGTCAAAGTTTTATCAAAAATGTCGGATACACTGAAATTGTTCTCTCTGCGAGAGATGGTTTTCTGATTTTTCCTTTGGCTCTTTAAATTTTATGGGTATTTATAGAGTGAGGTTATAATTTGAAATGGCAAAAATATATCAAATATAGGTATAAAACTTTAAATAATTATGATAAAGATACTTGTGGTCATGAATTATAAAAAACAAAGCATCTTATTCAGCTTGATACTATTGATGTTATAAAGTTGGATAGGATTTATTTCTTCTTTTATATGTCGATTTATTTTAGTTGTATGATTCCGTAAATGGATGTAATTTCTAAATAGAAACATCGAAAGGAGAGGGGTCGCATATATTATAATGAAGAACTTATTGAAAGAATAAGTAAGGGTGATGAACAAGCAACGAATGAACTTATTGAGCAAAATAAAGCACTAATATACAAAATCATCAAAGATTACTACTACGCATCTCCCACATCTCAAGATATGGAAGATGTATTTCAAGCAGGTTGCCTGGGGCTCTTAAAAGCGGTGAAGAATTTTGATCCATCCCTTGGGAATAAGTTTGTCACGTACGCGTATTATCTTATCCGTGGAGAGGTACAAAGACTAGGAGAAGAACATTGTCGCAGGGAAAAAGTATTGTCTGAAGTTCTAATTCGCAACAAAGATGGGATGATCATGGAATCACAAGAAGAAATCATGGATTATATGAGATATGCACGTGGAGAAGGAGAGAGCGAATGGACCCATTCTAAGGATATGGACAATAAATTGCTTGTGGAAAAACTATTAAATCAGGTGACACCGCTACAAAAAAAGATATTAGTGTATCGATATTTTGAAGATCGTTCACAGCAAGAGATTGGAGATCTGATCAATAAATCTCAAGTATTTGTTTCCAGAGAAGAAAAACGTGCGAGAAAGAAACTCTTAGGCATGATGGTCGCTGAAGAATGTTTGTTGTAGGGATGTTCACACTTCTATTCGTGTTCACTTCTTACTGCCTAATGCTAAAGGCTGTCCCGATATTTCTTGTGGGATTTTGCTGTATGGCCTTAGGGATCTATGTGCAAAAGCCCAAAATTTGGCTTGTACTCATTGTGGCGCCATTGCTCGGTGTGTTTTCTCAAAGCGTTTACTTTTATCCGTCTACGCCAAGTAGCGTGCGAGTGAAGCAGGTTTATCCCCAGAGACTATTGGTGGAGGATCAGGGAAAGCTTTATGAAATGGACAACTACCCCATAGGCGTAGAAGAAGGGGTTTTATTATTCGCAGACTTCACTATAGCGCGAGAAGAGCCCAATACACGTGGTGTACATGGAAAGCTTCAGTATGAATCCATACAGGGAGCAAAAGATCTCGTGAGTCGGTTAAGGGGCGTTAAAAAGTTAGCCACCATGAAACTGATAGAAGTTTTTGGGATGGACCATGGGGGCCTTATGGCATCTCTAGTCTTAGGAAATAAAGACTTTTTAAATGAAGAGCGTGCCATGGATATGAGAGGGTTAGGTATTATGCATATTCTCTCCATTTCGGGCTTTCATTTTGCTCTGCTCGAAAAAGGGTTTAAGTTCATGGGGGTCAAAAAGACCGCGCCTGCTTTACTTCTCACGTATGCCTTGATGTTGCATAGTATTCCAGGGTATAGAACAGTTTTGGTACTCCTGTATAAGGTTCTTGGGAAAATTTTAAGGCGAGATCCAGAGCCCATCACAGGGCTTTGCCTGGCAATGATCCTTCAAGTATGTTATCAACCCTATATTATATTTAAAGTAGGATTTTTACTGACTTACCTTGCGTCATTAGGGATTGTGCTGATGCAAGAACCCTTTTTACGAGCTCTATATTTTCTGCCGCCTATCCTTGGAAAAAGTATCGCGCTGACACTGTCTGCTTTGTTTCTAACATTTCCATTTATTCTTTCTTTCTCACCAGACTTTTCGCTAGGGGTTTTTCTTGGGAATTTATGTATGGTTCCATTGTACTCAATAGTGACCTATTTATCCTTTTTTGGGATATTTGCAAGTGGTTTTTCATGGGGGGGATTCCTCTTGCAACCTTTTGTAGAGGTGTTTTTCGATTTAAGTCTACATGTGGGACATCTATTAAGTAAAATTCCTCTTCATATTGGAATGGCGCATCTCTCCATTGATTATGGATATGTCGCCATTGCCCTTGGGGTTCTTTACACACGAAAACGTCGTAAACTTATGTTGGTAGTAATCACAGCGTGCTTACTTTGGGGGATGCCTTTTGGAGAGCGTATTTCGGTATACAATATTTATGGGACCCCCAAAATTCAGGTGATACAAAATTTTCGCAAGTATGATATTATGGATTATAGAGTAGCTGAAAGAGGTGATCTCTCCTTAAGAGTTCCAGTAGTTATGAAGATGGGGCAAAGTATTGTGGAGATTATTCCTGGGCATCACAAAAAAGATGTGCCGAGGATTCTTATTGGTGGCAAAGAGGTACATCTAGAGAAGCAGATGTCATATTATCCAGGAACCAAAAGAATTCAGCAGTTGATATTTATTAATGAAAGGGTCTATAGGGTAAAGTAGTGGATTATTTAGCGATACAAGAAGTGGTGAAAAAAAATCAGAAGCGGGCATTTTTTCTTTATGCTCAAGATGAACAGTTTATTTTTCAAATTAGAGATTTGTTGCGGAAAAAAGTACTGAAAGAAGAGTCTTCCTTAAGTCATATAAAACTTGACAGCAATAGATGCACCCCAGAGGAACTTGACAATGCACTGTCGACGTATTCTATGTTTTCAGAAGATATTATGGTGGAGCTTACTAATGCACAGTTTATGGAAGGCTCTACAGCACATCCTTTAAAGGAAGTGTTGCTAGAGTACTTTAAGAATCCTCGTGAGGATTTGTTCTTTTTTGGATACTACAAATATGAGAATGATTTAAGTAAAAGGAATAAGTATTTAGAAGATATGAAAAAGAAATTCCATCCTTTGGTTTTAGTGGAAGGAATCGATCCATTAAAGGGGAAAGGCATGGAACAACTCATCACAAGGCTCATGGATGAGAAGGGGATTGTGGCCAGTAAGAACCTGCCAATCTTCATTAATGAAGTCTTTATGGGAAATACGCTACAACTGGAGAAGGAACTAGACAAGTTGGCCGCCTATGCCGATGGAAGAGAACTAAAAAAAGAAGATGTATTAACCTTGATGGAGATTTCAGATGAACGGCATATCTTCAATCTCATCTCCTTGATTTTTACGGATCGTGGGCTAGGAAGAAATATCAAGGAAATTCTTAATCTGGTCAATGATTTGATCTATCGAGGTGAAAAACCAGAAGGAATCATGGCCTCTATAGGAGCTAGACTAAGGCAGTATTTCAAAGTAAAAGTGGTGAAGGAGAAACGTGGCACAGTAGACGAGGTAATGAAAGTGCTTAATACGAGAAGTACGTGGTATGCTGAAAATGTTACAAAAATTGCTTCATCCATCACCATGAAGGAGTATGATGCGTTGTTTAAGGTACTGCTTGAACATGAGTATCAGTTGAAAACCTCTTCTACAGACACCAGTGCACTCTTGGAAATGCTCTTGATTCGCTTGGTGAATGTACGAGGGATACAATAGGTCTGGTTTGAAACGTCGTAAAATGCCAAGAAAAAAAGCAAAAACCCGAGTCGTATGGTTTGCACCAATACGCTCGGGTATCTTATTATGCTAATTTGTTTAACTTTAGTGTAAGTCTTGACTTCTTTCTAGAAGCAACGTTCTTGTGAATAATTCCCTTAGATGCAGCCATATCTATGGATCTAATCGCAGAACCAAGAAGTACCTTAGCTTCTTCTGCATTTCCTGCTGTTACAGCAGTTTCATACTTCTTAATAGTAGTCTTTAGAGCAGATTTCACCATTTTGTTTCTAAGTGTCTTGGCTTGTGTTACCTTAATTCTCTTCTTTGATGATTTAATATTTGCCACTTTTTCACCCCCTCCAATCATATTTCAGAAATGCATTTTTTCAGCAATTCCTAAAGGGTTAACTCTAGCAATTTGGGGAAATATGCTTGCGAGTCTTTAACATTGGTATTATATCATCATCAACTAGGAACTTCAAGCAGAATCTTCCATTTCCTAGAAATGGATTTTAAGGAGAAAATTGAAATTTTAAATTCTACCCCAAAAACAAACTAGATAGAATTTACTTATGCAAAGATTAGGATGGAACTTAGTAGGACAAAGGGATCGTATAGAGAATTTGAGCAGCTAGGAAGAAGTCGTAGATGAAGATGACTTGGTGGGGAAGCTCTTTGGGGCTCAAAGAAACAAAGAACGAAGAAGGTTCAATAGTATTTTTTAAAAATCCATGGTTCCAAAGGTTGCTTGTGTTATAATATACAGTGGGAAAAAGTTATGAGGTGAAAGTTATGCAGAGTGAAAGACAAAAGAAAATTAGAAATTTTTCCATTGTTGCACATATTGACCATGGAAAATCAACCTTAGCAGATCGGCTCATTGAATATACAGGAACGCTTACAGAAAGAGAAATGGATAAGCAAGTTCTTGATAATATGGAGCTAGAGCAAGAAAGAGGGATTACCATCAAGTCAAAAGCAGTGCGATTGATTTATAGAAGAGAAGATGGAGATTATACGCTAAATCTCATTGATACGCCTGGTCATGTAGACTTTAATTATGAAGTTTCAAGAAGTTTGCAGGCTTGTGAAGGGGCTATTCTCGTGGTGGATGCTACCCAAGGTGTTCAAGCACAAACATTGGCCAATTGCTATTTGGCCCTGGATAATGATTTAGAAATTCTACCTGTGATCAATAAAATTGATTTGGCCTCTGCTAGAGTAGAGGAAGTAGTCAAAGAAATAGAAGATGTCATAGGCATTGAAGCAGAAAACTGTCCTAAAATATCAGCCAAAACAGGCCTGAATATCTTAGACGTGTTAGAGGGGATCATTGAACATATCCCCGCACCCAATGGGGACGAAGAAGGGACCCTTCGGGCCTTGATTTTTGATTCCACCTATGATTCATACAAAGGGGTGGTCTCCTTTGTGCGCATTCAAGAAGGTAGTATAAAACCAGGGACAAAAGTAAAGTTCATGGCCACTGGAAAAGAATATGAAGTGACGGAAGTTGGTGTTTTTACACCGGAGTATCTTCCAGTGGATATTCTTCGTGCAGGGGATGTAGGCTATATCACCGGTAGTATCAAAAATGTTCGAGATGCTCGGGTCGGAGATACCGTAACCACCGCGAAAAATCCTGCTACGAAGCCACTACCTGGCTATAAGAAAGCTGTACCCATGGTGTTTTCTGGGATTTATCCTGTAGACGGCGCAGATTATGAAGAGTTGAAAGAAGCTTTAGAGAAGCTGCAGATTAACGATGCAGCCTTGGACTTTGAATATGAGTCCTCCATTGCCTTGGGCTTTGGTTTTAGATGTGGATTCTTAGGTTTGCTTCATATGGAAATCATTCAAGAAAGAATTGAGCGAGAGTTTAATATACCCATCATCACCACAGCACCTTCTGTCATCTATAATGTACATCGTACCAATGAAGAAGTGGTGCAAATTACAAATCCTACCAACATGCCAGCAGCCACGGAGATTGACTTCATGGAAGAGCCAGTGGTGAAGGCCTCGATCATTACACCTTCAGACTATGTAGGTGCAGTGATGGAGCTTTGCCAATCAAGAAGAGGCGTTTATGTGAGCATGGAATATGTGGAGCAGACAAGGGCTGTTGTGACCTATATGATTCCTCTCAATGAAATCATTTATGATTTCTTTGATACGCTAAAGTCTCGAACAAGAGGCTATGCTTCTTTAGATTATGAGCTATCAGGATACCAGGAAACAAAGCTCGTGAAACTGGATATTCTATTGAATGGTGAAGTGGTGGATGCCCTTTCCATGATCGTGCCAGAAGAGCGTGCTTATGTGAAGGGTAGAAATATTGCTGAGAAACTCAAAGAGGTTATTCCAAGACATATGTTTGAAATTCCCATTCAAGCGGCGGTGGGCTCTAAAGTCATTGCTCGAGAGACTGTAAAAGCCATGAGAAAAGATGTCCTAGCAAAATGCTACGGCGGAGATATTTCTCGAAAGAAGAAGCTCTTAGAGAAGCAAAAGGAAGGAAAGAAACGAATGAGACAAGTGGGATCCGTGGAAGTGCCTCAGGAGGCTTTCATGAGTGTCTTAAAGGTAGAGTAGATGAAGGATAGGAAGCCCGTAGGTCTCTATATTCACATTCCATTTTGTGCGCAAAAGTGTTTTTATTGCGATTTTGCATCTTACCAAGGGAAGAACCATCTGGTCGAAGAGTATCTACAGGCTTTGGGCAAAGAAATCCAGGTAAAGACCGAAGGACAAGTCTTTGACACCATCTTCATCGGCGGGGGAACACCGTCGTATTTGTCCTGCGAAGAGCTGGAGTTATTGGGATCCTATCTGATGCCGCTACAAAAAACGGCTGAAGTGGAGTTTTCCATGGAGTGCAATCCAGGAAATTTGACCAAAGAGAAAGCAGAGGTCATCCAAAAAATGGGTGTCAACCGCCTTTCCATTGGACTTCAATCTTCCAACGATGCCATTCTTTTGGACATTGGTAGAATTCATACATTTCGGGAGTTTGAAGAGAATTTTCATATGCTTCGAGAACTGGGGTTTGAAAATATCAATGTAGATTTGATTTACGGATTGCCTCATGAGAATCTAAGCATCTTGGAAAAGACTTTGGCAGATGTGTTGGCCTTGAAGCCAGATCACATCTCCTGTTACTCGTTGATCATAGAGGAATTTACGCCTTTCTTCTATAAAGCACAGCGAAATCAGTTGGTGTTACCCGATGAAGAGACAGAAAGAACCATGCATGAAACCATTGTGGAACATTTAAGCGGGGCTGGATATCATCGATATGAGATTTCTAATTATGCTTTAGCAGAGAAAATGTGTAAGCATAATATTCGGTATTGGCAAGGAGAAGAATACATTGGGTGTGGTACTTCTGCCCATGAATACTTTCAAGGGACGCGTAAGGAGAATGTACGTACCATTGAGGGTTATATTCGGAAAATGTCGGCGCAGGGTTCTGCAGCTACAAGAATTCATGAAAATAGTAAAGATGAAGATATGGAAGAATATATTTTTATGGGGATGCGTATGATGGAAGGTATAGATAAAAAGCGATTTTATCAGCGTTTTTCTGTGGAGCTTCATGAAATCTACGGACCCATCATAAAGAAATATATGGCAGAAGGTCTTCTCCAAGAGACCGCTACATCCTTGAAGTTTACAGAAAAAGGTGTGGAGTTTTCAAACCTTGTATTGAGTGATTTTCTCCTCACGGTATAAATAAAACCAGCATGCCCTAATAATGAAAAGGGATGCTGGTTTTTTGTTAGCCTCTTGTAAAGACCAAAGTGTTTTCTGTGGATAGGTCTTCATTAAAAGCATAGTCACTATAATCAAAGGACTTTAGTTCTTCAATGGTTTGGACATTGTTCTTGGCCATGAACCGGGCCATTTCTCCACGGGCTACTTTCGCATAGAAAGCAACAATGGGATATTTTCCGTTTTTCTTTTCTCTAAACTCTATATGTACCACTTGTAGAGAGGTTTCCTCAAGTCGTGCAGCTTTGGCATATTCTTGAGAAGCCAGGTTCACGAGGATCTCGTCTTTGGCATCCTTCTCCAGTTGTTGTCGGATTTTATCGCCCCAAAATGTATAGAGGTCTTTTCCACGTGCGTTGGCGTGTTTGGTGCCCATCTCTAAGCGATAGGGTTTCATGGCATCCAGGGGTCTCAATAGCCCATAAAGACCAGAGAGAATCCGCAGGTGTTTGGATAGATAAGAGACCTCTTCTTTTTCCAGGGTATCCACATCCAAACCTTTGAACACATCTCCTTTAAAGAGGTAGAGGGCAGGATAGGTTGACGCTTTTTCAAAGTTTTGAAACCTTTCGTAGTTTAGTATGGCTAAATCTTCACTGATCTTCATGAGATTCTCTAAACCTTGCACATCGTAGCTACGCATTTCTTTGGATAGTAGCGCGGTGTCCTCAGGAAATAGTGGTTTGGTTGTTCTTATAGAAACTTTCTCTTCCTTCATGGTTTTTGAAGGAGAAACAATTGCGATCATAATATACCTCCGCGTAGTTGTTTAATAAATTGTATCATATTTATTCCAAAAAGAGAAAAAAGGAAGGAGGGATTTGATCTATTGGATGCGTCTCATGGAATAGTAGCTTATAATAGAGGATACAGACAGGTGAAGACATAAGGAGTTTTCTGGTTCATAGTGAAAGAGAGCATCTTGTGGCAGCGCATCTAGAAAGTAATATACAGGATCATGTGAAAGGAGTTTTTTATGGATCAGCATCTACAAAAAACCTATGAAAACAAAGTGGAAAGACTCATCAAGAACCTTGAAAAAAATCAAATGAAAGGAGTGTACTTCACTTCTCGGGAAGAACTGTTCACTTATTTAGACCAGCATGTCTTAGATCAGAGTAAAGTGTCCGTGGGAGGATCCCAAACCTTGTTTGAAGTTGGGATCCTAGAGTATTTGAGAAATCGGTCGGTGATATTTTATGATCGTTATAAAGAGGGCATCACCGGGGAAGAGAAAAAAGAACTGTATCGACAGTGCTTTTTTACCGATAGCTATTTCACCTCCACCAACGCCATCACCGTGGAGGGATATTTGTACAATGTAGACCACACGGGTAATAGAGTAGCGGCCATGCTGTACGGGCCAGATAAGGTATATGTACTCATTGGGCTGAACAAAATTGTGGATACGCTAGAAGAAGCAGAACAACGAGTGAAGAGTGTGGCAGCACCAGCCAACAATCTGCGCCTACATCGACAAACACCTTGTGCAACCTTTGGCAGCTGTGTGGATTGCAAGGTGGAGGATCGCATTTGTAATGAGTATACCCTCATCAAAAGGCAAAGTGTCAAAGGTCGGATCGAAGTATTGATTCTACCAGAGTATTTAGGATACTAAACGTAAATTGAAACATCCCCCACGTCAAGAGCGTGGGGGATGTTTTGTCATAAACTAATCGTTATCTTCAGGTTCTTCTTCTACATCTTCTGGAATGGGATCAATTTCTGGAATCTCATAAGTATGTTCATCGCAAACGTCTCTTGGTTGTGTGCCTGTGACAAACAAATCTGTGGCCACGGTGTTTTCGATGTAACATTGCTCATTGGGGATGCCACCAGAAACATAGCAAAAAGTTGCGGTGGTGATGCCTGAAGGAGCTGGAACACTCTTGATATCTAGTCCCTCATGCAGATAGGCCATGATTTTACCATAGGCTGTCTGGGTTAATAGGGAGCTGGCGGTGGCATTGGTATTGGCATCAAAAATCTTCGAGTTATTTCTTGAGCCAATCCAAATGGCCGAGGAGTAGTATGGGGATAATCCTGCAAATAGAATTTCAGAGGTAACTTCAAGTTCAGAAGGGGTTATACTACTTGCAGTTCCTGTTTTGCCCGCTATGGGCATATTTGTTCGTTGCATTCCAGGCACGTTTTTTTGTACAATTTCTCTCATGATATCATAGAGAATATAGGCATTTTGTGGAGACAATATTTGATCTGAATCAGGAGTCTTCTCTAGAATGACATTGCCATCTTGATCTGTAACTTTCGTATAAACGATGGCTTCTGTGACAATGCCGTTGTTACCGAAAGCACCATAAGCTTGAGCCAAAATCATGGGGTTTCCACCATTCTCCTTTTCATTTGTATAATTACCAAGGGCTAGAACTGATGGACGTTGTTGCTCCGCTAATTTAGGGATAACTATACCGAATCTTTCGGCATAGGAGAGGGCTATGGGCATTGAGTTGGGCATTTCGTAATGAGTTTTAAAAGCCACAGTATTGTTAGACTTTAAAAGTGCAGTACGAATACTGGTTTCCCCATCATATCGAAGATTAAAATTGGTAGGATAATCAACTCCTTGACGCTGGGATAAGCTTCTTAAAATAGCAGCTTCTTCAGGGTTGTTCCAAGAGTAAGGGCGATCTAATGCAGGTGAGGCAAGGGTAATATAGCCTTCCTCTAATGCAGGACCATACACTGTTAAGGGCTTTGTGGTGGATCCGATATGTCTTAAGATAGGATTTTGGACGGTATCAGAATAATAGGAGTAATTGAATCCATTGGAGACACGATGGTCTCTTCCGCCAATGATGACCTTCACTTGGCCAGTACGATAATCCATGGCGGAGAAAGCAGCTTCAGCTTCAGTGACTTCCTCTTCAATGGTTGTGTGTTCAGTGATGCCCCAAGTTTTCTTCACGGAGTTGATATAGGTCACATTGATGTTGGAGAAATCACTGAGGATGCTTTGGGCATACTCTTGGGCATCACGGTCCATGGTGGAATGAATGATGAGACCACCATAGGCGAAAAGATAGCGTATTTCTTCATCGGTATAACCTCTTTTGGCTTTTAAATCTCTTGTCACTTGATCCACTACAGGTCTTGTGAAAAACTCATAGTTGTATTGATCTTGGACCAAAGAAGTTTGGGAAAAGGGGAGGCCTTTTTCTAAAATGGCGATTTGTCTGGTGTACTCTTCTTCCGTGAGCCGTTCTTCGCTGAGTGCGAGGGTCAACTCGTTTTGTCTGAGGAGTTTTTCGTCAGCGGGTAAGAGTGCAAGATCCAGCTCTTTAGCATAGTCGTTGTACTCTTCACGGGTGATTTTATCATTGTCTCTCATGGCTGCCAAGACGGTCTTTGTGCGATTGATGTAGATTTGTGGATTTGCCATGGAAGATCTGGAAAAGGCGTAGTAAACACTGGGACTTTGGGTGGTGCCTGCGATATAAGCAGCTTCTACCACGGACAACTCTTTGGCGGACTTATTGAAATATTGTCTTGCAGCGGCTTCTACACCATTGGCTCGTCCACCCAGGAAGATGCTGTTCAAATAAGTTTCAAGAATTTGATCTTTGGTAAGCAGTTTTTCTGCCTCAATGGCCATGAAGATCTCTTGAATTTTACGCTCGTATTTCTGATCCCTGGTTAAGAAGGTATTCTTGATGATCTGCTGTGTGAGGGTGGATCCCCCTTGCATATCACGATTGCCTGTGATGTAGCCCAGAAGGTCTCGAAGGGTTACACCGATGGTACGTCTATAATCCACCCCATTGTGTTTTTCGAAACGTTCATCTTCCACGGAGATGAATGCATTGATGATGTTGTCGCCCATTTCAGAAAGAGGAATGGGAAAGCGTACTTCATCTGTATGGATGATGTCCATTTGATTGCCTTCATTGTCCACAACGATGCTGGGTTCACTCAGGGCTAAAAAACGATTGATGCTGACTTCTGGAGCATTTGCGCCAATATCTAAAACGATTTTTGCTACGTATAATGCGCCAACCATGGACGTTACTAATAAAGCTATGAGAAAAAACTTAATAAATTTTGTAAAATAGGTGAAGGAATTGCTCGTTGCATTCCTCCGGGTATTTGGTCTCTTTACCATGAAGGTACCTCCTATAATTGTTTCCTAAGTATTATAGCATAAAAGATGCCCTACCTTGTAGTAGCGCATCTTTATGAAAGTCTTAATATTCCATGATGATTAGAAGTTCTCTTTCCAGTTGAATACATAGGGTACATTTCGATAATAGTCCCCGTAGTTTAGGCCATAGCCAACCACAAAAACATCGTCAATGGTGAAGCAGCAATAGTCCGCAGACATATCGATGGTTCTTCTGGAAGGTTTATCTAAAAGGGTACAGGTTTTTACACTTCTAGCGCCTTTTTCTTTGACATAATTCACCACAAAATCCATGGTGATGCCAGTGTCGATGATATCATCCACAATGAGGACATCATAACCTTCAATAGAATCTGGCACATCGTTGACGACTTTACAAGTGCCTTGGGAGGTTTCGCTGTGTCCATAGGACGACGTGGTCATGAAGCCGATGGTTGTGTCCAGGTCAATGGCACGCACGAGATCCGCGGTGAAAATAAAGCTGCCTCTTAATAGAGAAAGGACATAGAGCTTTTTATCCTTGTAGTCCTTCGTTATGAGCGCACCAACTTCTTGCACTTTTTCTTGTATTTCTTTCTCAGAAATGAGAATATTACGTTCTTTGTTTTCCATGAGGGTTCATCACCGATTCCTTTCAAAGTATACATATTACACTAAATAATATATAATTGATGTGAATATGTCAAGAACCTTGAAAAAAAGGAGGGAATCTTGTGATTACAGGTAATATAGATGGTGTTCGTAAGAGAATACTCGACGAACTAGAAGAAATTTTTGAGATTAAAACAGAAAAGTATTCCTTTGTTCATGAAGAAATCATTGCCATCATGGTGAAAGCCACCAATGAACTCAATCGCGAAATCAGTGTCTTGGTGGATCGTAAAGGAAAGGTCTTGGAGGTAACGGTGGGAGACAGCAGCACCGTTTCGTTGCCTTTGGTGGACTTAAGAGACAATAAGCTTTCTAGAGTGCGTGTGGTGCATACCCATCCCAATGGAAATCCAAACTTATCGGCGTTGGATATCTCCGCTTTGGTGAAAATGAAATTAGATGCCATTGTGGCCATTGGGGTAAAAGAACATCCAGAAGTGGTCATGGGCTTTTTAACCGTGGAAAACCAGAAAGTCCACGTGGAAGCCACAAAACCATTGTCTCTTGAGGATGCTCAGCGTTTTAATATTCAAGACCGCATTCTCTATAATGAAGGATTACTATTAGAGGCTGAGGATTTGGAAGAGGATGAAGAACGTGCGGTACTCATAGGCCTAGATTCCGAAGATAGTCTGGTGGAATTGCAAGAACTGGCCAAGGCTGCAGAGGTTAGTGTCGGAGAAATCATGTACCAAAAGAGAGCCACCCAAGACAATGCGTACTATGTGGGTAAAGGGAAGGTCAGTGAAATTAGAGATGCCTTGCAACTTACTAGGAGCAATATGGTTATTGCAGATGACGAGCTCACGGGTTCTCAGATTAGAAACCTAGAAGACGAGCTTGGGGTGAAGGTCATCGATCGAACTACGTTGATTTTAGAGATTTTTGCCAAGCGTGCAAGAAGTAGAGAAGCAAAGCTACAGGTAGAGCTGGCCCAGCTGAAATATCGTATGTCTCGGTTGATTGGCCTAGGCACAGTCATGTCTAGAACTGGCGGTGGTATTGGCACCAGAGGTCCAGGAGAGCAAAAGCTTGAAATTGACAGAAGAAAGATCAGAGACCGGGTCAATGACTTGAGAAATGAACTGAAAAAAGTTGTGGCCATTCGAAGCGTACAAAGGGAAAATAGAAATCAAAACGAAATTCCGAGAATTTCTTTGGTAGGGTATACCAACTCAGGAAAATCTACCCTTAGAAATGCCATGGCAGACATGGCTTCCAAGGATGCGCTGGTGAAAAACAAGGTCTTAGAGAAAGACATGCTTTTTGCAACTTTAGATACCACAACGAGAGCCCTGTCCCTGGAAGATAAACGGGTCATCACCGTAACAGATACCGTGGGGTTTGTTCGGAAACTACCTCATGATCTCATTGAGGCTTTCAAGTCTACCTTGGAAGAAGTAATTTACTCTGACGTTCTTGTCCATGTCATCGACGGTTCTGTGGATGATTGTTATGGGCAAGCGCTGGCGGTGGATGAGGTGTTGGCTGAGATTGGTGCAGATAATGCCCATAGAATCATCGCCATCAATAAAATTGATAAGGGAAAATCCTATAAAGTGGAAGAGGTGGAGAAACTTTATGAGGGACAATATCCCATCATTGAGATCTCTGCAAAAAATGGAACCCGTTTGAAAGAACTCCTATCCTTAATCTCTGAAGTATTACCAGATCATATGGTGGAAATACGCGCATTGATTCCTTATGCCATGCAAAAACTCATGGGGGTCATTCATGATTTTGGGATTCTCCAAGAGGAATCTTATGAGGAAGAAGGGACCTTGGTGGTGGCAAAAATTCCAAGGAAAGAACTGCAAAAGTTTGAAGCGTATCTGATTGGAGGTAGTGAACTTGAGGAATCTCATCATTGAATATCAGAAGGTTTATCATGAAGTAGCAAAGACTTTGGAAGAGACCAAAGATATTTTAGCCGCTTTTGTTTTTGGCAGCATCGTCCATGGCGATCTCTGGGAAAACTCGGATATAGACTTTTTTGTCATCTATAGAGGTGAAGACCAAGGCATTGAAAATGTTTATTCCATAGAGCATGGCGTGCCAGTGCACTTTAAAGTCATGAGCAAGAAAGTCTTCATGAGCTTAAAGGGGTTAGAAGTGCGAGGTAGTTTTCTACATCGCATCTTTTCTTCTTCAAAAGTTGTTTTTTCAAAAGATGAAGAGATCACAGCAAGATACAATCAACTACGGTTTTATCCGGAAATGGATCGGCGTAAATGGACGCTGTCCTACTTGGGGAAGCTCATTAAAAGCATTGATGCCACAGATAAGTTTTTACATAACAGAAATCTTTATGGGGCCTATAATACGGTGCTACAATCCATGGAGCTTTACGCATCTGTGTATGTGAACTCCAGGGGCTATATGATATCTAAAGACACCATTGGTATGGTGGCGGGATTAGATCCATCATTTGAGGAGAAATACCTATATTTGGTATCCGGCGAAGATTTAGAGGAGAGAATCCTTCAAGTGAATAAGCACTTGAAAGTGACCATAGATGGAGAAATTCATGAAGCATCGGAAATTATTCTGCAGTATTTCCGAGACAAGTCTCATCCCATGAGTGCGCGAGAAATCATTCAAGATGAACTTTTCCATAACTTTGATATTCAAATGGAGGGTATTCTACAGCTACTTTTCAAGAAGAATCTATTAAAAAGAGATTTTAGAGCTGTAAAAACTCCTTCAGGAAAAGAACTCATTAAAGAGAATGTGTATCGTTTGTAATGGGTTATAAAACAGTACATCAAACTGCAGAAAGTGAATTCATGGAAAAAAAGTCCACCTTTATTGGTGCTTGTAAGCGTGTGTTCAGTGAAGAAGAGGCCAAGTCTTTCATTGGCGAAATCAAAGAAAAGTATAAAGATGCGCGGCATCATGTCTATGCTTATACCGTGGGAGAGGACGGTCTCTTGCAGCGGTATAGTGATGATGGAGAGCCTCAAGGAACTGGTGGAATCCCCATGTTAGAGGTCATCAAGAAAAATCAGCTAAAGAATACCTGTGTTGTAGTAACCCGTTACTTTGGCGGCATTTTATTGGGCGCAGGAGGCCTTACAAGAGCCTATGTAAAGGGTGCATCTTTAGCCATAGAGGCATCGGGGATTGTGGAACGTGTGGAAGGATTTTCCGTGACAATTCATGCACCCTACGATCTTTCCGGAAAGATCGAACACATGTTAAAAGAAAGAGAAGTCTTTGTACAAGAAATTGCCTATACAGAAGAGGTGCAAATCATCGTACCTGTATTGGCGGAGCAAATGGAACCATTAACAAATGAAATGATCAATCTTACAGCCAATCGGGTGAAGTTTGACGTTTTAGGTCCAAAACTCTTCTACAAACTTCAGAAAGAACTCATCGAAGAATTTGAAGAAGGGTAGACCCCGTGATATAATATTGGATTGTAAGAACTGGAGGGATGAAACATGTCAGGACATTCAAAATGGCATAATATCCAAGCAAAGAAAAGTAAAGTGGATGCCAAAAGAGGAAAATTATTTACAAAAATCGGTAAGGAGCTGCTCATGGCGGCGAAAGAAGGCGCAAGCCCAGACACCAATGCCAAGCTACGGGATGTCATTGCCAAAGCCAAGGCTGCAAATATGCCAAATGATAACATCACAAGGCTTCTTAAAAAGGCAGCTGGGGATATCAATAGTGCAAACTATGAGGAAATGGTCTACGAAGGCTATGGACCCAGTGGCGTGGCCGTGATTGTAGAAGCCTATACAGACAACAAGAATAGGACAGCAGGTAGTGTTCGCCATATTTTTGATAAATTCGGTGGGAATCTTGGCACCAGTGGCTCCGTGATGTTCATGTTTGAGAAAAAAGGTCAGATTGTCATTGAAAAAAATGACGACATTGACGAAGAAGAACTGATGATGCAAGTCATTGAAAGCGGCGCAGAGGATTTCAAAGTAGAAGAGACGGTCTATGAAATTATTACAGAGCCTGAGGCTTTTGAGGAAGTAAAAAAAGCTGTGGAAGATTTGTCGGTAGAGATCTTGGAAGGGGAAATCACCATGCTGCCAAATGTTTCCACAGAGCTAGATCTAGAGACCTCCATCACTTTCCAAAAACTCGTGGACAAGCTTTTGGAAGATGATGATGTGGACAATGTATATCATAATGCAGACTTTCATGAGGATTTTGAATAAATGTTTTTCTAGAATAGACCCCATAGTATAGTAGGCACGAAACCCTCGGCCTACTTTTTTTTTCGTAGAAAATAGTTTAAGGAAAAGTTTATGCTTTAAAAAGATGATGCTAATAACCCCTTGTTATACTAAAGGCAACAATGAAGTAGGTGATTAGGGTGAAGTGTTCAAATTGTGGGCATGGTAATGTAGAGGGAAGTAAATACTGCAATCAATGTGCATACCCTTTACTGGGAGGCAAGATTTCTCTTGGGGCATATGAACGGTTGCCAGAAACAAAGAAAAACGACTTGGTGTTTCATGAGCAGGATAAAAAAGTAGAAGACTCCGCTGATGCTAGCCATGGACATCGTGTGGGCAGAAAGAATATGAACATCTATGATCCAGAGGGTGAACCTATAAAACATAAGCGTCCCATGGTGCTAAAAATGACCTTGGTGATACTACTTATGCTCTTTGTTTTTGTAGGGTACAACGGCATTAAGTTTGCCGTGGATACCCAGCAAAATCGTGTAGCCCAAGCAGAAATCAAGAAACAGCAACAGGTCGTTGCAGAGGAACTAAAACAGTTAGAAAACTATCGGGAAAAGTTTAATGCAGTGATTCGAAGCTATGAAGAACAAGGAATGCTTATTGAGGAGAATATAAATGCACTGACAACCCTAAGGCTGAATCGATTTGCCCAAGGGTTGGGGTTAGGAGATACCTTTAACAAGCTGGTGAATCGTGCCCTCGATGTATCAAAAGTCCGGACGTTGAAAGACAACAGTAGTACCTTAAATGTGTTGGTGGAAGAACTCATGAATCCCCCAGAAACCTACGTGAGGAAGTACGAGACCTTAGGACTATTGAAGCAAGTAGAAAATAACATCACAAAGATTGTTTCAGGGGATATTGGTGGAGAAACAAAAGAAGAGCTTAAATCCCTCCATGAAGATTATGAAAACCTATTGATAGACTTGAGAAGATGAGGAGAACCGTAGCATAGTGCTGCGGTTTTTTTAGTATAAAAAAGGAAAAGGAATGGAGAAAGATCTGCCGAAGATTTTTTGATAAATAATTGAAAACCCCTTGATTTCTAAAAATGAATTCGGTATAATACAAGCATAAGTTTAAATAATAAGCTTTTGCTTAAAAGAGGTGAGTGTTATAACCCAGAGAGAATGTGAAATTGTAGAAATCATCAAAAGAAATCCCTTTGTCTCACAACAAGAGATTGCGGATGAACTCAAAATTACCAGATCTTCTGTCGCAGTGCATATTACAAACCTATTAAAGAAAGGCATCATACGTGGACGTGGCTATGTGGTGGATGAAAGAGATCATGTATCGGTCATCGGTGGAAGCAACATGGATATTGTGGGTTATCCCTTCAACAATTTGAAAAGAAAAGACTCTAATCCAGGAGGCGTGCAAGTGTCCATGGGCGGAGTAGGTAGAAACATTGCTGAAAACTTAGCTAGATTGGGGGCGCATACGAAACTGTTCACGGTGGTGGGTGAAGACATCTACGGCGAACAGATCATCAAGGAGTCCCAAAGCTACGGTATTGATATGAGCCATGTGAAAAAGGTTCTTGAGGAACCCACAGGCACTTATCTAGCCATCTTAGACCATGAAAATGACATGGATGTAGCCATTGCTTCCATGGAGATTTTCAAAAAATTGAACACCTCTTATCTAGAAGAACATCGGCACATCATTCAGAAGAGCCAAGCCATCGTTTTTGACACGAATTTAGAAGAAGAGGCCTTTCGGTTTGGTGTGCAGCTGTTCAAAGACAATGATTTGTTCCTAGACACGGTATCACATACAAAAGCCCTTCGGGCAAAGGACGTCATCGGATATTTTCACACCATAAAGCCAAACCGTCTGGAAGCAGAAGCTTTATCAGGGATCACCATTGTAAGAGAAGATGATTTAAGAAGAGCCGCTACATACTTCCATGATCAAGGTGTGAAGAATGTATTCATCACCCTTGGTGCTGAGGGCGTCTTCTATAGCGATGAACAAGAAGAAGGCATCATGAAAGCACAAAAAATTATCCCTCAAAATGCCACAGGAGCAGGAGACGCATTTCAAGCGGCCTTAGTCTATGCAGCGCTCCATGGCTATGGCATTAAAGAACAGGTGCGCTTTTCTATGGCGGCGTCTATTCTTGCCATGAGTGCCAAAGAAACCATTAATAAAAATCTATCTGTACAAGCCATTGAAAAAATAATGAACCAAATGGAGGAAAAGTAATGAAAGAATTTGTTGTTATGAGTCAAGAGGTCCAAGAAGCATTTGAACAGGGAAAGCCCGTGGTGGCCTTAGAATCTACCATCATTTCCCATGGGATGCCTTATCCTAAGAACGTGGAAACAGCCTTGAAGGTTGAAGCCATCATTAGAGAACATGGCGCAGTACCAGCCACCATAGGAATCATCGGTGGTGTGTTAAAAGCAGGACTCACTGAAGAAGAGATTGACTATATGGGGAAAGCACCCAACATTGCCAAGGTGTCAAGAAGAGATATTCCTTACATTGTGGCCATGAAAAGGGATGGGGCAACTACAGTAGCCTCCACCATGATCATTGCGGCCATGGCAGGCATTAAAGTCTTTGCCACAGGAGGCATAGGTGGTGTCCATAGAGGGGCAGAGACCACCATGGATATTTCAGCAGATTTAGAAGAGCTGGGCACAACAGATGTGGCCGTGGTCTGTGCTGGCGCCAAGTCCATCCTTGATATTGGCTTGACTCTAGAATACTTAGAGACCAAAGGGGTACCTGTGTATGGTTATGGCACCGATGAACTTCCTGCTTTCTATACAAGAAAGAGTGGATTCCCTGTGGATTACAGAGTGGATGACCCTGTCACCATGGCTAAGGCGTTAAAAGCCAAGTGGGATCTGGGACTTCATGGTGGTGCACTCATTGCCAATCCGATTCCAGAAGCTTATTCCATGGATGAAGCCTTCATTACGAAGGTCATTGAAGACGCTGTGGTGGAAGCCAAGGAAAAGGGTGTGAAGGGAAAAGATACAACGCCTTTCTTGCTGGCGAAAATCAAAGAGATCACGGGTGGAAATTCCTTAGAGTCCAATATTCAATTGGTCTATAACAACGCAAAAGTTGCAGCGCTTGTGGCGAAAGAATACATGAATTTATAAAAGGGCTTTAATAATTGTTTAATCTTCTCTAGGTACAATGGAACCATCGGCATGAATAAGAGTACTTTTTGTGATGGGAGAAGATGAAGTGATGAACGGACAAAGAATGATAGGGTTTATGGTGACCATGGCCATATTGATCCTGATAGGTGCATTTTTAATAACGTTACTACCTTATATCCTTTTTGGATTGTTGCTAGTATATGTGTACCGCCAATTTATTCGGCCCATCTTTAGTCAGAAGAATGAGCAGGCTCAGGAGTATAAGAGCTACCAAAGTAGCTATGAACGATCTGATGTAGGTGAAGACCCCTTGGCGGATCAAGTGAAAAGTGTTCATGATGATAGCTTTTTCAAGAAAGAGCATAAGGTTATCGATGTGGAATATGATGATGATACCCAATAAACCACAGGACTGAGTAAACGCTCAGTCCTATTTTTCGTCCACACCTTTCTTAGCAGTGTAGAAACATGTTAAGATAGATAAGGAATTAATGGAGGGGAATTATGTACGATTATATTAAAGGACAGTTTAAAGGGATTTATAAAGATTATGTGTCCATTGAAAATGGAGGCATGGGGTATAAGATTTATACGTCTGGCAATTCCATGGCTAGAATGCCCTCTTTAGATGAAGAGACTACCTTGTATCTCATGCAAATTGTTCGAGAAGACTTCATCGGTCTTTACGGGTTTACCACAAGAGAAGAACTGGATCTTTTTTCTGTGCTGATCACCATCAACGGTGTCGGGGCGAAAGCAGCCTTATCCCTTTTGTCAGCCAGTGCACCTGAAAATCTAAAATATGCCATCATTCATGAAAACGAGACGTTACTCATGAAAGCACCAGGCATTGGAAAGAAAATTGCACAAAGATTGATTCTTGAGTTAAAAGGAAAACTCCACCTGGAAGCCCATGAAGAAATGGATGAAGCGGCCAAGCAAAAAGCAGAATCAGAGAACATTTCTAATGAAGCCTTGGCAGCATTACTTACCCTAGGGTATGGAGAAAAAGAAGCATCCAAAGCATTGGCGCAAGTAGAATGTGGTCAAAGCATAGAAAGTTTAATTAAGGATGCCCTGAAGCATCTCATGAATTAGGAGGAGGGCTAGGAAATGAAAGAACGAGTGATTACCTCGGAGTTCATGGAGGAAGACCAAGCTAATGAGTACTCCCTAAGACCCCAGAGAATTCATGAGTATATTGGTCAAGAAAAAGTAAAAGAAAACTTGAAGGTGTTTATTCAAGCAGCAAAAATTAGAGAAGAAGCCTTAGACCATGTGATTTTACATGGTCCACCGGGCTTAGGAAAAACCACTTTGGCCAACATCATTGCCAAGGAGATGGGAGGAAGCCTGAAAGTAACTTCTGGACCAGCCATAGAAAAAGCAGGAGATTTGGCTTCTATTTTGACCACGTTAAATGACAATGATGTGCTGTTCATTGACGAGATTCATAGGCTTTCAAGAACGGTGGAAGAAATACTCTATCCAGCCATGGAGGATTATTCTTTAGACATTGTCATTGGTAAAGGAGCCCAGGCAAAATCCATTCGATTAGACTTAAGTCGGTTTACCCTCATTGGGGCGACCACTAGGATTGGCCTCCTGACTTCTCCTTTGAGAGATCGATTTGGGGTGCAGCTGTCCATGGAGTATTATACCTATGAGGAGCTCATGGAGATCATTGTACGAAGTGCCAGTATTCTAAACTTCGACATCCATCAGGATGCGGCCATGGCCTTGGCAAAAAGATCCAGAGGGACGCCACGAATTGCCAATAGACTGCTGAAAAGAGTGCGGGATTTTTCTCAAGTACGAGGAGAAACAAGCATTACAGTGGATACGGCCTTAGAAGCATTGAAGCTTCTAGATGTGGATGATGAAGGTTTTGATCGCATTGATCGTAAAATCTTGGAAGCCATGGTTCACAATTTTAAAGGGGGTCCGGTGGGCGCAGAAACACTATCTTTCTTTATAGGGGAAGAGATGGACACCATAGTTGATGTCTATGAACCTTATCTTCTCCAGAAGGGGTTCATTATTCGAACACCTAGAGGTAGAGTGGCCACGGAGCGAACCTACGAACATTTAGGCGTCACAAAAGATCAGGAAGAACTTTAAGAGAAAGTAGAGCAAAAGAAATGAGGAAAGAATTTGAGAGTAGAAGATTTTAAGTTTGATTTGCCAGAGGAACTCATTGCGCAGCATCCTCTGGAAAAAAGAGATGGCTCTAGGCTTCTTGTTTTAGACAAGCATTCAGGGGCCATAAGCCATAGACAATTTAAGGACCTGCCTAGCCATCTTCAAAAAGGAGATGTGTTGGTCTTAAATGACACGAGAGTTATTCCAGCAAGACTTTTAGGGGTAAAGGAAGACACCAAGGGAAAGATGGAGTTTTTACTCCTCAATCGAAAGCGGTTAGACACCTATGAGTGCTTAGCGAAACCTGGTAAAAGAGCAAGAGTTGGGGCAGAGTTCTCCTTTGGAGACGGTCTCTTAAAAGGCCAAGTGGTAGAAGTATTAGACAATGGAAATCGCCTGGTGACTTTTACCCATGACGGTGTTTTTGAAGAGATATTGGACCAATTAGGAGATATGCCTCTTCCGCCATATATCAAAGAGAAGTTAGCGGATAAAGAGCGTTACCAAACGGTCTATTCTAGGGCAGAAGGCTCTGCAGCGGCGCCCACAGCGGGGCTCCATTTTACTGAAGCGTTGCTCCAAGACATCAAAGCCTTGGGCGTTGAGCTGGCGTTTTTAACCCTTCATGTGGGCTTGGGGACTTTTCGACCTGTGAAAGTGGAGTCGGTGGAGAACCATGATATGCATGAAGAGTTTTATAGTTTAGATGCCGAAAATGCGGCCATCATCAATGCTGCAAAAAAAGAAGGCAGGAGAGTGATCTCTGTGGGTACCACATCCACAAGAACCTTAGAGACCATTGCCGATGAAGAAGGTTTCGTGAGAGAAGCTTCGGGGTATACAAAGATTTTTATTTATCCAGGGTATAAATTTAAGTGCATCGGTGGTCTGATCACGAACTTCCATTTGCCGGAATCCACATTGATTATGCTGGTTTCTGCACTGGCAGGAAAAGAAAATACCATGAATGCCTATGAAACTGCGGTGAAAGAGCGTTATCGCTTCTTCAGTTTCGGGGATTCAATGTTTATAAAGGAATAGGGAAACGCGTATGTATACATTATTAAAAACTGAAAAAAGAGCCCGAAGAGGGCGTTTTGAAACTCCTCATGGCATCATTGAAACACCTGTATTCATGAATGTGGGGACCTTGGCAGTCATTAAAGGTGCAGTCTCATCCATGGACTTAAAAGATATTGGATGTCAAGTGGAACTGAGCAACACCTATCATCTGCATCTTAGACCGGGAGATCAGTTGGTGAAGAAAATGGGAGGCATTCATAAGTTTATGAATTGGGATCGCCCCATATTAACAGACTCAGGTGGGTTCCAAGTATTCTCCTTGGCAAAGATTCGAAAGATCAAAGAAGAAGGGGTTTATTTTAGTTCTCACATTGATGGCAGCAAGATTTTCATGGGTCCTGAAGAGTCCATGAGGATTCAATCAAATCTTGCCTCAACCATAGCCATGGCCTTTGATGAGTGTATCGAATTGCCCGCAGAGAGAGACTATGTGGAAAGATCTGTGGAAAGAACCACCAGATGGCTTGTGCGTTCGAAGAATGAACTAGACCGTTTAAACAAGAAAGAAGAAACCATCAATAAGAAGCAAATGCTCTTTGGCATCAACCAAGGGGGGACCTATGAAGACATACGGGTAGCCCATGCTAAGGAAATTGCCAAAATGGATTTGGATGGCTATGCCATTGGAGGCCTTGCGGTGGGTGAAACCCATGAAGAAATGTATCGCATTTTGGATGTGGTGGTACCGAACTTGCCCCAAAATAAACCCATTTACCTCATGGGCGTAGGAACACCAGAGAATTTACTGGAATCTGTGGAGAGAGGGGTAGACTTCTTTGACTGCGTGCTACCAGCCAGAAATGGTCGACATGGTCATGTGTTTACCTCCAGAGGCAAAATCAACTTGAATAACAAACGCTTCGAGATGGATGAAAAGCCCATAGATGAAGGATGCCAGTGTCCTGCTTGCACCCATTATACAAGAAGTTATCTCCGGCATCTTTTTAAGGCAAAGGAAATGCTCGCCTTGAGGCTTTGTGTGCTGCACAACCTCTATTTCTACAACACACTCATGGAAGATGTGCGGCAAGCCATCGATGAAGATCGATTCCATGAGTTTAAAGCGCAAAAGCTAGCAGATTGGTCCAGAGGGCAAGAGCCTTTGGTAGAAAAATAGGAATATAGAAAGAAATGGCATAAGTTTCAAAGAAGTTCTTTCTAATTCATATAAAATTCACTATAATAGTAGTATTAAATATTGGAGGCTTAATTTATGGATTTATTACAACAACTGTTCCCCATTTTACTCATGCTTGGACTCATGTACTTCATGTTGTTCCTTCCTGAGAAGAAGAGAAAGGCTGCATTTAACAAAATGATTAGCGAGCTAAAAGTCAATGATGAAGTGGTGACCAGAGGTGGCATCGTGGGAAAAATCGTGAAAATCGATGAGGACAACATGACTGTAGAAACGGGTTCTGAAAGAACCAAAATCAAATTCTCAAAGAGTGCCGTGGCGTCTGTTCGTCAAAGCGATGCAGAGTAAATGAACCGATAAGGCTACTGTAAGGGCAGTGTAGTGGACCTGCCCTTTCCTATTGAGTATAAAGAGCAAAATAAGAGTCGTGCAGGATGTTTGTCCTGACACAAAAAAAAGCGGAGGTTATTTCTACTATGAAAAGAAGAGGCAATATCACATTATTTGTCATCATATTACTTTTATTATCTTTTCTAGCGTTTACGGGACTTAATGGACTTACACTTGGCAATTACCGAGTAAAATCCTTTGGAGAAGTCATCAACAGAGGACTAGACCTTCAAGGTGGCGTCTCTGTGGTGATGGAAGTGCAAGCGGATTCTTTATCTCAAGAGGAGCTTGCATCGATTAAGACGCTACTAGACCTTAGAGTGAATCGGATTGGGGTCAGTGAAACGGTCTCTACCACCGAAGGAGATAAGCGTGTACGTATTGACATTCCAGGGGTATATAACTCCAGTGAGATTGTGACCAATTTGCAAACCACAGGAGAGCTGACCTTTGAAGGCCCTGATGGAAATATCATTTTAACAGGAAGTGATGTGCTTCGTGCCACAGCCATGTTGGACAACAACAGCAGTCCAGTGGTCAATCTGGTGCTTAATGAAGTGGGGACTGAAAAGTTTGCCATAGCTACGGCAGAGTTTAGAGGGAGACAGATTTCCATCAATATGGATGACGAAGAGCTTTCCTCACCCATGGTGAATGATGTCATCACTGGTGGAGAAGCGGTGATCACAGGTATGGGCTCTGTAGAAGAGGCTCAGAACCTTGCAGGGATCATCAATTCTGGTGCGCTCCCTTATCCTGTTCGCGCCATCCAGGTGCAAACTGTTGGACCAAGCCTTGGTGAAGGGGTCATGAGTGATGTGGCCGTAGCGGCTACATTAGGATTGGCCTTGATCGTTCTTTATATGCTTCTTAAGTATAGAAGGACTGGATTCCTTGCAGCCATAGCTCTGGGCTTCTATGTATGGCTGCTACTCTTTGTCTTCCATGGCATCAATGCGACGTTATCTTTGGCAGGCATTGCAGGATTCCTCTTAACCATCGGTATGGCGGTGGATGCCAACGTACTGATTTTTGAACGTATTCGAGAAGAGCTACGCTTCACACAGGATGTGAAAAAGGCCATTTCCACAGGTTTTGGCAATGCCATGAGCTCTATCATAGATGCAAACATCACCACCATCATTGCAGGAATGGTTCTCTACTATGTAGGGTCTGGTTCCGTCAAAGGATTTGCCCTGACATTGATGATTGGTATCGTCATTTCCTTATTCTCAGCTTTGTTTATCACCAGAAGGCTCATGTGGCTGGGTGTAAATATGGGCTTCTTGACAAAGCCAGCGCACTTTGGTATTTCCCAAGGGGCAAAAGAAAAGAAAGTCTTTGATTTTATTTCTTTAGGAAAGTATTGGAGAATCATTTCTGCAGCAGTGCTTGCGGTAGGGATCTTCTTCATGGCCACCCAAGGATTAAACCTAGGTCTAGATTTTGCTGGTGGAACCCGTCTTGTGATGGAAGTGGGAGAGGCCTTTGATAAGCCAGAAATGGACGCATTGGTGGCTGAGTACGATACTACTGCAGTGACACAAGTTGTGGAAGGCACTCAGATAGAAGTGAGAAGCCAAAATCTATCCACAGAGACCATTGACGACTTGGTGGATAGCATCAAGGAAAAGTATAACTTAGAAGATGAAAGCATCCTCTCTTTAGATGAAATTGGTGCGTCTGTGGGCAGAGAGCTTACAGAAGGTGGCATCAAGGCTGTTCTTCTTGCCACATTGTTCATGCTCATTTACATTTCCTTTAGATTTAAGAGAAATTATGGATACGCTGCAGTTGTAGCACTGGTCCATGACATTTTCTTCTTGGTGGCTGTCTATGCAGTGGCTAGAATATCTGTCAATACACCGTTCATTGCAGCAGTACTGACCATTCTTGGGTATTCCATTAATGACACCATTGTTGTCTTTGACCGCGTGCGTGAAAATAAGAACCTACATCCAGGAGTATCTGCGAAGGACCTGGTGAATAGATCCTTAACCGAGTCGTTCTCAAGATCCATCGGAACGCTCTTAACCACACTCTTCACCATTTTATCCGTTGCGATTTTGGTACCGCAAATTAGAGACTTTGCACTACCGATTTCCATCGGAGTTATGGTAGGTGGTTTGTCTACATTCTTCATTGCAGGTCCTGTATGGATTGCTTTGGAAAATAGTGCGAAAAAGAAGAAGTAGTTGTCTAGGTAGTAAAGGTCGCTGTAAAAAGCGGCCTTTACTTATCCCCTAGGTCTATCCGCGGTTCTTCATTGTTAAGCATCGGTTTTTGTATTATAATAATAGTTGTTTCATAAGAGAGGGATGCGTATGGTGACTACATATTTACGGGCCATATTTAGCAGTGCAGAATCCATGGGCACCGTTAAATATTCACACAAGGCCATTTTAAGAATGATGGAAGCGGTGAATAGTCGCGAAAAAATAATAATCTATGGCAAGGGCAACCGTGAAGGCATTTGTAGCATCGCTATGCTGATTCTCATGCTGCGTTATTTTAATGCAGATTTTGACTATTTTTTGATTCCCAAAGGAGGGAATAAAGAAAGTCTTGTGGCAGATGTGAAGACCCATCTAAACTTTTATTGTCCTGATGTCTTGGTGTCCTTAGAGGATTCTTTCACAGAAAGTGTCTATGAGACTTTACGAGAAGAAGGGAAGGATCTTATTGCCATTGGCCATCAAGGGGAGGAAGTTCCCTATGGTTTTCAAGAAGTAGAAAAATCACTTTTGAAAACAGTCTTTCATTTTGCCAAGGGATTATCGGACAACTATGACACGAGAAATGTTTATCGCTATACAGACCTGGTGTATTTAGGCATTGATGCTGAAGAGGCTCATCAAGACGATCTTTTGGACATGGGACTTGATCGACTTAGGGTTTCTACCAATTATGGGATTCGGGCGCTAAAGAAGATGTCCAATGAAGAGGATACTCAGCTAAGAACCCTTGTTAGCCCCAAAGACAATCCTTGGTCCATGGTAGACAACGCACGGATCATCATTGAATTATTAACCACAGAAGATACGCATCGAGCAGAACAAATTGCCAAGTACTTGGTGAACAGCTAAAATAAAATTTGGAGGATCTTATGGATTTTAAAGAAAAAATTGGTATTATTGAGAATTTCCCAAAAGAAGGTATTAGTTTTAAGGATATTACGCCGCTCATTGGAGACGGCCAAGTTTTTAAAGAGCTCATAGACACCATGGCAAAGAAACTTCGGGCATTGAATGTGGATTACATTGCAGGTCCTGAAGCCCGCGGGTTTATCTTTGGAGTACCACTGGCCTATGCTTTAGGTGTGGGCTTTATTCCCATAAGAAAACCAGGGAAGCTACCCCAGGAGACAGTCTCCATTACCTATGATCTAGAATATGGATCCGACACCCTAGAGATCCATAAAAATGCCTTTAAGAAAGGAGATCGGGTAGCTTTAGTGGATGATCTTTTGGCTACAGGAGGCACCATATCTGCTTGTGCAAAACTCATTGAATTGGCTGGCGGTGAAGTGGTGTCTGTGGATTTCATGATCGAACTGACAGAGCTCAAAGGACGAGAAAAGCTGGACGGATATCATGTGGAATCCATGGTTCAGTACGACCTGTAAAAAAACAAAACTGAAGATGATGATGATAGGCTGGTTTCAAACCAGCCTATGCCATATAGAAAAAAGGATTATTTGGGAAATGAGGAAGTACAATGCTCTACGATTTAATGAAAAAAATTGATAAGGCTGGGAACATCAACAAAGAACTGGTCATAAAAGCATATAATCTCGCGGCAGAAGCCCATGGAGACCAGAGACGAATCTCTGGAGAACTCTATGTCACGCACCCAGTGGAAGTGGCTTCAATTTTGGTAGACATGGGTATGGATACCAACACCGTGGTGGCAGGGCTTCTTCATGATGTCATTGAAGATACAAAGTATACCTTTGAGGAAATCACAGCACTATTTAGTAGAGAAATAGCGGAACTGGTGGATGGGGTTACAAAGCTTGGAAAAATCAAGTATAAGTCTAAAGAAGAAGAACAAGCGGATAATGTACGGAAGATGCTCCTGGCCATGGCCAAAGATATTCGCGTCATTCTAATCAAACTGGCAGATCGCCTCCACAACATGCGTACGCTGCGATACATGCAACCAGAGAAGCAAAAGGAAAAATCCAAAGAAACCTTTGATATTTATGCCCCTTTAGCCCATCGTTTGGGGATGTTTAGAATCAAATGGGAACTAGAAGACTTGGCGTTCCGCTACATGTATCCCACAGAGTATTATGATTTGGTGAACCAAATCGCCGAAAAGAGAAAAGAGCGCGAAGCGTATATCAATATGATTATGGATGACATCGTGGGCAGACTCAAAAGTGCCAGCATTGAATGTGATATTGATGGAAGACCCAAGCATTTTTACTCCATCTACAAGAAAATGATGGCTCAGAATAAAAACATCGATCAGATTTTTGACTTGACGGCCATCCGGGTATTGGTGGATTCCATCAAGGATTGCTATGCATCCTTGGGGATTGTTCATACCATCTACAAACCCATTCCTGGGCGTTTTAAGGACTATATAGCCATGCCCAAGCCCAATATGTATCAGAGTTTGCATACCACGGTCATCGGACCTCAAGGGAAGCCCTTTGAGATCCAGATTCGCACCTATGAGATGCACCGCGTAGCGGAGTATGGAATCGCGGCCCATTGGAAGTACAAGGAGACAGGTTCTTCTAAGGAAGCACCCAAGGATACCATGGACCAAAAACTCATATGGGTTCGGGATATGCTGGAGTGGCAGAAGGAAACCTCTGATGCGGAAGAGTTCATGGAAGGCTTTAAGATTGATCTTTTTGGAGATGAAATCTTTGTCTTTACGCCTAAAGGTGAGGTGATCAATCTTCCTTTAAGGGCAACGCCTATAGATTTTGCCTATCGTATCCATACGGATGTGGGCAATCGAACCATTGGAGCGAAGGTCAATGGCAATATGGTCACCTTGGACTATAAATTAGCCACGGGAGAGATTGTGGAAATCATCACGTCGGCGAAGCCCAAGGGTCCCAACATAGATTGGTTAAACATTGCCACGTCCAATCAAGCCAAGACCAAAATAAAAGCTTGGTTCAAGAAAGAAAAGAGAGAAGAAAACATACAGCGTGGAAAAGAACTTCTGGAAAAAGAAGCAAGAAAACAAGATCGTAATTTTGCGGATTTGGCCAAAGGAGAAATGCTAGATCGACTCATACGCCGTTACCATGGCAATAACATCGACGATCTCTATGTGGTGGTTGGCGCCAGTCAAGTATTGCCCTCCACCATTGTTACAGCCCTGAAGGAGTTCCTAGAAGAAGAAAAAAGAGCAAAAATCAATGAAGATAATAAGCTCTCCCTTCTAGAAGCGGAAAAGATGATCGATGCCCAAAAGAAAAAAGACAAAGCCAAGAAGAAGTCTTACTTTGGGGTGATTGTGTCTGGGATGAACAATGTACAAGTGCGATTTGCCAAGTGTTGTAATCCAGTGCCTGGAGATGAAATCATTGGATTCATCACAAACTTTAGAGGGATCAGCATTCATCGAACCGATTGTGCAAACATTGAGGCTACAAAGAATGATAAAACCCATAGAATCGTGGATGTGGCTTGGGAAAAGGAAAGTCAAGAGCTCTATAGTGCTCGGGTACAGATCCATGCCCATGATCGGCCCAATCTTGTATCAGATATCATTTCTTTGGTCAGTGAGTTAAAGATTCCCCTCAATGCCATGAATGTAGAAACCAGGAAGGATACCTCTGTGATGATTCATTTGTCTCTCCTGATTCGAGACATTAATCTGCTAGAGGAATGTTTAAAAAGACTTCGAAAGTTATCCAATGTAGACGATGCTTTTAGAATAGGAAATGTGTAGGTGAGTATATGAGAGCAGTGATTCAGCGCGTTCTTTCCTCTCAAGTCATTGTCCAAGGGGAGACCGTAGGGCAAATTGGCAAGGGGTTTAATGTGCTAGTAGGCATCAGCGTGGAGGACACCACGGAGGATGTAAAGTATATCTTTGAAAAGGTGAAGGGGCTAAGAGTCTTTGAAGATGAAGAAGGGAAGATGAACCTTTCTTTGGCAGAAGTCCAAGGAGAAATACTCTTGATCTCTCAGTTCACCCTTTATGGAGATGCTAGAAAAGGCAGAAGGCCTAGCTTCATCCATGCAGCAAAAGGAGAGCAAGCAGAAGCCCTCTATGAAGAACTGGCCGCAAAGCTTAGGGCAGAAGGTTTGCCCGTTGCTAAGGGTATCTTTGGTGCTGATATGAAGGTGCTCATAGAAAATGATGGCCCTGTGACCATTTTATTAGATAGTAAGAAGACGTTTTAGAGTAGAGAGAGGAAAAGAATATGCAAATAAAGAAATTGGTCTTGGGCGCTTATGAAGAAAATTGCTATATTGTGGTGGATGAAGACTCAAAAGAAGCCTTGATCATAGATCCAGGAGATGAAGGAGAGGCTTTGGTGTCCTATTTGAAAGATCTTCAAGTAAATCTCCAAGGCATTTTATTAACCCATGGTCATGTGGATCACGTGGGGGCGGTGGATCATGTTAAAGCAGCTTTTCAAGTCCCTGCGTATATCAGTGAAAAGGACATGAAGTATATTCTTCAAAGAAAAACAGCCTTTGGCCCCATGGGGAAAGTAGAGACCTTTTTGAAAGAGGGAGATGCTTTTACCTTCGCGGGAAAACCTGTGACCATAATAGAAACCCCTGGCCATAGCAAAGGCAGTCTGAGCTTTCTTATGGAAGGGGTGCTCTTCTCTGGAGATGTGCTTTTCCAAAACTCCGTGGGTAGAACGGACCTGCCAGGAGGCAGTATGGAGGAGCTTCTCCATTCCATCAAAGAGAAACTTTTTAGGTTGCCAGAACAAACCCGAGTGATGCCAGGTCACGGACCAGAAACCACCTTGGGCATGGAAAAAGCCTTCAATGGCTTTTTAAGATAGGATCCCAGGATGATTACGGTGAAAAGCAACAATGCTTTGCGCTATCATGTGTACCATATGGTGACACTTTTTTATGCCGCACAGCATATTACGTATTTGGATGAACTGAATCCCCAAAAAGCAGATTTGGAAGTCTTTTTAGTAGAAGACCGGATCACCATTGACTTTTTGGGGGCCATAAAAATCTTAGACTACAGAGAAAGAGATTTGAACATCATGAGAAGAGCGGTTTTTCTTCTTCTTCGTGAAAAAACTGGAAAAGGGCTACCCTGGGGAATTCTCATTGGCATTCGGCCCTCTAAGATTGTGAGAGAACTCATTGAAGAAGGCTTTTCCAAAGAGGACATCACACAGAAGCTGCAGGCAACCTACTTGACAGAGTCCCCAAAAATCCATTTGGCCTATGAAGTGGCCATGAAGGAAATTTCCCTGTTAAAGCGTATAGACAAAGAAGGCTCTTGTGATTTATATGTGGGCATGCCCTTTTGTCCTTCTAGATGTGTATACTGCTCCTTTGCATCCAATGTGTATAAAGGAAACAAGTATAAAGAGACCTATTTGTCCCTGCTTCTAGAAGAAATGGATATGATTCGAGGGTTCATCGAGGAAAAGGGGTATACCGTCAATAGTCTCTACTTTGGCGGAGGAACCCCCACAGCCATTTCCGAGGAGGAATTTGAGACTGTGATGAAAACGCTTTATGAAGCATTTATTCAAGGGCGAAATCTTTTGGAAGTCACCGTGGAAGCTGGGCGAGTGGATAGCTTGACAAAAGAGAAGCTTTATACCATGAAGAACTATGGCGTCACAAGGATCTCCATCAATCCTCAAACCATGAAGGATGAAACCTTAAAGATCATTGGCAGAAATCACACAGCCAAGGAAGTGCAAAAAGTCTTTTATGAAGCGCGCGAGGTAGGGTTTGACAACATCAATATGGATCTTATTTTAGGGCTGCCAGGAGAAACCCTGGAGGATGTGGAAAGAACGCTTACTTCTATAAAAGAATTAGCCCCTGAGAGCATTACAGTCCATGGATTAGCCATCAAGAGGGCCTCGATTCTCTATGAAGAGTATCTTTTAGAAAAAAAATACCTGCTTCAAGAGCAAAGGGACTTAAATCTCATGTTTGAAAAAACCGATGCCGTGGCTAGAAGCTTGGGGATGAAGCCTTACTATATGTATCGTCAAAAGAATATGGTAGGAAACCTTGAAAATGTAGGCTATGCCAAGGAAGGCTATGAGAACCTCTATAATGTGGTGATGATTGAAGAAGTGAAAACCATCATCGCCATGGGTGCAGATGGGGTCACGAAGAAAGTTGAGGCAGGTCAAATTGAGCGTTTTGCAAACTTTAAGGGGCTCAATGATTATACAGAAAGATTTCAGGAAATGATGGAGAAAAAAATGCGTTTCTTGCATACATAAGGAGTGAAGGAAGATGGATTTACAAGCCCCAAAAGGGACCAAAGATTTATTGCCCATGGATGCCTATAAATGGCACTATGTGGAGGACCAGCTAAAGGGCAT
>Ga0194137_10000329_pt1 | contig 33061 bp, 34 predicted proteins | sample TARM_MetaG_T3_14_FD_134025 | JGI IMG/M metagenome (GOLD analysis project Ga0194137, IMG submission 134025) | Freshwater microbial communities from Pennsylvania, USA, analyzing microbe dynamics in response to fracking - TARM_MetaG_T3_14 (version 2) | ecosystem: Environmental > Aquatic >... | reverse complement strand
GTGCGCGAGGCCTTGCGGCAGCATCCCGCAACCCGTTGCCTGATCCTGAGCTTGGAGGAATCGCCTGATCTGGACGGCAGCAGCCTGGAGGCCTTGAGGGATCTGAACACCAGTCTCAAGGCCAGGGGGCAGCGCCTGCTGCTGGCCCGGCTCAAGAGCCGGGCCTACGTCGTGCTCCAGCGCGCTGGTCTGGGCGACGTCGAGTTGTGCGTGCTGAGCATCGACGACGCGGTGATGCTGGCGCGGCGAGAGCCAGGCCTAGGCGGCGTCAAAGAGGGCTGAAGCTGGCTTGATCAGGCCTGGGCTTGGTGTGAGTTTTGCTTGTGGATTGCAGGCAAACACAACACGTCGCTTGAGGCCTCCACATGAAATCGTTTATCCGCGCTGCCGAAATCTGGCTCCCTGCGCCCGACCGCACCTTGCTCGAGTTTGGTGCGGGCGCTTTTGGTGATGCGCTGAGTTTTGCCGCCGTAAGCCGCGCCATGTGTTTCGGACGCACGGAGGGCCTGCCGGGCGACGCCTGGGATCATGGTCATCCCATCTTGCTCAAGCAGTTCGAGGGCTCCCACTTTCGCCGCACCAGCGCTGCCAAGGTGGCCGGCCTGACCTGCGCCGTGGCCGTGCCCTTCTTTGTCAAGGGTGAGCTGACGGCCGTGGTGACCCTGTTCGGCAGCGATGACCATACCAGCAAGGGCGCCGTGGAGCTGTGGTGCAACCATGCGCGCGTCAGTTCGGACATGACCTTGCTGGATGGCTACTACGGCGGCTTGCCGCCCGGGTTCGAGCAGATCTCGCGTGATGCCTATCTGCCGCGGGGCATGGGTTTGCCGGGCCTGGCCTGGCAGCGCGATGAGGTCGTGATCCTGGGGCAGGTGGACCAGAGCAAGCGCTTCCTGCGGGGTGAGGCCGCCAGCGATGCCGGCATCCGCCGAGCCGTGGCCCTGCCTTGTCATGCGACAGGGCACGACAGCTATGTGCTGACCTTGCTGTCGGGCGAGGAAACGCCCATTGCGCGACGCATGGAACGTTGGGTCGTGGAGCGTTCACAAGCCCAGCTGGTGCGCGCAGCGGGTTATTGCGAGGTCGAGGGTGATTTGGGCGCCAGCAGGCAGGTACTGAAACTGGTGGACGCGGACGCCTTGATCGTGAAGGCCGTGGGCAGCGGGGTGCCGGTGTTGACCGAGTTGGGCGCCAATCCGGCTGGTGGCCAGGCATGCCTGTGGCTGCCTGTGACGGTCGATGACAAGGTGTCCGAATTGCTGGCGCTCTACCTGTGAGGGCGCATCGAGACCCTTGGAGCCTGTAAAGACCGGTAAAAAGCCACCTGTGCTGTAGGCCTGAGGTTGCACAGCCGCGTTGAAACGGCATCTCCATAACGGACCACCACCATGAGGAAGTTGCTTTTCGCTTTGGCCGCCTTGGGCTCCTTGGCCACTTTGAGCGCCACGCCTGTTTTTGCCCAAACCAGCGTGGGCGTGTCCATCGGCATCAATCAACCTGGGGTGTATGGCCGCATCGACATCGGCAATGCCCCGCCCCCCGTGGTCGTGATGCCCCAGCCGGTTGTCATCCAGCCCTCGCCGGTCGCCGTCTACCAACGCCCGATCTATCTGTACGTGCCGCCGGCCCATCAGCGCGACTGGCGCCGCTATTGCAGTCGCTATAGTGCATGCGGGCAACCGGTGTATTTCGTGCGTGAAGATTGGGTGCGCGAGCGCTGGGAGCGCGAACACGAACACGAACACGAGCATGATTGGGATCGCGACCATGACAGGCACGGACGAGGCCACGCTTATGGCCACGACCGTGATCGCGAAGGAGATCGCGACCATCGGGACCATGACCGTGATGAAGGGCGGCGCGGCCACGACCGAGACTGATCACGCGGTGCGCGCATGAATGAGAAGATGAGGGCGATGGACATCGAATACCGCTGCAACGAAGCGATCAGTGTGGCGCAGGCCATCGACCTGTACAAGCGTTCCACGCTGGGCGAGCGTCGCCCCGTGCACCGGCCCGACATCTTCGAAGGCATGCTGCGCAACGCCAACCTCACGGTCACGGCCTGGCTGGGCGACAAGCTGGTGGGCATCGCCCGCACGCTCACCGACTTCGCTTATGTTGCCTACCTGGCAGACCTGGCGGTGGACGAGGCCTGCCAGCGCCAGGGCATCGGCCGCCAGCTCATCGAGGAAACCCGCAAGCACCTGCCGCCCGAGTGCATGATCGTGCTGCTGGCCGCCCCCAAGGCCAACGAGTACTACGCCAAGGTCGGCTTCGAACACAACCCGCGGGCCTGGGTGCTGCCTGGGGCGAAGGCCTGAAGCTTCCACTTTGAGGGGGCGCTCCAGCGGCGCTTTCTGCAGACCTTGGCGACATCGGTTATCGTCGTCGGATGCAGCCCATCATCTCCATTCAAAACCTCTCGAAGTCTTATGCTTCGGGGTTCCAGGCGCTCAAGCGGGTCAACCTGGACATCCAGCGCGGCGAGATCCTGGCCCTTCTGGGGCCCAATGGCGCCGGCAAGACTACCTTGATCAGCATCATCTGCGGCATCGTCACGGCCACAGAAGGCAAGGTGCTGGTCGATGGCCTTGACATTGGCCGCGACTACCGCGCCACGCGCAGCCTCATCGGCCTGGTGCCCCAGGAGCTGACCACCGATGCTTTCGAGTCCGTCTGGGACACGGTCAGCTTCAGCCGAGGCCTGTTCGGCAAGCCGGCCAACCCCGCCTTGATCGAGCAGATCCTCAAAGACCTGTCTTTGTGGGACAAGCGTGACAACAAGATCATCACGCTGTCGGGCGGCATGAAGCGCCGCCTCTTGATCGCCAAGGCTTTGTCGCACGAACCCAAGATCCTTTTCCTGGACGAGCCCACGGCCGGTGTGGACGTCAACCTGCGGCGCGACATGTGGAGCCTGGTCAGCCGCCTGCAACAACAGGGCGTGACCATCATCCTGACCACGCACTACATCGAGGAAGCTCAGGAGATGGCCGACCGCATCGGCGTGATCAACAAGGGCGAGATCATCCTGGTCGAAGAGAAGAACGAGCTGATGCGCAAGCTGGGCAAGAAGCAGTTGACCCTGCATCTGCCGCAGGCCCTGAGCCGCATCCCGGATGGCCTGAACGGCTATGCCTTGAGCCTGTCGGCCGATGGGCAGGAGCTGGTGTGCACCTACGACGCGCAAGACGATGGCGTGGATGTGCCCACGCTGATCAGCCAGCTGACCGCAGCCGGCGTGCGCTTCAAGGACATCCAGACCACTCAGAGTTCGCTGGAAGATATCTTCGTGAGCCTCGTGAAGGACGCAACATGAACATGCAAGCCGTTCGTGCCATCTACCGCTTTGAGATGGCCCGTACACGCCGTACCCTGATGCAAAGCATCATCTCGCCCGTGATTTCAACCTCGCTGTATTTCGTGGTGTTTGGTGCGGCCATCGGTTCGCGCATGCAGCAGGTCGATGGCGTCAGCTATGGGGCCTTCATCGTGCCTGGGCTGATCATGCTGTCGCTGCTGACGCAGAGCATCTCGAATGCGTCTTTTGGCATCTATTTCCCCAAGTTCACCGGCACCATCTACGAGCTCTTGTCTGCGCCGATTTCATCGTTCGAGGTGGTGCTCAGCTATGTGGGCGCGGCGGCCAGCAAGTCGATCCTGCTTGGGCTGATCATCCTGGCCACGGCGGCGCTGTTCGTGCCGCTACACGTTGAGCACCCGCTGTGGATGCTGCTGTTCCTGGTCCTGACCTCCGTGACCTTCAGCCTGGTGGGCTTCATCATCGGCTTGTGGGCCGACAGCTTCGAGAAGCTGCAGGTGGTGCCGCTGTTGATCGTCACGCCGCTCACTTTCCTGGGGGGCAGCTTCTATTCGATCAAGATGCTGCCGCCGGTGTGGCAGACGATCTCGCTGTTCAACCCGGTGGTCTACCTGGTCAGCGGTTTCAGGTGGTGTTTCCACGGGCAGGCCGATGTGGGCGTGGTGGTCAGCCTGGTGATGACACTGCTGTTCACCTTCGTCTCGCTGGGCATCGTGGCCTGGATCTTCAAGACCGGGTACAAGCTCAAGCGCTGATACCTGTTGCGCACGGCTCGCGCTTCAGTCGTCAGGGGCTTGCGTCAGGACGAGGCGCATGGTCACGCCAGCGTTCGTGTTGTGCTGTAGCGTGACTTGTCCGCCATGCAACTCCATCACGCGGCGCACGATGTACAGGCCCAGCCCCTGTCCAGCCGGGTGGCCACTGCTTTCGTCGCGGGCGCCTCGCTGAAACAACCTGGGAACCAGGTCTGCAGGGATGCCGGGGCCTTGGTCTATCACATCGAGCAGCAGGGCCAGTGGCTGGTCACAGTCACTCACGCGCAGGATGACGGGTGAGCTGATCGGGCTGAACTTCAGCGCGTTGGACAGCAGGTTGCGCAAGGCCAGCCGCATCAGGCTCATGTCCATGGTGGCGGTGCGGGTCGGGGTCGTGCGCTCGATGTGGATGCGCGGGCGCTGATCTTCGGCCAGGTCCGCCAAGGTCACATTGATGAGGGTGTCGATGTCGGCGTCTGTGCGCTCGGCCGGTGCCGGGCGGGCGAGCAAAGCGGCCACCGCCAAGGTGTTGTCGATGCTGGAGAGCACCTGGCCCATGACGCCCCGCGCGCGTGACAGGCGCTGTGCCGCGGCCGACTCCTTCACATCGGCCAGGATGCCGGCTGCACTTTGCAGGGCGGCAGAGGCATTGTTCAAGGGCTGGCGAACCTCGTGCGCCATGACATTGAGCATCTCGCTGCGCTCGGCCAGCAGGGCCTGGGTTTCGCGAACATGGTCTTCGATCCGGTTGCGCAGTTGCTGTTCGCGCTGGAGTTCTTCCTTGCGCAGACGGTGCTCGGTGATGTCCTGGATGGCGCCGACCAGGTGGATGCTGCCATCCGGTCTGCGTTCGATCTCGCCGAAGGTATGAACCCAGATGGCGCGTCCCTTGGCCGTCCGCATCGACAACTCCATGTTCCATGGCGTGCCGTGCGTCATGGCTTCTTCCACGGCCGCACGGATGCGCAATTGCTCATCTGGGTCATAGAAGTTGATGGCTTCTTCCAGCGTGGGTTGCCAGTCAAGGGGGACTTCGTGCAGGCGGCGTGTCTGGTCCGACCAGATCAGCGTGCCTGATGCGGGGTGGAGTTCCCAGCCGCCCACGCAGGCGAGGCGGCCGGTGCGGTCCAGGAAGGCCTCGCTGGCACGCAGTTGCTCTTCAGTCTTGCGCAGGCGATCAAAAGCGACCTGCTTGCCCAGTGCCGAGCCCAGCACATCGGCCATCAGGCGCAGGGTCTGGACGTCGTCTTCATTGAAGGCGTCGGGCAGGCTGGACATGACCTTGAGCACGCCGATGGGCGCGCCACCTTGCAGCAGGGGCGTGCAGACCATGGATTTGACGCCGACACGCCGGCAAGCTTGCAGATCGACACGCGGGTCCGTGTCGGCATCGACGCAGCGCAGCACCTGGCCTGAGCGCACGCACAGCCCTGACAGACTGGCGCTTTGCGCCAGTTTCGTGCCCAGATAAGGTGTCATGAGGCCCGACACCGCCTTGTAGACCATGTCCTCGCCATCTACCAGCTCGACGACGGCGCCCATGGCGTGGCTCAACTCCTGCAGGTTGTCGACCACGAGCTGCATGAAGCTGTCCAGCTTAAACTCGGCCTGAACAATCAGCGACTGCATCTGGATGATGCGTTCGAGTCGCCCGGGTTGCAATGACTGCTCGCTCATGTTGTCCGTTCGTTCTTGGGGGGGCTCGTGCCGCCACCACAACCGCAGATTACGCCAGCCTCAATCTGACTGCTGCATGGATTGCAGCAAGGCCCTGAGTGCCGTCAGCGCAGTGGCGCAATCTTGTTCCACCTTGATCGACAAGAGGGCATCGGCCCGCGTGACGCCCTGGTTGATCGCCAGCACCGGCTTGCCCAGGCGGTGGGCCAGTTCCGCGAAACGATAACCGGAATAGACCATCAACGATGTGCCGACCACCAGCAAGCCTTGTGATTGCGTGATCTTCTCGGTCGACAGGGCCACGCGGTCTCTGGGCACGTTGTCGCCGAAGAAAACCACGTCTGGCTTGAGGATGCCTGCGCATTGCGGACAGGCGGGTACCTGAAAGTGCGTGTAGCAGGCGTCTTCGAGGTGCGCATCGCCATCTGGTGCGGTCTGGGCTTGCCGTGCGGCATTCTGGTCGAAATGCGGGTTGGCCTGGGTGAGCCAGTCCTGCATGGCCGTGCGGGCAAAGCGGGTGTGGCAGTGCAGGCAACACACCTGGCTGATGCCACCATGCAGCTCGACAACGTCTGCACTGCCGGCCTTCTGGTGGAGGCCATCTACGTTCTGGGTGACGAGGGCCGAGATGTGCCCGGACTGCGCCAGGCTGGCCAGTGCGCGGTGACCATCATTGGGTTGGGCTTGGCTGACCGTGGGCCAGCCGACGAAACTGCGCGCCCAGTAGCGGCGGCGAACCGTGTCCGATTGCAGGAAGGCCTGGTGCTGGATGGGCTGGCGGTGCTGCCATTGCCCTTTGTGGTCCCGATAGGCCGGGATGCCGCTGGCGGTGCTCAGGCCTGCGCCGGTGATGACCGCGAAAGGGCCGCCCTGCCGCAGCCGCTCAGCCAGTCGCTCGAGCGGTTCGCTGTCTGCCGGCTGAGGGTTCGTCATGGATCAGGTCAGAAGAGTTGGAGGCTGACCCAGTATGCAATGGCCGCGACGAAAGCGGAGGCGGGAATGGTGAGGATCCAGGCCCACACGATGTTGCCCGCCAAGCCCCAGCGCACCGCACTGGCGCGCTGCACCGAGCCCACGCCCACGATGGCGCCGGTGATGGTGTGCGTGGTCGACACGGGCACGCCCATGGCCGTGGCGATGAACAGCGTCAGGGCGCCACCGGTTTCGGCGCAGAAGCCGCCGACCGGTTTGAGCTTGGTGATCTTCTGCCCCATGGTCTTGACGATGCGCCAGCCACCGAACATGGTGCCCGCACCGATGGCCAGATAGCAGCAAATGATGGTCCAGGTGGGTGGCGAGGTGTCGGCAGCGGTGGCGTAGCCGGTCGAGATCAACAGCATCCAGATGATGCCGATGGTCTTTTGCGCGTCGTTGCCGCCATGGCCCAGGCTGTACGCGCCGGCCGACACCAGTTGCAGCCGCCTGAACCAGCGGTCGATTCGGGAAGGGGATACGCGGCGGAACACCCAGGCGACCAGCACCATCATCATCGAACCAAAGACATAGCCCAGCAGCGGCGAGACAAAGATGAAGGTGACGGTGCGCATGATGCCGGCACCGATCAGCGCGCCGGCGCCAGCCTTGGCCATCACCGCGCCCACGATGCCCCCGATCAGCGCATGTGAGGAACTGGAGGGAATGCCGTAGAGCCAGGTGATCACGTTCCAGGTGATGGCGCCACTGAGCGCGCCGAATACCACGTAGACGTCCACCACGCCTTTCTCGGCGATGCCTTTGCCCACCGTGGCTGCCACGCTCAAGTGGAAGATGAAGATGGCCACGCAGTTGAAGAAAGCGGCGAACACCACGGCCTGCGTGGGGCGCAGCACGCCGGTGGACACGACCGTGGCAATGGAGTTGGCGGCGTCATGGAAGCCGTTCATGAAGTCGAACAGCAGCGCCAGCACCACCAGCGCGACGATGACCCACAGGGCCACGTGCATGGTTGTCATGGTTGAGGACCCTCGGGATCAGGAGTTCTCGAGGATCACGCCCTCGATCAGCTTGGCCACGTCTTCGCACTTGTCGGTGACGGTTTCCAGCAGCTCGTAGATGGCCTTGAGCTTGATGACCTCACGCACATCGGGTTCTTCGCGGAACAGTTTGCTCATGGCGGCGCGCATCACGCGGTCGGCGTCGGTTTCGAGCTGGTCGATTTCTTCACAGGTCTTGAGGGCGGCCTGAGCGGTCTTGGCATCGCCGATGTCGTCGAGCAGCGCCACCGCTGATTTCAGGCGCTCGCAGCACTTGACGCTCAGTTCGGTGAGGCGAACGATGGCATCGGTCATGGTGCGCACGTCATACAGGGCCATGGTTTCGGCGGCGTCCTGCATGAGGTCGGCCACGTCGTCCATGGTGTTGATCAGCGAGTGGATCTGCTCACGGTCCAGCGGCGTGATGAAGGTCATGTGCAGCAGGCGGTTGACCTCGCGCGTGACGGTGTCGGCGGCGCTTTCGGCGGCATCGACTTCCTGGTTGTACTTGTCACGCAGTTCAGGGTCGTTGTAGTGCTTGACCAGGTTCGCGAAGGCATGGGCCGCAACCACGATGTGGTTGGCGTGCTGGTTGAACAGCTCAAAAAAATTGCCCTCGCGGGGCAGCAGCTTTCCAAAGATCATGGGTTTTCTCGCCTGTCACAATAGTGACATTCAAAAGAGGTAAAACGGAATTTTACCCGGCGAGCACCAAGGGCCATGACCCTGCTGGCGCAATGAGTCAATTTTGACGGGCTTTAGGTGCCGATCGGCTCATGGCGCGCAACACCAGGCTTTCTCGCCAGTGGACAGGCAGCCAGTTGAGGCGGGCGCGCCAGCGGGCCTGGCGGCCAACGATGTAGCGCGCCCTGGGCGAGACGCTGTGCATGGCGTGCTCCACCGCGCTGATGACGGTTTCAAGGGGCGTGCCGGTTTCATGAAGGGCGTAGCGCTTGTAGAAGTGGATCAGGCCCTGGTAGAGCGCGCGCAACTCTGGTGTGTGCTCGTCAAGCAGTTTGTCACTCGTGTGGCTGGCCTTGTCCCAGATTGGCGTGTCGATCTTGCCAGGTGCCACGCTGCAGACTTTCACGCCCATGGGTGCCAGCTCCATGCGCAGGGCGGCCGTCAGGCCTTCAACTGCGTGTTTGGATGCGACATAGGCCGTCAAGCCAGGTGCCGCGAACAGGCCCGATATCGAGCTGATGTTGATGATGCGACCATGAGCCAGCCGCAGCATGGGCAGGCAGGCGCGCGTGACCGAAAAGGTGCCCATCACATTGACGTCCATCAGCCTGGCCAGATCCTGGTGCGGTGTCATCTCCAGCGGGCCGCTGAAGGCCACGCCTGCGTTGTTGATGAGCACGTCCAGCCGGCCATGGGTGAGGGCCTGCACAGCGGCCGTAGCGTTCTCGACTGACGCAGGCTGCGTCACGTCCAGCAAGATGGGCTTGATGAAGCCTTGTGCCTGAGCCGCAAGCGCATCGGCGTCCAGGTGGCGGCGTACACCGGCGAACACCTCGTGGCCTTGTTGTGCGAAATGCAGAGCCAGGGCCTGGCCGATGCCGGTGGAGGCACCCGTGATGAGGATGCTCATGCGATGGTGCATGGACGCTCCTCGCTCAGGGCACCGGCGCCAAAGTAGGACGCGAAACGGCCATGCGCCTCGCTCATCGACACGGGCGAGTGCAGCCCCAGGTCGCACTGTGCGGCGGTGATGTCGAAATAGTGGTCCTTGGCGCAGACTGCTGCTAGCGCTCGGGTCAGGCGTGGTTCGCCCAGCCAGGGCAGGCAGGTGAAGACGGTTTCCGATAGCGCGCCTAGTGCATGGGCGGTTCGGTAGGAAGCCTGTTTGCGCACAGGCGGCAAGCCGATTGAGGCGAGCAACTGGTCGATCCACGCCCACATGTTGACGGGCTCAGGCTCGTTGACGAAATAGACCTTGCCACCGGCCAGGGCGGGGGCTGCATCGGCAGCTTGCAAGTGCCAGGAGGCCGCGTTCTCGACATAGCTCACGCTGATGAGGTTCTCGCCCGTGCCCACGCGCACGAGCTTGCCGGCCTTGTGGCGCTCGATCAGCGCAGGCAGCAACTGGGTGTCGCGCGGGCCCCAGATGGCATGCGGACGCAAGGCGGTGGTGACCAGGTCTTGTTGCCCATTGGCGGACAACACCATCTGCTCGGCCAGCATCTTCGTGTGCTGGTAGGCGCTGATGGGCCGTGTGGGATAAGGGCAGGTTTCGTTCACACCGCGCAGGTCGTCAAAGCCAATGACCGCGCTGGGCGAGCTGGTGTAGATCAGCTTGTGCACGCCTGCGGCCTGGCACGCCTCGATGAGGTTGCGTGTGCCTTGGACGTTGGTGCGATGGAAATCCTCATAGCGCCCCCATGGCCCGGTACGCGAGGCTACATGGAACACGCGCTCGATGCCGTCACATGCCTGCCTCACGGCGGGTGCATCCGCCAGATCGGCCTGGATCAGCCTGACGCCTTGTTGACGCAAGAAAGGGTAGTCGCCCCGGCACAGCACGGCGACCTCGTGCCCTTGAGCCTGCAAGGCCTCCACGATGTAGCGCCCCAGGAAACCGCCACCACCTGTCACGAGTGACTTCATCATCACGAGCGTGTGCCCTTGTTGAGTTGCGCCTGTGCCCACTTGGCCAGCAAGGGGCGCTCGATCTTGGAGTTGTGGCGCTTGTCCACCGGGAAGGCCTTGGGGTAGGGCAGCATGTGCTGCACCGGAAAGCCCAGCTCGCCCAGGCGGGCCTTGTAGGCATGCAGGCGCGTGGGGCTGACTTGATGGCGGTATTCAGGGTAGAACTCCACCACCATGGCCAGTTCGGTCTGCCCCTCGATCTGCACACCCACCAGTGCGGAGCGCCACACTTCGGTTTCCGAGTTGAGCACCTCCTCGGCGGGCACCGAGAAGAAGTGTTGGCCATGTGCCTGCACGATGTGCTTGATGCGGCCGCAGAACCAGAGGCGTCCCTGCTTGTCGAAGTAGCCGGCATCGCCCGTGCGGTGCCACACGGGGTGATGCGGGTTGCCCGCAGCATCGTCAATCTTGTTCAAGGCCGTGTTGACCGGGTCGTTGTGATAGCGGGGCGAGACCAGCGCGCCGCGCACGACGATCTCCCCGATCTGGCCTTGCGGCAGCTCGCGCGCGTCCTGCCAGGTGGGCAGGGCCTTGTCCTCGATGCGGATGATGCGCACCTCCAGGCCGGGCACCACGCGCCCCACGCAGACACCCCAGCCCACGCTGGACAGGCGTGCGGTTTCACAGGCGATCTCCGTGGCGTCGATCGTGCTGATGGGGGTGACCTCGGTGGCACCGTAAGGCGTGTGCATCACACCTTGTGGCATCAGCTGGCCCAGGCGCTCCACCATCTTGTAGGGAATCGGCGCGCCACCGCTGAAGGCGCGGCGGATGCTGGGCAACTGATGACCTTTTGCCACGCAATGGCGGCTCAGGCGCTCCCACACGATGGGTGAGGCAAAGCCCGAGGAGATGCCGAAGTCCTCGATGGCCTGCACCAGGTTGCGAGGCTGGCAGCGGCCGGGGTGCATGGAGCCCATGTCGGGGATGACGCTGGTCTGGCCCAGGCAAGGCAAGATGAGCGTGGCCACGGGGAAGGCCGCGAGCTCGACGTCTTGCGCCGGGGCGCGGTCGTGTGTGTCGCCAGTGGCCATGTTCATCTCGCCGAAGTGGGCGATCTGCGCGGCCAGCGTGCCATGCAAGGCCTCCACGCCTTTGGGCGTGCCGGTGCTGCCGCTGGTGAAGAAGATCGCAGCCAGGTCGGCTCGCGTGGTGTCCGCCGCGATGCGGATGGGCGCCTGCGTTCCGCGCAGATCGCGCAGCCGGCGGGTGCCCGGCAAGCGTGCGCTGCCGTTGTGGATGTAGAGCTCGATGCTGCCCAACGCGTTGCCTGCGAAGGGCCGCATGGCGTGTACCAAGGGCAGGGCGATCATGGCTTGAGGTGCCACCTGCTTGACGCAGGCCAGCAGGCGCTTGATGCCCATGGCCGGGTCGATGATCACGGGCACTGCGCCCAGCTTGAACAGGGCGAACACGATCACGGGCAAGTCCAGATCGGGCTTGATCAGCAAAAGGGTCTTGCAGCCCCGGCCAATGCCGACGGTGCTCAGGCAGGCTGCCGTGCGGTCGACCTCGCCCAGCAGTTGGGCATAGCTGCGGGTTTCATAGAGATAGCGACCTGTTGCAGGGTTGCGGCGGCGTGCCTGTGCGAAGGCCATGCGGCCAGGCGCACGCTCGGCCTGCTCGCGCATGAGGTCGTAAAGATTGAACAGGGGCTCAGGCATCACGCGACCGCTGAAAGCCGACGATGTGCGGCATGCCAAACACCATGATCTGAAGCAGATGCCACCACAGCGGGTTGGCCACGCCACCGAACTTGCGCGTGAAGTAGATGCACTGCGCGCCATGGGCCAGCAGGGACAGGGCCATCACCGCATACAGCCACATCGCGGGGATGTGCACATAGGGATGGGCCAGCTCGGCCAGACCCAGTACCCATGTCAAGCCGACGATGGTCTTGCTGATGGTGACGTGACGGGATGAGAACATGATGGGGTAGTAGGAAGGACTTCAGGGAAGAAGGACTTCAGTCGTGCACGCGGCTGGCCTGGCCTTGCAGGTCCGGCATGGCGATGCATTGGGGTTCGATGCGTTCGATCTGGACGCCCGATGCGCGGTAGATGGCGTCGATCCATTGCGTCATCAGGTACATCGCGGCCCAGCGGTCGGCTTTGAGCGAAGGGTGCAGTTGCAGGGTGAAGCCGGTGCGGCCCTCCCAGGTGAAGCTGCCTGCGGTGATAGGGCACACGGCGCTCACCGGTGGTGCGCTGATGATCCAGCCGCCCGCCAGCTTGTGGGCGTCGGCCTCGGGGGCGTGCCACTCGCTCATGTTGGCGTACACCCCGAACCAGGCGCGGTGGCGGAGCTTGTCGTAGGCGCGGCGGATCATGCCATCGGTCAGCCAGCGCGCGAAGTTGGTGTAGTGCCAAGAGCCCCACAAGATGCCCTGGCCATACAGGTTCTTGAGCTGGCCGGCGATCTGCTGCGGGTTCGAGTCACCTTGCAGCCGCAGAGACACCGGCGCGGTCCAGTTGCCCGACTGCGTCTGGATGCCCAGCGAGCGACGGAAGTCGTGCGGCATCATCCAGACGCGTTCGCATGCCGCGTCCGCGAGATAGCGTTCGCGGCAGACCTTGTCCAGACAGGCCATGAACAAGGCGGTCTCGCCCACACCCAGGTCGCGTGCATGCTGACGGGCGGCTGCGCCATGTTCGAGCGGCATGAGGTAGTAGACGAAGCAGGGCTCGGCCTGTGCCTGCGCCGCAGCGTTTGTGCGCCAGGGGTAGCTCACAGGGGCGCTGTTGCGCAGGTGCAGCCTCAAGGCGGCGATGCGGCCCAGCAAGCCTGGTTTGGCCGGCACGCTCTTGTGCTGCTTGGGCGGCATGTGGATGCCTATCGAGGCCAGGATCTTCACGATCGCACCGCCGCCGTCGTCCACTTCGTGCGAGTGCAGGAACCAGTTCATCCGGGCCTGCGTGGGTTGGTAGACCCCGAAGACCATGTCGATGTTCTCGCCCAGGGATTTGAGCACGCGGTACTTGCGTCCCGACCAGTCGGTTGCCATGTCGCTCACACCCGCCTGATCAGTAGACGAAGTTGTAGCGCGTGTAGGACATGCCGGCGGCCGTCATTAATGCGGTGACCTTGTGGCCGCGTTCCAGTCGGCCTTCCTTTTCGGCCGTGGCCAGGGCGGCGGGCACGGAGTTGGTCACCAGGTTGCCGTACTCGGGCAGCATGAACATATAGGGCACCTTCTTGCCCAGGCGCTTCTCCAGGTCGCGCCATGCCGTCAACGTGTTGGTGTGGGGGATGAAGAGATCGACCTCATCAACGGGGATGGGGTTCTCGCGCATCATCTCTTCGAGGTCCTTGAGCGTGTTGTCCTGCATCTTCTTGCCGTAAGACGAGAAGCGCAGCCGGCCCTTGCCCGCGATGGACAGGTCACCCAGGCGCATGGTCTCGATGTCATCCTCGACGATGGGCGACATGCACAGGTCCGCCCATTGCGTGAAGGTGCGGTTGTCGAACTGCCAGGGCTTGCCTTCATCGGCGGTGAGGACGGTGGCGGTGGAGCCTTCGCCCACGGTGTAGCTGGCAAAGGCCCATTCCAGGTCGGCCAGGCTGGTGAGCTTGTGGTTCTGGGCCAGAGGCTGGCCTTCGTGGCTGGCGTACTCGGCCGTCACGATGAGGATGTTCTTGAACTGGCCCGACGCCAGGAAGGACTGGGCGATCTGCGTGGCGCGCGTCCAGCTGCCGCAGGCTTCGGTCACGTCGAAGCATTGGGTCTTGTCCATGCCCATGGCTTTGGCCACGAAGAAGGCCATGGCAGGTTCGATCACGCGCTTGTCGACGCTGGCATGGATCAGCAGGTCGATGTCTTCCTTCTGCAGGCCGGCTTGCGCCAGCGCTTCGTTGATGGCGCGCTCGGTGTAGGAGAAGGCCTGCTCGCCTTCGGCCAGCCAGTGGCGGTTGACCGAGCCGATGTACTTGAGATAGTGCTCGATGGTTTGAAGGGCGACGTTGAGGTCACCGTCGAAACCTTCGCGGCTTTGTTCGGCCACGATCTGGAGCATTTCCTCGTTGGAAACGGTGCGTTCGGGATAGGCAAAGGCGACGCCTGAGATGTGCATGACGGACTCCGTGCAAGGGGCTGTTTGAGGGCTTCTTGAGCGACGGATGAGGCCGAGTACAGCAGGCTGGACCGGTGTCGCCAAAGAACGATTGCATGAAGTCTGTCAGATCAATGATTATTGGTGAAACCCCTTATTCGAGCGTCATTTTGTTGCGAGGCGTGACGAATATTGGTTCGTTTGTTTTCGTTTTTGCGATTACATGCGAGCGCTTTGCGTTTTCATGCGAACTTTCTGATCCCGGGAAAAAAAGCGCCCCGCGAAGGTCTCCTTGAAGACCGTCGCGGGGCGTCAGGCACTTGTTGTCTTGACCGCGCCGAGGCTTGTCAGTGAGCGTGCAGGAATTGCGCGTACAACTCGGCGGTTTGGCCTGGCCGCTCCACCATGGGCATGTGGCCGATGCCATCCCAGATGGCCACCTGCGCTCGCGGCAACACGGCTTGCCATTCGGGCACGCTGCTCACGTCGATGAGGCGGTCTTCCTTGCCCCACAGCACCAGCACGGGCACCTTGACTTGGGGCAGGTGCTCGGCGAGGTCCGACAGATGGTAGGACTCGTTGAAGATCTGCTGAAGCTGCGCGCGCCTGGCGACGTAGCGATCCGCCACGCCATCGAGCACGAAGCCGGGCATGAAGGGCGGCGAAGCCATGGTCATCGGGTAGAAGCGATAGAAGGCCTCGCGCGAATCGAACAGGAAGGGGTTCTGACCTTTGGCCAGCATCTGCTGCATCTCGCTGGGGTGCGGTTGCGGCAGGCCTGCCGCGTCAACCAGCCCCGCCGACAGCATGCGCTGCGGGTAGTCCACCGCAAAGCGTGCCGTGATGTAGCCACCCATCGAGTTGCCGATCACATGTGCCTGCTGCACGTGGAGCTGGTCCAGCAGCTTCACCAAGTACGCGGTCTGCGCGGGGATGCTGTAGTGCCACTCGGGCTTGAAGCCGGTTTCACCGTGCCCCGGCAGGTCAGGAATGATGACCTGGTTAGTGGACGCGAAGTGCCGCGCAAAGCGGACCCAAACATCCTTGTCGGCGCTGAAGCCGTGCACCATCAGGATGGCCGGCCCCGTGCCATGCGAGCGGTACAGCGTGATGGGGATGCCATCCACCACGACGACTTCCTTGTGCAAGCCGTACAGGCGGGCTTCGGTGTTCGAGACGATGTCGTAAGTGAGCTGCCCGACCTTGGGGTAGGTCAGGTAGGACCAGCCAAGTGCGAGCGCGCCCAGCGTAATGGCCGCGGCGGCCTTGATTTTGAGAGCCATGGTGTTGGTGGGGGGAAAGGAGACTAAGGGCTTCAGCGCAGCACGTTGTAGGCGCTGGGATCATAGGTGCGCTTGAGCTCTCTGGAGACGATGGCATTGAGCCAGCGTTGCGGCAGCAGATTCGAGCCCAGCCAGGTCCGCCAGGCGTCGCGGCCATAAACGATCTTCACCCGCTTCTGGCGTATGCCTTTGATGACGTACTCGACAATATCTTCTGGTGGCGTTGTCAGGTACTGCTTGGCAAACGCTTGCCCTTCAGGCCGGCGAGCGATGTTGGTGGCAATGCCGCCTGGGTGAACGAGGTGCACGCTGATCGGGCTGTCATGCAGTTCCACCATCAGTGCTTCGGTGAAGCCCCGCACCGCGAACTTGCTGGCGCAATAGTCGGATGAATTGGGCGTGCCAATCAAGCCGAAGATGCTGGACACATTGACAATGGCGCCTTCCCTATTGGCCAGCAATTGAGGCAGAAATGCCTTGGTGCCATGCAGGACGCCAAAGAAGTTGATCCGCATGATGCGTTCGTAGTCCTCTTCGCTGGTGCGCCAGGTGGGCTGTACCGCGCCTTCGATGCCCGCGTTGTTGACCACGACATGAGCCTTGCCCAGCGTGGCGGAGACCTGATCGGCAAAGCCGTACATGGCGACCTTGTCGGCCACATCAAAGGCCAGGCTGGTCACGCGCTTGGCCATGCCGGGCGGCAGCAGGCGCACGGTCTCGTCGAGTGCCTTGGCGTCGTAGTCGTTGAGCGCCAGCTTGGCCCCGAGTTTGGCGAAGGCCATGGCATAGGCGCGCCCCATGCCCGAGCCTGCGCCCGTGATGACCACGATCTTGTCCTTGAAGTCCTTCATCGATCTCACCCCACCATGATCTTGCGCGCCACGAAGGCCGACACCGGCTGGTACCAGGAGCCGAACAGACGCACCATCAGGTCCAGGATCTTGGCGTCCGGCCCCACGAGCACGCGGCGCTGGTTGCGCGCCACGGCACGCAGGATCTGACGTGCGGCGCTTTCGGCCGTGGTCACGTTCAAGGCCTTGTCAAAACGCGAGCGAGCGGCTTCGGCATCGGCACCCGTCTTGGCATTGAGGCTGCCATCCATGCGGGCATCACGGGCGATGTTGGTGCGGATGCCTCCCGGGTGCACGCAGGTGGCGCTCACGCCGCACTTCTCCAGATCCAGCTCCTGCCGCAGGGCTTCGGTAAAGCCCCGCACCGCGAACTTGCTGGCGTTGTAAGTGCCTTGCGTGGGCGAGGCCAGCAGGCCGAACAGGCTGGATGTGTTGATGACATGGCCTTCACCTGCCTTCTTGATGTGAGGCAGAAAGGCTTGCGTGCCCCACACCACGCCCCAGAAATTGATGCCCATGATCCACTGGAAGTCTTCGGGCTTGACAGTCTCCACAAAAGCACCCAGGGCCACGCCAGCGTTGTTGAAGATCAGGTTGACCTTGCCATGGTCGGCCACCACCTGGTCAGCCCAGGCAAACATGGCTTCGCGTTTGGCCACATCGAGCCTGGCGGTCGTTACCCTGACGCCCAGCTTGCCGGCCATGGCTGCGGTCTCAGCCAGCCCGGCCTCGTTGACGTCGCTAAGTGCCAGGTGGCAGCCACGCGAAGCCAGATCCAGTGCCAGCGTGCGGCCCATGCCCGAAGCCGCACCCGTGATCGCGGCAACCTTGTTCTTGAAATCCTTCATCTCCAATGCCTTTCAATGCTTTTGTATTGCGTTCTCAGGTGAAGAGGTGGTGCGCGGGCTTGAAGGCCTGCGCCATGCGGCGGAAGGTGAAACTGAAGCCCGGGAACATCGCGATGACGTGCCCGCTCTTGCTCTGGTACCAGCTGTGGCAGCCGCCAGACTGCCACACCGTCTGCTTCATCTCGCGGTGGATCATGGTGGTGTAGTCGTGCTCGGCCTCGGGCTTGACCTCGATGGCCTTGGCCTTGCGCGATTGCACGGCCTTGATGGCCCGCGTGATGTACTCCATCTGCGCCTCGATCACGAAGATGGCCGATGTGTGGCCGATGCCCGTGTTGGGGCCGGTCACCACGAAGAGGTTGGGAAAGCCCGGCATGGTCGTGCCCAGGTAGGCACGCGGGAACTCGCTCCACACATCCTGCACCGAGCGGCCGCCTTTGCCAATGACCGGGTAGGAGATCACGCCGTCGGTGGCGTCATAGCCCGTGGAGTAGACGATCAGGTCCAGGTCGATCTGCTTGCCCTGCGTCGTCAAGATGCCGCGCTCGTTGATCTCGGCGATGCCGTCATCCTTGGTGTGCAGGCTGACATTGGGCCGCGCCAGGGCAGGGTAGAGCGTGCTCGACAAGATGATGCGCTTGCAGCCAATGGTGTAGCCGGGCGTGACAGCGGCGCGCAGCTTGGGGTCTTTGAGCTGCTTGTGGATGTGGCGCAAGGCGGCTTTCTGGGCGACCGCATTGAGCAGGGTCTTGGAGTACTTGAAGCCGATCACGCGGCTTTCCAGCGACCAGTAGATGGCCGTGCGCAAGGCCTTGTAGACAAGCTTGGAGCCGAGCAAGGCGCGCTCCAAGCCCGAGAAGACGCGGTCAGGACGGGGCAGCACCCAGTGCGGTGTGCGCTGGAACACGTGCAGGTGGCCCACGTCCGGCGCGATGGCCGGGATCACCTGGGCCGCGCTGGCGCCACTGCCGATGATGGCCACGCGCTTGCCCTTGTAGTCGTAGTCGTGGCCCCAGGAGTTGGTGTGGAAGCTGCGGCCCTTGAAGGTGTCGCGACCCTTGAAGTTTGGGATCACCGGCGTGCTCAAGGGCCCCGAGGCGTTGATGAGGAACTTGGCCTGGAAGGTGCCGGCGCCATCGGTCAGCACGCGCCAGACCTGCTGGGCCTCATCCCACTCGACACGGTTCACGTTCGCATTGAGCCGAACCTTCTCATCGAGCTTGTGCTTGGCGATCACGTACTTGGTGTACTCGACCAGTTCATGCTGCTCGGCAAACATCTGCGACCACTTGTAGGGCTCGAAGGACAGCGAGTAAAGCGGCGACTGCACGTCCACCGCGGCGCCGGGGTAGCTATTCTGGCTCCAGGTGCCGCCGATCCAGGCTCGGCGCTCCAGCATCAGGAAATCCTCGATGCCCAAATTCTTGAGGTTGACAGCGGCGGCCTGACCGCCAAAGCCGCTGCCGATGATGATCGCGGTGTACGTCTGCATGCTTTTCGCCACGAGAAAAAATCTTTGAAAGTGAAGATGATTGTCGTCAGTTTACAAGTGACGACGATTGTCGTCAAATACAAGCATGAAAACGAATGCTTCCCGTGACGACAAAGGCCGGGTCTACGCCGGCGAAAACCAGGAGGAGCGGCGTGCGCGCCGACGTCAGCAGTTCCTGGACGCGGGCCTGGAGGTGTTCGGCACGCTGGGCTATCGCGGCGCGACGGTGCGCATCCTGTGCCGCCGGGCCGAGCTGACAGACCGCTATTTCTACGAGTCCTTCGACACCACGGAGGACCTGCTGATGGCGGTCTATCGGCAGCAGTGCGGTGCGCTGGAGCACGCGGTGCTGGAAGCGATCGCGATGACACGTGAGCAGGGCGATTTGATGGCAGCTGTTGAGTCCGGCCTGGACGCCATCTTCCGCCTGGTGTCGGACGCGCGCATGGCCCGCATCGTGTGGGTCGAGGTGCTGGGTGTGAGCCCGCGCGTGGACAAGATGTACAACGACACGCTGGTGGGTTTTGCCAACCTCGTGATCATGGTGGCCCGCCAGCGCTACCCCGACATGGACATCGACGAAGACGAAGCCCGCATGGTGGGCATTGCCGTGGCCGGCGCCGTCAGCCAGTGCGTGCTGCACTGGTTGCTGGGCGGCTACCGGGAGAGCAGGGCCACGATGGTGTCGGCCACATCTCGCGTGTTCAAAGGCCTGCTGAGCACCTTGCCGCGCTCAGTGTGAGCGCCATTTGGCCAGCAGCGCAAACAGCTCGGCAGGCATGAAGGGCTTGCTGATGTAGTCGTTCATGCCGGCTTGCAGACACTTGTCCCTGTCGGTGCTCATGGCGTTGGCCGTCATGGCGATGATGGGCAAGTCCTTGGAGAGCGTGTCGCGGATGCGCCTGGAGGCTTCGTACCCGCTCATCTCCGGCATCTGGCAGTCCATCAGCACGAGGTCGAAAGGCTCGCTCTCCACCTTGGCCAGGGCCTCCTTGCCGTTCTCCGCGATCACCACATTGACCCCTGCCACATCGGAGAGCAAGTCCACCGCCAGCAGTTGGTTGATGTCGTTGTCCTCGACCAGCAGCACACGCATGCCGCGTATCTGCGCCAGGGCCTGCGCTTCCTTCTGCTGGTCTTCAGGAGCTTGGGGCGTGGCGACAGGGGCATGAACCTGCCCATAGATGCGGGTCATGGCGTCCAGCAGAGACGAGGCACTCACGGGCTTGGTCAGATAACCGTCGAGCTTTTCCTGCATGGCGCGCTGCTGGGTTTCATCGTCGCCATAAGCCGTCACCATGAGCAGGCGCGGCTGCACCGCCAGATTGGGCATCTGCCTGATGCGCCGCGCGGCCTCGAACCCGTCCATATCGGGCAACTTCCAGTCCAGCAGCACGAGGTCGTAGGGCATGGTGGCCCGGGCGCTTTCCAGCGCCATCAGGCCCGACTGGGCCGATGCAGCAAGGGTGGGGCGGTAGCCCAGGCTCTCAAGCAGATGCTGGAAGATCTCGCGTGCATTGGCGCTGTCTTCGACGACGAGGATGCGCAGATGGCGCAGGTCAGGCGTGGGCTCCAGGGCCTGGCGCGCATGGTGCCCGAGGCCGAACTGCGCATCGAAATAGAACTCGCTGCCTCGACCCAATTGGCTCTTGACGCCGATCTCGCCGCCCATCAGCTCAACCAGTTGCTTGCTGATGGCCAGGCCCAGGCCCGTGCCACCGAATTTGCGCGTGACGGTCGTGTCAGCCTGGCTGAAGGGTTGGAACAGGCGCGAGACCTGTTGCTCATCCATGCCGATGCCCGTGTCCCGCACGGAGACAAGCAGGTGAGCCTGCTGACTGTCCACCGACAACGGCCGGATGCTCAAGAGCACCTCTCCTTCGCTGGTGAACTTGATGGCGTTGCTGCACAGATTGGTCAGCACCTGGCCCAGCCGCAAGGGGTCGCCCACCAGGGCTTGCGGCACATCGGCCGCGACGTCCAGCAAGAAGGTGAGGCCCTTCTCCTGGGCTTTCGGTGCGGCGATCGTGGTGACCTGGTTGAGCACGTCTTCGAGCCGGAACTCGATGCGCTCCATGTGCAGTTTGCCGGACTCGATCTTGGAGAAGTCGAGGATGTCATTGATGATGCCCAGCAAGGACAGGGCCGACCCCTTGGCCTTCTGCAGATAGTCGCGCTGCTTGTCATTCAGCTCGGTGCGCAAGGTCAGGTCGGTCATGCCCAGGACGGCGTTCATGGGTGTGCGGATTTCATGGCTCATATTGGCCAGGAACTCGCTCTTGGCCTGGGTGGCCGCCTTGGCCAGTTGCAGTGCCGATTCGAGGTCGCGTGTGCGGGTGTCGACCAGCTGCTGCAGATTGGTTCGGTGGGCCAGCAACTCCTGCTCGGTGCGTTTGATGTCGTCGATGTTGGTGCAGGTGCCGAACCACTTGAAGATGCGGCCCTCGGCGTCCAGCGCCGGTACGCCGCGAATCAGCCACCAGAGGTAGGCGCCATCGGCGCGCCGCAACCGGCATTCAAGAGCATAGGCGCCAAAGTGCTCGACGGCGTGCTGCCAAGCCTGCTTGGCGCGCTGCTGGTCGTCGGGGTGGAAAGGCTTGAGCCACCCCTCGCCATAGCACTCCTCCAGCGTCAAGCCGGTGTAGTCCACCCATTGCTGGTTGAGGTAGATGGCTTGTCCATCGGCGTCGAAGACCCAGACGATCTGGGGCATGGACTCGGCCAGCAGGCGGAACTCCTGCTCGCTGGCAGCCAGCGCCAATTCGTTGCGCTTGCGCTCCGTGATGTCGATGAAGCTGGCCCGCAGCAGCTTGCGCCCCTCTGCGGGCAGGCGGGTCAGCCGAACCTCGCAGGTGAGGTCGCGGCCATCGGCAGTGTGCACATCGCGCAGGAAGCAGAGATTCTCGCCGTGGATGACACGTTGGGTGTTGGCGTTGACCCTGTCTTCAATGGCTGCTCTGTCCACATGCCTGGCCGGATAGAACCGGGCAGGCCCAGCCTTCATCAACTCTTCCTTGCTGCACCCAAACAGAAGCTCTGCCGCTTTGTTGGCATCAATGAAGCGGTTGAGTTCGGCGTCCATGAGCACGATGGCATCCGGGGCGTTTTCGACCACCACGCGCAGCATGGCCTCGCTGGCACTCAAGGCGGCGAACGATTGCCTCAGTCTCTTGGATGTGTCGTTGATGGCGTGCGTGACCAAGCTCAGTTCATCCGAATGGCCTTTGGTATCGATGTCGCGATGCAGTGCAAGCGGCTCGTCGGACCCCGTGGCCTGCAGATTGCGCGAGTAGTCGGCGATCTTCTTGAGGTGGCGCCCAACCAGGATCTGGAACAGATACAGGATGAACAGCGAGACGAGAAAGGTCTTGATGCCCTGGGTGACCAGGATGACCAGCACCTTGTCGAACATGCGCTGGTAGACGCCGTCCAGGTTGGCCATGGCAACGACCTTCCCAATGACCAGGGTCTTGTCCCGGTGCGAGAACTCCAGCGGGAACTCGTCCGAGATGACCCGCTCGGATCGCCTGGTCCCGACCGACACCAGCGCCCGATGGTCTTCCCCCTGCACCTCGATGTACTGCATGTCGGGCAGGCGCAAGATGCCGTCGAGCTGCAACTGCAGATCCTTCTTGCTCTCGACCCAGACGCTGTGGGCCAGGCTGCTGGCGTAGCTGGTGCGTATCCTCTGGAGCGACGACTCAAGGTCATGAACGTCGCGCTTGAAATCCAGCGTGAGCTGCAAAACGGTGGACAGCAGGGTGACCACCGAACTGAACAGCAAGATATAGATGGCGAGGCGGCGACCTATGCTGTATTGAGGGAACACGCTGGCATCCGATGATTGGATTGATCAATGATGGTGGTGCAACCTGAACTGGGTGATGGTGTCCGCGTAGAGCTTCTGATACGTGCCATCCTGCTTCATGCTCCGGATGGCCGCGGTGATGGACGGAATCAAGTCGGCGTGCTGCTTGTTGAGATAGGGATACCAATCGCCTTCGAGGAGCGAGGGCTCCAGGATCTTGAGGTTGGTGTAGCCCATCTTTTCCATCATGGCCCGTCCCTGCATTTCTTCGAGGACGATGATGTCGACCTTCTGGTTTTGCAGCATCTTGATGAGCTGGTCCACCGTTTCAACCGATGACAGAGAGCGCGTACCCACCACTGTGCGCTCGATGATTTTCCAGCCCGTCAGGATACCCACGTCGTAAGGCTTCAGGCTGTCAGCGCCCTTGACCGTGAAATCAACGCTGCGAGAAAACACCTTCATCTTGTAGTCCAGGACGGCCTCAGGCACGCGGACCAGATTGGGGTAGGTCTTGTCCAGGCCGGCGATGCGGCAGACATCACCATCGTCAATGCCGCTGTTGGCGTTGCTCAAGGCCCGCTCGGCCGGGAGCGACTGGATCTTGAAAGTCAGGCCCGTGCGTTTGCCCAACTCCTTGTAAAGCAGGTCGATGAAGCCGTTCTGCTCAGGTGTGGTGAAGGGCGGGTAATACGAAGAATTGATGACCAGCGTCTGCCCCGCCTGACTGGGCACGCAAACGCATGCCAACAACATCAACGCGAAAAGGCGGTAGATCTTCATGTTTTCCCATTTTCTTGATATGGGTTAATTTTGGACCTCGGCTTGGGCCCTTTGGCATGGGGACCGAGTGTCGGCGCTATCCATGACTTAAGCAAGGCCTAAGCATTCATGGGCACAGTGCGATCGGGCCGCGCTCGCCAGGCCGGCCATTTCGTCATTGACACAGTTCTGTCATTTTGATCAGCGATCCTCTGGAAACCTTCACTTGAGGTTTTTTATGTTCACGATGACCCCCATTCGCTTCGTTCTGGCACTGTCTGCAGGTGCCGTGTTCTGCACCACCTCTGTCGCGCAAAGCATCACCGGTGCAGGCGCCTCCTTCCCCGCGCCCATCTACAGCAAATGGGCTGCCGCCTACCAGCGCACCTCCAAAGCGCAGATCAACTACCAGTCCGTGGGCTCTGGTGCGGGCATCAAGCAGATCAAGGCCAAGACCGTGGACTTCGGCGCCTCTGACATGCCATTGACCGACGAAGAACTCAACAAGGATGGCCTGCTGCAGTTCCCCACCGTGATCGGCGGCGTGGTGCCCGTGGTCAACATCAAGGGTGTCAAGCCAGGCCAGATCAAGCTGACAGGCCCGCTGCTGGCCGACATCTACCTTGGCAAGATCACCCGCTGGAGCGACCCGGCCATCAAGGCGCTCAACCGCGATGTGCCGCTGCCTGACGCCGCCATCGCGCCTGTGCGCCGCGCCGATGGCTCGGGCACGACCTTCATCTTCACCAACTACCTCTCCAAACTGAGCCCAGAGTGGAAGGCCAAAGTGGGCGAGGGCACGGCCGTCAACTGGCCGTTGGGCACGGGTGGCAAGGGCAACGAGGGCGTGTCGGCCTTCGTGCAGAGGCTGGAGAACGCGATCGGCTATGTGGAGTACGCCTATGCCAAGCAAAACAAGATGGCTTATGTGCTGATGGCCAACCGCGAAGGCCGCTTCGTTGAACCGCAAGACAAGAACTTCAAGGCAGCAGCAGCCGGCGCCGATTGGTCCAACAGCTTCTACCAGGTGCTGACCAACGAACCTGGCGTGGATGCCTGGCCCATCACCGGCGCAACCTTCATCCTGATGCACAAGGTTCAGGACAAGCCTGAGCAGGCTCACGCCGTGCTCAAGTTCTTCGACTGGGCGTATGCCACTGGCGACCAGATGGCCGCCGAGCTGGACTACGTGCCCATGCCCGCTGCGGTCAAGGCCGCGATCCACCAGCACTGGCAGTCGATCAAGTCTGCCGACGGCAAGGTGGTGAGCTACAAGTAAGCAGTCCCAGCGCCTTCATCATGGAGGCGCCCACCAGGCTGGACCTGGCCAAGGAATCTGGCGTTCCAGGCGCTTGCTTACGACCGTGCACCTGCGTCGTGCGCCGTTCTCGCCTTGATTTGAGGAATATCACGCTGGCGCAAGGCCAGGTGACCAGAATGGAAGCCGCTTGACCCGGAGCGATCTGGCGGCACACCTTCCCTTCCTCAAGTCCATTCTTTTTCAGGCGGGATCATGAAAACACCATCTTCCATTTCCAGCAGCCTCGCGCTGTGCCTTGCCCTGGCACTTCCTTCAGTTTCCACCTCTGCGCTGGCCGACCAGACAGCCTTTGACACCATCACCGGGAGCACCGTAGAGACGTGGGGCAACTGGTTTGGGTACAGGGCCTCCAAGAACGACAACACCGTTGTGGCCTACCGCTTCGTCTCACAGGCCACCGGTTACATCACCGGCCTGTCTGCCACGATCAGCCTGCAGGATGCGCCGGGCACGGTCGGCCTGTCCCTGTACGCGGACAACGCCGGCGAAGTGGGCTCGTTCCTCCGGGCGCTGCCCGTTCAGTTTGCCGGCTGGCGTGTGGGTGCGCAATTTGCCGAAGGGAGCTACACAGGTGGCCCACTGCTTCAAGGAGGAGCGGCGTACTGGATCGTCACGCCGCTTGCATCGCCCATGGGCAACTGGGATGCCGTGAGTGGCACCCAACCCCCTGGCGGCAAGCTCTACCTGGCCTCTGGTCCGGGAGCGGTGGGATCGCTCAATTTCAACGCCAAGTTCAATCTGCCCGCGTCGGATGCTCGGGGCCTGAAGATCACCGTGTCGGCGGTGCCAGAGGCCTCTGCCTTTGAGTTGGCCATGTTTGGCGTGCTGATGACGGGGGGAATCGTGATGCGACGGAGATGGAGCGCTTGATCGACGCGGACTGGCGGTCGCCAAGGTTTGGAGCTTGCATTTGCTCAATGCCAACGAAAGCCCAAAGCAGGCCGACAGCAATGGAGGCGGTACCGCACTTGATGAGCATCTGCTTCATGGCGCTCCCAGCTTGAGGTTTCGACGCATCTGCGCAGCGATATGTCGGCCGCCCACTTCATGAGTGTTAGACCGCTCGGTCAATCAACGGTCGCGTTACGGCGAAGACAAGACACCCAATCAGCAAGGCCCCAGCACCCCAAAGCGCCGCCCGCTTGGCCATGGTCTGATGCGCTCGCGCCAAGATTGCAATGCCGCCAATGATCACGAGCATCGCTGCGCCGCTGATCGCCATCAGCGCGCCCGCATAAAAAGTGATCGGCCCCATATAGACACTCTGCCGAGTGATGGGCGCGCTAATCAGATACACCAGATAAGCGAGCCAGCTTGCGCCCAAGATCATGCTGGCACCAACAGCCAGACGATAGACGACGGGCAGATTAGCGGACCCCGGATTCATAGATCCTCCGCGCAAGGTCCGACCAGCGGCGCTGACTATCCGGAACGACATGGCCGTAATAAAAGTGGCCTTCGCCTTTATTGGCCAGCATGTCTTTATCAAGCTGTGGCAATCCTGCCGTGAGTTCGGTCAGGGGCATCCCGGCGTAGATTGGATCGCCATGCTCTCGAAGATCAATAACGGTCACTTTGCCGATGTTGCGATAGGCCCGTAGCTTGAACAAAAACTCTTTGTCGATGGGTGACCCAATCAAAACCAAGTTGTCCACTTTGAAGCCCATCTTTGAATAGTAGTTTGCGGTCTGGGCTGCCAACAGTGATCCATACGAATAACCAATCAGATTGAACTGTTCAGCGGGCTGATCCATGCCCGAAGTGATAGTCCAGGGGCTGTCGTCTTCATAGCGGATGATCAGGCCCGCACGGATGGCATCCACAATGGTTCCGAATTCACCGCCCATGACCTTGGTCGCCGTGTTCGTCAGGCCGACCCAGACATGCTGAATCCCGGCCTTGCGAAACGCCTGGATTTGGGGCTGCACATAGCCACCATTCAACCCGGCACCACCCCAGTAGATTGTGCCGCGCGGCACCTTGATCTTGAGCCGGACCGGTTCTTTATCGGCAACTGGCGTCATCGACGCCGTGTGTTCAAAGATGGCACTCATGTTGCTGTGTTCAATCCAAGCGCTTCAATCGTCACGTCGGATTTGTTTGGGGCAGCAACATTTTGTGTTTGGCCTAGCGCGTCAGTGACGCCCTCGACTGTCTGTTGCCCCCAGCTCAGCCTGTATCTCCAATCCGCCAGGGGCTGATTGGTCACGCTATCGGTCAGCACAAAAAACTGATCATGGTTCATAACCAGCAACTTGGTCTGATCGTCCATCGTCATGCGAGGGGAAGAGTGTTGCACCAGATGCGCGACCTTCTCTGCTTGCGCTTGGCTGGCCGCTTGTGGATCGGATGTTCCGCCATCTGATGTTGTGGACACAAACTGACTGGCAATCAGCGTGGCACCACAGGCGCATTTGTCGCCATGCCTTGCAGCGGGCTTGCCGTCAATGATCATGGTTGGATCGCCACTGATGATCACCGTGGTCCCGTGGCCCTTCTTCGGGCACGTCACTTGATCTCCAACGCGGGCGATGCTATTGCCTTGCGTGTCGGTCATGCCCGAGCCTTCCACGACAACGCCGCCATGGTCGGTCTGGTCGCCAACCACGATGAATGGTCTTTGGGCCATTCGATCCTCCTGTTTTGTGTGGGTGAACTGTAGCAGGAGCAGAAGTTGACAAACCCTCCGGCAAGGCTTGCTCAAACACTTAACCAGTTACTGTGGACTGGACCAAGTGAGGCGCAGAACAACTGAGCGTCTTAGCAGCTCCCTGGAGGCGGCGATTCTGAGAACTGGGCCGAGGCGATCCGGGTTGGCTGATATCGGCAGGTCTCGACCCGGAAGCAGATCCTCCGATGGTCGATTTAGATGCCATCAAAGCGGTCGGTCAGACACTGGTTGAGGTCACGAATTCTTGGAGCGATTCGGCTACGCACAGACTGATTGGCTGTCCTGCTATCAGCACCACCCCTCATTTGTGGGGGCATGATTGGTGTCAGTGTCATTCAATAACGAATCTGAAATGCGACACTCATTTGCGCTCAACATGTGAACGCAATAACAGTGGGAGGAATCAATGTACACAATGCAATTTTGGAAGGCGCTGGCAGTGAAAGCTCAACTGGCGCTGCGGCTCTTGGCACTGCTGGCTATCGGCTTCGTGCCAGTGCTGGCCGTCCCAAGCGCACAGGCTGCAAACCCCGGTCAGTGTTTGCTGAAGTCATCTAAGCCGCTGCTGATTTCATCGTCGGCCTCACTGGGTGGCGTCGTGATCGATGACCAATGCGAGAAGGTCTACATATCGAATTCGTCTGCAAATACCGTGGATATCTATTCGGTTACCAATGGGACCAAAATAGCTTCCGTTGGCGTGGGTGCTCGGCCTAGCGGCTTGGACCTGAGCGCCGATGGCACCAAACTATTTGTCGCAAATACTGGTGCGCAGAGCGTGTCTGTTGTGGATGTCGCAACTAACACTGAGACGCACAGATATGTCTTCGCCTCAAACTTCATCAACGACACACCCTACTCAATCGCGGCGGCGCGCAATGGCCTAGTGTTCTTCACCACCACATTTTCAGGGAGCGGCTTTGGCGGGCGAATGATGCAACTTGACCCTGCAAGTGGAGCTATCACGCAACGCACAGATTTTTGGTTCGGGGGTACGAACACCGAAATTACTCGCATTGCCTCGAATGCTGACCACAGTCTTCTCGCCGTGGTAGCCGGCGACATTTCCTCGGGTCCTGTGTTCAAGTACGCGTCTTCCACGAATACGTTTACCAATGAGAAGGATTTGAACGCTTTCGTTTCGTCAGTTGCTTTGGATGCTGCCGGAGACATTGTGTTGGTCGATTCTGGTACCTACGTGTTGGACGGCAACCTGAGTCAAATTGGGATTGTTACCGGCGGTAGCTATGGCGTTGCGGTAGACCCAGCAGGCAACCTAGGCTATGCGGTGTCCTCTGCATCGCAAGTCAACGTGCTGGATCTCAAAACTGTGACTCAAACTGGCACATTGGCGATCGGCGATACAGTCGCATCAGCGAACTATTACGGGTTTGGTACGGGCGTTGGTCAAATGACCATCAGCAGGGACGGCGGCCTTTTGGCCATCATTACTGATCACGGGCTGTCCCTCGTGCCTACCGGCGTCGTGCATGTAGTACCGTTCGCGACGTTTTCTGCACGAGTGAACTTGGACATCCGCGAGGGTACAAGCGCCTCATCGTCCTCCGATGAATTTGCGGCGGAGGGGCACTTCACCCTGGGAGCAGGAAGAAATGGCATTGATTTGGTTGCTAACCCCCTCAATTTCCAAATCGGGTCATTCAATATTTCCATCCCCCCCGGATCGTTCAGTGGCGATCGGGAAAGTCTCCGCTATGACGGCAAAATCGCCGACTATGACGTGAGGGCACAGATCAAGCCTAGTGCGCACGGTGGGTATCAATTTACTCTGCGCGTCAAGGGTGTGAATTTGGCCGGCAGCGTCTTGCCATTGACTGCGACTCTGGCGATCGGCGATGACGTGGGCACTATAGCTCTACCAACAGGGAATGCCCGCTTTGTCGATACCGTTGCCACATCCAAGAAGGACGATTAATCATGCGAATCGCTACTGTAACTGTGGTGCTCTCGATGGCCCTGGTATCTGCTTCCACCGCGTCGGCGGCGCAATCCGCGCAGCAGCCCAAACTGCACTTCGACTCTCAGGGGCGTTTGGTGATGGTCACCACGCAGGATGGGAAACAATGCGTGTTTCAATACGATAAAGGCGGTGCACCTTTGCCCTCGGCAGACCCGACTTGTGGGACGCCTTCCGACTGGGTGAAGTCAAGCACGCCTAAATAGCAATTAGTCGCCACAGCGCAATTCTCGAGCTATTGGTATGGCAGGCCCAGCCCTGGTGCCATAAGGCCAAAACCATGTACCGTAGCTGTAAATTGTCTGTAAAAGGCGAAAACGACACAAAGCAAAAAGCCACCCTAAGGTGGCTTTGTTGGCTAAGTGCTTGTCACACCTTGCTTTTATTTGGCTCCCCCGTAAAGACGAAGACGAGAACTGGATTGTTGAGTGCATTGGCTAGATCATGTAGCCCACACAGAGATTGCATCTCTTTATTGAAACACTCACTTCGATATGCGACGATGGGCCAATGTAAATCCGCCTAAGCCGATTAGCAGCAATGCTAGGGAAGTGGGCTCAGGCACCGGCACAGGGCTAGGGACAAATCCAGCCGCTGCCGCCAGTGGTGACAACGGAATTGGCATCACCGCTGTCGATACGGTGCCGTCAAGCATTAGTGCGCTTACGCTGCCTTCGGCAGAACCATAAGCGGACTCAAAGCTGAAGATGCCGAAGGGGTCGGCTGTTGCGGTAGAAGTCCATGTTATGGTGCCTGCTGAGTGCCCAAGCCCAAAAGTGTCTAGCGCGGAGTTGATGCTGAAGGCCCAGCCTGACGGGCTCACAACATCCTGAATCCGCGCGTCTGCGAAGTACGGCATAGATATAGAAACCGGCCTGTTGCCACCTGTTGAGAACGCATAGTCATATAGGCCATTTGCGTTCTGCGTTGGGATAAGGGCAAACGGATTAAATCCTCTGAGAGTCGGAACAGTTACAGGCACTCCGGAAATAGGGCTGCCAGTTTGGATTGGCCCATATATGACGCTAGGGTCACAGGTAATCCCCATGGACGGTGCACAGCTAGTTATAGTGCCTGCGCTAGCTTGAGCGCTAATTGTTGCCACCGCTATCAGTAGCAAAACATGTACGGCCTTGCATAGGAAACTGAACTTAACCATGGCGCTTATCCTCCTCTTGCAAGCTCCGCAGCCTAGGTGGCACCTGTGAAAGAAACATCGAAGAAGGTGGCTCAAACGGATCACTTCGGCCAGAAAGCCATCAAGGACTTGATGCACTTGTTGACCGAAGGTGTCTGCAAAGTGCTTGCCGTGGGTCCCCACAAGGGGGGCCATGGGCAGTGCCAGCAACCTATCATTGTGTTTGCTAAGATGGGAAAATAATTGAGCTTTCTATGAAGCTTGGCACTACTTCCACATATACAGTTTTCCTATTTGTTGGATTGCATGCAATTGTGGAGTTGACCGCACAGGCGGGGCTTGAATGTAACCCAGTTGTAAACGAGAACGACTTTAAGTGCTCTGTGTTTTTTTGAATAATTAGCTGTTTTGTTCGGTGCGCGGCTTCGGATTAATATTAGGAGGGGATGATGAGTGATTGGTTGCGACTTTGTGTTTCTGTAGGTGTGGCCTTGGTGTCGATTTCGTCGGCTAACGCACAGGATTGGAGCGTCACAAAATTAGGTATCGATCAACCGATGGCGCTCAACAACACTGGACAGGTCGTACTGGCTGGGGCTGGGGCGGTCCCTCCAGTGATAACTGGGCCGAACGGTCAGGGTCTAACAGACCTAGGCGCCCTCCCCGGCGGGTTAGCGGTGGGTTTGGGGACCGCGATCAATGATGCAGGACAGGTCGTTGGGAAATCCGTCTTAAGTGATGGTTCGCAGCATGCATTTCTGACAGGCCCAAACGGACAAGGGATGACTGATTTGGGCACCTTTGGCTATGGCTCGTCAATAGGTCTCAGTGTCAATAATAGCGGTGTGGTCGTTGGGTATGCCACCGCAGGATCTAATCAATCTGCATTTATGACTGGTTCCAATGGCCAAGGCCTGATCGGATTGAGTGTTCCTGGACAAAATAGCATAGCTTTTTCGGTAAGTGATACTGGGAGGGTTGCAGGTCAATTTGACGAAGGTGGAAATAGTCCTGCATTTGCTTTTGTTACTGGTCCTGGTGGGCAAAATTTCATCAACCTAGGTGTTGTGGGGGCTGCAAAATTCATAAATAATGATGGCTATGCTGTGGGGGTAATGTCTGCTTCTGGGTATGCGCAGCATGCATTTATCGCAAAACCGAACCAGCAGGGTGTTATTGATTTGGGGACACTGGGTGGCAATAGTAGCTTTGCTTCTGGTATTAATGGTTTTGGACAGGTTGTTGGCCGTTCGGATGTTGGTGACAACTCATGGACGCATGCTTTTGTAACGGGCAATCTTGGTGTTGGAATGATCGATCTGAATTCTAAGGTTGTTTTGCCAATACCTTTTGATGTGTTAACTAACGCGATTGCCATAAATGACGTTGGACAGATAATCGCAACCGATAGCTTTGGCTACGCATATTTGCTAACGCCCGTTCCGGAGCCCACGTCGTTTATCTTGTGGTGGATGGGCTTATTGCCTATGGCAGTAGCCTACCGAAGAAGGCGTGGCTGATTGGGTTGATTCTGAGTATGTTGAGTTTGCTTTAAGGCTGAACTAGATGCAGTAAATGCATTCACTCAGATTGCCATTGCCTGAACCCTCAAAGCAAAACGCCTCAAACAATGTTGCGCAACACTTCGTGCATCTTGAAGGAGATGCCTATGAAGTCCAAAGACCTGCACTCTGTCTGGTCGGCTCCAGACAACTCGCGGCTTACAGCCAAGCAGTACTCATTCCGGTTGCCTGTCCACGTAGCGGCCAAGCTCGCGGCCATGGGCGAGATGTACCCCAACAAAACGCGCACGCAGATCGTCGGTGACTTGTTGTCAACCGCGATTGACGAGTGAGCTACGCAATTGGCATCCACAAAGGGTGACTACGTTGAGACGCTTCAAGAGCCCGGCAAGTTGCCTGTGAAGGTGTATGAGGAAGCCGGGCTTCTGGGGCGTTTCAAGAACCTCACCAATGCCCACCATGCCGAGCTGGAAAAGGAGCTTGGGAACGAGTCTCCTGCATTGTTCTTTGACACGCTGGCAGTTCTGTAGCTCGAAGCAGCGGTTTATCGCAGGTGATGGCGGCGGACTGCATCCGATCGGGAGACCGCTCGCTCAGCCGGCGGCATTCATTCAGAGTGGATGTCCTGGGCAGAGGCGTGCATCGCCTTCATCACGCGCTCCAACCCGGCCATGGTCTTTTGCAACGCATCCAGCGCGCAATACATGGCCACAGCAATCAAGTCGGCCGGATCATCGAGGGCGCCAGGGTTGCGCCAGTCCGGGCAGGTTTTCCTGAGCGCATCGTCGAACTCGGGTGAGAGCTCTGCCTGCCGCCCCAACAGGGTCAACACCCCGGCGCGCGTCAAGGTAGTTGTCGCCTCATTCATGCGGCCAGTAGCGATATATCCACTGCTGGCGAGTTGGCCGTGACGACGGCATCACGTTCTGGGTTGAGGGTGACGGCCCCCAGCGGG
>Ga0194137_10000328_pt1 | contig 33111 bp, 33 predicted proteins | sample TARM_MetaG_T3_14_FD_134025 | JGI IMG/M metagenome (GOLD analysis project Ga0194137, IMG submission 134025) | Freshwater microbial communities from Pennsylvania, USA, analyzing microbe dynamics in response to fracking - TARM_MetaG_T3_14 (version 2) | ecosystem: Environmental > Aquatic >... | reverse complement strand
TGCTGGGCCTGGACGACGGCAACTACAACGACGGCTCCTTCCTGGCGTCCAAGGCGCTGAGCGAGATGGGCTATTTCGCCGCTGTGCTGTGGCTGTGGCTGGCCTGGCGCGCCTGGCGCTTCCGGCATCTGCTGCACGAACTGCCCGGCCCGGAGGCGGAGCAGGCCCGGCTGATGATGAGCCTGCTGCTTTGCGGCCTGGTGGGCCTGCTGCTGCGCGGGACGGGCTATTTCACCGGGCCGGTGCTGCTGGCTGCCTATGGCTACTTCTGGCTGCGGGAGGTCGGCAGCCAGCAGGCCGGGCGAACCCCGGTGCCTACAATGCTGGCGCCCAACCGTGACCTCTCCCCACGGGGATGAGAGCAGCCAGCTGGCGCCGAGTCCTTCTTGAATTTGCGCCCTTGCTGATGGTGTCGGGCGCCTTGCACCTGATATGCCTTCCTCCTTACCGCCAAAAGCCGCGTCGACGCACCTCTCGATCCAGGATCTGCGTGGCCCCCACGGCGCTGGGCTTGCGGGCGTGCATCGGGGCCCAAGGTCGTGACGGCTGAGGCCGGGCGTTTGCTGCTGTATGCGCCCAATGTCCACACCGGTGGGGGCTTCGTGCTGCTGGACGCCTTGCTCGTTGCGTGGCCCCCGAGCCAGCCGCTCGTGGCGTGGCTGGACGACCGCGCCCGTGATCGCATGACCTTGCCTGCCGGGGCGACCGTGCAATGGGTGCGAGCCTCAGTTGCTTCGCGGCTGCGTGCGGAGTTCTCACTGGCGGCGGCAGGCACTGCTGGGGACCGTGTACTCTGTTTCCACGGGTTGCCGCCGCTGTTGCGCAATGCGGGGCGGGTCTCGGTGTTCCTGCAGAACCGCCTTTACCTCCGCCAGCTTCCACTCACCGCTTTCAGCTGGAAAACCAGGCAGCGGCTGCGCGTGGAGCAATGGATCAGTCGCTGGTTTCGGCATCGCGTGTCCAGGTACTGGGTCCAGACACCCTCGATGAAGCGCGCCTTGCAGGACTGGTGTGGGCCGGCACACGCCGACATCCGCGTACTGCCCTTCTCACCCCCAGCGCCGGGCATGGCGCCACCTTGCGCGGCTGGCTGGGACTTCATCTATGTCGCCGATGGCGAGGCGCACAAGAACCACCGCAGCCTGGTCGAGGCCTGGAAGCTGCTCGCCCTGCGGGGCTTGTACCCGACGCTGGCATTGACTCTGTCCGACCGCGACGCGGGACTGGCGGCCTGGGTGCAGGCCCAGGCCACCGAGCATGGCCTGAAGATCAGCAACCTCGGTCCGCGCTCGCGTGAAGAGGTGCTGGCTCTCTACCGCAGCGCGCGCGCCCTGGTCTTCCCGTCCAAGAGCGAATCCTTCGGCCTGCCGCTGATCGAGGCCGCCCAAGCCGGCCTGCCCATCCTGGCCGGCGAACTGGACTTCGTGCGCGACGTCTGCACGCCTGCCCAGACCTTTGATCCTGCGTCCGCGACGTCGATTGCACGCGCCGTGAAGCGCTTCCTGGGCCAGCCCGAGGCGCCGCTGGAACCGGCCGGCGCTTCAGACTTCCTGCGGGCCCTGTTCGACGAAGCCGCATGAAGGTGTTGCTGCTGAGCCAGCATTTCTGGCCCGAGTCCTTCCGCATCAACGAGATCGCCCAGTCCCTCGTCGAGCAGGGCTGCGAGGTCACGGTGCTGACCGGCAAGCCCAACTATCCCGAGGGCCGGCTCTTTCCCGGCTACCGCGTCGGCGGCATCCAGAGCGAGCGCCACGAGGGCTACGAGATCGTCCGCGTGCCCCTGCTGCCGCGCGGCACTGGCGGCGCCAAGAAACTGGTGCTGAACTATCTGTCCTTCTTGTTTTGCGCCTCCTTCATGGGGCCCTGGGCCCTGCGCGGCCGGCGCTTCGACGCCATCTTTGTCTACGGCACCAGCCCCATCCTGCAGGCCATTGCGGCCATCGTGCTGAAGTGGTTCAAGGGCGCGGCCCTGGTGGTGTGGGTGCAGGACCTGTGGCCCGACAGCCTGCAGATCACCGGCTTTGTGAAGAACCCGAAGTTGCTTGCCGCGGTCGCCGTCGTCGTGCGCTGGATCTACCGCCGCTCCGACCTCCTGCTGGTGCAATCGCCGGCCTTTGTCGCGCCGGTCGAAGCCATGGCCGGCGGCACGCCGGTGCAGGTGCATGAGAACCCAGGCGACCGCGCGGCGTCCGGGCAACAGACGCCCACGACGCTGCAGCTCGACAAGTCGGCATTCAACATCGTCTTCGCCGGCAACCTGGGCACGGTGCAGTCGCTGGACTGCGTGCTCGATGCCGCCGAGCTTCTCGGCGCCGCCAGTGGCGTGCGCTGGGTGCTGGTGGGCAGCGGTGCCCGCGACGCCTGGCTGGCCGAGCAGGTCGCCGCCCGCGGCCTGACCCAGGTGCAGCTCGCGGGGCGCTTGCCGCCCGAGCAGATGCCCGCCGTCTTTGACCAGGCCGACGCGCTGCTGGTCAGCCTGACCGGCAGCCCAGCCTTGAGGCTGACGGTTCCGAGCAAAATACAGGCTTATCTGGCCGCCGGACGGCCCATCCTCGCTTCCATGGATGGCGAAGGGGCCCGTGTCGTGCAGGCCGCCGCTGCCGGCCTGGCCAGCGCGGCCGAAGACGCCGCAGCACTGGCCGCCGCGGCGCAGGCGCTGAGGGACATGACGCCCGAGCAGCGGCAAGGCATGGGCGAGGCCGGTCGGCGCTATTACGCCGAGCATTTCGAGCCCGAGGGCCTGGCCCGGGCCCTGGTGGGACATTTGGAGCGTGCCGTGGCGGCGCGCCGTTGACGAGAGTGAAGGTGTGATGGATCAGAACAAGCGGCGCCTGCTGGTGCTGGGCGCCAGCGGCATGCTGGGCAATGCGGTGTTGCGCGTCTTCGCCGCCGACCCTGCCTTCGAGGTGTTCGGTTCGGTACGCAGCCTCGCTTCGGTGAAGGCCTTGCAGGCCAAGGCGCCAACCGCGCAGTTCGTGCCCGGCGTCGACGTGGAAAGCCTGGACGGCCTGACCCGGTTGTTCGCCCAGGTGCGCCCCGACCTCGTCATCAACTGCATCGGCGTCGTCAAGCAGCTCGCCGAGGCCGACGACCCGCTGACGGCCATCCCCATCAATGCGCTGCTGCCGCACCGCCTGGCGCGTCTGGCCCAGGTGGCGGGCGCCCGCCTGATCCACGTCAGCACCGATTGCGTGTTCTCGGGCAAGCAGGGCGGCTATCTGGAAACCGATCCGTCGGACGCCGACGACCTCTACGGTCGCAGCAAGCTGATGGGCGAGGTCGACTACGAGAACGCCGTCACCCTGCGTACCTCCATCATCGGCCACGAGCTCAACAGCGCCCACGGCCTGATCGGCTGGTTCCTGTCGCAGACCGGGCCGGTGCGCGGCTTCACCAAGGCGGTGTTCTCGGGCTTCCCGACCGTCGAGCTGGCCCGCATCATGAAGGACTTCGTCGTGCCGCATCCCGAGCTGCGCGGCACCTGGCATGTGTCGGCTGAACCCATCGACAAATACAGCCTGCTCAAGCTCGCGGCGGCCGAATACGGCCGCGACAACGACATCGCGCCGGACGCCAAGCTGGTCATCGACCGGTCCCTCGATTCGAGCCGCTTCCGCGCCGCCACCGGCTATGCCCCTCCTTCCTGGCCCGAACTGGTGCGCCAGATGCGCGCCTTCGGCTGAACCCTTTTCTCGAGAAATCCCATGTTCAAAGACAAAGTCCTGCTGATCACCGGCGGCACCGGCAGCTTCGGCAATGCCGTGCTGCAGCGCTTCCTCAAGTCCGACTTCGCCGAGATCCGCATCTTCAGCCGCGACGAGAAGAAGCAGGAGGACATGCGCATCGCCCTGAAGAGCGACAAGGTCAAGTTCTACATCGGCGATGTGCGCGACTACGACAGCGTGCATGACGCGCTGAACGGCGTCGACTACGTCTTCCACGCCGCGGCGCTGAAGCAGGTGCCGTCCTGCGAGTTCTATCCGATGGAGGCGGTCAAGACCAATGTGGTCGGTGCCGAGAACGTCATGCGCGCGGCCATCGCCCAGGGCGTCAGCCGCGTCGTCGTGCTGTCCACCGACAAGGCCGTCTATCCCATCAATGCCATGGGCATGTCCAAGGCCATGATGGAAAAGGTCATGGTGGCCAAGTCGCGGCTCTGCGACCCCGCCAGGACGGTGCTTTCGGCCACGCGCTACGGCAACGTGATGGCCTCGCGCGGCTCGGTCATCCCCCTCTTCCTGCAGCAGCTTCAAGACGGCAAGCCGCTGACGATCACCGACCCGACGATGACGCGCTTCCTGATGTCGCTGGAGGAGTCGGTCGACCTGGTGCTGTACGCCTTCGAGCATGCGCGCCCCGGCGACATCTTCGTGCAGAAGGCCCCAGCCTCCACGGTGGGCGACCTGGCCGAGGCCATGCGCCAACTGCTCAAGAAGGACAACGAGCTGAAGATCATCGGCACCCGCCACGGCGAGAAGCTGTACGAGTCGCTGGTCTCGCGCGAGGAGATGGCCCGCTCGGAGGACCTGGGCGGCTACTACCGCATCCCGGCCGACTCGCGCGACCTCAACTACGCCAAATACTTCGTCGAGGGCGAGACGGCCATCTCCGAGATCGACGACTACACCTCGCACAACACCAAGCGGCTCAGCGTCGAAGAGGTCAAGCAGGTGCTGCTGCAGCTGGACCTCATCCAGGAGGCGGTCAATGCTTAAGGTCATGACCGTCGTGGGCACGCGGCCGGAGATCATCCGGCTGTCCCGCGTCATCGCCCAGCTCGACCGGCATTGCGAGCATGTGCTGGTTCACACCGGGCAGAACTACGACTACGAGCTCAACGAGGTCTTCTTCAGCGATCTCGGTATCCGCAAGCCCGACCATTTCCTGGAGGCCGCCGGCGCCACCGCTGCAGCGACCATCGCCCAGGTGATCCAGAACGTCGATGCGGTGCTCGAGCAGGCGAAACCCGACGCCCTGCTCATCCTCGGCGACACCAATTCCTGCCTGGCGGCCATCGCTGCAAAGCGCCGCAAGGTGCCCATCTTCCACATGGAGGCCGGCAACCGCTGCTTCGACTTCCGCGTGCCGGAGGAGATCAACCGCCGCATCGTCGACCACACTTCCGACATCAACCTCAGCTACAGCCAGATTGCGCGCGACTACCTGCTGCGCGAGGGCTTCCCGCCCGACCAGGTCATCGTCACCGGCAGCCCGATGCGCGAGGTCATCGAGCATTACCGCCCGGGCATCGAGGCCTCGGACGTGCTGCAACGCCAGGGCCTGACGCCCGGCAAGTACTTCGTCGTTAGCTCGCACCGCGAGGAGAACGTCGACGCGCCGGAGAACCTGCAGCGCCTGCTGGTGCTGATGAACACCCTGGCGGAGCGCTATGACGAGCCCGTCATCGTCTCCACCCACCCGCGCACCCGCAAGCGCCTGGAAAGCCTGCTGGCCACCCAGACCATGCATCCCCAGGTGCAGTTCATGAAGCCCTTCGGCTTCCTGGACTACATCAAGCTGCAGAGCGGCGCACGCGCCGTGCTGTCGGACAGCGGCACCATCACCGAGGAGTCGTCGATCCTGAACTTCCCGGCGCTGAACCTGCGCGAGGTGCATGAGCGTCCCGAAGGCTTCGAGGAAGGGGCTGTGATGATGGTGGGCTTCGACGTCGAGCGCGTGCTGGACGGCCTGCGCATCCTGGAGGCCCAGCCGCGCGGCGACGAGCGGCTGCTGCGCCTTGTCAACGACTACGCCCCGGCCAATGTCTCCGACAAGGTGCTGCGCATCATCGTCAGCTACACCGGCTTCGTGAACCGCAAGGTCTGGCGCAAGCCCGGCGCCTGACAGCCGTGCACCACCGAAAATGGTCGCTCCACGGCTAGTCGGTGGCTTAGCGTGTTGATGGGCCTGGGGCTTCGCCGGTGCCCATCAGACCGCCTGACTGAAGGCAGCATGCCTCGGGCGGCCTTTCCTTTTGGCGCTTCGCGCGTTAGGTTGCGGCGACGGCTCGCGCCCTGAGAACCTTGCTCGTCAGACGGCCTCAAAGATCGGCAGGTCACCTGGGCCGTCCGGCGTCAATCCATCTCTGCGTCATCCCTCGCGCGAGGTTGTAGCGGGCACAGTTGTACTGCTCCAGGTAGTCCAGTTCGGTATTCGCGATGGAGCGCAACGCCGCCAGATCAGCGACGTCGACGGGCACCTCCGAAAATGCGTCATCCAGTGTTCGACCGTAGAAGACGACGTGCTGCATTAGCTCATTCAGTGCCCGTCGGTACCGGGCTCGAAGCGGGTCGGGAACGGCCAGCGACGCTCGCAGCACGCTGTACTTCTGAATCGAGCGGCGGTAGATGAATTCAAACAGCTCGACTGCTGCGGCGACATTGCGCTGTTCGTAGACACCGAGCATGGCTGTCGCATAGTCCGTGCGCTCGACGTCCAAGAAGGACAAGGGGGCGCAGTTGTGCAGCATGAGTGGCATGTTGGCGCTCAGGCGACTCGTGCGCTTGTTGCCATCCTCAAAGGGCAGCAGGTAAGCCACGTTGACCCAAAGGAAGAATGCGGCCTCCACTGGGTTTCGGATCTGGCGGACCTTGTCGATGATGGACTTCAGCGTTTCTTCCAGGAGCGTAGGGATGTTGCTTGGGGTGTAGACGGAGCCGTCGATGTTCACCACGCGGCGGCGGATGCTGCCGATGTCCCGCGAGTCCTTCAAGAGGTCCTTCATCAGCTTCGCCTGCAAGTCGACGATGACTGGAATCGTGATGCCCTCTGTCGGCACGGCGTCGACCATGAACTCGATGGCGTCCTTATGGTTGAAGAGCATCAGGGTGTCCTCATCGAGGAGGCCTGCTTGCTCCCCGCGCTCGAACAGGACCTTGGTGTCGAGCAAGCTCTTGTTGTTGCCCTCCAGGCGAGCTGACGACCAGGAAAGGTCAATGAGGAGCTGTTCCAGAACCTCCCGGGCATAGGTTCCAGCAGGCTGCTGGTCTCGGCTGCGGCCTGCGTTGAACAAGTCCGTGGCCAACTGCGGTGGCAGCAAACTGGACTGGTTCGGGATGTAGTCGTCCACGAAACTGCTTTCGTAGCTTACGGGGGAGCGCGTTCCCAAAGGCGCACGAAGCGCTTCGACCAAAGGTAGGGCGGCCGGCGACCACTGCAGCAGCCCAAGCCCCGGCGTGGCTTGAGGCAGGACGCTCAGCGCAGCCTTGGCCGCAACTGTGGCCATGTAGCGGGTAGAGCGGCCGTCACCCAGCTTCTCCAGAAAGCCAGAAGCCAGCAGGTCTCGCAAGGCCCGGTTGATTGTGGGCCGAGAGGCCTGGAGGGCTTGCTCCAGTGCAGCAGGCTGTACAGGCTTCGCTGCGGCAAGAACCAGGCGCAGCAATGCTTCGTGACGGGGCGGCAGGGTCGGGGTGGTCATCGGGCAGGGAATCTTGTCAATCTCGTCAGCCGAGGAGATTGGTGCTTAGATTTTGCATTGATGATAAGAATAAGGACTAACATTATCATCATGACAAGTTTTGACAAGATTGATGATAAGAATAGGGGCTGACAAGAAAGCTTCAGCGGCCTGCCCTGGGCGACGGTCGAGCCGTGTCGCGAAGCGGTTTCGGGCGAACAAGGTAGGAATCTGCTCATCTGGCAGCCTTCGTCGACCTCAAAGCGTCACGCCGAGCTGGACGCACTGGCCCGCCGCCTTGGAAAGCGGCCCGCCGAACAAGACACACTCGCTGTGAGAGCCCGCCGGCTCGGCGAGAGGCAGCAGGTGGCTGCCCAAGCGAGCCAGCCCCTCGTGCAGCGCCTGGTTGCTGCGCATCGGCAGGATTTCGCCGCACAGCCCACACTTCAGCTGAGGCACGCCGCGCCCAAAGGCCACAAGGGAGTCGTCGCCAACCTCCGGCGGAGCTCCGTGGCGGCGCTTGGCGCGGTGAAGCGTCTCGGTCACCCCAACGCGTTGGCGCACTTGGGGTTCTTACAGAAGTTGACTTCGAGCCCGCCGTAGGAGGCAGTGCCCCTGTGACCTGAAGGAGAAATCTCGGGCAAGAAAATGCCCCCGAGACCGGCTGGTCAGAGGGGGCGCTCTATCGAATCAGCCGGGCGGCATCAACTTAAGCCACCGGCTAGGCTCCACGCAGCGGCCTTTTTTCTAGCCCGCCGGGTCAGCCCAGCCGGCCCTTCTCCTTGTATTCGCGGCGCAGCACCCAGCCGCCGCAGGCCATGAAGGCCAGCGCAAAGCCCGCCAGCATATACATGCTGCGCTTGGGCTTGATCTTGCGCTCGGGAACCTGGGCGACGTCCACCACCTGCAACTGGCCGCCGTCGCGACTCTCGTCGATGCGGGCGACCTCGTACTGGCGCGAGATCTGCTCGAACACCGCTTCCTGGTATTTGAATTCCCGGTAGGCGCTGATGTAGCTGTTCTGGTCGGTCGAGGCCTCGTTCTGGCCGAGCTTGGCCATCTCCGCGCGCAGGGCGGCCACTTGGGCCGACAGGGCCATGACCTCGGCCGCGTTGTCGGACATCACCCGACGCGCGACCTGCAGCTTGACCTCGGCCGTCGTCAGGTCGGCCTTGAGCTTGGCGACGCCCTCGGCCGTGGCCTTGGGCTCGGCCTTCAGCGCGCCGATGTTGACGCCCGTGGCCGACAGAGCCTGCTGCGCGGCCGTCAGCTTTTCCTTCACCACGCCTAATTGCTTCTCGAAGAAGACGCGGCGCTGCTGGGCTTCCGTGAGGGCCAGGCGAGCCGTCAGTGCGCGCAGTTCCTCGATATAGGCCGTGGCCATGTCGGCCGCGGTCTTGGGGTCGTGATCGTCGACCTCCAGCGTGATCAGGCCGTCCTTGCGGCCCAGGTTCACGCGGGTGTTCTCGGCCAGTTCCTTGCGCGCATCGACCTTGAACTTGCGCTCGTAGCGGTTGACCAGGTCGAAGCGCTCGACGATACGGTCCGCCACGGTGTAGCTCTGCACCAGGGCGACGAACTGGTCGCCGTTGTTCTTGATGCCGCCACCCGCGAGACCGGCCAGCGCACCTAGGGAGGCCAGCGCGCCGACCGCGCTGCTCTGCTGCTGCTGCGGGGGCATGAAGCTGACGCGGGCCGAGAAGGTGGGCGGCACCAGGTAGCTGCCGCCCAGGGCCAGCACGCTGGCCAGCAGCGGCAGCCCCAACATCAGCAGGCGGCGGCGCCACAGCGCGCCGAGGATGGCGCCGACGGGGAATTCCTCGGATGCCGCCATCGTGGAAGGTGCTTCGGTGCTGGAACTGTTCATTGCTGGGTTTTTCACTTCAGGGACTTCAGGGCCGCGGCACCCAAGCCGAACTGATACAGGATCTGCGTCCACTCCTTCGCCTCCTGGCTGAAGGTCACCTTGGTCAGGTCCTCAGGCACGTAGATCGTGTCGCCCGGCTGGGCGGCGACGGCCGACAGGCCCGTTCCCGAGCTGAACCAGCCACTGCTTTGCTGGCGCGAGCTGACCACATTGCCGTTGGCGCGGATGACGAAGGTGCTGCCGGAGTCGGCACCACGCGTCGGGCCACCGGCCAGGCGCAGCATGTCGTCGACGCTGGCACCCTGGCTGTAGACATAGCTGCCGGTGTTGTAGACGCTGCCGAACACGCCCACGGTCGTGGGACGGGCCGGCACGGTCAGGCGGTCACCGTCCTCGACGGCCAGTTCGGGCAGGCTGCTGGCCGTGGGAGAGAGCTGCAGCACCACGCGGCCGGTCAGCTTGACGGCGCGCAGGCGGTCGATGAGGCGGCCCGAAGCCTGGCCGCGGTTGCTCTGCGTGGTGGGGTCGTCGGGTGTGGTCGTGGCGCGCGGCTTGACCATGACACGGGCGAACTCGCCTTCCAGGTCGCGCAGCGCCCGGTCGTACTGGGCCTGCTGCGTGACGCGCACGCTCTCCCGGCTGAGTTCGGAACCATAGATGAAGGCGGCTGGTGTCAGGCCGCCCGCAGCCTTGATGACGTCGCCCAGGGTGCTGTTCGGCGGCAGGATGTATTCGCCGGGCCGCTGCACCTCGCCGTCCACGCGCACCCGCTTGTTCTGCTTGTACTGCGGCAGCACGGTGTCGAGGGCGTTGAAGGCGCGCACCACGTCACCGCCCTGCAGCGGCGTGTTGCCCTGCTGGGGCAGCTTGACTTCGGCGACGCGGCCGTCGTTGCGCTTCTCCATGCTTTCGATGGCGACCCGGCCGCGCTCGGCCGCGGCGCTCAGGCCACCGCCCATCAGCATCAGGTCGTTGACGGTCTCGCCGGGCTTGAGCTCGAAGATGGCCTGGCGGTTGACGCTGCCGATCAGGGCCACCTGCTGGCCGACGGGGCCGATGTGGACGACGTCGTCGGCCTGCAGCAGGCGGTCGCCGCTGCGGTCGCCGCGCAGCAGCAGGTCGTAGAGGTCGAAGGTGCCGACCAGCTTGCCGCCGCGGCGCAGCTCCAGGTTGCGGAAGCTGCCCGAGGCCGACGGGCCGCCGGCCTGGATCATGGCGTTGACGATGGTCGACAGGCTGCTGACCGTGTAGGCGCCGGGTCGCTGGGTAAAGCCGGTCACGTAGATGCGGATGCCGCGCAGCTTGCCCAGGGAAGCGCTGAGCTTGAAGTTGCGGAACACCTGGCCGACGCGCTGCTCGATGGCCGCGTTCAAGTCGCCATAGCGCACGCCGGCCACCAGCACCGGGCCCACGCGCGGGATGGTGATGCGGCCACCGCGGTCGACGGTCAGGCGCAGGTCGGCCTCGACCGCGCCCCAGATGTTGACCAGCACTTCGTCGCCGACACTGATCACATAGTCGGCAGGAATCTGGCTCGAGATCTCGCCCAGCGAAGCCGGGCCCGAGCGCTGCTGCTGGAGCTGCTGCTGGGGCTGCTGCAGCTCATAGGGCTGGGGCAGGTTCGGCGTCATCAGTTCGGAGCCGAAGCGCCTGATCTCGACGTCGTCGCCGACAGCGCGCTGCACATAGCGCTCGAACTCGGTCTGCTGCGCGGCACGGGCGGCCAACTGCTCGCGGGTCAGGGGCTGGCCGGGGATGGGCTGCAGCAGCATCTGCAACTGCAGCAGCATCTGCTGTTGCTGCTGCAGCACCGTCTCGCGCTGCGAAGGGGTCAGCGGCGCGGCCTGCTGCATGTCGGCGCTGCTGTTCGTGCCTTGCCGGTTGGGCACCATCAGGCGCACGGGCCCGACGGCATTGGGATCGTTGTTCTCGTCCGCCGCCGTTGCCAGGCCCGGCAGGGCGAGGGCCGCGGCCAGGGACAGGGTGGTGGCCCCTCTGAGCAGCCCAGTCAAAAACGGTGTTCGGTCCCTGGGCGCGCTGATTTTCATTGACAAGGCTCGTGTGGATGGACTGTTCGCCCCTGTCTCCAAGGCGAGACGGGCAAAGGCGGCGCGGATTCTAGCCAGCGCCCCAGGTGCCGCCGCCGCGGGCCAGAACCACTGGCTACACTTCAGCCTTTGGGTCGATAGATGGACCGAAGACCAGGGTATTCCTGACCACGACCCGCGAAACTGCATGCTTCCCATCCTCGCCCTGAGTTTCGCCATTGCAGCCGCCGTGACGCTGCTCATCATCCGTTCCTCGCATCTGCACGGCGCCCTGTCAGCCGACAACGATCTGTCCGGCCCGCAGAAGTTTCATTCGCGGCCGGTGCCGCGCATCGGCGGCTTGGCTATTTTCGGGGGCTTCACCCTCGGCACGGCCTTGCTGGCCTGGCGCTACCCGGCCATGCGCACCATGGCCGCGCTGTTGCTGGCCTGTAGCGTGCCGGCCTTCGTCTCGGGCGTCATCGAGGACCTGACCAAGCGCGTCAGCCCGCTGCGCCGCATGCTGGCGACCCTGCTGGCGGCCGCGCTGGGCGCCTGGCTGCTGGGCGCGCAGATCAAGGAGACGGCCATCCCGGGCCTGGACCTGATTGCGTCCACGGTGGTCGGAGGCTATGTGCTGGCGCTGCTCGTCGTCAGCGGCGTGGCCAATTCCATCAACATCATCGACGGCATGAACGGCCTGGCCTCGATGTGCGCGGCCATCATGCTGGCGGGCCTGGCCTACGTCGCCCTGCAGGCCGGCGACCAGTTCGTTGCCGCCATGGCCATCGCCGTCATCGGCGCGGTGCTGGGCTTCTTCATGTGGAACTACCCCTTCGGCCTGATCTTCCTCGGCGACGGCGGAGCCTATTTCCTCGGCTTCATCCTGTCGGAGCTCGCCATCCTGCTGCTGGTGCGCAATCCCGAGGTCTCGCCGATGTTCCCGTTGCTGCTGTGTGCCTATCCGGTGTGGGAAACGGTGTTCTCCATGTACCGCCGCAAGGTCGTGCGCGGCCGCCCGGTCGGCATGCCCGACGGCATCCATCTGCACAGCCTGATCTACCGCCGCCTGATGCGCTGGGCCATTGGCAGCCGCGACGCTGCCGTGCTGACGCGCCGTAATGCGCTGACGGCACCCTATCTATGGGTGCTGTGCAGCCTGTCCGTCGTACCGGCCACCATCTGGTGGGACGACACCGTCATGCTGCAGATCATCCTGGGCATGTTCGTCGTCTTCTATGTGCTGCTGTACTGGCGCATCGTGCGCTTCCGCACCCCGCGCTGGCTGGTGCTGAACCCGCGTACCGAATCGCGGCCGCGGGTGGCCCGGTCGGAGTAGATCGGAGCAGTATTTTGCTATCCGGGATAATCACCGGATGCAAGAAACCCCCGAGTCCGCAGCCGCGGCGCCCGTCGAAGCGGCGCCTGCCCGCTTCGACACCCTTCCTCTGGACGCGAAACTGCTGCGCGCGGTGGCCGATTCCGGCTACCTGACGATGACGCCCATCCAGGCCAAGGCCATCCCCATCGTGCTGGAAGGCCGCGATGTCATGGGCGCTGCCCAAACGGGCACGGGCAAGACGGCCGCCTTCTCCATCCCGCTGCTGCAGCGCATGCTCAAGCACGAGAACCCCAGCGTCTCGCCCGCCCGCCACCCGGTGCGTGCCCTGGTGCTGGCCCCCACGCGCGAGCTGGCCGACCAGGTCGCCGACAACGTCAAGAAATACGCCAAGCACACCCAGTTGCGATCGGTCGTTGTCTTCGGCGGCATCGACATGAAGCCGCAGACGGCCGCGCTCAAGGCCGGCGTCGAGGTGCTGATTGCGACGCCGGGCCGGCTGCTCGACCACATCGAGGCCAAGAACTGCGTGCTGAACCAGGTCGAGTACGTCGTGCTGGACGAAGCCGACCGCATGCTGGACATCGGCTTCCTGCCCGACCTGCAGCGCATCCTGAGCTACCTGCCCAAGGCGCGCCAGACTCTGCTGTTCTCGGCTACCTTCTCGCCCGAGATCAAGCGGCTGGCCCAGAGCTATCTGCAGGACCCCATCCTGGTCGAGACGGCCCGGCCCAACCAGACGGCCTCCACCGTCGAGCAGCGCTTCTACAGCGCCACCGACGACGACAAGCGCGCCATCATTCGACAGATCCTGAAGGACCGCGCCATCCGCCAGGCCATCGTCTTCGGCAACTCCAAGCTGGGCGTCGCCCGCCTGGCGCGCTCCTTCGAGCGCGACGGCCTGCGCACGGCCGCCCTGCATGGCGACAAGTCGCAGGACGAGCGCCTGAAGTCGCTGGAGGCCTTCAAGCGCGGCGAGGTGGACGTGCTGGTCGCGACCGACGTCGCGGCCCGCGGCCTGGACATCGCCGACCTGCCGGCCGTCTTCAACTACGACGTGCCCTTCAACGCGGAGGACTATGTCCACCGCATCGGCCGCACCGGCCGTGCCGGCGCTTCCGGTCTGGCGGTCACGCTGGTCACCAGGTCCGATGCCCGCCTGGTGGCCGACATCGAGAAGCTGATCAAGCGCAAGATCGACCTCGATCCTTTTGAGTTGCAGGACAGCCGTCCGCCGCGCTTCGAGCGCGAACGCCGCCGCCCGGAAGAGGAAGAGGGCAGCAGCCGGCCCGCGCCGCGCACGGCCTTCCGTCCGCCGGCCCCGCCCAGGGACCCCTTCTTCGACAAGCCCTATGAGGCCAGCGCGGCCGGCGGCGAGCCGCCCGCCTGGGAGAAGGCCAAGGCTGCAGCACCCGCCGTCAAGGGCCTGTCCAGCCATATCAAGCCCAAGAAGCAGGTCGCGGCGCTATTTGGCGCCAAGAAGCCGGCGCCGGCCGAGAGTTAAGCCAACAAGGCAAAGACCGCAGGAATACGGTCGGGCAGGGTGGCTCGATGGGCGCGCCAATCGGCCACCGTGGCGGTCCGCGTCCAGCCACCTGGCAGCGTCAAACCAACGCTGATTGACAGCCACGTGCCGGGTTTCAGCGCGGCCAGCAGGGCCTGGCGCAGCGCTTCGTTGCGGTAGGGTGTCTCGATCAGCAGCTGGGTTTGCTGGGCCTTGGCCGACAAAGCCTCCAGTTCGCGGATGCGGGTGCTGCGGCCGGAAGCGTCCACCGGCAGATAGCCGACAAAGGCAAAGCTTTGGCCATTGAGGCCGCTGGCCGCCAGGGCCAGCAGCAGCGAGCTCGGTCCCGACAGCGGCACGACCTCGATGCCGGCTTCATGCGCAAGCGCGACGAGCCTGGCGCCGGGGTCGGCCACGGCCGGCAGGCCGGCTTCCGAGATCAGGCCGAGGTCATGGCCATCCAGCGCCGGTTGAAGCAAAACCCGCCACGCCGAGTCGTCGCCAGCCGGCTTGCCGCCCTTGGGTGGGCGCGGCAACTCGGCGATCTGCAGCGACTGCAGCGGCTGAGCCAACGGCGCGACGGCATCGACGCGTTTCAGCAGGGCGCGCGTCGTCTTGGCGTTCTCGGCCGCCCAGTGCGTGAGCCGGGCCGCTTGCTCGATGACGCGTTGGGGCAGCACCTCGCGCAGGTCCAGGGAATCGTCCACGCCGAAGTCCAGCGTGTTGGGCATCAGGATGAGGCGGCCCTTGTTCATGCCAAGGGCTCCAGGCCGGCGCGGCGCAGCAGGGTGCAGGTGCGGATCAAAGGCAGGCCGATCAAGGCGGTTGGGTCGTCGGATTCGACGGCCTCGAGCAGGGCGATGCCCAGGCTTTCGACCTTGGCGCTGCCGGCGCAGTCATAGGGCTGATCGGCGCGCAGATACGTCTCGATGGCTGCGGCGGTCAGCGCTCTCAGCCGTACCCGCACCTCGGCTCGTTCGATGGCTGCCAGGCCGGGCGCCACGACGGCCACCGCGGTCTGGAACACGACTTCGCGCCCGCTCATGCGACGCAGTTGCGCGGTGGCGGCCTCATGGGTGCCCGGCTTGCCGATGGCCTCGCCGCCAAGGTCGGCGACCTGGTCGGAGCCGATGACGACGGCGCCCGGAAAACGCGCCGCCACGACCCGCGCCTTGGCCAGGGCCAGCCTCTCGGCCAGCGCGGCCGGCGCCTCGCCAGGCAGGGCGGTTTCGTCGACTTCGGGTGCCACCGCCTCGAAAGGCAGGCGCAGCCGGGCCAGCAATTCCTGTCGGTAGCGCGACGTCGAGGCGAGGATCAGAGAAGGCATGCGGTCATTGTCCCCCGCCTAAACTCCACCCCATGAAACCGCGTGTCTTTGTTCCCGAGAAGCTCGACCTCGCCGCCTTCGCCCGCGATGGCGCCAGCCTGGAGGGCGAATGGCCCGCAGCCTCGCTGGAGCGTCTGGCCGAGTCGGGTGCTGCGGATGCGCCGGCCAAGCACTGGCCGGCCGTGGGCTGGAGCCTGCGCGGCGAGGTCCGCCAGCCCCGCGGCGGCAAGGCCCAGACCTGGCTGCAGGTGACGGCCCAGGCCCAGGCTGCGCTGACCTGCCAGCGTTGCCTGAAGCCCGTCCAGGAGCATCTGGACATCGACCGCTGGATCCGCTTCGTCGATACCGAGGCCGAAGCCGCCGAGCTGGACGCCGACAGCGACGACGATGTGCTGGCCCTGCCGCGCCACCTGGACGCGCGCGAGCTCATTGAGGACGAACTGCTGCTGGCCTTGCCGCTGGTGCCCCGCCACGAGGTCTGCCCCGAGCCCCTGGCTCACGCGGACGAGGAGGCCGAGCCGGAAGAGGAAGAGCGCCCCAATCCCTTCGCCAAGCTCGCGGCCCTGAAGCGGGGCGGCAGCGCCTGAAAACCATGAACGCCTGCGCGTCTTCATCGCCGCCCACCGCTGCGGCTTGGCGAATCGCGCATCCGGTGCTACACTCGTGGGCTTTTCTGCGGCCTGGAGTTCGAGCTTTGACCTCACTCCCTGGGGTCGCGCTCCCCAACCCCGCAGATTCTGGAGAATTTCATGGCTGTTCAGCAAAACAAGAAGTCGCCTCCCAAGCGCGGCATGCACCGTTCCCACAACGCCCTGGTCACCCCGGGCACGGCCATCGAGCCGACGACCGGCGAAGTGCATCTGCGTCACCACATCAGCCCGACCGGTTTCTACCGTGGTCGCAAGGTGCTGAAGAGCAAGGCCGACGCGGCCTGATGGTGCCGGGTGCCGCCTGGCGCGGCGCCGAACCAGCGATGAATCTGCCGACCCGGCCTGCGTACCGCGCAGGGCCGGGTTTGGTCTTTGTGGCTCACGAAAACCACTGAAATGACCGCCGCCCCCCTGCCTGAACCGATCCGCCTGTCCGTCGACTGCATGGGCGGCGACCACGGCCCATCGGTCACGCTGCCCGCCTGCCGCGCCTTTCTCGACAAGCATCCCGGCGCCGAACTCATTCTCGTCGGCAAGCCCGAGGAACTGACCGCCGCAGCCGCCTGGCCGCGCTGCCGCATCGTCGCGGCCAGCGAGGTCGTCACGATGGAAGACCCGGTCGAAGTCGCCCTGCGCCGCAAGCGCGACTCGTCGATGCGCGTCGCCATCCAGCAGCTCAAGGCCGACCGCGACGGCAATCCGGCTCCGGCCCACGTCTGCGTCTCGGCAGGCAATACGGGTGCGCTGTGGGCCGTCGCCAAAGTGCTGTTGAAGACGCTGGAGGGCATCGACCGCCCGGCGATCGCGGCCGTGATGCCGAATGCGGCCGGCCGCTTCACGACCGTGCTCGATCTGGGTGCCAACGTCGATTCGTCGGCCGAGAACCTGCTGCAGTTCGCTGTCATGGGCAGCGCCCTGGTGTCCGCCGTGGACGGCATCGAGGAGCCCAGTGTGGGCCTGCTCAACATCGGCGAGGAGGCCATCAAGGGCAGCGAGACCATCAAGCAGGCGGGCGAACTGCTGCGCGCCGCCGGCAGTGCGGGCCAGTTGAACTTCTTCGGCAATGTCGAGGGAAATGACATCTTCAAGGGCACAACGGACATCGTCGTCTGCGACGGCTTCGTCGGCAACGTGATGCTCAAGTCCTCGGAAGGCCTGGCCAGCATGATGGGCGCCTTCATCAAGGCCGAGTTCACGCGAGACTGGTTGAGCATGCTGATCGGGGCGATTGCCAAGCCCGTGCTGAACCGCTTCAAGCACCGCGTCGACCACCGCCGCTTCAACGGCGCGGCCCTGCTCGGCCTGCGCGGCCTGGTCTTCAAGAGCCATGGCTCGGCCGATGCCTTCGCCTTCGAGCAGGCTCTGGCCCGCGCTTATGATGCCGCCCGCAACCGGCTGCTTGACCGGGTCCACGACCGCATCGTCGCCACGCTTCAGGCCAAGGCAGGCGATGCAGGAGACAACGCGGCGAACTCCGTCGCGCAGGCTGCATGAGCCCTACTGGAATCCAATCCCCCCGCTATTCCCGCATCCTCGGCACCGGCAGCTTCCTGCCGGCCGACCGCGTGACCAACCAGGCCCTGGCCGACCGCTTGGCGGCCGATGGCGTCGAAACCTCGGACGACTGGATCGTCGAGCGCACCGGCATCCGCGCCCGCCATTTTGCGGCGCCAGACCAGGCCTCCAGCGACTTGGCCTTCCCCGCCGCGCAAGCGGCGCTGGAAGCCGCAGGTATCGCGGCCGAAGAGGTCGATCTCATCATCGTTGCCACGTCCACGCCGGACATGGTCTTCCCGTCCACCGCCTGCCTGCTGCAGAAGAAGCTGGGCGTGCACGGCTGCGCGGCCTTCGACGTGCAGGCCGTCTGCTCGGGCTTCGTCTACGCGCTGAGCGTGGCCGACTCCATGATCAAGAGCGGCGCGGCAAACAAGGCCCTGGTCGTCGGCGCCGAGGTGTTCTCGCGCATCCTCGACTTCAAGGACCGCACCACCTGCGTGCTGTTCGGTGACGGCGCCGGCGCCGTCGTGCTGGGTGCGAGCGCCGAGCCCGGCCTCCTCGCGACCGAGCTGCACGCCGACTCCCGCCATGTCGACGTGCTGTGCACGCCCGGCACGCTCGCCGGTGGCCAGGTGCTCGGCAGCCCCTTCTTGAAGATGGACGGCCAGGCCGTGTTCAAGCTCGCCGTCGGCGTGCTCGAAAAGGTCGCCCGTTCGGTGCTCGACAAGGCCGGCATGACGGATGCCGACCTGGATTGGCTGATCCCTCACCAGGCCAATATCCGCATCATGCAGGGCACGGCCAAGAAACTGAAGCTGGACCTGAACAAGCTCATCGCCACCGTCGACGAGCATGGCAACACCTCGGCCGCCTCGGTGCCGCTGGCCCTGGACGTCGCCGTGCGCAGCGGCCGCATCCAGCGTGGCGACACCCTCATGCTGGAAGGCGTCGGCGGCGGCTTCACCTGGGGCGCCGCGCTGCTCAAATATTGAGCGGCGCCGGCTGCGCCGACGCATCAACTGGAACTGATCTCATGACTGCACCTTTTGCCGTTGTCTTTCCCGGCCAAGGCTCGCAGGCCGTCGGCATGCTCGACGCCTGGGGCGATCACATCGAAGTCCGCCGCACGCTCGAAGAAGCCTCCGCCGCCCTCGGCGAGGACATTGGCGCCCTGATCCATGCTGGTCCCAAGGAGCAGTTGGACCTGACGACCAACACCCAGCCCGTCATGCTGACGGCCGGCATCGCCTGCTGGCGCGCCTTCATCGCCGAGACGGGCGCCAAGCCCGTCGCCGCGGCTGGCCATTCCCTGGGTGAATACACCGCCTTGGTCGCCGCAGGCGCCTTGAGTCTGGCCGACGCGCTGCCGCTGGTGCGCTTCCGCGCCCAGGCCATGCAGGAAGCCGTGCCCGTCGGTGCCGGCGCCATGTATGCCATCCTCGGCCTGGACGGCGACGCCGTGCGCGCCGGCTGCGCCCAGGCCGCGGCTGAAACAGGCGAAGCCATCGAGGCCGTCAACTTCAATGACCCCAAGCAGACGGTCATCGCCGGCAGCAAGGCCGGTGCCGAGAAGGCTGCCGAAATCCTGAAGGCCGCCGGTGCCAAGCGCGCCCTGCCGCTGCCGGTGTCTGCGCCATTCCACTCCAGCCTGATGAAGCCGGCCGCCGAGCGCCTGAAGGAAAAGCTCGCCACCGTGCAGTTCCAGGCGGCCGCCTTCCCGGTCATCAACAATATCGATGTAGCCGTCTCCGACAACGCCGATGCGCTGCGCGACGCCCTCTACCGCCAGGCCTTCGGCCCGGTGCGCTGGGTCGAGGTCGTGCAGGCCCTGAAGGCTCGCGGCGTCGACCACATCATCGAAGCCGGCCCCGGCAAGGTGCTTACCGGCATGGCCAAGCGCATCGACGGCGAGCTGCAGGCCGCCTGTGTTTTCGATCCCGCCTCGCTGGCCGAGGCTCGCGCCCTCCTGGGTGGAGGCTGAACTCATGACTGAATCCACATCCAAGGGCGTCGCCCTCGTCACCGGCGCCAGCCGCGGCATCGGCCGCGCCATCGCGCTGGCCCTGGCCAACGAAGGCTGGCGCGTCATCGGCACGGCCACCAGCGAATCCGGCGCCGCCGGCATCACCGAGGCGCTGGCGGCCCACGGCGGCCGTGGCATCGTGCTGAACGTGACAGACGGCGCCGCCGCCCAGGCCGCCGTGGACGACATCGTCGCCAAGGAAGGCGGCCTGCATGTCCTCGTCAACAACGCCGGCATCACCCGCGACATGCTGTCCATGCGCATGAAGGATGAGGACTGGGACGCCGTGATGGACACCAACCTCAAGGCCGTCTTCCGCATGGCCCGCGCGGCCGCCAAGCCCATGATGAAGCAGCGCTCCGGCCGCATCATCAACATCACCTCCGTCGTCGGCGCCTCCGGCAATGCCGGCCAGGCCAATTACGCCGCCGCCAAGGCCGGCGTGGCCGGCCTGACGCGCTCGCTGGCACGTGAACTCGGTAGCCGCAACATCACGGCGAATTGCATCGCGCCGGGCTTCATCGCCACCGACATGACCGAGGTGCTGCCCGAGGCCCAGAAGACCGCTCTGCTGGCCCAGATCCCCCTGGGCCGCCTGGGCGCGCCCGAGGAAATCGCCGCGGCGGTTGCCTTCCTGGCGTCACCCGGCGCTGCTTACATCACGGGTTCCGAATTGCACGTCAACGGCGGCATGTACATGGCCTGAAATGGCCCGGGCGCCTTGATTTAGGGGTGCCCATCTAGAGCCCGTAGAATGCCGGGCTGTTTTCTGCAAACCTCTCCTGGAGGAGTTTCATGAGCGATATCGAAGCACGAGTCAAGAAGATCATTGCCGAGCAACTCGGCGTGGCGGAAGCCGACGTCACCAACGAGAAGGCTTTCGTTGCTGACCTGGGCGCCGATTCTCTCGACACCGTGGAACTGGTGATGGCCCTCGAAGACGAGTTCGGCATCGAGATCCCCGACGAGGAAGCCGAGAAGATCACCACCGTGCAGCTGGCGATCGACTACGCCGTCAAGCACCAGAAGGCCTGAGCGCCTTCTTCTCTGTATCACTCTGATCCGCACCGCATGACCCGTCGCCGTGTTGTCGTCACCGGTCTTGGCCTGATCAGTCCCGTTGGCAATTCCGTTGCCGAGGGCTGGGCCAATATCCTCGCCGGACGTTCCGGCATTGCCACCGTCACCCGTTTCGACGCCAGCAACCTGGCGTGCCATTTCGCGGGTGAGGTCAAGGGCTTCAACATCGAGGACTACATCCCCGCCAAGGAAGCCCGCCACATGGATGGCTTCATCCATTACGGGCTGGCGGCGGCTTTCCAGGCGGTGCGCGACTCCGGTATCCCGACCGGCGATCAACTGACCGAAGAACAGGCCGAGCGCATCGGCGTGCTCGTGGGTTCCGGCATCGGCGGCCTGCCGCTGATCGAAGACACCCACACCGAGCTGATGAACCGCGGCCCCCGCCGCATCTCGCCGTTCTTCATCCCGGCCTCGATCATCAACATGATCTCGGGCCACGTCTCCATCAACTTCGGTTTCCAGGGGCCCAACCTGGCGATCGTGACGGCCTGCACCACGGGCCTGCACGCGATCGGGGAAGCCGGCCGCCTCATCGAGTACGGCGACGCCGACGTGATGATCGCGGGCGGCGCCGAAGGTGCGGTCTCGCCGCTGGGCATCGGCGGTTTCGCCGCGGCCCGGGCCCTCTCCACCCGCAACGACGACCCCGCGACCGCGTCCCGCCCCTGGGACAAGGACCGCGACGGTTTCGTGCTGGGCGAGGGGGCTGGCGTGCTGGTGCTTGAAGAATACGAACACGCCAAGAAGCGCGGCGCCAAGATCTATTGCGAACTGGCCGGCTTCGGCATGGGTGCGGACGCGTACCACATGACTGCGCCCAACGTCGACGGCCCCAAGCGCTCCATGCGCGCGGCGCTGCGCAACGCGGGCATGAACCCCGACCAGATCCAGTACATGAACGCCCATGGCACGTCCACGCCGCTGGGCGACGTGAACGAGACCAACGCGATCAAGCTGGCCTTTGGCGACCACGCCAAGAAGATGGTCGTCAGCTCGACCAAGTCCATGACCGGCCATCTGCTGGGCGGCGCGGGCGGCATCGAGTCGGTGTTCACGGCCCTGGCCATCCGCGACCAGGTTGCTCCGCCGACCATCAACATCTTCAACCAGGATCCCGAGTGCGACCTGGACTACTGCGCCAACGAGGCGCGGCCGATGAAGATCGACATCGCGGCGAAGAACAACTTCGGCTTCGGCGGCACCAACGGCACGCTGATCTTCAAGCGCGTCTGACCGCGACCGCCGGCGATGCGTCCTGCGCCGCCGGTCGTCGTCCCACTGCTGCCCCAGCCGGCCTTGCAGGCCGTCGTCGCTTCGATTGCGGCCCTCACGGCCTGCGGCTTGGCTGCCTGGGCCCCAGCCAAGAGCCTCGAGCCTGGCCGGCGTTGCTGGCCAGCCCTGTCGCGGCTCTCTGGGCCTGGCGCGAAGCCGCCGTGCAGCCGCGCCGTCTGCGCTGGGTTGGCCAGGCCTGGTGGCTGGCCGAGCCCGGCCGTGACGATGAAACCCAGGTGCAGCTCGCCGTGCTGATCGACCTCGATGCTTGGCTGCTGCTGCGTTCCAGCCCGGGGCCTCGCTGGTTGCCGCTGTCGCGGGCTCGGCAGCCAAGCTGGACCGCGCAGAGGGCGACGCTGTTTGTAGCCTCTGGCGGGACGGTGCAGCGATGACTGCCGACGCCGACGCGCTGCTGGTGCGCGAAGCCCAGGGTGGCAGCCGCGCCGCCTTCGACATGCTGGTGCTGAAGTACCAGCGCCGCGTCGAGCGCCTGCTGTCGCGCAGCGTGCGCTCACCCGAAGATGTGGCCGACCTCTGCCAGGAGACCTTCCTGGCCGCCTACCGGGCCCTGCCCGCCTTCCGCGGCGACAGCGCCTTCTACACCTGGATCTACCGCATCGCCATCAACGCCGCCAAGCGTCACCGGGCGCGCCAGCGGCCGGTCGAATCCCTGGATGACGATGAGGGAACTTTCGGCACCGACGCGGCTCCAAGCGACGATGCGACCCCTGAAGCATTGCTTGCGGGACGCCAGCTGGCCCGGGAACTGGACGATGCCGTCGCAGCCCTGGCCGAGGACCAGCGCCGCGCGCTGCTTTTGCGAGAGGTGGATGGCTTGAGCTACGACGAGATCGGCGATCTGATGGACTGCCCGCCGGGTACCGTGCGCTCGCGCATCTTCCGTGCCCGCGAAGCCGTGGCCGCGCGACTGAGGCCGCTGCTTGGCGGCGGGGGAGGGCGGCGATGGTGAGCCCTGACGACGTCTTGAACGAAGCCCTGTCCGCCGTCATGGACGGCCGCGCGACGCCGGCCGACTGGGAGCGCGTCAATGCGGCCTGGGCCGCCGACCCGGGCCTACGCGAGCGCTGGGCCATGTGGCATGCCGCTGGCGACGGTTTGCGCTCAACGGATTTGCCAGGGCTGCACAAGCAGCCCGAGGCCTTGCTGGACGCGCTTCATGCGCAGCTCCCGGGCGGGGTGGCCCAAGTTGCGCGCCGCCGCGACTGGTTGGCCCCTTTGGCCGTTGCCGCGAGTTTTGTCGCCCTGGCTCTCGGTTGGGCCCAGCTGCAACCAGCACCGACGATGGACACCGAGGTGGCCGCTGCATCGATTGCAACACCGCGCGCCCAGGGGCTTAGCGGCCTGAGCTTTGCGCAGACCGCGGCAGGCCGTACCCTGCCGGACGCGCCGCCCGAGACCATCGACTGGAACCTGACTCTGCCTGAGCCTCAGGCTTCGCAGGCGCGTCCTTGAGCCCGGCCGCGCCGCCCCCAACTGTCCTGACCCACTGCTTGCTGGAACCCGATATGCACGCTGAGACCCGTCCGACTCCCGCGCGCTCGCGCCTGCTGCTGTCCAGTACCGCGCTGGCACTCGCCCTCGCACTGGGCCAGGCGCCCGCCACCGCCCAACCGCGCGGCCTGCCGGATTTCAGCGAACTGGTCGAGAGCGTCGGCCCCGCCGTCGTCAACATTCGCACCGCCGAGAAGGTCAAGGTGACCGAAGGCCAGGCGGAATTGAACGAGCAGATGCAGGAGTTCTTCCGCCGCTTCGGCATTCCCGTGCCCAACCAGCGCCGCGGTGCGCCGCGTGGCGGCGGCACGCCGGACGACGACGGCCCGACGCGCCGCGGCGTCGGCTCGGGCTTCATCCTCAGCGCCGACGGCTATGTGCTGACCAATGCCCATGTGGTGCAGGGCGCCGACGAGGTCATCGTCACGCTGACCGACAAGCGCGAGCTCAAGGCCAAGCTGATCGGCGCCGACCAGCGCTCCGATGTCGCTGTCGTCAAGGTCGAGGCCAGCGGCCTGCCTGTCGTCAAGATCGGCGACAGCAACAAGGCCAAGGTCGGTGAGTGGGTCATCGCCATCGGCTCGCCCTTCGGCCTGGAGAACACCGTGACGGCCGGCATCATCAGTGCCAAGCAGCGCGACACCGGCGACCTGCTCCCGCTGATCCAGACCGACGTGGCCATCAACCCGGGCAACTCCGGCGGCCCGCTGGTCAATATGCGTGGTGAGGTCATCGGCATCAACTCGCAGATCTACAGCCAGAACGGCGGCTATATGGGCATCTCGTTCGCGATTCCCATCGCCGATGCCATCCGCGTCGCCGACGAGCTGCGTGCCGGCGGCCGTGTCGTGCGCGGCTATCTGGGCGTGCTGCCCGATGACATCACCAAGGAAATCGCCGAGGCCATCGGCTTGGGCAATCCCCAGGGGGCGGTGATCCGCTCCGTCATCGCCGGCAGCCCCGCCGAGAAGGCGGGCATCGAGGGCGGCGACGTCGTCACCAAGGTCGACGGCAAGACGGTGGACAAGGCCGCCGACCTGCGCCGCCTCGTGGCCAACGTGAAACCCGGCTCCAAGACGACGCTGACAGTCTTCCGTCGCGGTGCAAGTCAGGACATCGTCGTCACCATCGGCGAGGACGAGCGCAGCAAGAAGCCGGGCAGCGGCAGCGACGAGGGGGGCGCCAAGGAAGCGGCACCGGCCACGGCGCCCAGCACTGCGCTGGGCTTGAAGGTGTCGGACCTGACGGACGCCCAGCGCAAGGAGCTCAAGCTCAAGTCCGGCATCAAGGTCGACAACGCCACCGGCGCCGCCGCCCGTGCCGGCCTGCGCGAGGGCGACCTCATCCTGTCGGTGAACAACGTCGAGGTCGCCTCGGTCAAGGCCTTCCAGGCACAGATCGCCAAGGCCGACAAGAACAAGACCCTCAACCTCGTCGTGCGCCGGGAGGACGTCACCAGCTTCGTGCTGCTGAAGCCGGCGGCCCGCTGATCTAGCGCAAAACCTCAGCCGCCGCCTCGGGCTTTCCGCGATGCGGCAAATCGCGGCCGGCCGGCGGCCGAAGTTGTCCACTGTTTTTGGAAGTTGGCGCCTGCTAACTTTCGTATTCAGGCCGCGATTGTTCGCGCCACCCGCTAAAATCACGAGCAGACGTACCCTGGAAAGCGGTGTCCGACGGTGGAATCGAAGGCCGTTCATGACACCAGGATTTCTTCCACAGGGGATCCACAAGAACTTGTGGATAAGCTGTGGTTAAAATTCCTTGTTGGCAGCCTGCAACGGCCGGAAAACCAATGCTGGTGCGGCTTCCCGGCTGGGCCTTTTGGCTACAATGGAAGCCCAACAAGCAGTTGCCATACCTTTTGTTGGAAGGCACGTCGCCTCTTCGACGTGCCTTTTTTTTGCCTTCCGCCGCGCGGCTTCACCGCGCTTAACTTCGCTGGGCGAAGTTAGCGTGCGGCACAACGGCTGTCGCCGCTGTGTCCTGCTCATGATCAGATGAACCACATCCGCAACTTCTCAATCATTGCCCACATCGACCACGGCAAGAGCACGTTGGCCGACCGCATCATTCAGCGCTGCGGAGGCTTGAGCGATCGCGAGATGGAAGCGCAGGTGCTGGACTCCATGGACCTGGAGCGCGAGCGCGGCATCACGATCAAGGCCCAGACCGCAGCCCTGCAGTACACGGCCAAGGACGGCCAGGTCTACAACCTCAACCTGATCGACACCCCCGGCCACGTCGACTTCTCGTATGAAGTCAGCCGCTCGCTGTCGGCCTGCGAAGGTGCGCTGCTGGTGGTGGATGCCTCCCAGGGCGTGGAGGCCCAGACGGTGGCCAATTGCTACACGGCGCTGGACCTCGGTGTCGAGGTGGTGCCGGTGCTGAACAAGATGGACCTGCCGTCGGCCGACCCCGACAATGCCAAGGCCGAGATCGAGGACGTCATCGGCATCGATGCCGACGACGCCATCCCTTGCTCTGCCAAGACCGGCATGGGCATCGACGAGATCATCGAGGCCGTCATCGCCCGCATGCCGCCCCCGCGCGGTAACCCGGAAGGCGCGCCCCGCGCCATGATCATCGACGCCTGGTTCGACAACTATGTCGGCGTCGTCATGTTGGTGCGCGTGGTGGATGGCGAGCTGCGCAAGAACGAGCGCATCCGCATGATGAATACCAACTCGGTCTATCCGATCGAGCACCTCGGCGTGTTCACGCCCAAGAGCGAGAACCGCGATGTGCTGAAGGCCGGCGAGGTGGGCTTCATCATCTGCGGCATCAAGGAACTGGCCGCGGCCAAGGTGGGCGACACCGTCACGCTGGAAAAGAAGCTGCCCAACAACGCCGGCCCGGCGACCGAGCCGCTGCCCGGCTTCAAAGAAATCCAGCCCCAGGTGTTCGCGGGCCTGTACCCGACCGAAGCCAGCGAGTACGACCAGCTGCGCGACGCGCTGGAAAAGCTCAGCCTCAACGACTCCTCGCTGCGCTACGAGCCCGAGGTCAGCCAGGCCCTGGGCTTCGGCTTCCGCTGCGGCTTCCTGGGCCTGCTGCACATGGAGATCGTGCAGGAGCGCCTGGAGCGCGAGTTCGACCAGGACCTCGTCACCACGGCCCCCAGCGTCATCTACGAGGTGGAGCTGAACGACGGCGAGGTCATCCAGGTCGAGAACCCGTCCAAGATGCCCGACATCGGCCGCATCCGCGAGATCCGCGAGCCCATCGTCACGGTGCACCTCTACATGCCACAGGACTATGTCGGCGTCGTCATGACGTTGGCCAACCAGAAGCGTGGCGTGCAGCTCAACATGGCCTATCACGGCAAGCAGGTCATGCTGACCTACGAGATTCCGCTGGCCGAGATCGTGCTGGACTTCTTCGACAAGCTGAAGTCGGCCTCGCGCGGCTATGCCTCCATGGACTACGAGTTCAAGGAATACCGCGCTGCTGACGTCGTCAAGGTCGATATCATGATCAACGGCGACAAGGTCGATCCGCTGGCCATGATTGTTCACCGCAGCCAGAGCCAGTACCGCGGCCGCGCGGTGGCGGCCAAGATGCGCGAGCAGATCCCGCGCCAGATGTACGACGTGGCGATCCAGGCCGCCATCGGCGCCAACATCATCGCCCGCGAGAACATCAAGGCGTTGCGCAAGAACGTGCTGGCAAAATGCTATGGCGGTGACATCACCCGCAAGCGCAAGCTGCTGGAAAAGCAAAAAGCCGGCAAGAAGCGCATGAAGCAGATCGGCTCTGTTGAAGTGCCGCAAGAAGCCTTCCTCGCCATCCTGCAAGTCGACGACTAAATTCCCATGCCCTTTCAATCGATGAGCGTTCTCACCGGTGTTTTGTACGCGGCCCTGGTGGCCTATCTGGGCGGCTGGTACGCGGGGCGGTGGAGCGGCAACTTCGCGCTGCTGCTCTTCCTGCTGACGGCGGTCACGCTGCTCTACTGGTTGGCCGAGCGCTTCTATTTCGTCAAGCAGCGCGAGAAAGTGGCCCAGGAAGTGGCGGCCCACTGGGAGAAAGAGCAGACGTGGCGGGGCGGGGATCTCAATCCCGCGGCTCGCCAGGTGGTCATGGAGCCCCATCTGCGCCAACCCTGGTGGCTGGACTGGACCGCCGGCCTCTTCCCGGTCATCCTCGTCGTCTTCCTGCTGCGCAGCTTCCTGTTCGAGCCCTTCAAGATCCCGTCGGGCTCCATGGTGCCGACGCTGCTGGTGGGTGACCTCATCCTGGTCAACAAGTTCCACTACGGCGTCCGCCTGCCGGTGATTAACAAGAAGATCATCCCGAACAACGACGTGAAGCGCGGCGACGTGATGGTCTTCCGCTACCCCGAGGACCCGAGCACCGACTTCATCAAGCGCGTGGCCGGCATCCCTGGCGACGAGATCAGCTACGTCAACCAGAAGCTCTATATCAACGGCCAGCTCGCGGCGACCCAGCCCCTGGGTACTTTCTACGACGACAGCGGCTCGCCGCGCGTCTACCGCCCCCGCTTCCTCGAAAAGCTCGGCGACAAGGAGCACGAGATCCTTGTGAACCCGGAAGCCCAGGCCTTTTTCCGCGCCGACCGTGCCGACGGCCCCTTTCCCTTCCAGGAAAACTGCCGCTACACCCTCGAAGGCGTGACCTGCAAGGTGCCGGCCGGCCACTACTTCATGCTGGGCGACAACCGTGACAACTCGCGCGATTCCCGCTTCTGGGGCTTCGTGCCGGATGAAAACATCGTCGGGAAGGCCTTCTTGGTCTGGATGAATTTCGGTAACCTCAAGCGCATCGGTACCTTCTTCAATTGATGCCCCAGATGAGCTGCCGCCGCCTCCCGCCTTCCTCCCCGTCCCGCAACCAGCGTGGTGTGACGCTGTTCGGCCTGCTGTTCTGGGGTGTTCTCATCGCCTGCACGGCCACCGTCGGCATGAAGGTTTTCCCGACGGTGCTGGAGTACTACACGGTGCAGCGCGTCGTCGACCGCATCGCGGCCGGCAATCCGGCCACCGTGCCGCAGGTGCGCCAGGAGTTCGATCACGCCACCCAGGTCGAGTACTCCATCCAGAGTCTCAAGAGTTCGGACCTCGTCGTCACCAAGGATGCCAACGACAAGGTCGTCATCGAATTCGCCTGGGACAAGGAGATCGACCTCTTCGGGCCGGTCTATCTGCTGATCAAATACCACGGCAAGTCGCGTTGACCTTGCCGCCGTTTCGATGAGTGCCGCCCTCGAGGCCTTGCAACAGCGCCTGGGGCATCGCTTCCAAAGGCCTGAACTGCTGGTCCGCGCGGTCACCCACCGCAGCTATGGCGCCGACCACAACGAGCGCCTGGAATTCCTTGGCGACGCCGTGCTCAGCCTGGCCGTCTCCAGCCTGCTCTACGAGCGCTATGCCGGCTCCGACGAAGGCGACCTGACCCGCGTGCGCGCCCACCTGGTGCGCGAGGACAGCCTGCACAAGCTGGCCCTGGCCCTCAACCTGCCGGCCGTGCTGAAGATGTCCGAGGGCGAGGCCCGTGGCGGCGGCGCGCAGAGGCCCTCCATCCTGGCCGACGCCGTCGAAGCCGTGCTCGGCGCAGCCTATATGGACGCCGGCTATGACGCCGCCCTGGCCATCGTGCGCCGCCTGCTGGGCGAGACCATCGCCACGGCCAGCAGTGCCGGCGATTTCGCCAAGGACGCCAAGACCGCGCTGCAGGAATGGCTGCAGGCCCGCCGCATCGCCGTGCCGAGCTACCGTATCGTCGCCACACGCGGCCAGGCCCATGCCCAGACCTTCGAGGTCGAATGCGCCGTGCCGGCCCTGGACGCCGCCGAACTGGGCGAGGGCCGCTCCCGTCGCACCGCCGAACAGGAAGCCGCCCGCCGCCTGCTGGATAGACTGACCGCCGAACGAGGCAGACCATGAACGAGCCCAAGCCTGATTCCAGTGCTCCCGAAGTGCCGCAGCGCTGTGGCCTGATCGCCATCGTCGGCCGGCCCAACGTCGGCAAGTCGACGCTGCTGAACGCCCTTGTCGGCCAGAAGGTCAGCATCACCTCCGACAAGGCCCAGACGACCCGCCACCGCATCACCGGCGTGCGCACGGTGGACGAGGCGCAGTTCGTCTTCGTCGACACCCCCGGCTTCCAGACCAAGCACAACGCGGCCCTCAACCGCACGCTGAACCGCACGGTGCACGGCGTGCTGGCCGACGTCGACCTGGTGCTCTTCGTCGTCGAGGCCGGCCGCTTCGGCCTGGACGACGCCAAGGTGCTGGGCCTGCTGCCCGAGGACAAACCCGTCGTGCTGATCGCCAACAAGCTCGACGCCGTGCACCGGCGTGCCGAACTGGCGCCCTGGCTCAAGGGCATGCAGGAGCGCCGCAACTTCGCCGAATTCGTGCCGCTGTCCGCCAAGAAGGAGGCCGACGTCACCCGCCTGTTCAAGATCCTCAAGCCCTATCTTCCCGAGCAGGGCTGGTTCTACGACGAGGACGCGCTGACCGATCGCAGCGAGAAGTTCCTGGCCAGCGAAATCATCCGCGAGAAGCTGTTCCGCCTGACCGGCGACGAGCTGCCCTACACCTCCACCGTCGTCATCGACAAATGGGAAGAGGAGGGCGAGCTGCGCCGCATCAGCGCCAGCATCGTCGTGGAGCGCGACGCCCACAAGGGCATGATCATCGGCCAGGGCGGCGAGCGCCTGAAGCGTATCGGCTCGGAATCGCGCCAGGAGCTCGAGCATCTGATGGATGGCCGCGTGTTCCTGGAGCTGTGGGTCAAGGTGCGCTCGGGCTGGGCGGATACGGAAGAGCATCTGCGCAGCTACGGCTACGAGTGAGTCCAAGAACGCCTTCCGTGCAGCCCGCCTATGTGCTGCACCAGCACGACTGGAGCGAGTCCAGCCTCATCCTCGACCTGTTCACGCGCGAGTCCGGCCGCATTGCCGTCGCGGCGAAGGGTGCGAAGCGGCCCTATTCGCAGCTGCGTGCCGTGCTGCTGCCGCTGCAGCGCATCAATGTCTCGTTGAGCAAGCCGGCAAAGGCTGATGGCGGCGAGGTCCAGACCCTACGCAGCGCCGAATGGGGGGGCGGCGCCACCCTGCCCAGCGGTGCCGCCCTGTTTTCCGGTTACTACCTGAACGAGCTGCTGCTCAAGCTGCTGGCCCGTCACGACCCGCATCCCCCGCTCTTCGACGCCTATGCCGATGCGCTCGCCCATCTGGCACAAGGCGACTCGGTGCTGCGCGCCTTCGAGGTCCGGCTGCTGGCCGAGCTGGGCCTGCTGCCCGATCTCAGCGTCGTCACGCCCACGCAAAGCCCCATCGACCCGGCGCGCCGCTACCAGCTGTCTGCCGAGTCAGGCCTCGTCCCGCCCACCGGCGACGCCAGCCTGCCCGGCGCCCTGCTGATCCAGCTCCAGGCGGCCCTGCTGCACGGCAGCATGGCCGCGTTGCGCCAGGCTTGCGCCGCCGCTCCCCAGACCCTGAAGACGACGCTGCGCGGCCTGCTCCACTACCATCTGGGCCATCAGCCGCTGCGCACTCGTGCGCTGCTGGTCGACGTGCAACAACTGCTCGATTCATGAATCCCCTTGCCCACGCCGGCCACCGCTGCGCCCTGTCGGTCAACGTCAACAAGGTCGCGCTGCTGCGCAACACCCGCCACCTCGGCATCCCCAGCGTGCTGCGCGCCGCCGAAGCCTGCCTGTTGGCGGGGGCCCAGGGCATCACGGTGCATCCGCGGCCCGATGCGCGCCATATCCGCGCCGGCGACGTGGACGACCTCGCAGCCTTCCTGAAGGACTGGCCCCAGGCCGAGTTCAACATCGAGGGCAACCCGACGCAGAACCTGATGGACTTCGTGCGCCGGCACCGCCCCCACCAGGTCACCTTCGTGCCCGACTCGGAGGACCAGTTCACCTCCGATCACGGCTGGACGCTGCCGCAGGATGCCGAACGCCTCAGGCCGCTGATCCGGGAGGCCCAGGACCTGGGCGTGCGCGTCAGCCTCTTCATGGACCCCAACCCGGCCGCCATGGCTGCCGTGGCCGAGCTGGGCGCCGACCGCATCGAGCTGTACACCGAGACCTTTGCCAGCGCCTTCGGCACGCATCGCCAGGACGCAGTGCTGGCCGGCTTCACGGCCACGGCGCAAGCCGCGCTCAAGGTCGGCTTGGGGCTGAACGCTGGGCATGACCTGAACCGCGACAACCTCAGCCTGTTCCTGCGCCATGTGCCGGGTGTGCAGGAGACGTCCATCGGCCATGCGCTGATCGCCGATGCGCTGGAGCTCGGCTACGCCGAGACGGTGCGGGCCTATCTGCGCGTCATCGCGACGGCCTACACATGAATCTGCGCCGCGCCCGCGCGGACGATGCGCCCCGGCTGGCTGCGCTGGCCCGGTGGGTGTGGCTGGACAGTTATGCCAGCGCGGGCGTCGAGCAGCGCTTCCTGAGCTATCTGGACGAGTCGTTCACGCCGGCCACCTTCGAGGCGGCGCTAGCCGATCCTTGGCAGGCCCTGTGGGTGCTGGAAGAGGGCGCGGCCCTGCAAGGCTTTGCCCACAGCGTGCGCGGCAGGGCTGCACCGGTGCCGGTGGCTTCGCAAGTCGAGCTGAAGCGGCTCTATGTCGCGCCACCCTGCACCGGCCGCGGCCTCGGCTCCATGCTGCTGCAGGCGGCCCGCGAAACCTGGCCGGGCGAAGGCCTGTGGCTCAGCGTCTGGGTGGGCAACACGGGGGCGCTGCGCTTCTATGCCCGTGAGGGCGGTCAGATCGCCGGCCAGACCCATTTCATGCTCGATGGCCAGGCCATAGACAACGAGGTCATCGCCTTCCCATGATCTACGGCATCGGCACCGACGTCTGCGACATCCGCCGCATCCGCGCCACGCTGGCGCGCCGCGGCGAGCGCTTTGCCGAGAAAGTGCTGGGCCCGCATGAGCTGGCTGTCTTCCGCGAGCGCCGGGCCAGGGTCGAGGCGCGCGGCGAGGCCTATCTGGCGACGCGCTTCGCGGCCAAAGAGGCCTTCTCCAAGGCCATCGGCCTGGGGCTGCACATGCCCATGACCTGGCGGGCCGTGGAGGTCGTCAAGGCCCGCAGCGGCAAGCCCGAGATCGCTCTGCACGGCGCGCTGGCCGAGTGGTTCGCGGCCCGCGGCCTGCGCGCCCATGTGACGGTCAGCGACGAGCAGGACTATGCCGTCGCCTTCGTCGTTGTCGAGACGGCAGCTCCCTAGCCGCCGCGTCTTCAGGGCTTCTTCTTCGCAGCCGGCTTTGCCAGCGACTCGCCCCTGGACTTCATGTCCATGTCCATGTCCATGAACATGCGGCCGTTATCGGGGCCGTTCATGCTCATCTTCATGTTCATGGCCAGTTGGCTGGCCAGCGGCAGGCGGTCGGCCATGCGCATCGAGCTCGTGCCCTTGCCGCCGCCGGTGATCTGCATATGCAGCATCTGCGGCGGCGTGTCGGCCGTCTCGGCGGCAGAGGCGGCAGAGGCGGCAGAGGCGGCGGCCGCGGGCCTGGGCAGCGGCGTGTCGACCTTCATGTCGAGTTCCATGTTGAGGTCGAAATGGGCCACGCCCTTGTCGACGCGCTTCAGCGTGTAGCGTACCTGGCCTTGCATGGCGCCGGCGCC
>Ga0194137_10000326_pt1 | contig 33200 bp, 64 predicted proteins | sample TARM_MetaG_T3_14_FD_134025 | JGI IMG/M metagenome (GOLD analysis project Ga0194137, IMG submission 134025) | Freshwater microbial communities from Pennsylvania, USA, analyzing microbe dynamics in response to fracking - TARM_MetaG_T3_14 (version 2) | ecosystem: Environmental > Aquatic >... | reverse complement strand
TCCTCGCTCACGAAAGATGGCTCAGAAAATGATCGCTGCCATTGACCAAGCACTGCATGTCGAAAAGAACGTTGTCAAGGCAGATGCTATTGCAACACAGCTAATGGATTACGTCCGCGACAATTCGGAGATGTGATGAGCATTATCAAAAACGTTCAGCGTCTGTCGGAAGCAAAGAAAGACGACCTAGCAACAACACCTCTTGTGCAGTCTACAAAGGTTGCGTTTGCTACCGTCTATGCTTTTTATGTCAAGGTGCAAGCGTATCACTGGAACGTTGAAGGCCTAGAGTTTTTCAACCACCATATGATGTTCCAGAAGATTTACGAGGACGTTTATGACAGCATCGACCCACTTGCCGAACACATTCGGACGCTAGGTGCTACTGCACCATCTGGAATGTCATCAATCGTTCGCCTATCGACTGTCAACGACGAAGACACGGTACCGTCTGCTAAGCAAATGGTCAAGGTCCTGTTGGAAGACAGCGAGAAGGTTATTGCAGCCTTGAATGATACAATGGCGCACGCTGAGAAAGAGAACAAGCAAGGGTTGATGAACTTCATTGCAGCTCGAATTGAAGCACACAATAAATGGGCGTGGTTCCTCCGCGCTACATCCAAGGAGTAAATGATGAAGCTGGAACAACCCGTCAATGAGAACTACCCAAAACACCAAGACCTCAGCGGAATTCCAACAGAGAAACTAAAAGCATATCTTGCTAAACAAAGTTCAGGCGAGGGCAACCAAATCAAGCGTGTTCGCGCTGAACTGCAGCACAGAGAACAACAAGGTGTAGCGGAAGGCTTAGAGACTGTGGCAGACATTGATAAGCAGATTGAGTTCCACAAGCAAGGACAGGCTGCTGCACAATACAAAGGTTCAATGAAAAAGCTTTGAAGCAAGGTGTGACGGAAGGTAGAGAAAACCCACTTCAAGACATTGATCCTCGCGGGTGGCACCTGATTCAAGGTGACCGACCTATCGCCATAAACTTTCCAGACGGATACACTGCAAAAGCAGAAAAGGAACTCGAAAACAAGAAGCGTGACAGTGCACAAACAGACGATGCAGTAGCACGAGCGCAAACGGATAAGGAAAAAATTCGTACAGGATTGCAAAAAGTACGAACATTATTTTTACAGAAGCGAGAACAAGTATGGATAAGAAAACACGCACAGAGCAGTTGAAGGGTAGATTGATTGAGGCGGTTGAGAACAGTCGCGAGTTCCAACAAGATGCTCACATATTCGTTGCAAATCTATTCAAACGACTGGACAACTACCGTCCTGTTAAGGAGTTGCAACGAGGGGAATCATATCCACCACACGGGCGATTTTTATCTGGACCAGATATTCTAACTCGTCCAATGTTCATTGTTTCCGCTGCACCAAAAGGCAACGATAAGATCTTGGTAATGTTTAGTATAGATGTTGAGTCATCTAATGAAATCCATCGTGGCAATGAGAGAATGAAAGCAAAAGCGATTGAGTTTGCAAAACACCTGATTGAAAAGATGACTGAACTTGGTGGTGATGTTCGAACAAGATTTGAGCGCTCTGTTAGTTTCGATGTTGTGTTTCCATATTCTAAACCAAAGCAATCGACATCTTCTAGTTCTGGTCGTTTTTATGATCCGTATGTTGAATTCAAGAACCGTCCTGGTGAACTCGCTCGTTCTGCTCGTATGGGTCGTGTTGGTGCAGAGTTCAGAGGATCATATGGAGGCGATGCAAGCAACTATCGCGAGAGTTTCTCTGGTTACGACAACGACGAGGGCGATGTTGACCTCGAATATATGCTGGATGAGCAGATTGAGTTCCACAAGCAAGGACAGGCTGCTGCACAATACAAAGGTTCAATGAATGAGATGCACGCCGCAAAGATTCGTGAACTTGAGGTCAAGAAAAAAGCTTTGAAGCAAAGTGTATTGGAAGGAGTTGATGATATGAAACTACTACGCGAACTGTTGAATGAAGCGGAAAAGAAAAAGAAAGTTGGCAAGAAAACTGCTGCGTCAGTCTATCACCGCGACTACTTGAAGACGAAGAACAAACCGTACCGACAGTATGATCCCGACGATCGTAAGAAATCCGACTAACATCAAACCCGCTACGGCGGGTTTTTTGTTGACCTTACTGTGCTGTTTGTGTATAATAATCCAATAACCAAGGAGCAACCAGTGAGGCTACTACACACAAAGCAGCAAATGAATGAAAAAACGTTCGAGCCTGAACTTGTACTTACTATTGCTGTTCGCATTGATCATATGGACACCATGGATGCTGTTGAAAACGGCAATCCGGACGCTGTTCAGAAGATCGGGCAACAGTTCGTCGACATCATCAACAACAACGATATCAGGAAACATGTCAAAGCGTGATTTTTATGAGGTGCTTGGCGTCAGCAAGACTGCATCTGCGGACGAGATTAAAAAAGCATATCGCAAGCTAGCATCAAAACATCACCCCGATAAAGGCGGGGATACAGCGCTGTTCCAAGAAATCCAGGCAGCATACGATGTGCTGTCTGATCAAACAAAGCGCGATCAGTACGACCAGTTTGGTCCTGACTTCAACCAACGTGGTGCAGGTGGACGGCATCACGATCCGTTCGAACGCATGAGGCAACAGTTCCACCAGCATTTTGGTCATCATGACGGCGACCAGCCTGGCGAGAGCATGCACATTCGTGTTGAACTGACGCTAGAAGAAGCTGTAAAAGGCGTGAAGAAGACGATTGAGTTCTTCCGTGCTGATCAGTGTGACACCTGTGAAGGAACTGGCGCCAAGCCAGGAACAACAAAAAAATCATGCGGACACTGTGGTGGGTCAGGGATGCTGTACCAGCGACATGGTCCTATGACAACAATGACCGGCTGCTCATTCTGTAATGGCACTGGTGAAATCATTGAACAACCGTGTGATACCTGCGGTGGGCACGGAATCGTTCGTGGCAAAGCCAGTGTGGAGATCTCGATACCTGCTGGGATTGAGACAGGCCAGCAAATCCGTGCAGCTCGTCAGGGCGGTTGGGGCAAAGGCGGTAGAGGCCATCTTATCATTCAGGTCGTTGTTCGATCTCATCCATCCTTCGAGCGTGATGGCCCTCACTTGCGAACAAAGGTTGAGATCCCATTCACAACAGCGATCCTTGGTGGCGAAGCAAAGGTCAAGTTGTTATCAGGCGATGAACTGATCGTCAAGATCCCTGCTGGCACTCAGCCAAACGCAACAATGCGTGCAGCTGGTAAAGGTGTGCGCACTGTACATAACCCAATCGTAGGAGATATGTACATTACGGTTGTTGTCAAAATCCCAACAACACTGTATAGTCAACAACGCTCATTGATTGAGCAATATGCCAACTTACAAGGAGAATAATATGGGCAACAGAGATAAACCACGCAAAGAAGCCAAAAAGCCGAAGAAAGATAAAACTCCTCCGGCGAAGTAACTAGGTTAGTTGTTTTAACATAGCCTTGGTGTAGATGTTAATGCCCCAACCTGGAGCGTTAACATCTACCAGACCTATCCCTACCCCGTCTTTGGTATAGGCAGCCTTCTTCCCTTTTCGTTTTTCCGAATAAGCAAGTTTTCTTTCGGTTGGATGCTTGCTGCCTCTTCTAGCTTCAGTGCGCTTGCGGACGTGTTCTGGAGATTGCTTTCCATACACACGATCTCGACCGCAAATATATATTTCGCCTGTTGTCCATCTTGGATCGTCCAGCGGGACGCGTTTCCTGCGACCGTCTGGCAACACCGCAACTGCGGTATGTTTAGTGGCTTGGCTTATAACTGATCTGACAGAATCACTGTTTGTTGCACCTTTTCTGATCCCCACGATCTCGCCAGTCGCCCATCTGGGATCATCAGTTGGGACAGAGCCCAGATACACGCCGTCTGTTGTTTTAGCGTTTGCACACTTAATTGTGTTAAATTTCGGCGATGTGTCTCCGTTCCGCTTGTTGAGAAATCTGTCGTCTTTTGCAGCGTTCAGTCGCGTTAACACTTTATTCTCCCATCGCCTTGCTTGTTCAGATGACGCGAACACGCGTCTGACTTCTACCACATCTGGCTCACCGTGTAGTTGTCTGAACTGCTTGACCCATTTAGAGCTGGTGAAATAGCTGTCCCACAAATCAGACGGATGGCACCCTGTCCCGGTTCGTCTTCCGTAATACCACACATTGTGAGCTGACCATCCAATTAAATATGTGTATGGTGTTGACATTTTTGCTAATCCTTGTATAATGTGTTATGTGTATATTTATTAAGGAGAATAAAAATTCCAATGTACGGATACCGGTGTTCTAACTGCGGCGCCGAAACAGAAAAACTGCAGAAGCTATCTGACGCACCTCTAACAAAATGTGAGGTATGTGGGCACGAAACTCTTGAGAAGACACTCTCAACTGGAACAGGTTTCTGCTTGATGGGCCACGGCTGGCACAAGCCTGGAATGACCGCTTCACGGTCAACAGGGAACCGCTAACGAGGCATAATGAACCAAGAGGTTGTTGACAGTATCGCCAGCACCTCTTGTTCGTTGTAACGGTACAACTTGGAACACAGCGCAACAAACTCATGATATTGATCAAGACATTGTTCTGCTGTTTTCACTTCACGCCAAATGTGGTATGATGCCTTTGCGTACTCAACCATATCTTGTTTCTCGTTGGGGTAAGTATTTATCGTTGACGAGCAACATAAATAGATGATCTTGAGCACAGATGTAAAACAGACTCACAACATTGACACACACTACACACAAGGAGAAAATTATGTCAAAAGAAGTTAAATCCCCGTTCGAACTCCGTATGGAGATGATCCAAACAGCAAAAGAGCTGTTGGAGAAGCAATTTGAGCTGAATAAAGAAATCGCTATGACGTCGTGGAATATGGCTGTTGCAGCTGCGAAAACAACTCAAGCCGCTATTCCTGAAATGCCAAAGCTGTCATATCCGTCGTATGATGATGTGATGGCACTGGCACAGAAGATGAACTCTTTTGTCAGTGGCAGCACTAAGTAATTTTATTTTGTGAAAAGAGAGCTACCAATATTGGTAGATCTCCAGTTATTAACTATATAAGGAACAACTATGAAAAAAATGTTATTTGCAGTCGCTCTAGCAGCTGCTGCTACTGTTGCTCAAGCAGTTGAAGTTGGTGTTACTGCTAACCGTGACTACGCTGGTGCTAATCGCAACGGTGCTGGTCTCACAATTGGTAACAAATACGGCAATTTCGGCGTAACTGCTGGGTTCGAGCGTTCAACGGTGGGTACCAACGACCAAAACCGTTGGTCTCTGATCGGCAGTCACGATACTGTCAAACTTGGCTCTGTCTCTGTTGGTCCTCGTGCAGGTGTAGCTTACCTGGACAACCAGACAGGCTCTAACGGTTTCGCTGCTGTTGTTGGCGTCGGCGCGACTGTTCCACTGACCAGTACCGTAACTTTCGCTGCTGACTTTACCCGTCAGTACGGCCAGAACCGTGTACAAGCGTTTGACGGCAATCGCGTAACTTTGGGTTTGCGCAAGTCGTTCTAAACAAAAACACCGTGTGAAGGTGCAGCCCGCGGCTTCGGCCCGGGCACCTGGGGATGTGGCAGAGTGGTCTATTGCACCGGTCTTGATTCTAATCATAAATACAAGCAAGGAGGTGCTTTATGCCAAATTGCAAGTTTTGTGAAAAAGATATATTAACCAATGGTGCTTTAGCTACACACGAACCTTTTTGTAAAAATAATCCTGGCAGAGTTTCTCGCGGGCGGCATCCAAACGCTGGCAGAAAACCGGGTTCAATCCCCTGGAATAAGGGATTGAGAGGTGATCCTCGCTGTCAGCACAGCGAGGAGTACAAACAGAACAGAATCGGAAAGGGGACTGGCAGAGGATCAACGCCTGAGCGTGAAGCTGAACGCGTTCGTAAAATAACCGAACGAGCAAAACTAAACAATGGGGGTTATCGGCCGGGTTCAGGTCGCGGTAAAAAAGGTTGGTATCGAGGGTTCTTTTGTGATTCAACATATGAGCTAGCGTATGTGGTATATTGTTTAGATCACAACATAAACATCCAGCGAAATACAGAAAAACGGCAGTATATTTGGAACGGCGTTACGAAAAACTATATTCCGGATTTCATTGTTGATGAAAAACTTGTTGAAATAAAAGGGTATAAATCAGAGCAGTGGGAAGCAAAACTGTCTGCAAACCCTGATGTCATTGTGTTGTATCAGGCAGATTTAAAACCGGTGTTTGACTATGTTATAAATAAACACGGCAAAGATTTTGTAAAGTTGTACGAAACGGAGAGCTTAGCCGAATCGGCATAGCGGCAGCTGCCTTGAAAGCAGAAGGCCTCGCAGGAGGTGTGGGGGTTCGAGTCCCTCGCTCTCCGCCATCCTACCACTTCCGCCATAGATAAACTTAACGATCTCACCTGAGTTCGTTAGAGCAGGATGTGAAGATTAAGTTCCTACACTGCCTAGTAAGCTCCACGCGATAACATCAAGTGAACTGAACGCAATAACAGGTTCAGCGGGATCCTTATTCGTAAAGGAGACCTGCTATGTCAATTGGTTTTGTAACCCTGATCCAGGGCGAGGTTCTAGCAAAAGACCCTCAAGGAAATACGCGTCGTCTAAAAGAAGGCGATCAAATCAACAAGGGCGAAACGATTATCACACAGGCTGGCGGCCGAGTTGAGATAATGACTGATGTGGGCCCTATCACGGTTGGTGAGCATCAAAACGTTGCAATAACACACTCACCCGTATAGATTTTCTTCACAAAACACCAAGTAGTGAAGAAAATCTTTGATGAGTTGTAAAAATATTTGAGATTGACTGTTGACTTGCAGAAAAAATCAAGTAAGATGTAGTCTACTTCTGAGTGAGAAATCATTCGGTTGTGAGAAACACCATAAAAGGATCGGTGCAGCAATCAACACTTTATAATGATTGTTGGGAGAATTCAGACGAGCGGAGGGAAACCTGTGATGCAATATGCTGTAGGAGACCCAACTAGGCGCCAGGCTGAAACTTGGATCGGAGCATAGGTCAAGACACCAAAGCCGTCTAGCACTAACGTCAAAGTGCTCGTTCTGTGGTGGGGACGTAAATCGCCGACAAAACAGTCTTTGGACTGAGGCCCGATCCTGTTCTATAACCATTCATATCACATAGGAAGAAACAAAATGTTGTCTCGTACTGAAAATGGCGCCTTGACACACGCTTCGTCTGGTAACGCATTGCTGGACCTGTTTTTCAACGTCGGTGCTGCTCGCAAGAACACTGACAAGGCTGTAGAAATGTTCCACAAGGCTCGTGAGCAAGATCCTGAACTCGCGCTCCGTGTGGCGATGTGGGCTCGCGACGTCCGTGGCGGTGCTGGAGAGCGCGAAGTATTCCGAGCAATCCTGTCTGATCTTGACAAGCGCGTTCGTTTCACCGAATCGCTGCTGGAGAAGTTTGCGGAAATCGGCCGTGCCGATGACCTGCTGACTGTGTCGAACAATTTCGACGCTGTGGCAAAGTTCTACAAGTCGAAGATCGACAACTCCGAGCTGTCTGGTCTGTTCGCCAAGTGGGCACCACGTCAAGGTCCTGTTGCAAACAAGCTGCGCAAGGCTTGGGGATTCGTTTCTCCGAAGGCTTACCGCAAGTTCGTTGTGTCAGCAACTGATGTTGTTGAGCAAAAGATGTGTGCCAAGCAATGGGACGCAGTGACGTACGACCACGTACCGTCAGTTGCTATGGCTCGGTACAATGCTGCTTTCAAGCGCAATGACGCTGTCCGTTTTGACGCATACAAGAAGGCGTTGGAGAACGGTACTGCGAAGATCAACGCATCCGCTGTGTTCCCTCACGACGTGATCCGCACTGCCCGCGGTGGCGACGCGTCACAAGGTGTGATCCAGGCACAATGGAACGCTCTGCCTGACTTCGTCAAGGATGGTTCTGCTATCTTGCCAATGTGCGACGTTTCCGGTTCGATGGAATGCAAGATCAGTGGCTCGGTTTCTGCTATGGACGTGTCGATCGCTCTCGGTCTGTACATCTCTGAACGCCAGTCTGGTCCGTTCAAGGACATGGTGCTGACATTCAGCTCGTCTCCGCAGTTCCACAAGGTTTACGGCGATACGATCAACGATCGTATCGACGACCTGGAAAGCGCTAACTGGGGTATGAGCACGAACCTGCAAGTTGCGTTCGACGCAATCTTGAAGGTGGCAAAGGACAACAAAGTCCCTGCTGACCACATGCCGAAGTACTTGGTGATCCTGTCCGACATGGAGTTCAACTCAGCTTGCCGTGACAAAACGAACCACCAAGCAGCAAAGGCAAAGTACGAAGCTGCTGGCTATGAGATGCCGAAGGTTGTGTACTGGAACCTGAACAGCCGCACGAAGAACGTCCCTGTGACGATGACTGCGAACGGCGTTGCTCTGGTCTCTGGTTTCAGCCCAAGCATCATGAAGACAGTGCTCAGCGCCGACAAGTTCGATCCGATGAGCATCCTGTTCGACGCAGTGATGGTCGAGCGCTACAACGTAGAAGGCTGGACCGTATGAGTATCTGGCGCACAACCCCAGTGGAAAGTGTGCCAGTTCTCAAACTGACAAAGTGGTCGGTGTTCCAGACTGAAACAGGGCAACGCCACTTCGTCGGCTACAACATGACGGAAGGTGAAGGCAGGGTCAGTTCCGCGATTGTGGAGTTTGACTCTGCCTCTCGTCGTGGAAGAACCAGCACAGGACGTATATACGAACTGATTGGTGAGCCAGGGTTTAGCAGTGATGCTGAATATGTTAAGACTGGGTGGCTAAATATCAATCGAGTATCAGAACATTTTGATGTGACGGAACAGTACATATGAGAGCATATTTCAATGATGCCAGGATCTTCTGTTGGTTGAGAGAACGGTTTGGCGTTGATAAACCGATAGCATTGGGTTGGGGCGAGTGGGACAAATGGGGCGCTCGGCTGAAAGCCGAAAAACCACTCGCCTACTTCCTAACAGAGACACTCCCTGACGTTCTGTCGCACACCCACAACGCATTCACAGCACCGTACCACAACGCACGAGCATATATTCGTAACAGGTGGGTGCAACGGTCTCATTGTCTTAACACAAAACTCAAGCCTGGGCAATACTATAGTTTCAACACACGGTTGATTAACGGTGTATTTGAAGAACTTGTTGATTTTGTTGAGGTAGAAACTGCTTGGTATCACGCGTGGCAGTTAAGCAAAGAGGACCGAGCAAAATACGGAATGCCGAAGTGGTACAACTTGTCAATATTCCGTTACGGTCAGTGGCGCTCCGCGAAGGCAGGACTTGACTATTATCAATGGGCGAGCTCACTAACGATGAATGACGATTATGGTGTTGAGCAAGGTCGCCCTGACTATGACAAACCAACACCACAAGCAGAGTGTGCTAAAGAAATCCTCGCTCTGTATGATTGGTGGAAGAACATTCGTCCATCCCGTGGTGATTCGTGGGATGCTACAGGATTTCGCGATCTGTGGAAAAAATTAGACGCAAAGTACGGTGATGACAATTGGCTGCTCGTCCGTCCATCACCAATGACAGACGATGAGCAGGCTGAATATCGCAAACTTTCTGACGCAACACATCAGCTTGAAGCACAATGGGATCAAGAAGACGAACAAATGCTGATCCGTGTGGTAAAAATCAGACAACATTTGGATACATGACAATGAGCGACGGATATACAGAAGCAGTGATTCGTGATCTACAGCGCGAACAGGATAACAAGGATTGCGTTATCAGATTACTGCAGGAAAAAATTAGCCAGTTGCAGGCAGAGAACGAGCTATTGGCTGCTCGTCTACATGCCAGACAACAGTACTATGACGGAAACGACTGATATGGCAATTGAAATAGAACGAAAATTTCTGGTTAGTCAGCAAAATCTGGGTGTAGCAAAATCACGTGCTACATCATTCCGTACTATTAGACAGGGTTATTTGTTGACAAAAGTCAATAAAAGCGTTCGTGTACGGTTGTCAGAAACGGGTTCAGCAAAAACAGCACATCTGTCGATTAAAGGACCCAAGATTGGTTCAATGTCTGTTGAGTTTGAGTATGAGATCCCACACAATGATGGCCTGCACCTATTGACAATGTGCGAACACGTTCTCGATAAGGTGCGTTACAACGTGATTGATCAGCACGGTCAATTTTGGGAAGTTGATGTGTTTGACGGACTGAACAAAGGCCTAGTTGTCGCCGAAATAGAAATGGTAGATACTAACCAAAAAATCACAATCCCGGATTGGGTTGGTCGAGAAGTAACGACTGATCCTGCATACACGAATGCGGTTCTCGTAAAACAAAAAGCACCTGTTGAATAAGGAACCAAAAATGGACCAAGTTTCTATGTACGATGATCTTGCCGTAAAGTACCCCGACCTCGTTGGTGGTAGCAAATTCGGTGGTTTTGCTGTCGGTGATGGGTGGTACGGACTGATTGACGGCTTGTGTGGAATGATCACTCATTATGTCAAGACACACAATGATGATGTTGATTATCGTCTTCAACAAATTGCGGAAGGCAAACGGACTGAAAAGGATTATAGCCCTGATCTGTTGGTCAAGAGGGAAATGCCCAAGATCCGGCAAGTGAAGGAAAAGTTTGGTGGTTTGCGGTTCTATGTTGATACAACCGACAAGCGCATCCACCACTGGATTGAGTTTGCTGAGGTGGTGTCTACAAAAATTTGCGAAGAGTGTGGAGCACCAGGCGAACGTCGCGGAGAGGGCTGGGTTCGCACACTGTGTGACTTCCATGAGGCTGAATACCAGAAAAAGATCGCGAACCGTTGACATTTGACCCAAACCTTTGTATAGTACACGCACCTTAAACAACCTTGGAGTTATCAGATGGCACAAACTACCGTTCTTGGACGTTTTTCTCGTCACTTCGTCTTCCAGCGGTTCAATCCGCATGATGAAGAGCATCTGAAGGCATATGCATACTGGCGTATGCACGGCCGCATGCACCCAACGCTGCGGTTCCACCTTGAGGATCCGTTCAACAACGTTCCGTCTATGATGGAAGTAAGAATCGCAGAGGCTTGGCTTGCTCAGCGTCCTGAGATTGTCCAGACTGTTGACAAAGAGATGAGTGGCAGACTGCAGTCTGCATGATATAAATATCTGGATGACAAAACAAGAACAACAAATCGTAGAGGGATTGAAGGCAGAGGTGGATCGGCTATCAAGGCTGGTCCACGCTCTGTCTGTCCGTGTTCGCGAAACAGAACGCGATAACGTCCGTATCAAACACGAACTCAGAACTGCTCGTGCTCAGATACTGGCACTAGATAGCAGAACAAGAGGAGGTTGATATGGATATGGCCCTAGCGTTTTTGCGGATGTGGTGGAAAGAGATTTTCATCGTCGCTGTCATTGCAGGTGGTGTTTGGTACGTTTATAATCTACACGACAAGATTGACGAGCAGCAAGAACAGTTGCGGATAGCGCAGATTAATATTGATACGCTAACAGCAAATAACACACGTTTGGAAAATGCTGCTAAGGAGGCGAACGTGTTGGTTGAACGATTTGACAGGTTCGCTGCGGATACACGAACAAATTTTGCCGACCTTAACGAGAGCGTAACAGGCAGCAACTTAGCAATGTTACACCAACAGCAAATGATTCTTCGTGAACGTAAGCCTCAAACGTGCGAAGAAGCGATTAAATATCTGATTGATGCACAAAGGGAGTTTGCAAGATGAAAACAACAATCACAACACTGATCTCTGTTGCGTTATTGGCTGGATGTGCAACGCCACTCGTGCCTGAAACGCGAATCGTACGGGTCAACACACCGATTCCGTTCTGCCCAGCACCTCCAACAGTAGCGCGATGCACAAACTACGTTGACGCTTTAACACCTGAAGACGCCAAGAATCCCGGCAAAGTCGCTCGGGCGTACAGGTTGGACATGGCTTGCCTCCGTGCAAACGATCGTGTTTTCCGGCAGATCCTTGAACGATACGCAGAAGTGTCAAAGTTGAATACAGAAGTTCAACAAATGTTCATTGACTACGGCAATGTGTACGAGAGAGCATTGCTGCCCGAACCCTCGCCAACGCAATGAGCGGTCATAAATAACTCCACACAAGTGGAGTTTTTAGTTTATGAGCATGCAAGAATTGTGGGAAGGGATGCTGAACGGCAAACCTGCAAAGTTGTTCGCTGAGAACGACACAATAACAGTTGCATACGTGACGGAAGGCGTGTTGTCCAACATCGCGTCTGGTGTATGGAGTTTTGCAAAAGCGCATCCAATGATGACTGCAATCGCTGGCGTTGCTGCTGTTGATGCTGTTAAGCAATACAACGCTAACAAGAAACTCGTCAAGTTCAGCGCCCGTGATGGCACAGAACGCAAGAGTATGCAGACGGTGATTGATCAAATGGTTAAGAGTGGCTACAAAGTTGTTCGCCAAGCACACAAAGGTGCCAATGGTTATGAATGGGAGTTGACAAAGAAATGAAACTTGCAGAACTGCTAACAGAAGGATCAGATATCAAAACGTTGAAGGCAAACAAAAAGCCTTTAACAAACGAGGAACGTGAAGAAGTGTTAAAGGCTGGTGCTGTGTGGCATCACGGTCCTAATGGCGCTGAAAGTCCTGCAGTGTGGAAAAGCGTTGATAAAAATGGTAAGACAACATACGTCGTCAACACGCACCGTGCCTATCAGACAGCGCCAACGCTAAAAGGCGCGATTAAGCACTATGCGTTCATTAAAACAACGGCATAAATATGACAAAAGCAATCAGACCAAAGAGCGACTACGAACGTCGGGGGAAGGATATCAAGAAGTATCCGTCACAATACGACAACGTTAACTACGGCAGGCCGAGAAAGGCACAGACGCACAACGTTGTGCTGAAAAATACTTTGACAGGTCAAGTGTTTGGCTACAAAACGATTGAGGAAACTATGAAGTTTGGCGATTTTATATCATTGATGGAAGACGCGATCTACGACGACCATGTTGCTTGGCAGCGTGCATGTCGTGCTGTCGCGTCGGACTGTCAGTTCACACCATCATCAAACATTGGCACGGTACCATATGAGCAACAGGCGGTGTGGTGGAATGAAAAGAACAACCCACTGATCGGTCATTGGGCAAAGGGTCGTGGCGTTGTGTACACGATTGACGAGAATGTTCTGTCAAAATGGCGGATTCACTTGAAAAACGGTGAAAAAGTTGAAGCTACAGGCGTCGATCGCTATGAAGCAAAAATGAAACTGACAGCAGCACAAAAGAAGGTTGGTGTTGAGAAGATTGAACGGATCGCTTTCGCTGTCAGCGAATCAACGGATGACACTCGTCTGCCAACAAGCGTAATTTCTGAAATCACAGGCCTGATCCGTAAAGGTGCAAAAGACCTCCAACAAGCATGGAAGAACGTGTTTGAACTCGTCCATACAGCGTACCATGTTGCTAACGTCAAGCGTCCCACACCTGGCCAAAAGGGAGCGTGGAAACAGTATGAAGAACTGTTGCGTGTTGGCGTCAAGGCGCTGGCAGACAACCGTGGGATGTCTGGCGAGTGGAGAACGTCAAAGGCTGCGTTCAGAGAGCATGCGGATACATCAGCTCTCGAACAAATCCTCGAGGAAGCATCGGGAACGCGTAGCCATCGGATTTTCGTTCGTGTTAAATCGATCGGGTTCGATGACGCTGAGCGTGAATACGAAGTGGAAGCTGGATCAATGGATGAAGTTGTTCAGTCGTTTATGGCGCAAGCAAAGCGTAATGGTCGCCACGTTCGTATAGAACCTGTTGCAGCAAACCAGATGAAACTTGTTGTCTATGTCAAAGGTGCAAACAAGATGCGTGACGAGCAGATTATCCAAATCAAAGACTGGTCCATGTAAAATCTGTTGACATATAAGTTCCGTTCGTTGTATAGTGTGAAAACACTCGGACGAGAACTATATGAACAAACAACAAATGGAAATGCTCAGCGTTAAGAGCGCGATTGAGCGAACAGCGAACGGTCTGATCGCACCGTTCTCGACAATCCCTAACCCAAACGCTGATTTGCTGTACGACGAAATCTGTCGTTACGTGGCCAGTCTGTTTGCTAGCCGTCAGATTGACCAAGACTACCGTGTTGCTCGTCAAGCTGCAGGCAACATTCTCCGCACAGAAACAACACACAAGCCTATCCTTCATGGTTGCTAAAAAACTGGCACCGAGTGCGAAATATGTATCAACAAAGCCAGCAAAATCTGTTGCAGCATTCACAGAACAACTTGTGACCGATCTCAATACGCTGCATAATGGTGGGACCGTTACATCACCGCTAACGAAGCGCGCTCTTGAAATCTCAAAGAGACTCACACGATGAAATCGTCTTTGATGTGGTTTGCAAACTTCGCAATGATGTTTGCTATGATTTCTTTGCTAAGCCCCAAAGTTGCAGCCGAGGCAGCAACTCCGTGGGTTGCCTTTTTTGTTGCAAACATGATATACTTGTACGACAGTGCTCGGCATAAAAACTGGCCATGGTTTTCAATGTGTACTTTTTGCAGTATTTGGAACGGCCTTTTGATCGCTTCACGCACTGTCAATGAGCACCTGTTCGATTTTCTAATTCCTGTCATCACATTTTTGGAGAAACTACCTTGACAAACAACACAAACGCGTTTAAACCTGGCGCGCAGCCTCCTCAGTTCTGCATTATCACACCAACTGCGTATCTCGAGAAGTATGCTGTCCAGTCAAAGACCCATTTGGTTCTCGCTCACCTTGTTGATGTTGATGACGCATACGCAGCATTCTACAAACAACGCTCACTTGCCGGCGATCGTCTGATTATGGACAACGGTGCTTTCGAACTTGGTGAGAGTTACGCACCTGACCGTCTAGTTGAACTCGGACACAAGTGTGGTGCTCACGCTCTGGTTCTTGCTGACTACCCGTTCGTTGAGAGCGCGAAGACTGTTGAAGCAGCAAAGCGATTGATCCCACAGGTCAAGGCTGCTGGGTTTGCGACATTCTTTGTTCCGCAGAGCAAGACAGGTGATTTCGAGGATTGGATTTCTGCGTACCAGTGGGCAGCAGAGAATGATGACATTGACATCATCGGTATGTCTATTCTTGGTGTACCAAACGCTATCCCACACATCCCAATCGCATACGCTCGTGTTGTGATGACGCAACTGCTGATGGATCGTGGTCTGCTTGCCAACAAGCATCACCACTATCTCGGTCTGAACAGTGCTCCTAACGTCGAGATTCCACCACTGCTTGCTCTCGGTGCTCTCGACACATGCGACAGTTCTAACCCAACATGGTGCGGAATCAATGGGATCCAGTACAACGAAACGTACTCTGACTGGATGGGGATCCAGAAGAAATACCTACGCGAAGTTGATTTCAACGAGCATTTCTCGAAGAAGGCTCACATCCACAAAGCAATCCAAACAAACATCGATATGACAATGGGACTGTTCAATGGCTAACATGGAGATCAATGTCCGCCGTCTGTGGGACAAAACTCTGTGGCGAAACAACACGGATAACTACAACTATTCCACACTGTGTGAAGGATACATTGGTGAAATCATTGCACGAAAAAAACAATGGTCTGTAGATGCGATCACAGTTGGTTACGACAACCGTTACGATCTAGTGTTGGCTGGTCGCAAGGTTGAAGTCAAGGTGTCGTCTGGCTATCTGTTGAAGATTGAGTACTGCCGACAGAACCGCAAACTATCAGGGATCTCTACAACAGAAGCGGATTGGCATGCAACGCTAAACACAAGCCGGAACGGTGATGGCAAACTGCGGCTGATCCCAACCGAGTTGCTGATTGAACAACTGTACATCAAGTTGGAACAGGGCGAGTCTCGGTTTAGCGAAGGCGTCAATGGCGAACAGGGCTACTACTACGTCAACATCAATCCGTATGACGACTTGTACAACAACGACGGATGGGTGTGCAACATTCCGTTCCGAAACGTAACAGATCCTGACGGAATGCTGAACGTTGTTTACAATCTAGGACCAGCGCCACAAGAGTGGAGCCACTCAATCACTGCACGGTTGCACAGAGAGTTGACCGTTGGATGAAAATCGTTTACAATACAACTATAACAACAAGGAGAATAGTATGAAGCATATTATGGGAGAGAATTCCAAGTCGAGCCTAACGGCAGTTCAGGAAGGCGACGTTCAGCCAAACGCAGTTGATCTGCGGCTCGGCAAAGTATTCAAGATCAAAGATGCTGTTTTTGAAATCAGCAATGAACACAAAAAACACAGAGGGAGTTTTGAGATCCATCCAGACCCTGATGGGTATTACACGTTGCAGCCAGGGTCATACGAAGTTGTGATGGAAAACATCATCAACGTTGGTGAAGGTGAGGCTGGCTGGGTGATCACTCGTTCAACGCTGAACCGTAACGGTTGCTTCTTGACATCCGGTTTGTACGACACAGGATACAATGGTATTATGGCTGGCGTGCTGCACGTCAACATCGGTACAGCACGGATCAAGAAGGGCACGCGGATCGGTCAATACCTCAATTTCAACGCCGAGGCGCTGCATAAGTATGACGGCGACTACGGTATCGGCAAAGCACACGATGCAAAATATGTCAAGGAGGGCGCATGAGCCAGGTTCAACCAATCACATACAAGTGGACAAGCACGAAAGAATATGTTGATGCATTCCCATGCGCATATAGGCAATTCCGTGCTGACAGTCATTGCAATCTGATCCATGGCTATGCGTTCAGCATGCGGTTCTTTTTCGGAACCAATGACCTCGATGTTCGCAACTGGTGCGCCGATTACGGTGGGCTGAAAGAACTGAAAAGCATTCTGCAAGACCAATTTGACCACACTCTGCTTGTTGCACAGGACGATCCTGAACTAGAGACGTACAAACTGCTTGAGCAGAAGAAGATGGCAAAGTTGACGATCCTTCCGCGCCTTGGTTGTGAAGGTCTCGCCGACATGCTGTACAAGTTCGTCAATGGCGTGTATATTCCCGACTACTGGGGCCCTGGTGAAGCAGAGCGTCTGTGGTGCTATCGCGTCGAAGTTCGCGAGACTCAAGCAAATATGGCTTGGCGCGAAGGGCATCGCGAGTGGGGCGAGGATCTGTTTGCATAAGGAGAAAAATATGGCAGATAAACAAGTACAAATTTCCGCAGTATTGTTGGAAGAGTTGGTGATTGGAGCACAAAACGTTGCAGAACTTGCTCGTCCACAAACGGACGGCGAGAAAGCAGAAGTTGCTCGGTTGAACAGAGCAGTATCTTCTGCTGCAACGATCCTTCGTGGTTCGCTCGGCCCGCAGTCGTTTAGTGGGAACGAGACGGGGCATTTTCACATTGATCCTACTCGCAGCCAGTTTATATGAGACACTACTTTGAACCGCAATCGCAACAGAACGAATACACGTACTACGAGCGATACGAAAATCCAGACTCAATCGTGAAGTCAGAACTGTATGTTCGTTCAGTTGCGCCAGAAGATGTTGATGTGCTCGCATCTGAGTTTCGGTTTGTTGAGTGGATCTACGATCGTCGGTTTGGATACAATTTCCCAATCCTGGAGCGACTGTGATGACGTTAGACGAAGCGTTTGCAGGACAGAGACCGTCAGAGACAACAACGTTGTTTTATCTTGAGTGCAGTGATGTGTATCCTGAAGGCGACGGCATTCCTGTGTCTGTTGCAGAAATGAAACGAATCAATGCTGACACCTTGTCAGCAATGGATGGTTTGGTGTTTGTCAGCATGATGGACAACATTCCTGTGTTTAAGATTCCTGGTACGGTGACTATATGAGCAATAATAAGCCGAGAGGCTACTTTGAAAAGGTGTTAGTGATTGACACCGAGACGAGCGGGATGGCGTTCGGGACAGATGATCCGTCGCACAATCCAACGACGGGTGAAACGTACCAAATTGTCTCTATCGGCCTGATTGTTGCCAGCGTTGCAACGTTCAAGCCCGTGGAAGAACTGTACCTGGAGATCAAGTGGGACGGCGAATCGAAGTGGAGCAAAGAGGCTGAGCGTGTCCACGGTCTATCGTTAGAGCATCTTGAGGCCCATGGAATGGACCGACAAGATGCAGTTGCTGAAATCGGCAACCTTGTTCTGAAGTACTGGGGACCTGATGTGCCGATCTGTTTACTTGGACACAACGTTGCTACATTTGACTTGCCGTTCTTCAAACGATTGATGCGTAGTGAAGGGTTGGAGTTGAAGTTTGGCAACCGTTATATTGATACAAACAGTATTGGGATTGCCACGTTTGGGACATTCAACAGTGACGATTTGTTCGCAGCTGCCGGATTGCCTGTACGCGATCCATCAAAGCACAACGCTCTTGCCGATGCGCAGATGGCACTAGCATCTGCTCGACTGGTCAAACAGCTTTGGACCGAGTTGGTCACACCAGAACTGTGAGGAGACAGTAATGTACGACAGCAACAACCCTTCATACGAGATGATCCACAACGCTATGTTTGAGTTGTGGGGGAAAATCAGCGGGACAGGGATTAAACCAAACAAGATTGTCGGGGTTGCTCGTGGAGGGCTAATACCTGCTGTGATGATGTCTCATCAGTCAGGGATCAGTTTTCAAGCAATCTCATACTCATCAACTGAAGGCGCTGGCGATAACAAAAACCACGCGAACACATTGCCTGATGTTGACGGTAAGGTTTTGCTGATTGTTGATGACATCTGTGATACTTCGCTAACACTGCACGATATTGTCACACACTATCAAACGCGGGGGCATGTTGTTTATACTGCTGTGTTGCATTACAAGACACGCGTTGCAGGTAAACACATTCCTGATTTTTATTGGAAAAAGGTGCCTGAAAACGGCCCTTGGATTGTATATCCGTTCGAAAGACGAGAACCTTTATGAGTTACAACATCTTTGATGCTGCCAAAGATTTGGTTACCGGAAAGATGGAATATGCAGGTGGTGAAGAAGAATTGAAGCGGCTAGATATCTGCAAGCCGTGCGATGCAAATGTCGCAGGAATGTGCACGGCTTGCGGCTGCTTGATTGCAGCAAAGGTTAAGTTAGCAAAGTCAGAATGCCCGATGGAGATGTGGGGGCCAGTTTAAGCAAACGCGGCTGTGCCGCCATCAACCAACAGAACATCTTGTGTCCAGATTTCTGTTGCTAACGCCCGCCAATCTGTTCCGTCATAAATGTACAGCTTGTTGTTGGAAGGGCCTGAACCTGTAGTGAGGAACACAATGTCACCTCGTTGCAGGTTCAAATCGGGCAGCCTTGTTACAGTTGGGATCTGAAAACGATCGACAACACCTGTAGCAACGAGTATTTGCCACGCTGGGTTTTCAGTCGGGTCATAAACCTTGAGCGCTTTATGCCTACTGTCATACCACAATTGACCTTTTGTTGGATCAGTTGGTTCCTGTGAGCTTGAAAAGTTTTCAAGAATGTGCAGCAAGTTTTCGTTATACAGTTCGCCGTAATCGATACGGCCCTTGCCGGGAAGGTTGAGTCCATGTTTTTTAACTGTTTGTCCTGGTTGGATCTGGAATGATTGTTTGTTGCCAGGCGGGTTGTTGTCTGACGGTTGCGTGAAATCTACGGTGTATGGTAGCAACATGGTCTGTATCCTCGTTGTTTGTTTCTCGTATTTATGACTGCTGTTGACCTTTTAACCTGTTTGTTCTATAGTGGACACCACAGTAGGTAAACCCTCTTGTTTCAACAAATCAACCGGAGAATCATGTATGTCTAAAAAATTCGCAACCGCACACCTGTCTTGGGCCGATCGTTTCAGTCTGATTGATCACTACAGCCCGTCAGACACGACGATCATGGAGACGTTTAACCTGACGAAAGACGAACTGGCTACTGCCCGCCAGCTGCGCGCATCTGGTGTGTTTACACCGAGCAAGACGCTGGATGTTGCTAGTTATGCAGGGATTTTTGCACAGCCTGGTTCTAATCCTGTGACGCCCACCGTCAAGTCCTACACCAACCCTGCCACATCCAAAAACCAAGGAGTTACCGTGCATGCAAAACCAGAATCCGCTACCAAGCGCGTCAAAGTAAAAGTTCCTCTGAAACGTGGTCGCAAAGGCGATAAGATTATCTCCGCATTGCTCGCCGCTCCTACAGCACCAGTTCCTGTTGAAGCATTCATTAAACAACACGGTGTATCGCTTGCAGTACTCCGTCAAGCAAAACGGTTCATTGAGAAGATGGACGCTGACACTGCAGCAAAAGTCGGCACAGTCAATGTCAAACAAGACAAGACAACCAAGCAGTTGATGATTTGGAGAACTGAAGCCTAATGGACATCAACATCAATAAGCAATTGTTGGTTATTGAAGAAAAGTACCCCCGCATAGCGTTTGCTATTAAGTTGCACTGGGGACACGACAGTTTTGATCAAGTAATCAACAAGTTTTTACATGATACACGAGACGGACAACGTCAAGGATTCCCGACGGAAGTTGGTAGCGCATTACTGGAGTTGTCCATGCTTCATAGTTCTATGTTCCCCAAGCACGAGACGGACAAGTGGTCTCATGTGGACAAGCGTGGGTAATAAAACTTGTAAATAAGCCCTCATGTTGAGGGCTTTTCCTATTCGCTGGGACAAAAATGCACACTTTTTTCTGGTCGGGACCGTTTTCCCAATGGCACAAATGCTCGTTTGTGGTTGATGGAATACAATACAACTGTGCAGAACAGTTTATGATGCACAAGAAAGCATTGTTGTTTGGTGATACTGAAATTGCAGAACGGATTATGAAGACAACCAACCCGCTGGTGCAAAAACAACTCGGGCGGCAGGTTCGAGGGTTCGATGTCGACTTGTGGAATCGATGTGCGAGAGCAATTGTATACGAAGGGAATTATGCAAAGTTCTCCCAAAACGATCATCTAAGGCGCCTGCTACTTGACACATCGCCGACCAATCTTGCAGAAGCATCTCCGTACGATAGAATCTGGGGTGTCGGCCTTGATGAGGAGACAGCCAGAAGAACTCCAAAAGATCAATGGCCTGGGAAGAATTGGCTAGGACAGGTACTAACGTACGTTCGTGATGACCTGTTGTCTGCTGATCGGAAATAACTGTATAATCACAAAAACACCTATAAGGAACCATAATGAAACAAAAAGTAAGCGAAACATTTTTGTCAGTGCAAGGCGAAGGTCTGCGGACAGGTGTGTTATCAGTATGGATTAGATATTTCTTGTGTAATCTAACCTGTGATGGTTTCATGCAAAAAGATCCAACTAATCCATCAACGTATGTTCTGCCGTATAAGACAATTGACCTGACACAAATCAAGCGCTTGGAAGACCTGCCGGTGTTTGAGTGTGGGTGTGACAGTTCGTATTCGTGGTCTGCAAAGTACAAGCACCTTGTGCCAACATACACAACGGAAGAACTTGCTGACCGCTTGTATAAGATGCTACCGAATGGCAAATTCAAGCATCCGCTAACAAAGAACACATACGATCTTGCAATCACTGGCGGTGAGCCGATGATGAACCAAGCAAACATCGAAGCATTGTTCATGCATATGCACGCACAGGACAACTTCCCGTATGACATCCAGATTGAGACCAACGCAACACAAGCGTTGAAACCAGAGTTCCTCCGTCTATACAAGTTCATCAGTGAACTGCCAGAAGGCGAAAAGGTAAAACTGTGGTGGTCTGTGTCTCCGAAGTTGTGGAATGTTGCTGGTGAGAAGCCAGAGAAGGCGTGGAAACCAGAAGTGATCAAGTCATACTGGGATCTTAACCCTCACGGTTGGCTGAAGTTTGTGATGACAAACAGTGACGCTGCATGGGAAGAACTAAACGGCAATGTCAAGCAATTGCTCGATATGGGCGTTCGTTTCCCTGTGATGATCATGCCCGTTGGCGCTCTTGCAGAACAACAAGAAGACACAAACCACGTGAAAGCGATTGCTGAGCGTGCTATTGCAGAAGGTTACCACGTTAGTGGACGTTTGCACGCTGTGTTGTTCGGCAATGGTGTAGGGACATAAATCTCTGTGGTTTTTAGTTGATAAATAAGCCGAGGAGAGATTATATGTACGATGAACAACCAAAGAAAGTTCACCGTGCAGGCTTGATTCCATACATCGTGGAAGATGGCGTCATTAAGATGATGTTTATGAAGCCTGCACCTGAAGTTGCAGAATGGAGCGGAACAGCGTTTCAAATCGCAAAAGGGAAAATTGAAGAGGATGAAACTGCGATGTCAGCAGCAATTCGTGAAGCACTTGAAGAATTGGGACTGTTTCGTGGCAATGTTATATTAACAGAGGAAGTTGGTGTTTTCATGGGACGAACAACCATATTCGTCTCAAAAGTGAAGGATCAAGGCATGTTCGGTCTTCCATCGGATGAGACATCAGACACAGCATGGTTGTCTGAAGATCAGTTTATGGAGGAAGGCCGTGACCTTCATAAGCCTGTTGTACAGGCATGTTGCAGACTAATCAAGAGAATTGAGGGGATGTAACGTGCTTGGTCAAAGAATTTTGTGGTAACGGGTCGGCCGTCCACAAAATGCCTGCGATGCCTAACGGGTCGCATATTTTTTTAACTTGCTTTTTTAAGGAGATAAAAATGAGACACTTTGACACATTTGAAGCACTTGAGAAGTTTCTGCGTGAACCGCTGATCACAACACCAGGCCGCCAGAGCTTCCCGCCTTACACCGTCAAACAAAGCAAAGACGGTAACGTCACGAAGATTGAAGTCGCTCTTGCAGGGTTCAAGATGGATGACGTTGAGGTGGAGTTCGTAGAAGGGTGGATGCACATTCGTGGTAAAGCGCCAGAAACAGAATCGCCTGATTGGGTCGTCGTTCACAAAGGGATCGCTGCCCGTAAGTTTGAGTTGTCATTCGCTGTCAACCAAAACTACGAAGGTGATAGTGCTGAGATGGCTGATGGTATCCTGACGATCACGCTGAAACGTGTGACAGGATTTAGCAAAAAGTTGCCAATTCAACCAAAGCAGCAGCAACTTGAACACAACAAACAGTTGTTAGTAGAGTAAACGAAGGGGGCTTCGGCCCCTTTCTCGTTTTCTGCTCTGTGATAAATAAATCACCACTACGAAGAATAAGATGAAGGTTAGAGAAATCCTCAAAGAGGTCAATATAGACAACGTCAACGGTGCGGGTGCGGTACCGTACAACCGTGGTGTAGATTACTTCGGGTTCAAGGTGGCGATGAAGCCGAGCCAATTCCTCAAGCTGGCACTGCCAATAGAACGTGGTGAAGCAACATCAGCAGACGGACTGAAGCAGTACTTGAGCAAAGGCGGTGCGATCGGATCGCCGTGGTTTGATATTGAGATTCCTCAGCAGTGGGAAGATGGTGACTTTTCAGTTCCAGCATCAATCAAGGGACACGAAGGGAGGAACCGTATGATCGCTATTCAAGAGTTAGAAGGTGATGTTCCTGTTGAGGTACATTTCTTTTTGAGGGGCGGCTATCGTGCGCGTGACATCAAACCAGAATGGATTCAGTCGTTCAGTCAAGCAATCAAAGCAGAGCGAAGCAATAACGTTGTTCATCGCCCATTTGAAAAAGTGCTAGGATGACGGTTGCGTCATAAATAAGCAAACACAGATAACAGGAGACAACAATGTCTGACAAGAAAACTCTAATGGAAATGGTCCGCAAAGTTGGTGGCGTTCAGCAAGTGAAAGAAGGCCGCATGGGCGAAGTTGATGCGGTGATGCGCGATATCGTCAGTGGTGAATTGGATGCATATCAGGTTGTGTCTAAACCACAATCACCGGAACAACAAGCAGCGTCTCGATTTCTGCAAGCAGAAATCGACCAGGTCGCCCGTGATCGCAGATTGCACCCAGACGACGACTTTGAGCAAATTCTCGACATCGTTTGTGACAATCTGCGCGCACAATATGCTGCAGAAAGCGCCAAACCTTCGAAAGAGGTGATGGAAGCAATGAAAATTGCTGGACTGCCGATCTCTGAGCGCTGGGGTGATGATGACTACGATGATGACGAAGACCGTGATGTCAAGATTGCTATGAGCGACAAGCGCCAGCAAGCGTTCGAGAAGCGCGCTAAGAAAGTTGTTGGCAAGGTTGATCCTGACAAGGACATCTCTAAGATGGCCAAGAACAACAGCAAGAAAGACGATGACGAAGAAGAAAAGCCGGCCGCAAAGGCAGCTCCTGCCAATAAAGCAGCGCCTGCTGAAAAGAAACCTGCTCCTGCTGCTGAAAAGAAACCTGCTCCTGCTGCTGAAAAGAAAGAAGACGCACCAGCAAAACCTGCTCGCGGTTCTTTCACAGCAATTGTCAAGCCAATGCTCGCTCGCGGTGCTTCAACCGCCGACATTCGTGCTGCTTTGACAAAGGCTGGCGTTTCTACTAACCACCTACATAGCCGCCTCCACGGTCTCCGTAAGGGTCTAAAGGAAGGTTTCGTTCTTGTTCACCCACACATGCCATCATTTGTTCTTGCTGAGAACCAGATGATGAACCAATACCAGTGGATCAGCGAGAAGGACGATGCTACATCGCTCCAGCCAATGCTGTTTGCCAGTGAAGCAGAAGCACAAAAAGTGATCAAATACATGGTTGAGTTCAAGAACCAACAAGCGGTTCTGACAAAAGTTCAACTGGGAGACTAATATGAAGCTGATGGAAGTGTTTGGTCGTCCTAACTACGGCCGCTCTAGCTGGGACAGCAATATGCCTTCATGGCAGCAACGCGAACAGGATAACTGGAACGCCAGCGATCGCGACTTCAAGCGCCGTGAGAAGGAAGCAGAACTCGGTCACGAAGACAAGTGGCCGTCTAGCCGCCAACGCCAGCAACGCCCTGTCACACAGCAGTTCAACATCACAATCAATGGCAAAGTGTGGCAGAAAGAAGGCGCACCAGTTGTGTTCTTCAATGCCCAACGCGCTGAAGGTGCTGCTGAAAAGATCCGTGCTCGCATGACAGAACGCGGCCAGCAAGGTGATGTCAAGATCGTTCCTACTCAACGGTGATGATATGAAAGTACAAGAACTATTTGAACTGAGCACAGATCTGCTTGCATCATATAAAAAGAAAGCATCTGCTGATGCAACGGAAGCAGACAAGAAAGGCGACTTCAAGAAAGGCGATAAACGATTCTCAGGGATCATTAAGGCTACAAAGAAACAATTTGCCAATGACTCGAAAAAGTACAAGTGATGCAACATAAAAACCGCCTAAGGCGGTTTTTATTCCCCTGGTTGTTTGGACTGTTTCGTTATAAATAAGTGAACAGACAACTGGAGAAACAAATGTCGCTAAAACTTATTAAAACCGCTCAGCAAACAACAGATCTGAGTGATATTGCAGAGCAAGCTGAAGCAGTAAAGAAAGCACTTGGTGTTGAGCAACTGGACGAAGGTCTTGTTAGCGCAATCCGTGCAATGAACTATGACCGTCTCGCAAAGCGTTCAGGCAAGAAAGCAGATGCTGCTGTTGACGACATGGACGGTTATTCTGTTACTGATCCTCGCCGCAACAAGCCTGCTGCTGAGTTTGAGAAGCATACTGATGCGATGATCGCCCGCCGTGCTAAGGCAAAGAAGCTGCGTGAGAATGACGAGTTTTCTCTCCAACCACAACAGATCGTTGATCAAGTCGTCAATCACCTTGCTCCAGCAGCAGGGATGAACGGACAGCACCTGACACCTCAACAGTTTATGAAACTCGCTCAGGAATTCCGTCTTGAGTTGGAAGATCACTATGATGAAGTGTATTCCGCGTCTGAGTGGAGACAACTGACACAAGCAGCGTTTGCTCAGTATACACAAGTGCAGCAACAAGGATACGAAGATGAGGAACAAGGATGGCCTGACGAAGATCAAAATGAATTTGATCGTGAAGAAGAGCAGTTTGATTTCGGGCTGGAGCCTCAGCACGACGAGCGTGACAGATTACCTGAAGAAAACGAAGAAGCACCTCGTCAGCCGTCAAATGATGATGTGACACAAGAGCAGCGCGGTTGGTATGATGGTTCTATTGGGATCAAGCCACGATTCCCCAATGACACCGACTACATGTCTGGTTACACCCGTGCAGAAAAGCTCATCAAGCCTCTAAAGAACCCAACAGCTGAAGAAGAGGAAGACCATGGTCGGGGCAGCATGCTGAAGTCTTTGCTTTCGCAGCGCAAAGAAGTATCGAAGAAGGCTAGCGAAGCGATGAAGCGGATTGAAGCTGAAGGCGCTAAAGCATTCCATGAGTTCCGCATGAAGCACGAAAAGGCTCCGTATGATCAAGGCAAACAAGCAGAAGAGTTCACTGCTTGGTCAAAAGGGTGGTCCAAGGCTGCTTCACAACACTACGCAACTGAGCCTGCAGAGCCTAAGAAAAAGGCTAAAAAGAAGTAAAGTGTCCTAGTAAACATTTGTGGACAGGAGAAAAGCACAGATGAATACGATCAAAATCAACATTGATGTAATTCAACAGTGCTTTTCACAAAATGTTGTTGTCCTTCCACACGTTTATTCGCTATACTTAACTGAATTGACACATCTTGCTGACAGAAACAAACTGTGTTTGCTGCCACATGTTGTGTTTGAGATGTATCATTGCAGACTATACAAAAAACTAAACACCGTAGTATTAACTCTTCCGCCATATGCTCAACAGTATGCAATCGCACGACTACGTAAACACAGATGTGTGGGACATAGTTAACAACATTGAAAGAGAAATCAACGAGTTTCTCAATGACGTTAAGCAAGTAAGTGAAGACGATGTGTTAGATGTCGTCGATGCACATTATCCCAAAATCATTGATAGCGTTGTGTATCAAATGTCATGCTTACCTGTCGATAGAGTTAGCAAAGGGTTAGAACCGTTACTTCCTCAAGACGAGGTTAATAAACCGTTTAATGAGATTGTTAATATGATCTCTACTGTGTTCGGCAAGCCTGCTGGGGAAATTTCAAAAGACATGATCAATCGGACAGAGATGTTGTGCACAGATGATCTGCGAGCGGCACGGAAGCTACGGCACAACAACATGCTACACTGACGGAAAACGAAATGTTATATAGGCTAGTGTACATGAGTGCTGCAACTCAGCTGTTGAGCAAACAAGACCTAATGGATATCCTAAAGGCATCAGATGACAACAACAAGAGAAATGGGATTACAGGGATCCTTATCTTCAAGGACGGCGACTTTATGCAGTTGCTAGAAGGAGACCGTGACGCTGTGTTGAAGACGTTGGAACGGATTGAAGCAGACAGCCGTCATTCACATCTTATCATAGTATATGATCAACCAGCAACTGAACGGCTGTTCCCCAATTGGTCAATGGCATTCCGCGATCTGTCAAATATGGCTGGCGTAGAAGGGTATTCAAACATTATGAACCCGGACGGATCGTTGATGGATCTCGTAGATAGTCCGGACGGCGCGATGGGGATTGTCAAGTGGTTTGCAGGGAAACCAGGAATTCCAACCTGATCTGTTGACCTTTTACCCCAAATGAGGGATAGTGGAGGCATATCAACTACTGACTGCTTCTACAAATGGCTACCAAACGCGCAATCGTTATCATTGCTTTTGCTTCAATCATTGGCTTGGTGATGTTTCTCAAGCCGTCAACATCGTTGATTGACGCTCACCACGAAATGTCCATCTCAGGTCAAATCATCGACAACACAACCGAACTGCAACGTCAGCATCTCGCTGAACGTATCGGTCGTCGATACACACGGGTTGACGATGCAGTGGTTGAGCAGATTGCTGCCGCGGCCGTCAAACATCAACGCGACACATTCCCTCGTGCGGATGACATCGTTGCAATCATTGCAATTGAATCTATTTTTGATCCCAACGCTGTCTCTGGGTTAAGAACTGATCCTGCAAAAGGTTTGATGCAAATCCGCCACGGCGTGTGGGAGGATCTTGTTGGAGGCAAAGATATGCGATCAATCGAGAACCAGATCAAGTATGGTGCAGAGATCCTCGAACAATACTACGAGCGCGCTGGTGGCAACCGTGACCTTGCTGTAATGGCATACAACCTTGGAATCACCGATGTTCTCCGTCGTGGAAAGAAAAATGAACGGTATCTTGCAAAATACCATCGTGAACTGAACGCCTTTCGGCTGCCTAAGGACCTGATCTGATGTTGACCACATCATCGCTTTGATGGATAATAGTGAAATGAAAACCAAAATCAAACTACTCAGCGATTTGCACATTGAAGGGTTTCCGTTTCAATACGAGGACCACGATGAGGACGTTGTTGTGCTCGCAGGTGACATCCACACTCGCAACCGTCTTCACGAACTGCTTGATCAAATCCCGCGACACAAGGACGTGATCTTTGTTGCTGGCAACCACGAGTACTACCACATGGTGTTTGAGGACGTCAAGCGGTACTTCCGTGATCTGGAAGCGAAGTACTCCAACTTCACATTCCTAGACAACGAGCGGGCGGACGTGTACGGGATCCCTGTTTATGGTGGGACGATGTTCACCGATTTCCAGTTGACTGGTGCTGCTGATGCATTCTTTGCTGAACACCGTGCACGTGATGGGATCAACGACTTTCACGCTATCAAGTGCAACGGAGAACATTACGAACCGCGTGAGTGGAGGACTGCGGACCATGTCCGTGAGTTCAACAAGTACGTTGATGGACTGAACGCGTTTCTTCGTCATACAGAAGGAGCACCGTTCCGTATTGTGATCTCGCACTTCATGCCAACAGAAAAGTGCACTGCGCCACAGTTCGTTGGCAGCGCGCTCAACCCGTACTTCACCGCAAACATGGAACGGTACATGGGTTGGGACGGCCTGTGGATTGCTGGGCATGGTCATAACCCCGTTGATGTGATGGTTGGTGATACTCGCGTCGTGATGAACCCACGAGGCTATCGTGCCCGACATTTGACCGAGAACCTTGTGTTCAATCCTGGTTTGGTTGTTGAAGTATGAGCATTATTCTTTCTTGCGGACACCGTGTTGACGATCTTGATGAAGGCTACGATGTTATGGTCAAGTCAACTGACAGAGAGTTCAACAATGCGGTGGCGCTTATGACTGTGTGTTTGAAGTGCAAAGCAATGTATCAACGAGAAGGCCTTGCATTCAACACATATGATGATGCAATGGAGTGGTTGCATAATGGAGAAACACGATGCTAACATACGTCATGTGGACAGTTATTGCTGTTGCTGTGTGGTTTATGTGCTCTCAGGGTCGCAAAACGCGGAAAGCCAGGCTGATTGAAGGTGTTGTGGATTAGATGATGGTTCCACTAATCGTCTCTATCGGTTATATTATCAACCGTTTGTTTAACAAACGAAAAGCCAAACACTATGAACAAAAAGATTCGTGAGGTTGCAAAACGCGCTGGATTTGTATTCTGGGGCAAAGAACACTATGGTCCTGGACCGAAACACATTGACTGGAGTTGCGTCTATAACGCTGAGATTGACGAGTTCGCTCACTTGTTGATTGAAAAATGCGCAAAACTAGCTGATAAAGGCGAAGATATTCGCAAACACTTTCGTTTACAAAAAGGAGAATGATATGGCGACACTACGCCCACTACAAGACAGAATTGTGATTAAACAAGAAAAAATTGAACAACCAGCAAATTCGCTGATCGTTGTTCCTGACAGTGTCAAACAAACGCCAACAGAAGGAACTGTTGTTGCTGTTGGTCCTGGTCGGTATATTGATGACAAACTCGTCCCAACTATTGTCCAGCCTGGTGATCGTGTTCTGTTCGCAAAAGGAACAGGGATGGCTGCAACCGTTGACAAACAAGAGTACCTCGTGATGCACGAGGGAGACATTCTTGGCATTGTAAAGTAAATCGTGGCCCGCCGCACCAAACAAGAGGCTGCTGCCTGGCGTGAAACTGAGCGCGCTCGTGTTGAGCAAAGCAAGTTGCAGCGTCAGATTGCAAGGCTTGCTCGTGAAGCTGCAATCAAGGAAGAACGTGAGCGAAAACAGCTCGAGCGTGAGCAGGAGCGGGAAGAGGCAATCATCGAGCGTACTGACACAATCGCTGCGATTGTGATTAGAACGATTACGCTACCGTTTGAAGAGAAGCGTTTGATACGGCGGGCTCGCGATATCGGTGTTCATATACAAGACCTGCCACCAATCCTGACTGGCAAGATTTCTATTGCAGCAAAAAAGGATCTAGAAGAGAACGGCATTCGTCCTACACTAGAGCACTTCATACCAAATGCAGTTGCAGGTCGGAGAATACTGATGTACTTCAAAGAACATGGCTACAACGGTGATGGGTTTGACTTCGAACCAAAGTTGGTTGAGATGCTGGACGAGTATCGTCAAGTCCACAAGGTGACTAAGGCGGAAAACCAACGGCTGCGTCAATACCAACTCGCTCACAAGTTTACCACATGGGAAGACACGTATCAGCAGGCAGGGATTGTGTTGGTTGATGACTGTTGACCCCGTTTTGTATATGTGGTATAATGGACAGAAGTCATCAACCAACCCAGCAGATATGGAACCAATTCGTGAGCAAATGAAAGATCAGTACACCGTCCAAGTTGGACCGTACGCACTATTAAAACAAAACCATCATATTGTTTATTGGCAGAATGATGGGGGGAAACAATTCCACTTCACGCTTGCTATATTTGAAAAGACGAGTGAGGGGTATGAGTTGAGGTTCGTTGGATCTCGTCCGTTTGATTATCACTGGGATGAAGCGTGCACTTTCATGGAATTTGCTCGTGTGTGTCAGAAGTACCTTGATGGTGTATTTGTATTAGAGAAATTTCAGGTGGAGCATGCGTAACCCCAACAACTGCAGCACGTGCGACTACAAACAAAATCCAGACGGCGGATGGTGCTATATGTTTCGCACTGAACCGACAACCGTATGTAAACAACACACAGGACGCGATAGATTATGTGGCACAAGTTTGAACAGTTTGCAGCAGTTGTTGCGAGCATATACCGCTGCTGGAAGTACCGGTCGGTAAAAGCGATCGCGAACGACGCTTGGAAGCGGTGCGCGGCGCAAGACCGAGACAGCATCCGTCAAGTGGAAACAGTTGACAATATGGTTATGTACTACCACAACACTGCTGGACGGCGGATCCGCAATCGCTACGGTTTGTGGAACCCGCGACACAATCTAACACGCAATTTTTTCACTGACGGTGATAAGTATGTCCGCGATGGGATCAACTATCATCCACAACATCCCGATGCGGTTAGCACTGAAGTGTTGAAAGAGATGTGGAACATTTCACGGAATAAATGAAGGATACAACAATGAAGATTGGCTTCACGTGTAGTGCGTGGGACCTATTTCACGCTGGGCACATTATGATGCTGAAAGAGGCAAAGAGTGTGTGCGATTATTTGATTGTTGGTTTGCAAACAGACCCAACGATTGACCGTCCGCATAAGAACAAACCTGTTCAGTCTGTATTCGAACGGTTCGTCCAATTGCAGGCTTGCAAATATGTTGACGAAGTCGTTGTGTATGCAACGGAAAAGGAACTGGTAGACTTGCTTCTGTCGTATCATATCAACATCCGTATCCTTGGTGCTGAATATCAAGACAGAGATTTCACTGGTCGCAAGGAGTGCACGGAACACGGAATTGAGTTGTACTTCAACAAGCGTGAGCATAGTTTTTCAACAACAGAACTCCGCCAACGAGTGGCAGAGGCAGAAGCGATAAAGAGGGTTTTATGACTGAACGATTGATCAAGCACACCGTCAAGCAATTCGCGTTTTACGTCCGTGAGGGCATTTGGACTGCGTTCGTTGCAAAGAACGGCGGTGAGCAGAATGTCCCGCGTGCTGAACTGATGAGGATTGCCGAATATGTTGTTGATACGCACACGAACTCGCTGCTGAAAAGCCGTCATCTCGTTGAGGACATCATTGACGAACTAATGCTCAGTGAAGAGATTGAGGGCGAGATGATTGACACGATCGCGGAGCAAGAGGCTGTGATTGACAAGGACCGTGCTCTGTTCGGCGTCCTCCGTGATGTGATGCAGTCATATGTCAAGGACGAGGACGAGATCCGCGAGGTCCTTCGTGAGTTCTTTAGGTACTTGGACTACACAGAAGAGAGCGACGGCGGAAGGATTTTCCACCCAATCCAGATTACGAGTTGCAGAGCGTTGATGACACCTAAACTGAACGTGGTGCTCGACAAGATGAAGGCGTATGCTGTTGGTGAGCAACCAGCAGAACAAACTGAGGTGCAAAATGTCAAGAGGTGGCCTGATGGGTAATGTCTGCGATCTCAACGAGAAGTTTGAGGAATTCTTCTACGAACTAGAAGGGTTTAGCCTGCGCGCTGAACGATTCTGGGATGATTTCCCTAACATGACGCCAAATGAGCGCAAGCGGGCTGAGCAATGGCTGCGTGCTGCGTTCATTCGAGGCGCGGAAGCAATGGCAGACGACACGCTGGACACTCTTGGTGATTACGGAACCGCTGTTGCTGGAATTGATGAACCGAAGTATAATGCTACTCAGTGCTTTGACAAAGCACGAGAGAACCTTGAAGATTATTTCGACCGCGTAATAGAAGACACAACGACAAATGAGCGATAGGCCACACTTTCACAAAGACGAGAACGGTATGCCAACAGTACAGCACCCACTGACCGTCAACACAATCGTCAAATCAGCCAAACCGCCATGTGCGTGTGATGGACCAAACGCACCGTGGACCGAGACGACAGGTATCATCCGCAAAGTGATCAACAACCACAGCGGCACGTGGTATTTCCTGTCGTCGGGGTCGACTGTGCGTGCCGATTGGATTAAAGAAGTGGTAAAATGATCGCATTTCATCTAACATTTGGGTTTGTCCTTATCGTCGTCGCATTGACGAGTTGTGGCTCAAACATTTACCTCAAACTGATGCGGATGACAGCAAGTCTTGCAGAGATCAAAGAAGTCGGCGATGCACTGCGGCTGAAATTGGAAGGAACATGAAATGACTGACCTTGAATTGTTGAAACTGGCCGCGAAGGCTGCAAATGTTGACGTTAGGTTGATTAAACGGAGGAATACAGCAGTATGTGAAGGTGATGATTACTATGAAGACCTTCCTGAAGATCGCTGGTATTTCGTACTAAAGG
>Ga0194137_10000323_pt1 | contig 33635 bp, 31 predicted proteins | sample TARM_MetaG_T3_14_FD_134025 | JGI IMG/M metagenome (GOLD analysis project Ga0194137, IMG submission 134025) | Freshwater microbial communities from Pennsylvania, USA, analyzing microbe dynamics in response to fracking - TARM_MetaG_T3_14 (version 2) | ecosystem: Environmental > Aquatic >... | reverse complement strand
TAAGTGTATTGTTTTCGGGGCAATAATATTTAATGCTTTAGGGATAATAGCAGTTCGAATCAGCAATATTATATTAGAAACAAATTCATTAGGGATATTTGCAATTGTTATTTTTGGTACAGCTGCCATAAGTTTCTTTATATTTGCTCCGGCAGATACGCCGGGTAAGCCAATCGCTACGAAAGTACAGAGAAATAAATTAAGACTACTTTCTTTTATCTTTTTAATAATATGGGGTACATTTATGGTTTGCTTCAGGGGGGCAACCATGTATGAACACTTTGTCATAGCCAGCTGCATTGGGCTATTTTGGCAAAGTGTATCGCTATGGCCAGTGACATATATCATATTTGGTCATAAGTAGATTTTAAAGGGGGGGAATAGTCATGAAAAAGAAACTAACAGGATTATTAGTTACGCTTCTATCATTATTAGCGCTAACTAATGTAGCTGCAGCATCTACAATTACATTTTATCAGCCCGAATTGCCAAGCAAGTTAAAAAAATAGAATAGTGACTAATTAGGAGGATTTAAATGATTTTTTTAAGCAACTTTATTCATGCGTGGTTTTTTTGCATTGCCCCCCTTACTCTTTTTAATTATAAGCCAACACTAAGACAGCACATGCTATTTACTTTGGTTTATGGTTTTTCGGTTTATTTGTCTAGAAGAATTTATGAAATTTTACCGGTACCATTTGGGACTCATACTTTTATTCTTATAGCCATAAGTGTCGCTTTATTTGTTTTTGTTTGCAAGGTCTCTTTTAAAATAAGTTTATTGTGTAGTATTATTGTTTTTATCGTTTTAGTTGTTTCTGACGGAATAATAAGTCTACCGGTTATGAATCTACTAAATATAACTATTAAATCATACGATGAAAGTGTTTTACATAGGGCCATAGTCCTGTCACTAGGTATTGTACCATTAGTCATTATGGTTTTAGTAGGGAAACTAGTAAATATTAAGAAACAACTAAAAAGTGCATTATAGGATGTGAACGCATTGAGCAAAACCATTAAAAATACCAATGGCTTTACAAAGAGAGAAATATTTATTTTGATTTTATTGATGCAAATTCTATTGTCGACATTGGCTGTAGTGTATTATTGCTATGCTGAGTTAGGTATTTTTGCCGATTACTTTCAGATTGTGGATCCCAGTTATTTGGTTGTTATGCTCTTAATTGTTTGTGGTACATTAGGGGGACTGGGACTTTACTGGTTTAAAGAAATGAGTATAATTGAGGAGCAAGAAAAGACATATGAGTTGCAGTCCACGAAACTTCGTCAGATGATGGAAGCAAATGATTTACTAAGCTCGCAAAAGCATGACTTCCTAAATAGTCTACAGGTTATATGGGGGTTAGCCGTATTGAATGATAAGGAAAAGGTTGTAAACTATATCCAAAAGCTAACGGATAATCTTAAATGCGATAAGATAGAAATAACAGGGATAAAGAAGGACGAAAGCCCTTATCTTTATACCTTACTTATAAATAAGCTACATAAGTGTAAAGGTTTAAGTATAGACGTCGACTTAGAACTTCATGATGTTGAAAAGCTAGAGTTTATCAACCCAATAGATATTGTTAATATTTTCGGGAATTTGATAGATAATGCAATCTATGAGGTATCGAAGTTATCCCTTGACGCAAGAAAAATATGTATTGATATTTATGAAGAAGACGGATACATACATGCTGAGGTTTTTAATAAGGGGCCACATATTAATGACGAAGTAATAGATAAGATGTTTTTAAAGGGTTTTACAACCAAAGGTAGTGACGGTTCTGGTATTGGTTTATATAATGTAAAAAACATTGTAGAGAAATATAATGGTACTATTAGTGTTAGCAGTGAAGAGGAATATGGGATAAACTTCCATATAATGTTTAGTGATTATGGTAAGAATTTTGTTCGTTAATACATATTAGGCATTTATTATATATTTACATACTTTAAACGAAGGAAATATTTAACGTGCGTATTAAACTACATTTATGTTATAATATGCTTGCACAAGAAGTGCTATGAAAAATATTAATATATTAAGGCGTGGAGGCCTCTTTCAGAGATAAACAAGGGAGAAGTTTAACGCTTTTAAGACAGCGCAGATAATTTTAAAAAATATTTGCATTTTCTAAATCAAATAGATATAATTGGATGTATATGAAATGTTGTTTGCATTAGCACTTTATTGTATGTAAGATTTTAAAATTATTTGTTCTGTCTAAAATTGAGATAGAAATATCCACTAATTTAAAATGAGGGGGAAATACACATGGCAAGAAAGATGAAGACTATGGATGGTAACTGCGCTGCAGCACACATAGCATATGCATTCACGGATGTAGCAGCTATCTATCCTATAACACCGTCATCAAATATGGCGGAGTACGTTGATGAATGGAGCTCTTATGGACAAAAAAATATGTTTGGACAAGAGGTTAAAGTAGTTGAAATGCAATCAGAGGCTGGGGCAGCTGGTGCAGTTCATGGTTCTTTAGCTGTAGGTGCTTTAACAACAACGTTTACTGCATCTCAAGGTTTACTATTAATGATTCCAAACATGTATAAAATCGCTGGGGAATTATTACCAGGAGTATTCCACGTAAGTGCAAGAGCATTAGCTGGACATGCATTATCAATCTTTGGTGATCACTCAGACGTTATGGCTGCTAGACAAACTGGATGTGCAATGCTTGCATCTGGAAGTGTTCAAGAAGTTATGGACTTAGCTGGGGTTGCTCATTTAGCATCTATTAAAGGAAGAGTACCTTTTGTTCATTTCTTTGATGGATTTAGAACATCTCATGAAGTTCAAAAAATTGAAGTAATCGAGTACGATGAACTTTACAAACTTACTGATTGGGATGCAGTTAAAGCATTTAGAGATAATGCATTAAATCCTGAGCATCCAGTATTAAGAGGAACAGCTCAAAACCCAGATATCTTCTTCCAAGCGAAAGAAGCTTCAAACAGATTCTACGATGCATTACCAGATATCGTAAATGACTACATGCAAGAAATTAACAAATTAAGAGGAACAGATTACAAACCATTTAACTACTATGGAGCACCAGACGCTGAAAACATTATTATTGCTATGGGTTCAGTTACTGACGCTATCGATGAGACAATAGATTACTTAGCAGCAAAAGGAGAAAAAGTAGGGGTACTTAAAGTTCACCTTTACAGACCTTTCTCTGAAAAATACTTCTTTGATGTATTACCACAAACAGTAAAAAGAATTGCTATTTTAGATAGATGTAAAGAACCAGGTTCTTTAGGAGAGCCATTATTAGAAGATATTAAAACTATGTTCTACGATAAAGATGTTAGACCAATGATTATCGGTGGAAGATTTGGACTTGGATCAAAAGACACAACTCCAGCTCAAATTAAAGCAGTATACGATAACTTAAAAGCTGAAAGTCCTAAAAAAGGATTCACAGTTGGTATCATTGATGATGTAACTAACACTTCAATCGAAATCAAAGAAAATATCTCAGCTGCACCAGCAGGAACTATCAGATGTAAATTCTGGGGATTAGGTTCAGATGGAACAGTAGGAGCAAACAAAAGTGCTATTAAAATTATTGGTGACAACACTGATATGTATGCACAAGCGTATTTCTCATATGACTCTAAAAAATCTGGTGGAGTAACTATCTCTCACTTAAGATTTGGAAAACAACCAATTAAATCAACATATTTAATTGATGAGGCTGACTTTATTGCCTGTCACAATCAATCTTACGTAAATCAATATGATTTATTAAAAGGATTAAAACCAGGTGGTACTTTCTTATTAAACACTATGTGGTCTGAAGCAGAGTTAGATTCTAAGTTACCTGGTAAGATGAAAAGATTTATCGCTGATAACAATATTAACTTCAATATAATCAACGCTACTGAAATTGCAGTAGAGTTAGGTTTAGGTGGAAAAATAAACATGATTATGGAAGCTTCATTCTTCAAATTAGCAGACGTTATTGGGTTAGATGATGCTGTTAGATTAATGAAAGAGTCTATAGTTAAGGATTACGGTACTAAGGGTGAAAAAATAGTTCAAATGAACAATAACGCAGTAGACCGTGGTATAGTTTCATTAACAAAAGTTAACGTTCCAAGTGCATGGGGAAGTGCAGTTGAAGAAGAAGCTGCTGCTGCAGTTGAAGAACCAGCATTCATTACAAACGTTCTAAGACCGATGAACGGGCAAGCTGGAGATAGCTTACCAGTAAGTACTTTCGTAGGAGTAGAAGACGGAACATTCCCTCTTGAAACTTCAAGATACGAAAAAAGATGTATTGGTGTAACTGTACCAGAGTGGATCGCAGAAAACTGTATACAATGTAACCAATGTTCATTTGTATGTCCACATGCAGCAATTAGACCATTCCTATTAAACGAAGAAGAAATGAAAAATGCTCCACAAGGCTTTAACACATTAAAACCTGTGGGTAAAGAGTTTGAAGGATTACAATACAGATTACAAGTTAGCCCACTTGACTGTACAGGTTGTGGAAACTGTGTTGACATCTGTCCATCTAAAAACAAAGCTATTGTTATGATGCCAGTAGAGCCACAAGTAGAAGCACAAAAAGAAAACTGGGATTACGCAGTAACAGTTGATGATAAATCATATTTAACAAATATTGAAACAGTTAAAGGAAGCCAATTTGCTCAACCATTGTTCGAGTTCTCAGGAGCTTGTGCAGGTTGTGGAGAGACTCCTTATGTAAAATTAATTACTCAATTATTCGGAGATAGAATGGTAATCGGTAATGCAACTGGTTGTTCTTCAATCTACGGAGGAAGTGCACCATCTGTACCATACTGTACAAATAAAGATGGTAAAGGTCCAGCTTGGGCAAACTCATTATTCGAAGACAATGCTGAGTTCGGATTCGGTATGTTCTTAGGAAATGCTCAAATCAGAGACAGAATCGTTAATAAAATGAATGAAGCGTTAAACACTAATATATCTGCAGAATTAAAAGAAGCTTTCCAAGCGTGGTTAGCGGGTAAAGATGATGCTAAAGCATCAAAAGCTGCAACTTCTAAAATGTTACCTCTTCTAAAAAATGAAGCAGGAAATAAATTAGTAGCAGAAATCTTAGACTTAAAAGACTTCTTCATTAAACAATCTACTTGGGTATTTGGTGGAGACGGTTGGGCGTATGATATCGGATTCGGTGGTTTAGACCATGTTATCGCATCTGGAGAAGACGTTAATATCTTAGTAATGGATACAGAAGTTTACTCAAATACTGGAGGACAATCTTCTAAAGCATCTCCAACAGCTGCAATCGCTAAATTTGCTACTGCTGGTAAGAAAACTAAGAAGAAAGACTTAGGTATGATTGCCATGAGTTACGGATATGTTTATGTTGCTCAAATATCTATGGGAGCTGATAAAAATCAAGCACTTAAAGCTATTAAAGAGGCAGAGGCATATGATGGACCATCAATAATCATTGCTTACTCACCATGTATCGCTCACGGAATCTCTGCTGGTATGGGTAAAACTCAAGACCAAGGTAAAAGAGCAGTAGAAGCTGGATACTGGCATTTATATAGATACAACCCAGAGTTAAAAGATCAAGGTAAAAATCCATTTGTTCTTGACTCAAAAGAGCCATCAGCAAACTTCAGAGATTTCTTAATGAGTGAAGTACGTTATAAATCATTAACTAAAACTTTCCCTGAAGTAGCAGAAACGCTATTTGTGAAAAATGAGCAAGAGGCTAAAGAAAGATACGAAGGATACAGAAGATTAGCACAATTATAATTATATAGAATAATATATTAAGAGGCGGAGATATTTTCCGTCTCTTTTTTTCAGTTAGAGAAGCAAGTAATAGGGTATAATAAATCTTAAGTATATGCTAAGAGGTGAATTATATGCTAGGATTAACTTTAGAAGGCGGTGGATCGCGAGGTGCTTACCAAATTGGTGCATGGAAAGCCTTTAGGAAGTTAGGAATAGAGTTTGATGGAATTACTGGAACTTCTGTCGGAGCATTAAATGGTGCACTTATGATACAAGGAGACTTTGACTTAGCCTATGACCTATGGTATAACATGGAACCATCAAAGGTTCTAAACTTAGATGGGGATGTTTGTGACATATTGTGCGATGATAATTTAGTATCAAAGGAATTAAACCTAGTTTATAAACACATTATGAAGGTGGTTAAAGGCTTTGGTTTAGATACAAAACCTTTAGAGTGTCTAGTATACGAACACTTAAAGGAGGATGTAATTAGAAAATCCCCTAAGGACTTTGGGATAGTTACAATATGTTTGACTGACTTAAAGCCTCTTGAGCTACACAAGGAAGACATCCCTTTAGGGAAAATTGCAGATTACTTATTAGCATCATCATGTCTACCAGTTTTCAAATCAAAGAAATATGATGGTAAAAGTTTTTTAGATGGAGGATTTTATAATAATCTACCAATAGATATGCTATATAAAAAAGGATATAGGGATGTAATAGCCGTAAGATTAAATAGCCAGGGCAGAATAAAGAATTGTAGCTATGAGGATCTTAATATTAATTATATAAAGAGCCATAAAGATTTAGGTAGAGCTATTGATTTTTCTAGAGATAGAGCGAGGAGAAATATACAATTAGGTTATTTTGATACATTAAGATATTTTAAAGACCTTAAGGGTAAGGATTATTATATTACCGGGGACATCAGCGAGTATAAGGCGTTTCGGTACTTTATGTCCTTGAATGAACAAACAATAAAGAAGCTAGCAACGATATTAAATTTACCTCATTATATGTCTCTAGAGAGAGCACTGCTGGAGGGTATTATTCCTAGATTATTCGAACTTTGTGATTTAAATAAAATGTCTTGTTATAGTGATTTAGTTTTTGCCCTATTAGAGCGAATGGCAAGTATAAAAAATATAAATCCATTTGAAATATACACCGTAGATATGTTGGTTGAAATGATAGAAGATAGGAATATAGGGAAGGACAGAGTAATAGCTAAACCAAAATCTAAATTATATAAATCTGAGTTATTTATTAACAAACATCTACTTGTACGAAATATAGTAGATATAATCTTACAGAGTGAGCCATATATCCAAATATAGCTTGGTGGTGACCCTTATGAACCCAATTAGTTTTTTTACTTTAATATTTACTGTTGTTATAGTTCTCGTTAGTATAATGATAGTATTAGACAATAGAAACTCTTCAAGAACTGTAGCTTGGTTACTAATCCTGATTTTCCTACCAGGCTTAGGTTTATTTCTGTACCTATATATTGGGCAGAATCACCGTAAACGTAAAACCTTTAAAACCAAGCAGAAACAAGATTATAGAGTTGTTAAGAATCTTTTAGGGGCCCAAGTATTCTTCTTAGAGCATATGAAGGATACAGGGGATGAGAATAGTGTTAAGGAGAAATTAATTCCTCTATTACTAAATAACGCGGACTCACCAGTCACGACTAATAACCAAGTAAATATACTCTTAAATGGTGAGGAAACCTTCAATGAAATTATAGAGGAGATTAGTCGTGCAACCCATCATATTCATATGGAATACTTTATTATTAGAGATAGCGAGATTGGAAGGAAGATACAAAAGCTTCTTATAAAGAAAGCCAGAGAAGGGGTGCAAGTGCGACTAATTTATGATGCCGTTGGGAGCTGGAGACTAAGTAATGAGTTTATAAGGCCGTTAATAGAAGCTGGTGTAAAAGTAGAAGTATTTCTACCAGTGACCCTTCCGTTTTTTGGTAGTAGCCTAAATTATAGGAACCATAGAAAAGTACTTATAATAGACGGGAAGACGGGATTTCTAGGTGGAATAAATATTGGAGATGAGTATTTAGGCAAGAATGAACGGTTTGGATTTTGGAGAGATACTCATCTAAAAATTGTTGGTGAAGCAATTTATGTGCTTCAGGTAATTTTCCTTAGGGACTGGTATTTTGTCAGTCAAGAAGAAGTGGAGGGAAAAGAATTCTTTCCAAAGCAAGGGTACTCTGGCAATACTACTTTGCAAATTACTTCCAGTGGACCTGATGTATATTTCCAATCCATACATCATGGCATCTTTACTGCCATAAGCTCAGCAAATAAATGTGTATATATAACAAGTCCATATTTGGTACCGGATGAATCATTATTATTGGCTATAAAAACTGCTGCTTTAAGAGGTGTGGATGTTAGAATATTAATGCCAGAGAAGCCGGACCATATGACTGTGTTCTGGGCGTCTAAATCTCACTACATGGAGCTACTCGAGACTGGTGTTAGGATATATCAATATACAAAAGGGTTTATACATAGTAAAACAATTGTTGTAGATGATGAGGTTACAACTATAGGTACTGCCAATATTGACATAAGGAGTTTTCAGTTAAATTTTGAAGTGAATGCATTTATATATAACGCAGATGTAACAACCAGTATGAAGGAGCAATTCTTTCAAGATTTGAGTTTTAGTAAAGAGATAATTTTAGATGAATATAGAAAAAGATCAATAGTAGATAGAATGAAGGAATCCACAGCTAGATTAATATCTCCGATATTATAAAGTTACGTTGGTGATTCACTAAAATAAACATACAAAAAGAACTAGGACTTAAAAGTCTCTAGTTCTTTTACTAGTTGGAATCTAACTAATATTTATTCATTCACTTTAATATCTTGGCTACTTTCCCATAGACCATGGATGTTACAGTAACTTACTGCATGTAATGTACCAGATTTACTTAACTGAACTTGAGTTTGAGCAACATAGCCTGTAAAGTTTTCACTTTCTCCATGGGCAGAAAAATTAAATGTTCCTAGCTCTATTGGAAATTTAGAACCTTCTGGATGGAAGAATACTTTAAACCATGCAATATAATGCTCGAATGTATTTGGATGGGCAATTGCATCACCAATAGATACTTTTAACTCAAAAGACTCATTTTTCTTTACTTGCTCTGGGCAATGAATAACAGGTACGTGTTTTTCACCTTTCCAGTCTCCACTTTGAAACAATGTACTTATACTTTTCATATTTTAAATCCTCCTTATTTTTAGATAAATATATAGTAGAAAATAATCTAAATATTATATATCCATTAAACAGTAGTATTAAACAGTTTTTTGCAAATTAAACTAAAAAATATGGATTAAAATATTGAATTTATTTATTTAGTATTTCTTTTGCTTTAAGAATCTGTCTTCTAACTTCACTTCTTGCAGTACCCCCATAAGTACATCTACGGTCAACTGCTGATTCTGGTGAAAGTATATTTAAAATATCTTCACTAAAAGAAGAGTGATGATTTTTCCATTCATCTATACTCAAACCTTCTAAAGGTTTGTTTTCTTTAATGCAATATTGAACTAAGTTACCTACGATTTTATGAGTATCCCTAAATGGTACACCTTTAATAACTAAGTACTCTGCTACGTCAGTAGCTAATAAGAAACCCTTACTCAGATGTTTTTTTACTTGATCTTCTCTTACTTGTATTTCGGAAATAAGAGGAGTTAAAACGTCAAGAATTATATTTACTGTTTGAATAGCATGAAATACTGGTCTCTTATCCTCTTGAAGATCTCTATTGTACGTAAGTGGTAATCCTTTCATATTAATCATTAAATCGTAAAGGCCACTTAAAACACCGCTTGCTTTTCCCCTAGCAATCTCTAGGGCATCTGGGTTCTTTTTATTAGGCATCATACTTGAGCCAGTACAGAAAGCATCAGGCAGTTCAATAAAGCTAAACTCCGAAGTGTTCCAAATAATTAAATCCTCAGATAACCTGCTAGTATGTAGCGCAAAGGTTGAGGCAGCAAATAAAAACTCTAATAGATAATCCCTATCCGAAACAGTGTCTAAACTATTTTCAGATATAGAATTAAAGTTTAATTCCCTTCTAGTTAATTCCCTATCAATAGGCAATGTAGACCCAGCCAGGGCCCCTGCCCCTAGTGGGCTGACGTTAGTAGTATTATATGCCTCTGTAAATCTCTTTAAATCCCTGTTGAATTTCCAAAAATATGCCATCCAGTAGTGGCCCAAGGATATAGGTTGTGCATGTTGCAGATGTGTAAAACCAGGTATAATTACATCTATATCGCTGTTTGCCTTTTCAACTAGAGCATTAAGAAACATATTTAGTTTTTCTTGAATAACGTTTATTGCATCACGCATATAAAGTCTATAGTCAGTTGCAACTTGATCATTTCTTGATCTTCCCGTATGAATTTTAGCACCTAGCGGACCTAGTTTCTCAATAAGTCGTGCCTCGATATTCATATGTACATCCTCAAGGGAAATTTTTGGTTGTAAAATACCATCTTTTATTTCTTGCTCAATTTCGCCAAAGGCACTTATTATTTGCTCAAGCTCCGGGGGGGTTAGTATACCAATATGAGTCAGCATTTTGGCATGTGCTATGTTCCCCATAATGTCATGTTTATAGAAACGCCAATCCATATCTATAGACTGGCTGAATTCTTGCATTACTTCTGCCGGAGAACTGGCAAATCGGCCACTCCATAGGGCTTTATCTTCAGTTTTATTATTCATAATATATATATTCCTCCTTGATTATAAACCTTTTGCAAATTACATTGATTATTATATACAAATAGGTTATATTACATAACTTTAAATGTCAACTGAATAAATATACATAGGGAAATAAATATACTGTAGTTAAAATAGGTATATATGCATGGACAAATTTGGAGTTATCGAAAGTGTACCTAGTATAATGGAAGTATAATCAGTAAAATATTTCTTAATAGCCTCTAAGAATCTCATATGATATAATAAACAATGAATAGAGAAGTTAGATTGTATAAGTGTATACATGTTATGTTTATCAATATTATAAAATATAAGTGTGAATACATAGAAAAATATCATCCTTAAACTGATAAAATTACAACAACCGTATATGTTATATTTATGTTAGAAAGCGTTATTTAGTATTTTAGGAGGTAAAAAAATGGAACTTCATCAGTTGTTTTATATACAAAGTCAATTAGATAAGAAGATTGCTGCAAACCATGACCTATATAAGAAAGATCTAATGTCATCAAAGATTTTAGCACTTCTAGTGGAATTAGGTGAATTAGCTAATGAAACAAGATGTTTTAAATTCTGGAGTTTAAAAGGACCCGCAGAAAGAGAGAAAATACTTGAGGAGTATGTAGATTGTTTGCATTTTATATTAAGTCTAGGTCTAGACAATGGATACGTCTTCTCTATCATAGAAGTAATACCAAAGGATGGGGATTTAACAGAACATTTTCAGGAAGTATTTGCAAAGGTAATTGGATTTAAGGCGTTACCATCCGAGGAAAGTTATAAGACACTTTTTTCTGACTTCGTTTCCCTAGGGCATAAATTAGAATTTAAGCCAGAGGAGATATTTGATGGGTATATGGCGAAAAATGAAATAAACCATCAACGACAGATAGAGGGTTATTGATTAGAAGGATATTTAGTAGAATGTATAAAAAATACAGCATGAAAATGCTGTATTTTTTATACGAAAATTTATATTAGCGGAGCTGTCAGGTGTTTTAAATATTTTCTTGTATTCTCTAGATTATAGTTAGTCTCCTCGAATTCCTTTACTAAGGCTGAACCTACGATTATTCCATCAACAAGTGTCATAAAATCCTTTATATCATTAGGCCCAGAAATACCAAAACCTAGGGCTAGGGGGAGGGTGGTATATTTTCGAATATTCTCTATAAATGTTGCAATATTTGAATTAAAATCACTGCGCACACCCGTCACACCTAAGGATGAAACACAATAGACAAATCCCCTGGAGCCCCTAACTATTTTTTCTATTCGATCGTCGGAAGTAGGTGTTACTAATGGAATCAAAGCTATATCAGTCTCAATTAAAAAGGGAAGAAGCTCGTCTCTTTCTTCAAAGGGAAGGTCTGGTATAATCAGTCCATCAACCTTCGCCTCCACACATCTTTCTATAAAGTTAGAAATACCGAATGCTAAAATCGAATTAAAGTATACTAAAAAAACTATTGGAATATCAGTCTTTTTTCGGACTTTAGTAATACACTCAAAAACCTTACTAATTGTTGTTCCGCCTAGTATGGATTTCTGCGCAGTTTTTTCGATAACAGGGCCATCAGCTAAGGGATCAGAAAAAGGAATCCCAACTTCAATTATATTTGCCCCCTCCTCCTGTAGAAGATATATAAGTTCCTCTGTTTTACTCATATTAGGGTGTCCAGCTACAATAAAGGGTATAAAGGCCACTTTATCAGAGGCGTGAAGATCCTTAAAGGTTTTTTCTATAATATGCATTTCATCTCCTCCAATTCTATTATTTTATATTCTCTAAAACCGTATGAACGTCCTTATCACCACGGCCGGATAAATTTATAACTATAATGTGTGAGCTAGTTTTAGTAGGTGCAAGTTTACATGCGTAGGCTATGGCATGGGAACTTTCTAAGGCTGGTATTATACCTTCGGTTTGGGAAAGTAATTTGAAAGCATCTAATGCTTCTGTATCTGTAATTGAATGATATTGAACCCTATTACTATCATGGAGGAAGGCATGTTCAGGTCCTATGCCAGGATAATCTAAACCCGCTGATATAGAGTGGGCAGGTAGAATATGACCTTCCTGATCTTGTAATAAATATGTCTTCATACCATGAAGTACACCGATACTTCCTTTAGTTAAGGTTGCTGCGTGGAGGCTTGTATCAACACCTAAACCCGCAGCCTCCACTCCTATCATCTCTACAGCCTTTTGTTCTAAGAAGGGATAGAATAAACCCATGGCATTACTTCCACCACCAACACAAGCAATAAGTGTATCCGGTAATCTATTTTCTTTTTCAAGTATTTGATTTTTCGTTTCTTCCCCTATAATCTTCTGAAAGTCCCTTACCATTGTGGGATAAGGGTGGGGCCCAACTACAGAGCCGATTATATAGAAAGTATCTTCAACCTTTGCTACCCATTCCCTAATAGCTTCATTGGTTGCATCCTTTAAGGTTCTAGTCCCTGAAGTTACTGAAATAACCTTTGCACCAAGTAATTCCATCCTAAATACGTTTAATTTTTGTCTGCGGATATCCTCTTCACCCATAAATATCGTGCATTCCATACCAAAGAGTGCTGCTGCAGTGGCAGTTGCTACACCATGTTGTCCTGCTCCGGTTTCGGCAATTACCTTTTTCTTACCCATATACCTTGCTAACAAAATTTGTCCGATTACGTTATTAATTTTATGAGCCCCCGTATGGTTTAAATCCTCTCTTTTTAGATAGATTTTTGCACCACCAAGTTTCTCGGTTAATCTTTCTGCAAAGTAAAGGGAGGTTGGGCGTCCAACGTACTCCTTTAAATAGTAGATATACTCTTTTTTAAAGGCCTCAGTGCTGCTATAGCTTATATAAGCCTCCTCTAACTCTCTTAATGGATTCATTAAAGTTTCTGGGACGTATTGTCCTCCAAATACACCGAACTTTCTATTTATGTTCATGGCATGTCACCCTCCTAATAAATTTTGTAATAAGGTCCTTATCTTTACGATTATTTTTTTCAACCCCAGAGCTTACATCTATTACATGGGGTTTTGTCGTCATTATAGCGGAGGCTACATTATATTCATTCAAACCTCCTGCCAGTACAACGAAGTGGTTAAGGGATATATTCTCAACCAATTTCCAGTTAAAGGTCTTACCTGTACCTCCCTTGGATACCGGTGAGTAGGTATCTAATAGGATACCATCAGCGGAAGTATAATTATCTATAATACTAAGGGAACTCGTGTCCCTTATAGCTATGCTTTTCCAAACTGGGGCTATAGTTTTTGTACAATCCATATTAGTTTCATCTCCATGTAATTGAACAATGTCTAAATTGGAGGCTTTAACGATTTCATTGATTGTACTAATATTTTCATTAACAAAAACACCAACTGTCTTTATATCTCTTCTTAAACTGGATTTTAAAGTAATAAACTGTTCTACTGAGATTTGTCGTTTGCTCGGTGCAAAGACAAATCCTACATAATCAACTGGAAAAAGATTTATAGTTTGAATTTCATCTAAGGTTTTAATACCACATATTTTAATTTTAGGCACCATAAGCCTCAATCAACTCCTTGGCCTTAGCTGGAATATCCTTTGATTTCATAAAGCTTTCTCCAACTAAAATAGCATCTATATTTGCTTGACGTAACAATTGTATATGATCAGTATTATCAATACCGCTTTCACTGACAACGAGAATGCCATCTGGAATATACTTTCTTAAATCAAGAGTTCTATTAATATCTATTGAAAAATCCTTTAGGTTACGGTTGTTTATTCCAATAATTTTTGCATTTGCATATATAGCCATATCTATCTCCTCCCGGTTGTGAACCTCAATAATAGTGTCCATGCCTAGGGAGTATGCTAATGTATTAAAATCTCTTAATTTCTGAGGACTAAGGATTGAAGCAATTAATAATATTGAACTTGCACCTAAATATTTAGACTCATATATTTGGTATGGATCAATAATAAAGTCTTTCCGTAGCAGAGGAAGATTAGTTATATCACTGATTCGCTTTAAATATTGGGAGTCTCCCTTGAAGAAGTGCTCTTCGGTCAGGACAGAAATACAGTTAACACTGTTAGTGTAATCTCGCACAATTTCCTCTATGTTAAAATCAGTTTTTAATATTCCCTTAGAGGGAGAGGCTTTTTTCACTTCGCCAATTATAGACAAGCCGCTATTTGAAAGGGCGTCATAAAAACTTGGGGCCTTATGCATTGTAGATAAACTGGCCAGCAGAATTCCCAGTGGAAAACGGCGTTTTTGAATTTTTATAGTTTCAAGCTTCTTTTCTACAATTTTATCTAATATCATAGGAAATTCCTCGTTTCATTAATATAGTCTTGTAACTTTTTATATACGACTCCGGTATCGAGTAGATTAGATGCTAACGTTATACCTTCCTCCAGATTACTCACCTTATTACCAACATAGAGTGCAGCAGCGCTGTTAAAAACTAAAATATCCCGTTTAGGTCCCGGTTCACCAAGAAAAATCGATTTAATAATTTCAGCGTTTGTTGCAGCATCCCCTCCAGAAAAATCTTCTTTCTCAGAACGGGGAATTGAAAAGTTTTCAGGGTCTATATAGTAGGTGAAAATTAGACCGTCTTTTAGTTCGGTAATCTTAGTATTGGTAGTAGTTGTTATTTCGTCAATCCCATCCATTCCGTGGACAACCAGAGCATGCTTAGTACCGAGTTCCTTAAGAACATGAGCCAGGGGCTCTGTTAGGTTTTCATCATAAACACCTAGAACTTGGGCCTTTGCAGAGGCGGGATTAGCTAGAGGGCCAAGAATATTAAATATCGTTCTAAAACCTAAATCCTTTCTAGTTTCTGCTACATACTTCATAGCAGAGTGAAAGCTTGGGGCGAACATAAAGCCAATATTATGCTTTAGTACGCAATGCTTTACTTGACTAGGTGAAAGGAGAATGTTTGCACCAAGCGCCTCTAAAACATCAGCAGACCCACTCTTGCTTGTAACTGAACGATTACCATGTTTAACTACAGCGATACCCGCAGAGGCGGCAACGAAGGCTACTGCAGTTGAAATATTAAAAGAGTTACTATTATCGCCGCCGGTCCCACAGGTATCTATTGTATAAAGGTCCTCTAAATCTACTAGACTACATTTATTCCTTAGAACCCTAGCTCCACCGGTGATTTCCTCAACGGTTTCACCTTTAATTTTAAGGGCCGTTAGGAAACTACTTACTAAGGATGGTTTTACTGAATCACCCATTATTTCATTTAAAGTTAGGGTAATTTCCTGTTCAGTAAGATCTTTTCCAAGGATTAGTTTATTAATTGATTCTATGAGCATCGACACTACCCCCTTATAAAGTTCTCAATTATTTTCATACCGTGATCCGTAGTTATTGATTCCGGGTGAAACTGGAGGCCAATTAGGGGATATTCCTTATGTCCAATGGCCATTAGTTCCCCATCTTCCGTAGTTCCCAGCACTTCAAAACATTCAGGTAATGAGCTGGGTTCTATAACTAAAGAATGATATCTGGTAACAGTTAAGGGACTTCTAATACCTTGAAAAATCCCCTGTTCTATATGGTTTATTGCACTGGTTTTTCCGTGATACAGCTCCTTGGCGTATGTGATATTAGCTCCAAAGGCAGCTCCTATGCATTGATGTCCTAAACAAACCCCCAATATTGGATACGAAGGGGAAAGCTCTTTTATAATATCTATGCAGTTACCTGCTTCCTTAGGGGTTTTAGGACCTGGGGAAATAACGATCTTATCAGGCTTTAGCTCTACAATTTCCTTGGATGTTAATTTATCATTTCTATATACTTCAACCTCATCATACACACCTAGATATTGATAAAGGTTGTAAGTAAATGAGTCATAATTATCAATTAGTAAGATCATTGTAATTCCTCCTTAAACTATTAGCATTCTATGGCCTTTACTAAAGACTGTATTTTATTTCTACATTCTTCATATTCATTCTCCGGTATCGAATCCGCTACGATGCCAGCCCCGGCTTGTAAATATACTTTGTTATCCTTAATAATCATTGTCCGAATAGCTATACAAGTATCTAAATCCCCATTAAAACTAAAGTATCCAACGGCACCTCCATAGGGGCCACGTTTTACGTCCTCAAGTTCTTCAATTATTTCCATGGCCCGTATTTTAGGAGCTCCTGAGAGAGTGCCTGCGGGAAGGAAGTGTGATAGAATTGAGAAACTGTCTTCACTTTCATTTTTTATCCCTTCTACAGCGGAGACGATATGCATTACGTGGGAGTAATGGTGTACCTTCATAAAATCCGTGACTTGAACTGTACCTATTTTAGAAATCCGTCCCATATCATTTCTCGCTAAGTCAACTAACATAACATGTTCTGAGCGTTCCTTCGCATCATTTAATAAATCCTTTGCTAATGCCGAATCTTCCTCCGCAGTTTTTCCTCTTTTTCTAGTACCAGCAATCGGGCAAGTATATACGTGGTCACCCCTAACTTCTACTAACATTTCTGGGGAACTGCCCGCCAGTTGATAATCTCCGAAATTGAAGTAAAACAAGTAAGGAGAAGGATTAATTTCTCGTAACTGTCTATATAGGTCGAAGGATTTTTTATTTGTTTCTACACACCATCTTTGGGAGAGAACCACTTGAAATATATCACCTTCTTTGATGTACTCCTTAGCTCTTTTAACTTTTTCAATGAATTGATCTTTGTATTGGTCTAGATTTTCTGCGATAGAGGAAGCGGATTGTTGTAAATATGAAATTTTAACCGGAAGTTTTACCTGTTGATTTAGTATAAGTTCCATATTATTAAGCTTTAAAGTAGCACTATCTTTTCCGACTATGGAATCTTGGCCTAAAACAACCAGATGAACTTGGCTATGAAAGTGGTCATACACAATCAGGTCCTCTGCTATCATTAGATGTATGTCTGGTACTTCCAATGTATCAGGATTATAACTAGGTAAATTTTCGTGTTGTTTTACAATGTCGTAGGATATCATTCCGACAGCTCCACCCACAAAGGGTAGGTTTGAGTTATTATCAACCTTATAGCTACTTAGATAATCCTTAATTAATTCAAGACTCTGGCCAATTAACTTTTCTTCTTTGTCGCCATTTATAATGGTTAATGTATTACCGTAGCCTTTAATAACTGATTTGGGGGACTTGCCTATGAATGAAAATCGCCCCTTTGTAGGATCCTTGCTTTCTAAAAGAAATCCTTGTGAGTCTTTTACAAACCTTTCATATAAGGTTATTGGAGTATCCCTATCCCCTGATAACGTTTTAATATATGGTATTAGATACTGAGTGTCATTCATTGATATTTCCCCCTTCGAATATAATTAACAGATAAATTTAGGTATTAAAAAAGACCACTCCTATCCCAATACATGGGACGAAATGGTCGTTATGTCGCGGTGCCACCCAATTTAGAAACACTTAATAAATATTGCGTACTAATGAAATACAAAAAGCATCCCATCCCTTTTGGGACGAAATGCTATAATTTCGTTAGCCACCCAATGCTTAAAAGCATTTGCTCACTTTGTTTAGATACGGAGTAGGTTTACTCGATATCTTACCCCTATAACGTGAGGACACGGCATCGGCTACTATTATATTTCACCTAGCATCTCATGGATCCATTCCTCCTATAATCATTGTACCGGACCTTTCACCACTCGCCGGCTCGCTAAAACAAGTTTTCTAGAAGTACTACTTCCAATCATTGATTAATATATATTTTTAATTAGTATACAATATAATAAAGAGGTTGTAAATGGATTTTTTAAAAAAATTCTAATTTTTCTGAATATTTATTAAAAATACTTGTTGAAACAGAGGATTACATATGCTAAAATGTTCACATGGCATATACAAATGTCTATGATATATAAAAGGGTGAGATGAATTGATAAACAAAGATGGTAATACGTATTATATTGTTAATGCTAAGGCACTACCTGATATATTTATAAAAACTATGGAAGTAAAGGAATTACTTAAAAAGGGTGAAGTAACAACAATTCATGATGCTGTTGAACAAGTGGGCATAAGTAGAGGGGCCTATTACAAATATAAGGATTATATTTTTCCATTTTATGAGTTGAGTCAAGGAAGAATAATTACCTTCGCATTAATATTAGAGCATGCATCGGGGATACTATCAGAGGTATTGAATCTGATTGCAAATTCTGGAGGGAGTATTTTAACGATTAATCAAAATATTCCTGCCCATGGGGTAGCGAACGTAACTATATCTTTAGAGACGAAGAGCATGAACATGAATTTAGAGGATTTAATTTTTAAAATTAGAAAAACTCAAGGTGTTAAAGAAGTCAATATATTAGGAAAAGAGTAATTTCCTAATATATTGATTTTTATATATTTTTAGTCACACAACTATATAGGGGGTAAAATGTATGCAAAAGGTAAAAATAGCTTTATTAGGTTTTGGAACAGTAGGTACGGGTACATGGCAAATAATTAATGATAATAAGGATGAGATTGTAAAACACTGTGGTTATGAAATAGAGATTGCTAAGGTTTTAGTTCAAGATACGTCTAAGAAAAGAAGTGTGGATGCCCCAGCAGAGGTTTTTACATCGAACTTTGACGATATAGCCAACGATGATGAGATCGAGATGGTAGTGGAGTTAATGGGGGGGATTGATCAAGCCAAGGAATATATCTTAGAGGCTATAAAGCGTAAGAAACATATAGTAACCGCTAACAAAGCACTAATTGCAAACTATGGTAAAGAGATAATTGAGGCTGCAGAAAATGAAAATGTAAAGTTTTTCTATGAAGCCAGTGTTTGTGGAGGAATACCAATTATTCACTCAGTAAAAGAGAGCCTTACAGGAAATAAAATTCAAGAGATTATTGGAATAGTAAATGGAACAACAAATTATATTCTAACGAAAATGACTAAAGAAAAAGTTGATTTTAAGAGTGTTTTAAAAGAGGCTCAGGACTTAGGTTATGCAGAGGCTGATCCTACGGCTGATATTGAAGGGTATGACGCTGCCCATAAATTAACTATTCTTGCATCACTAGCCTTTAGCAGCCCGGTAAACTTTGACGAGGTATATAGGGAAGGTATTTCTAAAATTGATAAAATTGATATCGAATATGCGGACCAGATGGGATATATCATTAAACTATTGGCGATAGGTAAGGAAAAGGATGGGGAGATAGAATTAAGAGTACACCCTACGTTTATTTCAAAAAATCATCCATTAGCATCCGTTAATGATTCCTTTAATGCAGTATTCCTTAAGGGGAATGCGGTTGGAGAGCTTATGTTTTATGGGCGAGGAGCAGGGGATTTACCTACGGGAAGTGCAGTAGTTGGGGATATAGTTTCTATACTAAAAAATAGACATAACCCATATAGCTTAACACAGTTCAATAATAACTTACCGAATAAAAAAGTTAAAGATATGAACGAAGTTACCTGTGAATATTATGTAAGACTTATGGTTGATGACCAACCAGGGGTATTAGGTAAAATAGCATCCTGTTTTGGTAAAAATGATGTTAGTCTTTCTTCAGTTATTCAAAAAGGAGAGAACGTACGGCCTGTTGCCTTAGTGTTTGTAACTCATTATACTAGTGAGGGCAATGTTCAGAGGGCAATAAAGGAAATTAAGGCTATGGGAGAAGTAATTGAGGTTTCTAATATTATACGCCTTGAGAATGGGAAGAAGTAATTTTTTACAATTAACTTAGAAGGAAGGACGAAGGAGGAAATAGGTTGGGCGTAAAAGTAACTGTGCCGGCAACAACAGCAAATATTGGTCCGGGTTTTGATTGCTTAGGTATCGCTCTTTCTTTACACAATACTATAGAGATAAAAGAAGTTGATGAGGGCATAAGTATAGAGTCTGATGGTGTTGTTGAAAGAGATGAAGATGTAAACAAAGAAAATTTAGTGTATCAATGTATGGATAAAATCTTTAAGGATGTGGGCTATACTCCAAAGGGTTTATATATAAGACAGGTGAATAATATCCCTTTCTCTAGGGGGTTGGGAAGTAGTGCAGCATGTATTGTCGGAGGGCTTCTCGGGGGTAATGAGTTGGTCGGCAGTCCATTTACAAAGGATGAAATTCTGAAAATGGCAGTGGATATCGAGGGCCATCCGGACAATGTAGCCCCTGCTCTATATGGAGGTTTTGTGGTTTCAAATAGTTTTAACGGAAATATAAACTATGTGAAATCCCCTTTAAAGGAGGATCTGAAATTTCTAGTGGGCATACCCAATGAGGGTCTAAGCACTAAAACCTCTAGGGAGGCTTTACCTAGGGAAGTAGTATTTTCCGATGCGGTTTTTAATACAGGGAATGCTGCATTATTAGTTGCTTCCCTTATGTCCGGGAATTATGACAACATAACTAATGCGATCATTGACCGTCTCCATCAACCATATAGAATTAAACTTATGCCGTCGTTGGAAAAGGTTTTTAATGAAGCTAAGAACAGAAACCTGAAGGATATGTTTTTAAGTGGAGCAGGACCAACTATTATCGTACTTGATTGGAGTCAAGATACTGAAAAAGTTAAACTGTTTGAATCTATACTACACTCAGTAGATAAAAATTGGGAGTTAAAAATATTACAAGCTGATAATAAGGGCGCTATTGTAGAAAGTATTCACTTCTAGATGAATATATTTGTTTTGGGGATAGATAATAAGTAAGATTATATTTTAAAGAGGTGGTAATGTGGCAGATGTTCGTTTAAATAAACTGGCTAAGCTTTTGGTGGAGTACTCTACTGAGGTTAAGAAAGGGGATAGGGTATATGTTCAGGCCGAGGATGTGGCAATACCCTATATTGCCGAAGTAGCTAAGGAAGCAATTAAAAAGGGCGCATATGTTGAGACTGTAGTAAAAATATCTGAAGTGTCGGAGAGCCTATATAAACATGGTAGTGAGGATCAACTAGGATCACCTAATAGAATTATGAAGCATATAGTTGATAATGCGGACGTTTATTTAACTGCCTGGGGAACGAAAAATACTAGGTCAAATACGAATGTAGATTCGAAGAAGATTCAACTAACAGCCAGAGGGAACAAAGAGACTAGGGAAGAATTCTCTAGAAAGATGGGGACCGGTGAAATTCGATGGTGTGGTACACAGTTTCCAACCCATGGGGATGCCCAGGAGGCAGGTATGAGCCTTTCTGAATACGAAGATTTTGTGTATGGGGCAGGACTCTTAGATAAGGATGACCCAATTCAAGAGTGGAAAAGAATTGAGAAGGAACAGGACCGATGGATTAAGTATTTGGATAATAAGAATGAGTTACATATTAAATCCAGGGGAACGGATATAAGGGTTAGAATTTCAGGGAGAAAGTGGATTAATTGCTGTGGTAAAGAGAACTTCCCTGATGGGGAGATATTTACTTCACCAATTGAAGATGGCATAGACGGCTATATTACATTTTCTTTTCCAGGAATATATGCTGGGAAAGAAATAGAAAACATATACTTTGAAGTAGAAAAGGGGAAAGTAGTAAAGGCTACGGCATCTAAGGGTGAGGATTTACTTAAGGCTTTGTTGGATACAGATGAGGGGTCTTGTTTCTTTGGAGAAGTAGCTATCGGAACCAACTATGGAATTAAAAAATTCACGAGAAATATGCTGTTCGATGAAAAGATTGGTGGAACAATACATATGGCAATAGGGGATTCTATGTTAGAGGCTGGAGGAAAAAATCGCTCTGCTATACATTGGGATATGTTATGTGATATGCGGGAATCCGGTGAGATATATGCCGATGGAGAACTGTTCTACAAAAACGGAGAGTTTGTCGAGAGTGTTCTTTAAAATTGGGTAGTGAGTTAGTCTCACTACCCTTAAATTTTTCTTAAATTTATAGACTATTGTTTAAGGTAGAGTGTATTTTGTTAACACTAATAGATAATATAGGTAAATTATGTTAATATATAAAAAAGTATTACAATAAAAAGGGGTAAGTATATGCTAAAACTAGGGGCTTTATTAATAGGAGCACTAATAGCTATAATGATTCAAATGAATGGGACATTAGGGAAGTTTACAAACATATATTTTAGTGCATTTTTTGCCCATGGAATCGGTGTTATTGGGGTTTTAATACTATTGATTTTTATCAAAGAAAAGAAGAATCATGATATTAATTTACCCTTTTACTTTTATATTGGAGGGGCCATGGGCGCTATTATAGTAGTATTAAATAATATTAGTTTCCAATGGTTGGGGGTTTCAATTACAGTAGCCCTAGTCCTCTTTGGTCAAGTTCTAGCATCCATAGCCATTGATAGTTGGGGATTACTAAATATGAACAAAGTAAAGTTCAACAGAAAGAAAATACTGGGTTTTTGTATAATTTCCATTGGCATTACCGTAATGATGTTTTTCTAAAGGGGTGAGTAAATGGTTGTTTTATATGGCCTATTGGCTGTTTTAGCTGGAGCGATGGTGACGGTGTCATCTACCCTAAATGCACAGGTCGGGAGAAAGCATGGAATATATACTGCTACCCTATTTAATAATATGTTAGGTACTATTGTATCTGGCACTATAATTATCCTATTATTTGGAGGGATAGAGTTCGACACAGTAGGAATTCAGCGAATTCCAACATGGGCTCTTTTGGGGGGATTAGTAGCTATTATTATTGTGGTGGGAAGTAATATAATAGTCCCGCAAATTCCGATAACTTATACATCTCTATTGATTTTTATCGGCCAATTTACAATAGGTTTATTGATGGATTATTTAGGTGGTAACGAAATTTCTATGGGTAAACTAATTGGTTTTCTACTCGTATTAATGGGGCTTCTATACAATTTCTATGTGGACACATTAAAGGAAATATAAGTGCTTATTATATTTATAGTTTTATAATTTCATATCATATATAATAGTTAGAGAAGGTAAGAGATAGACACAAAAATTCTTTTCAAAATTCCTATAAAGGGTGGATTACATGAAGTTTACATGGGATAAACAATTTTTAAAATATTCATTGTACGCTACGTTAACTATTGCACTTTCCATAATAATTTACCAGTTACTTGAGAACACAGGGGTGTTACTCGATAAATTGTGGGAGTATCTGGGTTACATTCGCATGCTGTTAAGACCTTTCATAATTGGGGCATTCATAGCATATATACTTAACCCTGGAGTAAGATGGTTCGAAAATAGAGTATATAGTAGAGTTGGTAGGCTAGAGAACAAAAACAAATTATCTAGGGTACTAAGTACCTTAACTATATACCTAATATTTATAGGTGTAACTACAATTATTTCTCTAAGGGTTGCTCCTCAAATTGCTCAGAATATTAGAGAGATCTCTAGAAGAGTGCCGGAGTACTTCAATTATACAAGCGATTCAATAAATCAGTGGGTAGAGGAACTGGAGGCTGAGAATCTAAATAACCTTAGTATACATTTGGAAAATAACGTACGTGAGATTTTCAATAGAACTAGTGAAATTCTAGATTATGTTTTAAACAATGTTATAGTAAGCATAATGTCTATTACTTCTGGAATATTAAATTTTTTACTGGCCCTAATTATTTCATTTTATATGTTACTGGATAAGGAGTCCTTTAAAGAAGGGGCAGAAAAGTTATTAAGAGTATTCATGTCAGATCATAACGTGATGAAGGTTAAAGACTTTGGCAGAGAGGCTGATGAGGTTTTTGGAAACTTTATAGTTGGAAAGTCCATAGATTCATTTATTATAGGTTGTATGTGCTTAATTGGACTTAGTTTAATGAATATACGTTATGCTCTCCTTCTCGGAGTAATAGTTGGAGTGACAAACATGATACCATACTTTGGTCCATTTATTGGGGGGATACCAGCAACTATTGTAACTTTTTTTGATAGTCCTGTAAAGGCATTATGGGTTGGTTTATTTATCTTAGCACTTCAACAGTTTGATGGCCTGTTCCTAGGTCCAAAAATTTTAGGGGATAGTGTTGGAATCAGTCCATTTTGGATTATTTTCTCCATTGTTGTAGGTGGGGGTATTGCGGGTGCATTAGGTATGTTTTTAGGAGTGCCTGTACTTGCAATAATACGTTTATTAGTTATTCGTTTAATTGATAAACAATTAGAAAAAAAGAAATTGAAACAATCAAATCAAATTAAGACTTAGGATGTTTATATAAGTTTTAAAATATAAGTTGTGCATTAAAGTTCGAGGACGGGCATATGACTATAATATGTCATGTAAATATAGGGTGAAGATTTAAGTGGATAATATGGCACGAAACTTTGCAATGAACTAAGAAGGCATTATTCTTAGGGGCAACTCTACATGACTGACAAGTATAAAAATATTTGAGGGGGATTAGAACATGAGAGAGGTTGTAATTGCAAGTGCTGTTAGAACGCCGGTTGGAAGTTTTAATGGGTCCTTAGCGGGGGTATCTCCAGGGGATTTAGGAGCAATAGTTATTAAGGAGGCCCTTAAAAGAGCCGGTATTACAGGAAATCAGGTAGATGAAGTATATATGGGTTGTGTGCTGCAAGCAGGACTAGGACAGGGTGTGGCGAGACAGGCATCAATTAAGGCAGGTATCCCGGTTGAAGTTCCAGCAACGGCTGTAAATATCATATGTGGTTCAGGATTAAGGACTGTAAGTATGGCGGCTCAAACTATAATTTCAGGAGATAATGAAATAGTAGTGGCCGGTGGTACAGAGAATATGAGCAGTTCAGCGTACCTCTTACCTAATGTTAGATGGGGATTGAGAATGGGAAATGATAAAGTTATTGATTCCATGGTTAATGATGGTTTAACTGATGCATTCAATAACTATCATATGGGGATTACTGCTGAAAATGTTGCAGAAAAGTATAATATTACTAGGGAAGAACAGGACGAATTTGCCTATGGTAGTCAATGTAAGGCTGAAGCAGCCCAAAGAGGCGGATTTTTTGATAAGGAAATCGTGCCTGTTATAATTCAGACTAGAAAAGGTGAAGTTGTATTTGATAAGGACGAGTATATAAAATATGGTACGACTATGGAAAACTTACAGAAACAAAAGCCAGCATTTAAAAAGGATGGCACTGTAACGGCGGGGAATGCATCTGGGATCAACGATGGTGCCGCAGCAATTGTTGTAATGAGTGGGGATAAGGCTAAGGAGTTAGGAATCAAGCCCTTAGCTAAAATAGTTTCATATGCTAATGCTGGGGTAGACCCTTCAATTATGGGTATTGGGCCTATATCTGCTACCCAAAAAGCCTTGGACAAAGCGGGTTGGACAATAGATGATCTTGATTTAGTTGAGTCAAATGAAGCCTTTGCAGCCCAATCCCTAGCTGTAATGAAAGAGCTTAACATAGATCAAAACAAAGTAAACGTTAAAGGTGGTGCTATTGCCATTGGACACCCTATTGGTGCCAGTGGGGCACGTATTTTAGTTACATTGCTTCATGCCATGGAAGAGAGGGGAGCTAAAAAGGCTTTAGCCACTTTATGTATCGGCGGGGGCATGGGAACGAGTCTTTTAGTAGAAAAGGAATAGAAAATCTTTTAACATAGAATCTATACTTAGTGGTATAGGTTCTTTTTTATTTTTTGAAAAACTATATATATGTTTACCTAATTAGTTTTTAAATAGGTAATACTATAATAAAAGAGTAAAAGAGGACTTATAATGAATGAATACTTAACTATACTACTAAGAATATTTACGATATTACCCCTGCTTTTGGCTGTAACCATATATATAATGGGCAGGAGATCTATTGGGGAACTTCCAGTATTCGATTTCTTAATTATAATTGTAATGGGTTCTGTGGTAGGGGCGGATATTGCAGATCCAAAAATCCAGCATATGCCTACGGCCTTCGCAGTAGTTGCACTGGCTATTTTTCAGTTTATAATGAGTACTTTAATTTTGAAAAATCGCTGGTTTGGCCGTATTGCATCCTTTGAACCTACATTAATAATCCAGGATGGAACATTTTTAGTTAATAATATGAGGCGCATTAAATATACCGTAGATGAAATCATAATGTTGCTTAGGGAAAAGGATGTTTTTGATTTTTCTACTATTAAATATGGAATAGTTGAATCTAATGGGAAGCTTACTGTACTAAAAAAATCAGAGGATTCTAAACAAGAGGAGTTACCAATAGTAGTCGTATTGGAAGGAAAATTGGATAAAAAATCATTAGAAGACAATAATATTTCCGAGGATTTGATATTTACAATGCTAAAAGAGAAGGGATATAGCAAAATAAGTGATATATTCATTTGCACATATAGTAAAGAAAAGGGAGTAGTAGTATCTACCTATACCCAAAATCAGAAAATACGGAAAATAGGTCATTAACAATAAAATAGGCTACATATGAAAAGGAAGGAGAAGAATATTATGAAATTATGGATGCCGGATCGCGTTTATTTTGAACCATCTGCCAGGGATTCAATTGTGGGCAAACGCATAATGAGCTTTTGTAAGGAGAAGGGTATACCTACTCTTCAAACCACATCCCACAATCAAGTAAGGGATTTACCTGGTAAAGACGACAAGGCTAAATATGCCGCAGCAAAAAAGACACTAATTGTAGGCTCTAAACGTAGTCTAAAGTTAGAAGTGTGTAAACCTTCAGCCCACTATCAATTTTCATTAATGACAAACTGTCCAGGAAGTTGTGAATATTGTTATTTATTTACGACCCAAGGTCAAAAACCATATGTGAGAGTATATGTAAACTTAGAGGAACTATTTGACACGATTGACAACTATATAGAAAAAAGACTCCCCAATGCCACAATGTTCGAAGCCGCCAGTACTGGAGATCCCCTAGCAGTAGAACATATTACGGGAACACTGAAGGACACTATTGAACATTTCGGAAAGTTAAACAGAGGACGATTAAGGGTTGTTACTAAATATTCAAATGTAGAAGGGTTATTGGATGCAAAACATAATGGACATACTAGATTTAGATTTAGTCTCAATACTGACTATGTATATAGAAATTTCGAACATAATGTAGATACTATAGAAGAACGGCTAGGCGCTGCAGATAGAATTTCTAGGGCAGGATATCCATTAGGATTTATTATTGCTCCGATAATAATACACGAGAATTGGCGAAAAGAGTATGATCATTTATTTGAAAGGCTTTATGAAAGTATACCCCATAAAAGAGAAGGCTTAATTACCTTCGAACTGATTCAGCATAGGTTTACAATGAATGCAAAAAATATAATTGAGCAGAGATTCCCTAATACAAAGCTCGATATGGATGTAGAGAAAAGAATAAAAAAATGGGGCAAATATGGAAGAACTAAATATGTATACAAAAAAGATGAGGCAAGTGAAGTAAGGGAGTATATTGAAAAATTAATAAAAAAATATTTTGTTAATTCACATATTCAATATTTTACCTAATAATAGGCTGTGAAATCTAACTTTGGGAATGAATGACACAATTATATTAGGACAAATAAAAAAATTACTTCCATTGGGCATGGTTATAGAAAGAGGCTACTCTTAAAAGAAAGTCTTCGAAAGATATGAGCAAGGGGATGTAAAAAAATGGTTAACTAAATAGGTCTGTGATGAACATCCAATATAATTAGTGGATGTTTTTCACGTAAATCTAACAGAGAATTAACCCTATATTAATCAAGTTATTGTGTAGTTGGAATAAAGTAAATGTAAATACTTTTACACAACTAAGGATAATGACAATAGGGACATAGCTACTGGAGTAGGTATAAATGCAGATAGGATGGCCTTTAAAGCATCGGAAATAGGAAATTCAAAAATCTAATATTCTTTTAGATGATATTGTGCTAAATATAAGAACCGCGCATAAGTATATACAAGTTTATTGTAAATCTATCATTGAATATGACTTTTACGGCAATGCTTGAATACTAAGACGATTATGTACGAGATACTAATCATATCTTAAGGAAATTATTCATTGCCTGTACAAAGAACCACAGTGCGGCATTTTACCAATTGTTGCTGGATCATTAATTCTACTTTGGGAGCTATCCTTATTTCTGTCCCCATAGGTGTAGGTAGTGTATTTTCATATGAAAAGTGGCACCGCCGAAACCAAGACGGTATTTAAGGTAATAATAGAATTTTTAATTGTAATCAGGATCTTTGATTGAAGTGTTATCTTTAGCTTAGATACTACAAGATGGCAGACTGTATTCAACTCTATCTATTAAATCATACATTCTACTTAAATGTATAACTACCGTAACTGAAGGAGCAATCAATGCTATAATTTTTTTATCTAGAATATCTGATGATATATTTTTATTGATTAAAATTGCTATAGAATAAGTTTAAGTCACCAGAAGGAAAAATTGGGATAGAAGGCGAAGATATATATGGAAGATGTTGATCCATGAGCCTAGATGGAGAATTGGCATTATTTTAGAACTAAACCTATTTCCAAAATCAATTTATGGAAGTGTTGCATATGTTCCTAATTCGAATGTAAAAAAATAAAAGCAGCAAAAGAAATAGTTGAACTAGTAGAAGAGAACTGCACTATGGAATGGAGTAAGAGATAGATTAAATAAATTCGCTTTAGGCCTTTCGGGTGGAAAATAAGGTCCTTTTAATGAATTAGCTACTTTTGCCCTGGACCCAACAACTACTTCAGAAATAGATGATCGAATTTTTGAACTAAAGCAAAACTATGCTATTCACATTGTAACCACTTCATGCGACAAGTCCCAAGTATATCTGACGAAACTACATTCTCCTTATGGGAGATCTTGTTGAGTCAGGTAAAAGTACAAAGGATTTTTGCTATACCTAGGGAGAAGAGGGCAGTGGATTATATTACGGGGAGATTTCGAATAAATTTATGGGGGGATACTTATGAGAAGTCAATTTAACAATCAATTAAAGGATTTAAATGTAAAGTTAATAAAAATGGGGGCTATGGTACAGGAGATTATTGAAATGACTGTTAAGGCTGTAGCAACTCTAGATTTAGAACTGGCTAAGGAAGTTACTGGTTTTGATGATCAAATAGATGAACTTGAGTTAGAGATAGAGATGGAGTGCATGAGATTACTAGCACTACAACAACCACTGGCTAAAGATTTAAGGGTTATAGGGACAATATTAAAAATAATTACCGATTTAGAGAGAATGGGAGATAATGCTGTTAATATAGCCAATGAAACTTTAAAAATTGGTGAGAGTAAGCTTATTAAACCACTAGTAGATATTCCTAGAATGGCTCAGCTTTCAGAGGCTATGGTAAGGAAAAGTTTAGATGCCTTTATGAAAGAAGATATAGAATTAGCCTTAGAAGTTGCTAAGGATGATGATGCTGTGGATGAGATTTATGAAAGAATATATTTTGAGCTAATCGAAATGATGATTGAGAATCCAGAGATTATTAGTCAAGCTACTAGACTACTGTTTATTGGACGTTATCTGGAAAGAATCTCTGATCATGCCACAAACATTGGGGAAAGAATTATTTTTATGGTGACTGGGGAGCTAAAAAAGTTTAATTAATTGTAGAAAATTCCCAGAATACCATTGATATAAATATAACAAAAACCGTTTTAAAAAGCATGTTTTTGTGATATCCTAATGTTAAGGTAAAATTACTGGGAGGAGGTTTCGTTATGGATAAGAAACAATTAGTTGCAATGATTATTATGCCTTTATTAGCAGTGGCAATTTTATTTGGTGCATCTTCCTTAACACCCAAGGCTGATGTTTATGAAGGTGTAGGGCAAGGATACGATGGAGAGATTAAGGTAAAGGTATCGATAATAGAAGATCAGATTACACAGATTGATATTATTGATTTTAATGATACTCCGGGTTTAGGTGATAAAGCAGCGGAAGCAGTAATTGAAAACATTTTAGATACTCAGTCTACAGACGTAGATACAGTAAGTGGAGCAACCCTTTCTAGTGAAGGTACAATAGAAGCGGTTAGTAACGCACTAGAAAAAAGATAATAATGTAAAAGTTAATGGGAATCCTTATATTAGGGGTTCTTTTTTTATTATAATAATTTTGTAAAATTAACCAAATTGTCGTATAATATTTCACGGAGGTGTTTTTAAGAATGATAATTAAAAGTCAGAAAGATAATTTATTGAGTATTGTTGTGGATACATTAGTAGTAGGGATATATGAGGATGTAAAAAGTATTAGAGATGAATTACAATTATTGGATGAAAAAATTGGTGACACGATTAAAGAAATGATAAGAAATGAAGAATTTAAGGGTAAAGAAAGTGAAATAGCAATTATCCATACACAAGGCAGAATTCCGGCAAAAAAACTAATATTAGTTGGTATGGGAAAAACTAAAAATTTTAACGAGGAAACAATTAGAAAAGTTTCTGCCATAGCTATTAAGGCTGCTAATAAGGCGAAAAGTAGAACGATTGCCTTTGATTTATTGCAGGATATAAATGGAGTAGATATACAAAAGACATCTCAATCTATTTCTGAAGGGGCACTACTGGGATTATACACCTTTAATAAATATAAAACAAATAACGAAAATAAACAAACATACATAAGTGAAGTATATATATTAACTAATAGTGAGAACAGTAAGATAGATGAAGGTATCAATATAGGCGTGACCTTAGCAAAAGGGACTAAAGTAGCTAGGGATTTAGTAAATGAGCCAGCAAATTATTTAACGCCTACGGCAATGGCAAATATGGCAAATGAAATTGCAAAGGATAATGGACTAGAAATTGAAATTCTAGAAAGAGAAGATTTAGAGAGATTGGGTATGGGTTGCTTTATTTCAGTAACTCAAGGTACAGAGCAACCACCTAAGCTTGTAGTTTTAAAATACAATGGAGGTAAAAATGAAGATGAGGTTTTAGCCCTGGTAGGGAAAGGTTTAACCTTTGACTCGGGTGGTATATCCATAAAGCCAAGTGCGGGAATGGAAGAGATGAAGACTGATATGGGCGGGGCGGCATCTGTATTAGGGGCAATGTATGCTATTGGAAAGTTAAAGCCTAAAGCAAATGTTATTGGGATTTTGGGACTTTGTGAAAATATGCCTTCTGGAAAGGCTACAAGACCAGGGGATGTAGTAACCTCAATGGTAGGTAAAACCGTAGAGGTAATAAATACGGATGCTGAGGGAAGATTAGTATTAGCTGATTGTATTGGATATGCTAAAAAACTAGGGGCAACCAAAATTGTTGACTTAGCTACATTGACAGGAGCATGCCTAGTGGCTTTAGGAACTACTACAACGGCTTTAATTACTAACAATGAGGAATGGATGGAACAGTTGGTTAAAGCAGCTAATGAGGCTAATGAGAAGGTTTGGCAGTTACCATCGTTTCCTGAATATGGTGAGCTTATAAAAAGTAGTATAGCAGATTTAAAAAACACTGGTGGTAGATACGCAGGCACTATAACAGCGGGACTATTTATTGGAGAGTTTGCTGGAGAAACCCCATGGGTTCATATGGATATAGCCGGAACAGCATCATCTACTAAAGAATCAGGATATATTTCAAAGGGTGGAACCGGGGTAGCTGTTCGAACTTTATATTGCTTAGCCAAAAATTTAGAAAACTAAAATAGTGGTCTTAGCAATGTCATTAATATAGGAAAAATAAATTATTTTATTTGAATCAGCGTATGAAAAATTACGCTGTTTTTTTATAATTTGAAAAGAAATAACAAAGAGATAAACTATCCTTATCCATTTTTATGTCTCTAATTTAACAGTTTACCAATTGTTTTAATCACTAAAATCTTCTTGGGACATAGGGTTTTAGCCATTGATGGTTCAGGTTTCCATGTACCTCATAACCCTAATGATTTTTTGAGGAATTATTTTACAACAGTTATCTTATAGGGTTTATTTATAAAATTGTGACATATATCATATGAGTTTAAATATTCGAGTGATATATTTAAACTCATTGGCAGGATAAATAAAAGAAATATTGGAGGAATAAAAATGTCTAAAATATTAGGAAATGAAATTCCACAGGAAGTTATTGAATTTATAAATAAAGAGGAAGCATTTTTTGTTTTGGCAACAATAAACAATGAAACTGGATTTCCACATACGACCCCTATCAATTTAGTTAAGTCTACAACTCCAACAATATTAAATGTATGTATAGCAACTGGGCATCAAGCCTATGAAAATATTAAAAAGGATAAAAGAGTTATGATTTCTTTACTAGGTGCAGGGGATATAGCTATTAGTGTTAAGGGTGAAGCATTTATAGTGAAGGAGAAAATGGAAGGAAATGAGTTTATGGCTGGTATAAAAATAAATGTGCTAGAAGTTAAAAATGATACAACTGCACTGGTAAGAATTGAGCAGGGTATACAAGTGACTCAGAGATCACAAAAAACACCTCAATTATTTAGAACACTCTATGATGAATTGAAAACCCTATAAATACGCATACTCAAAACCTACAATGAAACATAAAATAGAGAAGGGCCTATTTAGAGAAATTAAGCACACACTTGGATTAACTCATCTTCACTTAAAGAGAAAAACTATAGTTCAGGAAAACTTTGTAAAAATGGCAATGTATAACTTCTGTTCTTACCTTGCACGTAGTGATAAAGAATAAGGACAGAAAATATCACTATCAAGTCAAATTTTCTAAAGCCATGAGTATTATAAGAGATTTTTAGGGAGCAATACTTTCCTAGATTTTGAAAAGTTGCTCCCAAAGTACATGGCTCCCCATTAAAACTGTTCGAAGGTGTCCTCGTCAGAGTCAAGTATAGAATTTTTGTTAGCTTCGATTATAGAGTAGCTTAAATTTAACATGGAGTCAAAATAAGTAGACATAGTCTGCTTATTTGTCATGGCCAGAAATGGATTAATGTAGCGCGCATGTAACAAAAAACAGTCGTAGTCTAATTTCATCTAAAAACAGCGAGGAAACCCCCACTTCAAGAGCATTGCTCTAAGTGGTGGGAGGAATCGCCTTTTTTGCAGTTGAAAAGTCTCTAATGTGGTATAATTACCATAATTAGTTAATAGG
>Ga0194137_10000322_pt1 | contig 33665 bp, 36 predicted proteins | sample TARM_MetaG_T3_14_FD_134025 | JGI IMG/M metagenome (GOLD analysis project Ga0194137, IMG submission 134025) | Freshwater microbial communities from Pennsylvania, USA, analyzing microbe dynamics in response to fracking - TARM_MetaG_T3_14 (version 2) | ecosystem: Environmental > Aquatic >... | reverse complement strand
CATGTTGAAGTGATATCACTGCTTTCAAAACGATAAGAAGATATGTAGTTGTTATTGCATTTTTTTATCAATATGGAAAAATGTATAGAAAACATCAATTGGATTTATTCGTAACTTATTGATAAACTTTAAGAGATATTAAATCCAATGGTTAAGGGTGTTGTATATGATTATTGATCTTCACGTACATGAAAAAAGACATTCGAATGACAGCATTTTATCCCTGGAAGATGCGGTGTGGCAGGCAAGAAAATTAGGTCTGGATGGAATTTGCATTACGGATCATGATAATGACGATATACGAGAGTTTGCAAAGGATTATAGCGAGGAAGTACAATTCCCGATTTTTGTCGGAGCAGAAATTCTTACGACTGAAGGAGATTTTGTCGTCTTTGGATTGAATAAAATCCCAAAAGAAATACTTTCCGCTCAAGAACTGCTTTCTATGGTAGAAGAAGACGGTGGCGTTGCTATCGCAGCTCATCCCTACCGAAACACTTTTCGAAGTATCGGAGATTGGAACTATACTCTTGATGGATTTTGGGCAGTCGAAGCTTTTAATGGCACTACGGATACAAAGAAAAATGAGCAGGCAGTTTTCATGGCAAGAGATATCAATATGCCGATGGTGGGGGCCAGTGATGCTCATAAAATAGGTGATCTTGGTAAAATGGCTACTCGATTTTTTGTAGAGATCCACTCAGAGAAAGACCTGATAAAAGCTATAAAATCTCGACAGGTTTCACCGGTTCAGTGGACAAAAGAAGGATATAAGCAATTAACTAAAACACATGTAAAAGAAGACTTGATGGTAGCAAACAACCTCTAGATTAAAAATCTAGAGGCTTTTTATTTTGATAGGGTAATTATTTTTAAAGTTTGTTTAGATTTGAAGGGATATATTTGGACTTTCGTCCTCCTACACGAAAGTTATGAAAAAGACTTCGATCCTGGAAGTTTAGAATCATCGGAATGAAATCTTTACCATTCATTCGTATACTTCCCTTTGCGCAGGATCGCTCGTCATAGCTCGTCACATCATCTGTACGAATATTCTTTCCGAGAAAAACAATAGGCACGGGATCTCCGCTATGAATCATCGAGCCAACGCTTGGGGTACTGTGATCTCCGGTTACGATAAGGAGTACCTCTTCTTTTAACGAATAATCAATAATAGGAGCAATAAGAGGGTCGATTTCTTCTAATACCTTTACCTTTGCTAAAGGCTCCTTGGTATGTCCGGCTTGATCCGTGTCCTTCGTGTGAAGGTGAATGTACTCATGTGAAGAGGCTAAAGCCTTTTCAACTCCTTCATCAAAGCTTTTATAAGATGTATACTTCATATTAAAAAGATGTGCAATTCCTCGAATCGATGTACTGGAACCGATAACTTCTCCGCTCATGCCGTTTTCCTCTTGAAAGGATGGAAGCGTTGTCGGCATTCCTGCCCACTTTAATAGAAGAAAATTCCCGGGTTCCAGACCCTGTGCCATTCTTTTTATGTTGATGGGATGAGCTTCTAAGCGCCGATAAACCTCTTTCATGAAACCGTTAATTACATCTGATATGGACTTGGCTTCAGGATCATCTGTATTATAAGGTTCGGACTGTAAAACATAGCCTAAGGGATGAATTCCATCCGGATCAGAAATTTCTGTTGTGAGATTTTCTCCTACAACCTCTAGTAAACCGTGGCCGTCGGTGGTATAGTGCCACTGGAACTCGTAACCCTTATAGGTGGAAGGGATCACTCGAGATAGTTCAAGACTATCTTCTTTTGGAAGATCCATTATATAGCGGTTTTTCAGTTCGTAATTTTCCTTTTTATCAACAGAAGCCCAAGAGGTGATCATATATAAATGTTCTTTTTTTAAGGATATCCCGTGGGAAAGCCCCTCGATAACAGAGCGTCCCGGGAACAATTCTTCCGGATATCCCAGTAACAGATAGTGGGCAAAATCTGTGCCGACGGGAATACCCGGATGGTATGGAATCATCATTCCGGTTTCACCTAGACGAGCAATACGATCAAGATTTGGGGTGTGGGCATACTCCAAAGGAGTTTTTCCTCCAAGTTCATCGCATACCCGGTCTCCGACACCATCCAGAAGAACCACTATAGTTTTCATTGGCCAAGCTCCAAATCATATAAAGGTTTTTGTAATTCTTCCAAGGAAGCATTGGGATCATCAATAATAATTTTACCAAGTCGAATGGACAAAGGGAGAAGAAAATCCGTTAAAAAAGCTTGAAGTTTTTCTTCTGAGTACTCGGTTACTCCATCCATTCCCCGATAGTTTCCGCTGTACATACAGGCGGGATGTTCTTTGCCTTCTGCCCACTCCCAACCAAGAAGATCTTTTATCGCATCTCCTTCGACAATATCACGAATGGGAAAGAGAAGTTCCACATCTAGGTTTTTCAAAACCTTAGCATAAGTATCCAAAGAAGACTTTAATTGATTGAGCTTAATTTTCCCTCCGTGACTAATTCGTTCTCCTGATATGATTTTGCATCCCAAGCGACGGGCTATAGGGACCCGAAGGAGATGAAAATACATATGACACCCTATACAAGGAGTGTAGAATCCGTAGCGCTCAATTAGAGCATGTACCGGTCGACCATTTAATACACTCCAAAGTTTTGGATTGCTGAAAATAATTGTTGAATGAAGGCGTTTTTCTTTTCCATAAAGTTTATTAATCCGTTGTCGCAGTCGTTCTTCATTCTCTTTTAAACCTTCTAAATTGCCATACTCCGTGCCTGCAAAAGACATTACCGGAAGTATATCTTTTATATCAGGAGATTCAAAAGCTTTTAAGATCGCTGCAACACTATCTCTTCCAGAAAATTCACCAATTACGGTTTCCCTCGGGAGGGAAGCGAGAATATTTTCGATTTCTTCGTGGGACTGGTTAAAGTGTTCCATTTTAACACTCCTTTTATAATGAATTGAAAATAATTTCTTCTAGTATAGCATAAATACTTTGCGAAGACTTAAAAATAGCTGTTAAAAAAATAGAAAAATCCTAATAGTTAGCGGTATTCATATTACTAAAACTTCTATTGTAATAGCTGCTTTAGAGGGCTACACTATAGTTATTCCATCGTTGGATGGTTTGGTTATAGGATGATTGCTTAAAAAGTATGTATTATTATACTGTCGTAAAACTTTATTGAGTATTATCGAGAGTAATTAATAAAATTATATCAATTATTTTTATAAAGATGTCTAAAAAGTAAAAAGCAGGGTATAAGATGAATGGTTTTCCAAATTCAAGGGAATACATAAGGGTTATGGCAACAGTGAATTCGGAAACTCAAATAATTCTAAAGGAGTGAAGCAAGTTGAGAAAAAGAAAAATGTCAAAGAAAATTTTGGTGCTATTGTTGGTCATAAGCATGGTGTTGTCATCCTTTGGGTACGTACTTGCGGAAGAGCATGAAGAAGAAGTATTTGAGCTGACGATTTTTCACACTAATGATGTCCATGGAAGGCTCACAGATGGAGTGGGTATGGCAAAAATTGCAACGATCGTAAATCAGTATCGTTCGGAGAATGATCATGTGCTTATGGTTGATGCAGGGGACATACTGCATGGCCAAAAGGAAGTAAACTTTTCAGAAGGGGAAGCTATGGTGCAGGTTATGAATGCAGTAGGGTATGAGTATATGACTGCTGGGAATCATGACTTTAATTACGGCTACGAACGTTTGATTGAGCTCAATGAAATGGCGGATTTCCCCATCTTTGCAGGCAATGCTGTATATGAGGGTACAGAAAATTCAATTATTGAAAAGGAATATGATATTAAATCATTCGGAGATTATACAGTAGCTATTTTTGGAATCGCAACACCTGAAACGATGTACAAGAGCCATCCTGACGGGGTTGCCGGATTAGAGTTCATCAATCCCGTTGAATATGCACAGGATATGATGACTTATCTGGAAGCAAATTATGATTTGGATTTTGTTATCGCATTAGCCCACTTAGGAATTGATCAGAGCACTCTTTATGAAGAGCGAAGTACAGCGATTGCAGAACAGGTTGAAGGTATCGATTTAATCATTGATGGTCATTCCCATACACCATTAAGTGATGGAATGACTGTAGGGGATAGCTTGATTGTCCAGACCGGAAATTATGGTGGAAATCTTGGACAGGTAGTAGTCACCATTGAAGACGGAGAAATCGGCTATGAAGTTGATTTAATTGATAGTGCAGCGGCGGAAGAATACGATAAAAATGAGGAAGTAAATGATATTATTGCAGCTGCAGAAGGTGAGCTTAGTGACATTTTTTCTAGAGTTATAGGCACTACAGATACTTTACTTGATGGCGAAAGGGAAAATGTACGAACCAAAGAGACGAATCTTGGAAATCTAATTACTGATGCGATGATTAAAGCAAGTGGAGCCGATATTGCCTTAACCAATGGTGGTGGGATTAGAGCATCCATCCAACCAGGAGATATTACAGTGGGAGATGTTGTAGATGTACTTCCATTCGGAAATATTTTAGTAACACAAGAATTAACGGGAGAAATAATTATGGAAGCTCTTGAACATGGCACTAGAGCATACCCTGAGCCAGAGGGAGGATTCCCACAAGTTGCAGGAATGACTTACAAGATAAATCCCGATGCAGCAGCGGGAGAAAGAATCCACAGTGTTATGATCGGAGGAGAAGCCATCGATTTGAATAGAACCTATATTTTCGCTACAAACGATTTTCTTGTTGCTGGTGGTGATGACTATACAATGCTAGAAGATATAGAGATTTACGAAGAGTTCTATGATCTTGCTGAAGTTGTAATAGAGCATATTGAAGAAATGGATACAGTAAACTATGAAGTGGATGGACGCATCCAGGCTGATGATACTGTTGAAGATCCAGCGGACGAAGAAGAGCCAGTAGATGGGGAAGATGATGATGAAGAGGAAGCAATACCACAAACCGGTGATCAGAATTACTATTTATATATGTTCCTACTCTCTTCAGGATTATTCATAACTGCCGTGAGAATTAAAAAGTCACAAGCATAGTATTCGTTTGATGTTATCGAGAAAGTTTGAGCACAAATAGCTTAATTAAAGCAAGAGATGAACATAGGTTATCTGTAATTTGCCCAATGGATCGATATTTTCGATCTATTGGGCATTTTCGGTTTAATTGTGAATTATACTTAGTGCTGAATCATATCGATGGCTGAACTGATATCACTAAAATTGATATTTTAGCAAACATAAATCATTAATGATTGACTTAATACAAACAAAACAATATAATGTTTATATAATAGATTTAAGTTAGGGGGGAGTTAAATGAAAAAAACGGAAGAAATATTTTGGAGTTCATCGATAGATGAAATTGTTAAAGGTTATATTTATAACAAGACTACAGAAGAATACACTTGTCTCATTTGTGGTGAAAGCTTTATTAAAGGAATAATATACCCGAAGGATCATCGATTTATGGATGCTAAAAAAACAGTGGAGACACACATAACTGAAAAACATGGTTCCGTATTCGATTTTCTGATAAACTTAAGCAAAAGATACACCGGACTTACGGATATACAAAAAGATATTTTAACGGGGCTGTATCAAGGTCTTACGGATAAAGAAATTGTCAAAAAACAGGGTGGGAAAAGTCCATCTACCATTAGGAATCATCGATTCAAGCTACGAGAAAAAGAAAAGCAAGCGAGGGTATATTTAGCCTTAATGAGCCTATTGGAAAGCGGCGGACAAGAAGGAGAACGGTTTGAAGATCTGATAGATCTCCATAGGGAAGCCACAATGGTAGATGATAGGTATGTAATTACCCAGGAGGAACGGGAAAAAGTGCTGAAAAACTATTTGGACGACGGAAGAGTTAAAGCCTTTCCCAGTAAAGAAAAAAAGAAACTAATTATTTTACAATACATCATAGAAAAATTCGAAAGGAATAAAACTTATACGGAAAAAGAAATAAATGATATCATAAAAGGTACTATTGAAGACTTTGTAACGGTACGAAGGTATCTAATTCAGTATGGATTTATGGATCGTAAGCGAGATGGAAGTGAATACTGGCTTAAGGGATGATAATCCTCATTGAAGCTTATATTCTACGTAGCTTTAATTGAAGCAAAAATATTTCCGAGAGTTAGTCTTTTTCATGATTTGTATTCATGTTATAATAGTAGCCGTGAAAGTTTTAAGGAGGATGAACATGAAAAAGAAAGAAGATATAAAAGTTGTTGTAGGTATGTCCGGAGGGGTAGACTCTTCTGTAGCTGCGCTGTTATTAAAAGAACAGGGTTATGATGTAGTAGGGGTTTTTATGAAAAATTGGGACGAAGAGGCCTTAGGGGGAGAATGTACAGCCACTGAAGACTATGAGGATGTTCGAAGAGTCTGTGGAAAAATTGGTATTCCTTATTACACGGTAAATTTTGAAAAAGAATACTGGGATAATGTGTTTACTTACTTTTTAGAGGAATATAAAAAAGGTAGGACCCCAAATCCTGATGTGATGTGTAATAAAGAAATTAAGTTTAATGTGTTTCTAAAATACGCAGAATCTATCGGAGCCGATTACTTAGCTACCGGACATTTCGCTAGAATTGCTTATGAAAATGGGAAATATCTGCTTCTACGAGGAGTGGATTCGAATAAGGATCAAACCTATTTTCTTAATACTCTGGGACAAGAACAATTATCTAAAGCAATGTTTCCTGTGGGGGAGCTATCAAAACAGGAAATTCGAAAAATAGCAGAGGAACATGATTTGATTACTGCAAATAAAAAAGACAGCACGGGGATTTGCTTCATCGGCGAAAGGGATTTTAAAGAATTTTTGAGTAATTACTTACCTGCAACTCCTGGAAAAATGCGCACCATTTCTGGAGAAATAAAAGGGGAGCATGACGGACTGATGTATCATACGTTAGGTCAACGGAGAGGTCTGGGAATTGGAGGTTCAGGTTCCGGATCTGGAGAACCCTGGTTTGCAGCTCATAAAGATTTGGTTCACAATACCCTGTATGTAGTTCAAGGTGCAAAGCATCCTGCCCTTTTTTCAAAAGGACTATATGCCAGTGAAATACACTGGGTTCAGGAAAATCCGCCTGCAAACAATTTTTACTGTACTGCTAAGTTTCGATATCGTCAAAATGATCAAAAAGTAAAAGTGGAAATATTAGAGAACGGAAACTGCAAAGTTATCTTTGAAGAACGACAAAAAGCGGTAACTCCAGGACAGGCAGTGGTTTTTTATGATGAAGAACGTTGTCTTGGTGGTGGAATAATTGATCAGGTGTTTCATTACTAAAGACTAATAATTGCCTTAGTGCATTTAGTTAATTATTGTAATTAAACCTAAAATTATAAATATAGTATGCGAATAAAATAGCACAATAAAATTTTTTTTAGGAAAGAATAAGAAATAATCTTATTCTTTTTTGTTTTTGTAAATAATACTATAGTATAGCCAACTTATTATTACACAATTGATATGAAAAAATTTTCTGTGTGAAGTTTCACTTTAAAGGTATAAATAATATAAGAATGATTACTAAAATTGATATTATTTTAGGAGGGATGTACATGTTTAGAGTAAACTTAGAAGTAGGGGAGACCCATCGGTTGCAAAAGCGAGTACAATACGAAGACTCATCGGTAAGCTTTGGGAGAAGTGGAATCGAAACCCTGTTTTCCACTACCGCCCTCGTACAGTTGATGATACAGGCAGCGGTAGAACTTGTAGGAGACAAAATTCCGAAGGACTACGTAAGCGTTATGCAAAAAATGGAGCTGACTCATTTGAATCCGACACTTCAGGGAGTGTTTGTTACAGCTACTGCAGAACTCGTGGAAATAAACCATAATGTGCTAAAATTTAAGATCATCTGTCATGATGAACTGGGAATAATTGCAGAAGCTACTCAGATTCGCCATATCGTTAACAAACAGGGTCTCATTAACCGGGCTCACCAACGGGCGGAAAAACTGGAAGAGAAAATCCAATAGTTCAAATTTCTATAGTGTAAAAATAAAAAATCCGTTGGGGTTTAGGCCTCAGCGGATTAAAGACTGCTTTGAATTAAAATTTGTATCATTTCTCGTAAGGTAGCCTCCCTAGGAATATTAAAGGTTCCCGGTCGTAGACGATGGGAAACATTAAGGTTTTCTGTAGATTCAACAAATTCAGAGGAATTATCTACCAGACCGTGAGTTTCCAAGATATCTCCAATTTGAGAAGCTGAAGCTCCTTGAGGAATTTCAATCGTTACGGTCTCGCTTTCTTCTGATGGCTCCGTATTTTCCTCTTCTTTGTTTGATTCATCTTTGGTATTATCTAAAGTGTCTCCTTCATTATCCTCATCTACCGGGGAGAGAGATTGATTGTCTGAGGGGTTTCCATTATCTGAGGAGCCCACAAAACTTGATAGATTTTGGTCAAAGAAAGTAAAGTTTGTTCCGATGATAAACACAATAGCTAATACTACCAGTATAGATAATATCATGTCCGTATAATCGTATATAATATCTTTCAGTTTGTCCATAAGTTTGATCCTACTTTCTCTTATTGGCTTATTGGTTCTTCTGCAATTTTGGATACTATAAATAATATACCATATTATCAAAAAAAATTACATACTTCATTTAACAAAATGGATTTAAACCTCAGATTGATGGGGTTTATATTGATTTGCTAAATAACAAGTGATAAAATGTTAAGGATAGTGATAACTTGAATGGAGGACCAAATATGAAGAAAGAAATATTCGAATGGATAAAGACCATTGTTATATCCTTAATTATAGCATTAGTGATAACTACTTTTATGAAACCTACAATCGTGAAGCATTATTCTATGCAACCGACACTGCAGGAAAATGACTTTTTAATAATCAATCGACTGCTGTATAAGCAAGGCAATCCGGAACGTGGAGATATCATTGTTTTTGAATCGAATCAAATGGATAATAACGGAGATCAGAAATTACTGATAAAAAGAATTATTGCATTACCGGGAGAGGAACTTGAAATACGCGGAGGACAAGTTTACATCAATGAAGAGCTTTTACAAGAACCTTACCTTGAAGACGACTACACCCATGGAAACATCCATCAAGTCATTCCCCCAAATACCCTTTTTGTAATGGGAGATCATCGAAATAATAGCTTGGATAGTCGTAATGAAGACTTAGGTTTGGTGGATTTTGACGATATTGTGGGTAAGGCATTTGTGCGACTCTACCCATTTAGTGAAATTGGTATCATCGAATAACAGAAAAAGGAGGCAATATGCATTATGGTACAAAGAGAAATGATTACCCTAACCCTCCCTGGTGACATAAAAAAAACATACCCCAAGGGCACCACCTTTCAAGAAGTGGTATCAGATATTAAGGAGAATGGAAGAAACATTGTGGCAGTTTTAGCGAATTGTAAACTTCGAGAACTCATGGAAACTGTGGAAACAGATGCGGAAGTTTCTTTTGTAGATCTTACGGATCCCATAGGTAATCGAATTTATCAACGAAGCATTTCCTTTGTTTTTATACGTGCTTCAATGGAACTTTTTTCCGGCTGTGAAGTTTCTGTAGAGCACTCCATCAGCAAGGGTTTGTATAGTGAGATTCATTACAAAAGAGCGTTGCTAGAGGAAGATATTAAAAGAATCGAACAGCGAATGAAAGAGATCATTGAAGAAAATGTTCCTTTTGAGAAAGAAAAGGTATCTGTTGATGAAGCAAAACAAAACTTTGAGGAATACGGCCAAAGTGGCAAAGTCAATTTAATGAAATATCGGGAAAAACCTTACATCAATATTTATAAATGCGGCTGGTTAAAAAATTACTTTTATGGATATATGGTCCCATCTACAGGATATCTTAAGGATTTTAAATTACAGTATTATAAACCCGGTGTGGTGTTACAATTCCCCACAATCAGTGAGCAAGGTAGGATACCGGAATTTGTGGAACAACCGAAATTGTTTAAAATTTTCAGAGAATCGGAAAAGTGGGGAGAAATTTTAGGGGTTGACTATGTTGCGTCATTAAACGATTTGGTTGTTACAAATCTGGATGGGAAATTTATTCGAATCGCAGAAGCCCTCCACGAGAAAAAAATTGCTAATATTGCGGATGATATTACCCGGGATCTTACCCACCGTAAAGTTATATTAATAGCCGGGCCCTCCTCTTCAGGGAAAACAACTTTTGCTCAACGACTAGCAATTCAACTGGCAGTAAACGGTTTAAAGCCCGTGAGTGTGTCTTTGGATAATTATTTCGTTAACCGAGAAAACACCCCTTTGGATGAAAACGGTGCCTACAACTTTGAATCGGTTCATGCTATAGATATTGAGCTATTTAATCATGACTTGAAAGGCATTCTAGCCGGGGAAAAAGTTGCTTTACCCACATTTAACTTTCATAATGGAAAACGGGAATACAACGGAGAGACGATTCAAATCGAGAAAGATCAACCGATAATCTTAGAAGGGATTCATTGCTTAAATGATGAGTTGACCAAAGAAATTGATCCGAAAAGTAAATTTAAAATTTACATCAGTGCTCTGACACAACTAAACATTGATGAACATAACCGCATCCCTACTACGGACCTTCGCTTGATCCGAAGAATTGTTCGGGATAACAAATTTAGATCCAACGATGCGGAAACTTCCCTGGAACTATGGAAATCTGTGCGAAGAGGAGAAGAGAAGAACATCTTTCCTTTTCAGGAAGAAGCGGATGTGATGTTTAACTCTGCTCTATTTTACGAACTAGGCGTGCTGAAAAAATATATTGAACCGTTACTACGTCAAGTTCAACCCTGTTCCACATATTTTCCCGAGGCTAAACGACTGCTGAAATTTTTAAGTTATTTCGTAGTTATTCACGATGAAGAAAACATACCCAAAACTTCCATACTACGAGAATTTATCGGTGGAAGCACATTGCATTAATTTACAAAGGGGGAAGTGTTTATGCAAGAATATCTCAACAAAATAATAGAAGATAATAAAAAGTATATAGAATACGGCGCTTTACCGGAATACATCCCGGAACTGGTTAAAGCAAATAAAGATGCATTAGGAATGAGTGTGGTAAGCTTAGACGGCAAAGAATATCATGCTGGGGATTACCAGTACAAATTCACAATCCAAAGTATTTCAAAGGTAATCTCTTTACTTCTGGCCTTAGAAGAAAAAGGTGAAGAGTATGTGTTTAACAGAGTAGGTATGGAACCTACAGGAGACCCTTTTAACTCCATGATTAAACTGGAAACTGTTAGACCTTCAAAGCCATTTAATCCTATGATTAATGCCGGTGCTATTGCTATTAGTTCCATGATTGAAGGCCGAAGCTCCATGGGAAAAGTTGAAAAATTGTTGGCTTTTTTTCGACAGATAACCGACAATCCGGATTTAACGATTAATGAAAATGTGTATCTATCGGAAAAAAGGACGGGAGACCGTAACCGTGCTCTTGCTTATTTTATGAAAGATGTGGGAGTTATTGAAAAAGATGTGGAAGGAAGTTTGGATGTGTATTTCAAACAATGTTCCATCGAAGTTACTACGAGGGACATAGCGAGGATTGGTGCATTTTTAGCTAACAACGGAGTGGACTTAATTACCGGTAAATCCTTAGTTAGAGAAAAATACATAAAAATTGCAAAAACCTTTATGTTTACCTGTGGAATGTACAATGCCTCGGGAGAATTTGCCATCAACGTTGGTATACCCGCAAAAAGTGGGGTCGGGGGTGGTATTTTAGCAACGGTACCGGGACAAATGGGTATTGGTATTGTGGGACCCTCTCTTGACGAGAAAGGTAATAGTATTGCGGGTGTTCAAATGATTAGAGATTTTTCGGAAAAATACAAATTATCGATACTTTGAAAAAATAGACTTTGACAAAAATCTGAAAAAGTAATAAAATTATGAGTAATACATATTATTCTTTTTATACATTTAATTCTTCTAATCTTTACAATAATAATATAAGGTGGTCAAATTATGAAAGATATTATGGTTTTACGGGAGCTTGATCAGATCAAAGCGATTAGTCACTCTTATCGAGTGGAAATTCTTGAATGTTTCGAAGGGGACGAATCCCAAACAGCCAAACAGATTGCAGAAAAATTGGAAGAACCCCATGCGAAAATTAATTATCATATTAAGAGCTTGCTTAAAGTTGGGATTCTTAACCTGGTGGATGAACGGGTAAAATCGGGAATAATTGAAAAGTATTATTTACCTGCTGCAAAAGTATTGATGATTGACAAAAATTTTATTAAAAACGGCGGGGATGAGTTAACACAGTCGATCATCCAAGCCTATATATCTATATTTGAAAAAATCAACAGTGATTTTTATAAAAATATAGAAATTGCAGAAGCTTCTCGATTTATCAATCAATACAGCGATTATTATCTGACAAAGGAAGAAGCTAAAGAGTTGATGAAAAAAGTAGAAAACGTAATGGTGGATTATTTAGATGATAAAAGAAAGAATAATCGAGAAAATGTAATTCCTTATAATTTTGCTGTAATGGGTCTAAGCAAAGAGCAAAAATTAAAAAAAGTATTATCCGATGAGGAAGTTGAAGGGGAAGTAGAATAGTTTTAATTAAAATTTTAAAGGTTAAAACAGTTTAAGGCAACTGTTTTAACCTTAATGTTTCTCAGTACAAGGTTCTTTTAGGCTGTATAAACCTAAAGATATTTTACAATATTGACTGTGGTAAAATTCCCTATACAGTAAGGGGTGAGCTAATGAATTATAGAATACTTCTGATAAACAAGAAGTTTATTTTTTTTCTATCATTTGTTATAATATTAACGATATTGTTATTTGCTAGTTCTTCATTGATCTCTATTGTTGTTATAAGAGGGAACTCTATGAATCCCACATTAGATAGTGGCGATCGAGTAATTGTACTAAAAAGTCAAAATTCATTAGTGAATATTCAGTACAAGGATATAGTGATTTTCAAAGTTCCAAATGACTCTAATCAGCAATTTGTTAAAAGAGTAATTGCTGTCGAAAAACAGGAATATATATTAAAAGAAGGAGTTTTGAAGATCGATGGAGTAAACCACTGCGAAGAGTATATTGATTGTTTGGATTATTCTCTTGAAAATTACTCACAGTTTAGTGGAGTTGTACCGCTTAATAAGGTATACTTATTAGGAGATAATCGAAGTGAGAGTAACGATAGTAGGCAGTTCGGTTATATCTGCAGCACTTGAGTCAGTAGGAAGATTGTGGCCAGGGTTTGGCCCATTAATAAGCTTGAATGGTTTAGTTTTTAATGTATTCAATACATTAAAGGGGAAGATGATAGAATTAATAATAAATAGCATTAAAGGTAGGTTAGAGTTTTGATGAAAATATCTTTAGAAGAATTAAAAAAAGAAGCAAAAATACAGGGATTTCCCATTGTGGGAGCCATAAAACCCCATTACTTTACTGAACTAAAAGAAAGATTGGAACAATATGTAAAGGAAGGGCATCGATTTGTCTTTGACAATCAAGACCTGGAAGAAAAATGCAACCCATTTTTAGCAATGGAGAATTGTAAAACTATTATTGTTTTAGGTCTGCCTTACTTCACGGGAGAGATTAAAGATTCGAAAGCGGATTCTAAAGACTTTACTCTCTGTGGAAGACTTGCAAGAACCGCTTGGGGAGAAGATTATCACCGGGTATTTCATAGGAAAATGAAAAACCTTGGTGAATCTCTGGAGAAACTGTTTCCGAATATCCTATATCAGTCTTATGTGGATACCGGACCTTTAGTAGATCGTTATTTAGCGGCAAAAGTAAACCTAGGATTTTATGGTTTTAATAATCTATTTTATCATCAGCAATATGGGTCCTATGTTTTTTATGGTTATATGCTCATCGACCATGAGGTTGAATTCCCAGAAAGGGAAAAGGTTCTTTCTAAATGTGAAACTTCTACTTTATGTGAAGATTGTAGGCAGTGCATTAAAGTCTGTCCTGGAGAAGCTATCGAAAAACCTTATAGAGTAAACGCTAGTCGCTGCATAAGTGGTATATTGCAAATGAAAGGAATTATACCTGATGAGGATAAAGTTCGAATAGGTAATCGAATTTACGGTTGTGATGAATGTCAGGAAGTATGCCCCTATAATCAAAAACTGGACTACTCTTCGGAGCCGGCCTTTATCCCTAAAGACCCTCCAGCATATCCTGACTTAATAGAACTTTTACACTTGTCAAATAAAGAATTTAGAAAAATTTATGGTAATAATGCCAGTGGTTGGAGAGGAAACCGGATACTGAAAAGGAATGCCTTAATTGCCCTTGGAAATAATAAAGACTCTAGGGCGGTTTCTCATATTCTACCCTTTGCAAAAGACTCCAGAGAAGACCTTAGAAATGCAGCTCTTTGGGCGTTGGATAGAATAAAAGAGAAATCGGAGGAATAATTTTAAATTTACAACATTTTTCAAAAAAGAGGAGAAATCTTTTTTTTGTTGTATGATATAGATAAGTAAATAATGTTATGAATACTTTATATGATGGAAGGATAGTTGTATGGAGTATATGGTTTGTAAAGAGCTTGATTTTGGTATACTAAAATTCTGTATGAGGAGGATGTTTATGAGTGAGTCAATGAATGTAGTTATGAAAGAAAAGGCGGAAAAGGGTGCAGTTTTTACCACCAAAGAAAGACCGGAACCGAAAAACAATGAAGTACTTGTGAAAATCCATGCTACTTCGATTTGTGGGACCGATGCCCATATCTACAGCTGGGATCAATGGTCTCAAAGCCGAATTAAACCACCTTATGTGATGGGACATGAGTTTGCCGGTGAAGTAGTAAAAATCGGTAAGGATGTGAAATCCATTCAATTAGGAGACATTGTTTCTGCTGAAACTCATATTGTTTGTGAAGTATGTGAATTCTGTAAGACTGGTCAAGCTCATATTTGTAAAGATACTAAGATTTTAGGCGTGGATGTTGATGGTACTTATGCTGAATACGTAGCGATTCCCGAAGCCAATGCCTGGGTAAATCCGAAAGGTATTGATCCTGCATATTTAGCGGTTCAAGAACCGCTTGGGAATGCTGTGCATACCATAATGGAAGGGGATATTGTCGGAAAATCCATCGCAGTCGTAGGTTGCGGTCCTATCGGAATTATGGCAGTAGCTGTTGCAAAAGCTGTAGGCGCATCCAAAGTAATTGCTGTTGAGGTGAACGAATATCGTCTAAACTTAGCGAAAGAACTTGGCGCTGACGTTGTGATTAATCCTATAAATGATGATCCGATACAACGGATATTGGATGAAACCGATGGTTTAGGAGTGGACATAGTAGCTGAAATGTCTGGAAATGCAAGGGCTATCGACCAAGCGTTAAAATACTTAAAACTTGGTGGAAGAATGTCTATGTTAGGTATTCCGAATGATAAAATATCCTTGGATGTAGCGAATGATATCGTATTTAAGGGAATTACCATTCAAGGTATTGCTGGACGTAAGATGTATAAAACCTGGTATCAGGTAAAAGGATTGATCGAATCCGGTAATCTGAATTTAGAGCCAATTATTACCCATCGTCTGCCCATGAAGGATTTTCAAAAAGGTTTCGAATTGATGGAATCCGGAAATTGTGGTAAAGTCGTATTATACCCGGATCCTTCCATTCTGGAAAAACATCAGAAGTAAAGAAAAAAGGAGGCTTATTTATGTCAAATGTACATGAGTTACAATTTATTAAAGATCAAATAGAAGACTTAAAAAAAGATGGTGTGTATCGTACACTACCTATTTTAGAAGGACCTAACGAATCAGAAATTATTTTAAACGGCAAAAAGGTAATCAACCTATCTTCCAACAATTATTTAGGATTTGCCAACCATCCAAAACTCAAAGAAGCAGCAATCAAAGGTGTTGAAAAATATGGAGTGGGTTCCGGCGCTGTTCGTACCATTGTTGGAAACATGGATATTCATGAAGAGTTGGAAAAGACCTTAGCAGAATTTAAAAGAGAAGAAGCCGTAATGGTTTACCAATCAGGATTTAATTGCAATGCGGGAACCATTCAAGCCATAACCGGAAAAGGGGATTTAATCATTTCCGATGAGCTAAATCATGCAAGTATTATCGACGGAGCTAGACTTAGTCGTGCAGATAAAACGGTTTACAAGCATGCGGATATGGAAGATTTAGAACGAATTTTAAAAGAAAAAAGAGATGAATACACCAATGTGTTAATTATTACTGACGGTGTTTTTAGTATGGATGGAGACATTGCTCCTCTGCCGGAAATCGTAGAACTTGCAGAAAAATATAAAGCCATGACCTATGTGGATGATGCTCATGGATCCGGAGTATTAGGAGAAAGTGGACGTGGAACTGTCGACCATTTTGGTCTTCACGGTCGAGTAGACTTTACTATCGGGACCTTATCGAAAGCCATCGGCGTTGTAGGAGGCTACGTAGCTGGAAGTAACACTATGAAAGAGTGGCTAAGTCACAGAGGACGACCTATTCTATTTAGCACATCATTACCACCAGCTGCCGTTTGCGCTATTTCAGAAGCGGTAAAACTTCTAATGAGCACTTCGGAATTTACCGATAAGCTTTGGGAAAATGGACGGTATTTTAAAGATCGAATGAAAGAAGCAGGATTTGATATCGGAAATAGTGGAACTCCAATCACACCGGTAATGGTGGGAGAAGAAGATGCGACAATGAAATTCAGTAAACAATTGCTGGAAAAGGGAGTCTTTGTTTCCGGTATCGTATTCCCTACCGTGCCTAAAGGAAAGGGTAGACTACGGTGCATGGTAACAGCCGGACACACTAAAGAGCAACTTGACCAGGCAGTAGAAACTTTTGTTACCGTTGGTAAAGAACTAGGACTCGTCTAGAATAAAAAAATAGTTACAAAACTAATGCCGGCTTAATGCCGGCATTAGTTCGTTATAAAAGGAATTTAGCAACAAAGGTTTTCATTTTCCCAATAATTCATTATAATAGATGATAGATGAAAAAAAGAGGTGGACAAATGATTGTAGGAATTTGCAGTTTACAGTTGATCATGTTTGAAAATCACTCCTTAAAAGAAAAACGACACTTGATTAAAAGCATTCTTGATAAAGTTAAACATCGATATAATGTTTCCATTGCAGAGGTTGGGGATAATGATAAGTGGCAGCGATCAGAAATCGGCATCGCCTGTGTCAGCAACGATAAAAAACATGTGGACGGTGTTTTACAAAAGATCATCGGCTATATTGATCGGGACGGAAGATTCGATATGGAGGTTTTGCATTATGAAATTTTTTAAAGGGTGGATAAGATGAGAAAATATAAGCTGAATAAGGAAGAAATAACAATGGTATTGGAAATCCTGAGGAAAAACTATCCCGATGCAAAAAGTGAGTTGAATTTCAGTAACCCCTTTGAATTATTGGTTGCAACAATTATGGCTGCTCAATCCACGGATCGGCAGGTAAATATTATTACAAAAAATCTCTTTAACCTATACCCAGGACCGGAGGATATTGTAAAGCTATCTGAGGAAGAGCTAGGTGCTCTTATAAAAAGCAGCGGATTTTACCGAAATAAAAGTAAAAATATTTTAAAGACTTGTGAAATTCTTTTAAATGAATATGAGGGAAAAGTTCCAAAAACTCGGGAGGAACTGGTGAAACTTCCCGGAGTGGGAAGAAAAACCGCTAACGTAGTTATCAGTAATGTATTTGGACAGGATGCGATTGCTGTTGATACCCATGTATTTCGAGTAACCAACCGAATTGGGATCGTAAAAGCTAAGAATGTGGAGGACACGGAACAGGAGTTGATGAAGAAAATTCCTAAATCCCTGTGGTCCGAAGCTCATCACTGGTTTATACTACACGGGAGAAGAGTTTGCAAAGCTCGCAAGCCTCTTTGTGAAGTTTGTGAAATTCGAGAGTACTGTATTTATAATCGAAAACTCCGAAGTAAATCTTAAGTTGAAAGGAGCCCAAGATGGAAAAAGAGCTGAATCCCTATAATACAATTTTTGCCCTGGATATTGGTACCAACAGTATAGTGGGTATTCTTGGAATTTCAAAAGACCAAGGCTTTACCATAACCCATTCGGTTATCAAATATCATAAAAAAAGAGCCATGATAGACGGTCAAATTCACGATATTCCCAGTGTTCTTGAAATAGTAATGGAAGTTAAAAAGCAACTGGAAACAGAGGTCGGTTTTCCTCTTAAACAAGTCTCTATTGCTGCGGCGGGTAGAGCCCTTAGAACCATGAAAATAACACAAAATATACCATTGAATCCAAATAAGGAAGTTACAAGAGATCAGATTAAGGTTTTGGAGTTTGAAGCGCTAAAACAAGCTTATGAAGAAATGAATTCTATTAATGAGAATACGGCCAAATATTTTTGCGTAGGGCACTCTTTAACGAAATTTCTGCTTGATGATATGGAAATCAGTAACCCGATCGGACAAAAAGGTCAGGGTTTAACAGGGTATATTATCGCTACATTCCTACCGGAGATCGTTGTTGAGAGTTTACATACGGTTATGGGGAGAGCAGGATTGAACGTAGATTATATGACCCTAGAGCCGATAGCAGCTCTTGATATTATTGTGCCTGAAAATATAAGATTATTAAATATCGCCTTAGTAGATATTGGAGCCGGCACTTCGGATATTGCAATTACCAAAGAAGGCACCGTAGTCGGCTATGGAATGACCAGTGTGGCAGGAGATGAGATTACAGAGGAAATTGCAAAAACATTTTTACTTGGATTTGATCAAGCGGAGATTTTAAAATGCAAGTTATCTCAAGGTGAAGAACATATTACCACCAACATATTAGGGGAAACACTAAAGCTTTCGACAAAGGAAGTTGTTGAGAAAATCCAGGAAAGTATTGATTCAATTTCTGAAAAAATCTCTAAAGGCATCATAGAGATTAATGGGAAAACAACCAGTGCGGTCTTTCTAGTTGGTGGGGGAAGTCAGATACCAGGAATATCAAAAGGTATTTCCCGTTATTTGCAATTACCGGAAAATCGAGTTGTTATGAAAACTGTTGAAGATATTGATAATTTTAATATTATAACGAAAAATTTAACCGGACCGGAATCCATTACCCCACTGGGAATATTTAATAAATCCATTAATGAACAACGGGAAGATTTTATTGAGGTCACGGTAAACCAAAAAAAACATAAAATGTTTAAGCGAGATAATCTCAAAATAGGCGATGCTTTAGCGCTAGCAAAAGTACATCCCAGAGCTTTTATTCCAAAGGAATTTAAAGAAGTAACCATAATCGTAGATGAACAAAAGAAAATAATTGCATCTCCCGAGACCCAAAAAATTTGTATTTACTTAAATGATAAAATTGCAGGTATTGATTCTGCCATAAAGCACGGGGATAAGATCACCATGGAAAATCCTTTTTCCAATAAGGATAAACAATACTCCTTAAAAGAATTGTTGCCCTCCAAGTTCCATAGAAACTATCTTTACTTTATAAACGATCAGTCGAAGTCGTTAGACGACTTGGTCAATGATGCTGATAAAATCGTTCTGGTCAATAAATATCAAAACAATCGTAGCGATAAAAATTTGGAACCCGGTAACATTAAAAAAAATGAGAATGAAAAATCGACGAATATTGTCAAATTTTCTAAAGGCAAACCTGCCATAGGTACAGATCAATTAATAGAAAAAAACAAAAATGAGGACGCACAAGAGCGCAAAAGTAAAGATAAGTTTGTAAAGAAAGAAGGTTTTAAGAATAGTGTAAAAGAGGCATCGAAAAATGGAAAAAACATGACGAAGTTTGCTAAAAAAGTAAGGATCCTTGTTAATCAAGATCCGGTAGATATTCCTTTGAAAAATGGTTCTTTAATATTTACAGATATATTCGAACACATTGATTTTGATCGTAAAGAAGCCAAAGGAAAACTGGTGATGAAGCTAAACGGAAGAAGAGCCGGTTTTGTAGATGTGTTAAAAGAAGGAGATCATATAGAATTGTATTGGACATAAAAAGTTTGGAGGATTATATATGGATATGCGATTATTTGAAAAAGAGGTTGATTGCCCGGTTTGTAAGAATCATTTTATAACACAAAAGACGAGAAATCGTAGACTGAAGGTATTGAAACGTCATGAAGATTTTTTTGTGGAGTATGAAGATATCAGTCCGATTCATTATCATGTTTGGGTGTGTCCTGAATGCGGATATAGCGCAACAGAATCAGAATTTTATAAGATAAGGAAACACGAAATTTCCATTATTGAAAAGGCTATATCCTCAAAATGGGCGAAACGTAGTTACGGTGAACGAAGGTCTCTTGAAGAGGTGGAAAACACCTATAAACTAGCTTTAGCTGTAGCTACTTTATTAAATAAAAGCAAAGGTTATATCGGTGGTCTTTGTTTAAAGTTATCATGGACCTATAGGGAAATGGGCTCAGATAAAGAAATAGTTTTTCTGAAAAATGCATTGAAAGCCTATACCGAAGCCTATGAAAATGAAGCAATGCCCATTGAAACCATAGAAGAAGTTCCGATGACTTATTTAATAGGGGAATTAAACCGAAAATTGGGGAATTACCAACAAGCCATCAATTGGTACGGAAAAGTGGTGGATCATTCGGAAATCAAATACTATCGACACATCAAGATAAAGGCCCGGGAACAATGGCGCTTAGCTAAAGAAGCCTATAATAAAAAAAGAAAGGCTTCTCCGGATAGTGTGTAGGAAAAAACCTTTCATCTTTTATAAGATTTAAAAAATCAATGTCTGGTAAGTAGCTAAGATTTCTGAATACATTCAGGACAGAGCCCATAAAAGTTTAGCTGTTGTTTTTCAATGCTGTAACCGGAAAGGACTTCTACTTCTCGACAAAGGTCTGCGAAGGGGTGCTCATCCAAGTCTTCTACCTTTTTACATTTTGTACAAATCAGATGAGGATGGGACTTGAAATTACCGTCGTAACGGAAACTGTTTTCCTCCACATTGATTGCTTGGATTAATCCAAGGGATACAAATAACTCTAAAGACTTGTAAACCGTTGCTAAACTAATGGTGGGATACTTCGGAGAAAGTTGTTTGTAGATTGCTTCTGCATTGGGATGAGATTTTGTGTCTTTTAGGGTTTCATAAATCGCAATTCGTTGCAGGGTTACTTTACACTCATTTTCTTTCAGTGTTTCAATTAGCCGATTCATTTATACACCACCTTTAAAATATAGGTAGTGTAAACTTAAACACTACCAAAATATAATCGTACATAAAAAGTATTCGATATAAACAGTATAAAATAGTGTGAAAGCTTTGTCAATCTTAAATGATAAATAATATTAAAAAGAATATCTTTTTAATTGCATCATTAATAAATTTTATAATAAATTAGAAAAAGAAGGTGTGAAGATGGAAATTGTATCACTGCAACAATGTGATAACTATCAGTATGAAGAAGTAAAAAATGCGTTAGAACAGAGTATAGATGATTTAGGTGGGCTTTCGAAGTACATTCGACCCGGTGAAAAAGTATTACTTAAACTCAATCTATTAATGAAAAAGGATCCTGAAGAAGGGGTCACCACCCATCCTATTTTCGTACAAGCATTAGGAGATATTATAAAAGAGCATGGATGCACAGTAATTATAGCAGATAGTCCGGGAGGACCTTTTAATAAAACCCTGCTAAAGGGGGTCTATCGAGCCTGTGGAATCGAGAAAATTGCAAAAGAAAGTAATTTTGTATTAAATTACAACACGAATGGAGTTACCAAGGGACATTCTACAGGTGAAATATTAACCGACATCACTTTCATAGAAATACTCGAACAAGTGGATAAAGTTATTTCCTTATCCAAATTAAAAACCCATGGAATGATGAAATTTACAGGGGCTGTGAAAAACATGTATGGAATCATTCCTGGCTTGATTAAAGCCGAGTATCACTTTCAATACCCCGAGCTGAAAAACTTCTCGAATATGTTGGTGGATGTTTGTAGCTATAAGGTACCGGTGCTCTCCTTTATGGATGGTATTGTAGGCATGGAAGGAGATGGTCCCTCATCGGGTGACCTTCGAAAAGTAGGGGCAGTGGTTGCCTCTTCCAGCCCTTATGCCTTGGATGTGATTGCTTGTCAATTGGTAAAAATTGATCCCTTAGAAGTCCCGACAATCCAACGGAGTGTGGAAAGAGAATTGGTTACAAGGGATTTTTCTAAAATTACTATTAAAGGAAAAGTAATAAAAGACTTTTCTTTAAAACCCTTCAAAACTCCGGATATTACTGATTTAAACTTTGTTAAAGGTAGGGTGCCGAAGTTTTTAGAAGGGCCACTGAATAGTTTTTTACTACCCAAACCGACATTTGATCACCAACAGTGCATTTCCTGTGGGGATTGTAAAAAAGTTTGCCCCGCTCAAGTCATTCGATTTGAAAATAAAAAACCTCATGTAGATTTAAGGAATTGCATAAGGTGTTTTTGCTGCCAAGAACTTTGTCCGGTAAAGGCTGTACATGTTAAACATTCACTGCTGAAAAGGATTTTATTTGAGTCGAAAACTAAACGGAGATAGTAAATGTTTCTATGGAATGAGAAATACTTACTACGGTTTTCGGTTCTTTACTTTGCTCTTTAAATTTTTTCGTAATATCATAGTTACCCCGAAAATGAAGAGGAAACAGTTTTTTAGGATTGATTTCCTCTAAAAAAGTATTACCGGTCAAATTATAGAATTCTTCCAATCTTGGATCCACGGGCACAAAAGCAATATCCGGGGAGGATTTCCTGGTACTTAAATGAGCTTTTAATTTTTGAAGTTCCCCTAAATAGTCTTTCTTTTCCTGCAGTTGTTCATCCTGGGAAAAATGTTTCCAGTGCCACCAGTTTAAATCACCGCTGTGAAAGAGGAGTATATCTTGAGATTTAATTTTAATCAAATACGAGACTCCTTGGTCTGTAGAACCGAAGGTTGTAATGCGTAAATCTCCCACGCCAAATTCTTGGTAAGGACGGCAAAGAGTGATATCGGGGCAAGTATCTTTGTAGTTTGCTAAATCTTCGCTAAGAATATAGCGAGTCTTTCCTTTTATACTTTGGTATGAGGGAGAAAATATTTCACTAGTAAAATGATCCTCATGACCGTGGGTAACAAAATAGTAAAAATCTTTGTGATCCTGTTGTTTGAGATAATCAAAGAATTCTTTCTGATCCAACCCGTCTTTTTCATAATAATAATCGATAATCAATAAATTATAGTCTGTTTCTAGGATTACACCGCTATGGAAAATATGGGTAACTTTTAAGTTTTCTTGTTTCTCGGAGGGTTTCAAAGGATTAACCACCTTTCAATTGTATTGTTTATAACCTATAGTTGATGATACCCGATTTTTGATCAATTATAGTTTTATATATTTCTTTTTTAAAGTTAATGTGAGTAAAAAACAAGTAAATTAAAAGGAGATGTACCATGTCACTTAATATTGTATTGTTAGAACCGGAAATCCCCCAAAACACTGGAAATATTGCGAGAACCTGCGTGGTAACCAACGCTACCCTTCACATTATTGGCCCTATCAAGTTCTCCTTGGGTGAAAAAGCTGTTAAACGCGCTGGGCTTGATTATTGGAGTTCTCTGAAACTACGTTATTATAACAGTTATCAAGAATTTTTAGAGGAGCATCATGATAAAACTATTTTTTATGCAACAACTAAAACTCATCGGGTATATAGTGATGTGGATTATAAAAACTATAACGAGGTTTTTGTGATGTTTGGTAAGGAAAGCAAAGGGATTCCGGAAGATGTTTTAAAGGAACACACGGAGACTACTATTACCATTCCGATGATGCAAATAGAAAAAGCGAGATCCTTAAATCTTTCTAATGCTTGTGCTGTTGTAATTTATGAGATTTTACGGCAGTGGGATTTTCCATATATGTTAAAAAACAGCTCGAAGTTTTAGGACTTCTATAGATAATTCTAATAGAAAATATAAGTTCGTTAAAAAAATAATAATTATTTTCTAAAACATATTGCTCTTTTAAATTATCTATATTATAATGTCATTAAAGTAACAATTTCATAACTGAACACTGGATGAAAAGTGTGGGAGAGACTCGGGGAATTACACCCGGGCGCCGAAGGAACAAGCTAAAAGAGCCCATTTTTTAGTGAATCTCTCAGGCAAAAGGACCGTACTTGGACAGTTCTCTGGAAAGCACAAAAAGTGCACCGAAGGAGCAAGGCCCAAAGCGTTTTTTGGGAATAAACTCTCAGGTAAATCATACAGAGTGGATTATGCAACCGGGAGTTGTCATAACTACTCTGTTTTTGTTTGCTTAAATTGATAGAAAATTCCCCGGAGGGGAATAATGGAGGGTAACTATGGAGTTAAAACTAATAACCAACAATCCCTTAGTGAAAAAAAATTATGAACAGAGCGTGACTCTTATTTTTCTTGAGAAAAGCTATTTGGATGTTTTGTGTTATGTAAGGGATGAAATCCATAAAGGACATGAACTTCTAACCCATCCGCTTTCAGGAAGTATTAAGCCTAATGAAACACCTTACAAAAGCTTGCTGATTACTAGTAAGGCAAAATCCTTGGATTATCGATCCGTAACCATGATTGAAGACAGTATTGAAACCACGAAAAAGTTCTTTTCTATTCGTGATCGTACCCAAGGCCTTAGAAATGACCTTTTACTGGATTTTCAGGAAATTGATTATCATTTAATCAAGGGAGCTCTAGAATCAGCAAATCAGTAGTTTTCAAGCGTAAGCTTGAGCAAATAATTATAAATTTAATCAAGGGGTGAAATTATGGAAAATGTTTATGATGTTATTATTATCGGAGCAGGACCTTCAGGTTTAACTGCAGGACTCTATGCAGCTCGGGACAGAATGTCCACCTTAGTATTAGAGAAAGATTCTCCCGGTGGACAAATCGCTACAACAGATGAAGTTGCCAACTATCCCGGATCTATTGAAAATGCCACAGGGCCGGACCTGGTTGCTAGAATGGTAGCCCAATGTAAGGAGTTTGGAGCAGAGATCCAAAAAGACAACATTAAAGAAGTGAAATTGGAAGATAAGATTAAAGTACTTACGGGTGAAAAAGGAACTTACAAAGCAAAGTCCGTGATTATGGCAACCGGTGCATCTCCAAGAAAAATTGGGGCTCCCGGTGAAGCTGAATTAACCGGTAAAGGAGTTTCTTACTGCGCAACCTGTGATGCAGACTTTTTTAGTGATTTTGAAGTATTTGTTATCGGTGGAGGAGATTCAGCCGTAGAAGAAGCAATTCACTTATCAAAATTTGCTCGAAAAGTAACGATCGTTCATCGTCGTGATGAACTTAAAGCGGCGAAATCCATTCAAGAAAAAGCTTTTAAAAATGATAAAATTCATTTTATCTGGAATACCCAAGTTAAAGAAATTAAAGGAGACGGTATGGTAGAATCTCTTGTGTTAGAGAATCTTAACTCCGGAGAAATAACTGAGCATCATGCGGATGAGGAAGACGGCACCTTTGGAATATTTGTATTTGTTGGATATATTCCTCAAACAGAAGTGTTTAAGGGAATGTTAAACTTATCAAAAGCTGGCTATATCATTACAGATGATAATATGCACACAGACTTACCGGGTGTGTTTGCAGCAGGAGACGTCCGTGAGAAGACCCTACGACAGGTAGCAACAGCTGTTGGTGATGGGGCTATTGCAGCAATCCAGGCAGAAAAATATATAGAACACGCTTTTGAAGAATAACTAAGATTATATTTCACCATAGAGTGGATTATATAATATGTATAAGCAATGTAAAATTATAGAATTTGATCTTTTAAGGAGGTGAATTAAATGCTAGCTGTTGATAAGAGCAATTTTGATCAGGAAGTATTGGAAGAAGAGAAAGCAGTTTTAGTAGATTTCTGGAGCGAAGGTTGTGAACCTTGTAAAGCCTTAATGCCGGATATCGAAGCCTTAGAAGAAGTATATGGAGACCAAATTAAATTTGTAAAACTTGATACAACCAAAGCCAGAAGATTGGCTATTAAGCAAAAAGTTTTAGGACTTCCTACCATCGCCATTTATCAGGGTGGAGAGAAAAAAGAAGAAGTTACGAAGGAACAAGCTTCTAAGGAAAATGTAGAGGCTATGATTAAAAAGTATGTGTAGAGGTTAGCAGGCCTGTTAAGAGAGGTCTTACAGGCCTGTAATTAAAAGGGAGGTGAAGGTTTTGAAACTGAAGCTAGGCAAAATTTTTATTGATGATGTAAAGTTTGGTGATGTTACAAAGGTTGAGAATAAAACTCTTTTTGTTAATAAGGCGGAAATGTTAGAGGCCATCGGTGGAGACGAACACATAGAATCCATTGAAATTGATATTACTCACCCAGGAGATGAAGTACGGATTACTCCGGTTAAAGACGTAATTGAACCTCGAGTAAAAGTAGAAGGACCCGGAGGGATTTTTCCCGGTATGTTAAGTAAAGTGGACACCGTAGGAAGTGGCACGACTCATGCACTGAAAAACGTTGCAGTAGTAACAGCAGGAAAGATTGTAGGCTTTCAGGAAGGGATTATTGACATGTCCGGACCCGGAGCAGAATATACTCCATTCTCTAAAACTCACAACGTAGTGGTAGTTGCAAACCCTGTGGATGGTGTTAAGCAATATGATCATGAATCAGCAGTTAGAATGATTGGATTTAAGGCGGCTCAGTATTTAGGCGAAGTTACTAAAGAATTAGAGGCTGATGAAATTCAAGAGTATGAAACTGAACCGTTGTTAGATTCTGTTAAAAGATATCCGGAACTTCCAAAAATCGGTTATGTATACATGCTACAAACTCAAGGTTTGCTCCATGACACTTACGTATACGGAGTGGATGCTAAAAAGATTGTACCGACATTGCTATATCCCACAGAAATCATGGATGGTGCTATTGTTAGTGGAAACTGTGTATCTGCTTGTGATAAGAACCCAACTTATGTACACATGAACAACGGGATCATTGAAGATCTTTATGAAAAACACGGAAAAGAAATAAACTTTGTCGGTGTAATTATCACCAATGAGAATGTATACTTGGCAGATAAGGAACGTTCTTCAGATTGGACTGCTAAACTCACAGAATACCTAGGTCTGGACGGAGTGATTGTTTCTCAGGAAGGTTTTGGTAATCCTGATACAGACTTAATTATGAACTGCAAAAAAATCGAAGAGAAAAACATTAAAACTGTAATCGTTACCGATGAATACGCAGGACGAGATGGAGCGTCCCAGTCTTTAGCCGACGCCGATCCAAAAGCGGATGCAGTGGTAACTAACGGAAACGCAAATGAGGTAATTGTTCTTCCACCAATGAAAAAACTTATTGGGATGACCGATTATGTAGACTCTATTGCAGGTGGATTTGACGGTAGCTTACGAGCTGACGGTAGCATAGAAGTGGAAATTCAAGCAATTACGGGAGCCACTAACGAAACCGGCTTTGTGAAATTAACCAGCAAAGGATATTAAAAAAAGCTTTGTTTGTATATTAACAAACGATTAATGAGATTTATTATTCAAAAAAAAAAATATAAAATGAGAGGATGGTAAATATGTCAGTATTTGATGGAAAGAAAATCATCATCATTGGCGATAGAGACGGTATTCCAGGACCGGCTATCGAAGAATGTTTAAAAAGCACTGACGCAGATGTGGTTTATTCTTCCACTGAGTGTTTTGTCTGAACGGCTGCGGGTGCTATGGATTTAGAAAATCAGCAAAGAGTTAAGGATTTAACCGAGAAACACGGTGCGGAAAATGTAGTTGTCTTAATCGGAGCAGCAGAAGCAGAAGCTGCCGGATTAGCCGCAGAAACCGTAACAAACGGAGATCCAACCTTTGCAGGTCCATTAGCAGGAGTCCAGTTGGGACTAAGAGTATTTCACGCAGTAGAAGAAACCTTCAAAAGCGCTGTGGATGAAGGTGTATATGATGATCAAATCGGAATGATGGAAATGGTATTGGAAGTCGATGAGATCATTGAAGAAATGGAAGAGATTCGAGGAGAATTTGGTAAGTTTAATGATTAATACAGTTCCCGTTAAAATTCAGAGAGGGGGGAAATAATGAGTAAAAAAAGAATTGTCCATTATATAAATCAGTTTTTCGGCGGTATCGGCGGAGAAGAAAAAGCGGATATCAAACCGGAAGTAAAAGAAGGAGTAGTTGGCCCTGGTATGGCGTTACAAACCGCCTTAAAAGATGAAGGGGAAATTGTTGCGACCATTATCTGTGGAGACTCATACTTCAATGAAAACCTTGAAGAAGCGAAAGTGGAAGTTTTGAATTTGGTTAAAAAGTATGACGCAGATCTTTTCATTGCAGGTCCCGCATTTAATGCAGGGCGGTATGGTGTGGCTTGTGGAACAATTGCTGACGCTGTCAAAAATGAACTTGGTATCCCAAGCATGACCGGAATGTACCCAGAAAACCCCGGAGCAGATATGTTTAAGAAATCCGTGCATATTATTGAAACTGGTAATTCCGCAGCAAAAATGAGAAAAGCCATCCCTTTAATGGCAAGCTTAGCAACAAAAATGCTTCATGGTGAGGAAATCGGAAGTCCCGAAGAGGATAACTATATCCCCATGGGAGTTCGAAAGAATTATTTCCACGACGTTAGAGGTTCAAAAAGAGCTGTAAATATGCTAATGAAGAAAATGTCTGGAGAAGCCTTTACGACAGAATATCCTATGCCGAATTTTGATCGTGTAGATCCTTTACCTCCTGTAAAAGACATTACTAAAGCGAAGGTTGCACTTGTAACCTCCGGAGGAATTGTACCAAAAGGTAATCCTGACAGAATTGAGTCTTCCAGTGCTTCTAAATATGGGAAATACGATATTGAAGACCTGGGCGATCTATTAGAGAGCAGTCATGAAACCGCTCACGGCGGATACGATCCTACTTACGCAAATGCAGATGCAGATTGTGTACTGCCTGTGGACGTTCTAAGAGATTTAGAAAAAGAAGGAAAGATTAAAGAGCTTCATCGATACTTCTACACCACAACCGGAAACGGTACTTCCGTTGCCAGTTCCAAAGCCTTTGCAGAAGAATTCTCTCAAGAGCTTATTAAAGATGGTGTGGATGCCGTTATATTAACCTCTACCTGAGGTACCTGTACACGTTGCGGTGCAACGATGGTTAAAGAGATTGAACGAGCCGGTATTCCGGTAGTTCACATTTGTACAGTAGTACCGATTTCCTTAACGGTAGGAGCAAACCGTATTGTTCCTGCAGTCGCGATTCCTCACCCATTGGGGAATCCAGGATTAGATGCTGATGAAGCAAAAGCTGTTCGTCGAAAAATTGTAGAGCGTTCTTTAGAAGCGTTGACTACAGAAGTTAGCGGACAGACAGTATTTGATTAAGTTATTCAGCTAAAATAGTTAATAGACATTGATTATGTATACGTAAAAGCAATAAATACCAGCTATTCCAGAGGAGTAGCTGGTAATTTAAAAAGTGTGAAAACTTATGGAGGTGACAGTTGTGAACTATTCTGTATTAAAAGGAGCAGGTTATGTACTTGTCCATACACCTGATATGATAACCCATAACGGAACGACACAAACCGTAGAAAGAAGAGCAAATCCGGAGTCTGAATATTTAAAGAAACTACCGGAACATTTGCGAAGTTTTGAGGATGTTGTGACGTATCCACCAAACCAAACTTATATTGGAACCCTTAAACCGGAAGAATTAAATAACTATGAAATGCCTTGGTATGATAAAAGAGTTGATGGCGCTGTCCGTTTCGGAAAATTCGGGGAAATTATGCCCCAAGACGAGTTCATAGGACTGATGAAAATCAACGACGTTTTTGACTTAGTAATGCTAGAAACTAGCTTCACACAAGAGATCAAGAAAAAATTAGAGTCACATCCTTTAATAAAAGATGAACTCATTGCAAAACTAAAAAATGGTGAAGATATTTCGGATATTCAAAAGGCTATCAACAATTATGGGGCTGAAGCCATTTACCATAACGAGAAAGTGGTTGGCTGTGTAAAAAGAGCCCATGAAACAGATCCTAACTTGAATGCACACGTTATGTTTGAAAATTTAGCAGTAAAAGCTTCAGGAGTGCTGGCTGCTGAGAATTTAATTGCTAAAAATGACATTAATGTAGAAGATATTGATTACGTAATTGAGTGCTCTGAAGAAGCTTGCGGAGATATTAACCAGCGTGGTGGCGGAAACTTTGCAAAGTCCATTGCAGAAATGATCGGAGCCGTTAATGCCACAGGTTCAGATCTCAGAGCCTTCTGCGCAGCACCAACGCATGCTCTTATTGAAGCTGCTGCTTTAGTACAAGCTGGAGTTTATGAAAACGTTTTAGTAGCAGCTGGTGGGGCTGTTGCAAAGCTTGGCATGAATGGTAAAGACCATGTGAAAAAGGATATGCCGATATTAGAAGACGTTCTAGGTGGTTTTGCAGTACTTGTAACTAAGAATGACGGCATTCATCCAATTATTCGTACAGATTTAGTAGGCAGACACACTGTAGGTACCGGTTCTTCTCCACAAGCCGTAATAACCGCATTAATTACTAAGCCTCTTGATAAGGGAGGACTGAAAATTACTGATGTGGATAAGTATTCTGTTGAAATGCAAAATCCGGATATTACCAAACCTGCGGGTGCCGGAGATGTACCTGCGTCTAACTATAAGATGATCGCAGCTCTTGGAGTAAAAAGAAATGAAATGGAACGTAAAGATGTGGCTACCTTTGGAAGCAAACACGGTATGCCTGGTTGGGCACCAACTCAAGGTCATATTCCTTCAGGAGTTCCTTATATCGGTCCCGCTTTGGAGTCGTTTAAAAATAATGAAATCAAACGTGCCATGATTGTTGGAAAAGGAAGCCTTTTCTTAGCAAGAATGACCAACCAGTTTGACGGTGTATCCGTTATACTTGAAAAAAATGACGGAAAACTAGAAGCAAGTGGTGGGAGCGTATCTGAACAAGAAATCCGAGTCATGATAGCAGAAACTATGAAAGACTTTGCAAAAAACTTAATGGGTGAGTAGCTTGTACTTTGAATATGAAAGGCGGTGAATGGAGTGCCAGAACAGCAAAATGAAATAAAAAAACAAATTGGAAAAGTTTTCAATGACATCGCAAGAGGAATTGAAACCGGAGAGTTTGGTGAAAAAGTATCGGTAGGTCTAACAACCTTAGGTAGCGAACACGGGGTGGATAACCTAGTTAAAGGTGCAGAAATAGCTGCAAAATCCGGTAACTTTGAAGTGATATTAATAGGCCCCCAGGTAGAGACTGACTTAGAGGTTGTTGTAGCTGAGGATGAATCCATGATGCACAATATTATGGAGGATTTATTAACTTCAAAAAAAATTCAGGCTTGCGTAACCATGCATTACAATTTTCCTATTGGGGTATCTACAGTAGGAAAAGTAATTACTCCCGGAAAAGGTAAGGAGATGTACTTAGCAACAACGACGGGAACTTCTGCACCGGATCGTACGGAAGCTATGGTTCGAAATGCGATTCATGGCGTAATCGCTGCGAAAGCATCCGGAGTTAAAAATCCAAAAGTTGGAGTATTAAATGTAGATGGTGCGAGACAAGTGGAAAAAGCTCTTAAAACATTGGTGGAAAACGGTTATTCCATGGAATTCTCTGAATCCATGCGTGCCGATGGTGGAGTGGTTATGCGAGGGAACGATTTATTAGCCGGAAGTCCTGATGTTATGGTTCAGGATACGTTAACCGGTAATATTTTCATGAAGATCTTTTCTTCTTTCCATACCGGTGGGGACTATGAAGCCTTAGGGTATGGTTACGGACCGGGAATTGGAGAAGGATATGACAAAAATATTTTAATCCTTTCAAGAGCCTCAGGAACTCCCGTTGTGGCAAAAGCATTAGAATACGCCGCAGAACTTGTTGAAGGGAAGTTGGAACAAAGGGTAAAAGAGGAATACGATAAAGCTAATAAGGCAGGACTTAAAGATATCCTTCAATCTCTAACAAAGTCCCATAAGAAATCCGATGAAGAGGAAATGGTAAAACAACCTCCCAAAGAAGTTGTTACCGGATCTCTATCAGGTATTGACATTATGGAGCTGGAAGACGCGGTACAGGAACTTTGGAAAAATGGGATCTATGCTGAAAGTGGTATGGGTTGCACTGGACCTGTTGTAATGGTCAGAGAAGACAATATTAAAAAATCTATCGAAGTACTGACAGCTGCTGACTTTGCCGTTGGTATACCCGAGGATTGCTAAATAAAGCTATATGATAAATTCAACTTTAATAAATTGATCTATAATCATAACCCTATTCCTAAGACAAAGGTACTTTAAAACTTTTTTTAGGAATAGGGTAATTTTATCTATTTTAAAGAATAGTTTAGCTATAAAATAACGGGGTATAGAATCAAATGAGCGTTGCATTTTAGATTTTGCTATATTATAATGAATCTAAGGTTCCTGTAACGCAGGACCGAATTTAGACTCTTATAAGTAGTTCTAAAAGTCTAGAATATTAAAAATAGGGGAGGTAAAAGAATGAAAAAGAATTTATGGATTTTATTATTAGTAGCTTTACTATCAATGGTTTTAGCATTAACTGGTTGCGGTAATGGAGATGACAACGGAGAAGATGTCGATCCAGATGACAATGGTGAGGTTGTAGATGGTGAAGATGAAGAAGAAGGTGAAGATGAAGAAGAAGGTGAAGATGAAGAATAAGTAGATTTCTTTGTAGGTCTAGTTACAGATACCGGAGGAATTGATGACCAATCGTTCAACCAAGGAACTTGGGAAGGTATAGAAGAATTTGCAGCAGAGTACGGTGCAGAGATTAATTATCTTCAATCTGATGCAGATGCAGACTATATTCCAAACTTATCAAGTTTTGCAGATCAGCAGGCTAACTTAATTGTTGCACCTGGTTTCTTATTTGAAGAAGCTATCGGAGCAGTAGCTGATAATTTCCCAGACCAAAACTTCTTGCTTATTGATGCTGTAGTAGATAGACCAAATATTGCTAACGCTGTTTTTGCTGAAGAGCAAGGATCTTTCCTAGTAGGAGTTGCAGCAGCACTTACAGCTCAAGAAGCCGGAGAAGATACTGTGGGTTATATCGGTGGAGTTGACTTTGAGTTAATTCAGAAATTTGAAGCCGGTTTCGAGGCTGGAGTTTGGGCAGTAGATCCGGACATGACTGTTTTAGTAGAGTATGTAGGAGACTTTGCAGACCCAGCAACCGGTAGATCTATTGCATCCATCATGTTTGATGACGGAGCTTATATAATTTATCATGCAGCTGGTGGTTCCGGAAACGGTATGATTAACGAAGCGATGGAACGAAGAGGAGATGGAGAAGAAGTTTGGGCAATCGGAGTAGACCGAGACCAATACGAAGATGGAATTTATGATGGAGAAAATTCTGCGATCCTTACCTCTATGATGAAAAGAGTTGATGTTGCCGCCTATGAAGTATCCGTTCAAACTTATAATGGAGAATTCCCAGGTGGATCTGTTATAGAATTTGATTTAGAAAATGAAGGAGTATCTTTACCGGAAGAAAAT
>Ga0194137_10000321_pt1 | contig 33690 bp, 34 predicted proteins | sample TARM_MetaG_T3_14_FD_134025 | JGI IMG/M metagenome (GOLD analysis project Ga0194137, IMG submission 134025) | Freshwater microbial communities from Pennsylvania, USA, analyzing microbe dynamics in response to fracking - TARM_MetaG_T3_14 (version 2) | ecosystem: Environmental > Aquatic >... | reverse complement strand
TCAATCAGTTGCTTTTTAGTAAAAAGTTGAATTTCATTCAAATTCGAATAGGTTCTTTTGAAGTGTAAAGCACAATTTGAACGTTATCAGTCTCTCTCCCATGGAAAAACTGTTTCATTACTACGCCTTTGGAAAAAACGGTGATTATGCTGCTTAAAGTCATCTACTTTTAACGCTTCTAAATCCCACTGTGCCAAATCCAAGTTGAAGTTAAAATCAGAAGCAATCAAACTTAACTGACTAAATATTGGTTTTCCAATACGATAGACAATTGTATTAGCGGACTTGCAACTGAAAGAAACTATTTTATTCGGCTCTTCATTAACTCGAAGTTGTGCTTGGTATGCAGTAGAGCAAGGGGCTTCTTTTTCGAAAGTAAAGAGAAAATGCCCATTATTGGTTGTATGAAGAAATACAGAGAAATGTTGAGTTACATCGACCTGGCGATAAATCAATTGTTTGGACTGGGTTTCACGAGCACTTTGTGTCGCAAAATTATTAAAACTAATTAACCGGTTATCTATCCAAGACCATTGTAAACCGTGGTCCATATAGGTAAGAGTACGATAAGAATGAAACGAGAAATATGCCCATGTGATACTTAAGCTTAAAATTAGCCATAATAGCCCTCTTACCGACTTAGTTAATCGAAACTTTCCTTTATTCTTCATTTAAACCTCTGAATGAATATTTAGACTTATTATTTTTACCTAGAAATTTCAAATCAATCCCATAGATACTTATTTTCTGTTTGAGTAGTTAAACCTCTAACAAACTAACCTATCAATAGTTAGTTACCAGTTCTTTAGCAATACTAGAAGCCTTTGTTGCTTAATTGAGAAAGGCACAACCAGCCTTGTATGCTTGTTCAGTTTCAGCGCTTAATCATAGCTTTACCTTCCAGAGGATTGTAATTTCTTAGAATATTAGTAACTGTTCTACTCGGTACATGGTTGTCTCTGATAGTGAGCGTTTATAATAGCCATATCGCTTTTTCCACTTTTTGTTTGAGCCGTAGAGTTTCTGACAACCTTACGCCATCTTTCGAGGATGTCATTGAGCCATGAAAGCTACTCCTTCTCGTAGCGGGATAAACGGAAATGCTCGCTTGATTCGTATAACTTTATAGTAGCTTCTTGTGTCACAAGCGCCATCACCCAATGCTTCATTGATGATACGTCATGCCTGGGGAGTAATTTCGTGAGTTATTGTATCTATGGCGATATGCAATTTACGACAAATTCTACGCTTTACGTAAGTACCGAGCTTCTTTGCCTTTCATTCACCTTCGTCATTAACTCTAAAGACCTGTTGAATCAATGGTTAGTATATCTCTAGTTTTAAATGAAATGGCTAAGTCGCTGAATTAGAGTACTCTGCCACGCTTGCCTTGCCTCAACTCAGCTATTACTCATCATAAATCCAAAAGATCAGTGAACCTCGATCAGGCTTTATTGTTCTGCTTCCAGTTAGTTGTTTTTTTAACAAGCAGGCTTGTATGCAACCTATTTTATAATGGCTTCTTGATTTAGTTCTATCGATTAAGTAACAAAGCTGGGCAGGCCAACTAAGTTTCAGCTAAGTATTAATTGTTATGGTATTCGAAGCATTAATTACTTAAGGTAATATCATGAAGTTAAGAGAGAAACTTAGACAATTTGATAAAGTAAGAAGACAAAAACTAGTCTGGATAGAAAAATTGTTTTATAAGGCTATAAGCCTAAATCGAAAACCAGAAAAAACAAGTATAGACAAAAAGGAAATAAAAAAAATATTAATAGTAAGAAACAACAAAAGAATTGGCAATGTTTTATTTTTAATACCTTTTGTTGACCAAACCATCAAAATTTATCCAGATGCGAAAATAGACCTTATCCTTATGGAACCATGGCAAGGTCAATTTTTTGATGGATTCAAAATAAATAAAATACTTTATTCAAAATTAAGAATGTCTGGAATTTTAAATTTTACAAAAACAATTAGAGCAGCTAACAAAGAAAATTACGATTTAATATTATGTCCATTTGGCTCTTCAACAGACACGATTATCTCAGGTTTAATATCAAGTAGAAACAAAGTTTCATCATACGATAACACTCGATCTAGAATATTCCCAAACTCTAATCAATACGACGAGAAATTTACTCATACGGCTTATAAGCCATTGTCAATTTTGGAGGCAATGGGTAACAAGCTGCGTTTTCCAATCAAACATCACATTACTTTAAGTAGTGATGAAAAGATTAAAGGTATCGTTGATGCCAATAGGCTTAAAGTGAACATCAATGAGTTAAATGTTGCATTTTTCCGTGGGGCCAGGGGAAAGAAAAGACTTTCGGATGCTACATGGAACAATATATTAGATAGAATCGAAAGCGTAAGCAAAGTGAAAATTAACTGGATAGAAATTTTAAGTAAAGATTTGGATTATCCGCTACGTCAAAGCAATTGTCGTACATTTTATTCAGAAGACATGCGTCATTTAGGTAGTGTATTAAGACATTTGGATGGTTTTGTATGTTGTGATACAGGCCCTTTGCATTTAGCAGATGCGGTAGGGGCAACATGTATTGGCTTATTTACTGAAACTAATATTGATGACTTTGGTACTTTGGGCTCAAACTCTATAAATATTCAAGGATTAGAAAAATTAGATGAGAAAACTGTTTTTGAAAAATTGTATAATTGGCAAACAATTTAATATAAAAGCTTTAGACTAAATACAATCCATCTTTTACTGGGTGGATTATATTTTTAAGCCTACCATATAGTTGAGTTGTGTGATTCATAGAGATGGTTTCAGTTTTCTTAGATGAAGAACGAGCTTGTAATTGTGCTCTAGAAACCTCTCTTTCTTAATCTGGTAGTGCCTAGATATCTCTACGGCTAGTGGAGTTTGATCTGATAGCTCAATAATCCAGTCTTTCAGTGTTAGCCCCTGTAATAAGTTATGAGGCCACTCCCAGTTGCAGTAATGCTGTCCCTCAGCTAGCAGCACATCAATATCTTCCAGCCCTACCGAAACATCTATAGTCGGATACAACTCACTTTATCTATTATCTGTGAGCGTTCAACTTTGCCATTCAAGTGACGCGAACTAGGTTTGTTGAAGCGAAACTTGATTCCACCCACACCCACTAAGCATGTGATAAAATCGAACGTATTTGCTGCTGTGCTCCAAGAGTAACACTTTAGAACCCGATAGCGAGAGCCGTCATCGATAGCGGTATACTAATAAATTTCAGGTACTATCTTACAAGTGTCCAATTGGACTCTATCACTAGGTATTGGGCTCTCGTGTCTTTGGAAATTTTTTTTGCATCGGTAAGTTACAATGGGCTTGACTGACGCTTTGGATAAAACTTTGTAGAGTGTCGCTGTGCTTAGGTGTACTTGGTGAAGTAGGATTAATTCTGTTTGTAAACGCCGCCCCCCTAGATTGGGTTTCTCACGCATCTCAAGGATCAATTCACTTAGCTCATCAGTAATCTTGGCATCTAGAGAAGAATGAAGGCGTTTACTTTGTGTTTCCAGACCTGCGGTTCCACACTGCTTTATATCGCTTAGCCCAGTTGCGTAATGTTGGTCTGGAAATACCACATCGTCGACAGACGAGGCCTTCTTCACCACATACCTCTTTACCCTATGAAGTCTTTGCTAGATTTCTCTGTCCATAGACATCCAGTATAGTTGAAAGGATGTCTATGAATCACACACGTTATTACCCTCTATCTGACTTCAAACTTGAGCATCAATTAGTCAGCTTGCTCAGCGCCACCTTTATCTTTCTTCTTCGTTGTAGAGACGGTCTGATAGCCATCAGCATCAACGTGAATGGTAAATAACTTTGCAGATTGGTCCGTTTTATATATCGAGTTGGGGTTAGCTCTGAAGTGCCCGCCCCCTGTGATGTCATCAAAGTGTATTGTTGCCGTACTGCTCGCCTTTAAATTGCCAATATTGTAGCTATAGCTCTCTTGTGCATCAGTATCAAGACTTTTAATTTGATAACTGACCACGACATTATTTATCGCTTCGTTACCGGTATTGTTGAGAACAATTTCCAAATGATCTGGTGCATCTTTACGTTTGATGTAGTCGTAATTATCTTCGACTAAAACATCTTTTATTGATACTGGCGATGGTTTTCCACCACTCTTAGTCACATAATTTGCATTTACCGGTTTAGCATCTTTCAAGTCATTGACACCATCGCCATCGGTATCAGCGTTTAATGGATCGGTATGAATCAAGCTCTCCGAACTATCGGGAATGCCATCGCTATCACTGTCTTTTTGAGACGAAGCGTGACTCGGTGAAACTACTAACGCAAGTGTCAATGCCGCACTTATCAAACTTAAGGTCGTTTTTGATTGTTTCATGTGATTGTTTCCTATTGTTGACTTTTCAATGTCAGTTTTCGTGACATCGCTATGAGTGTTGTGATGAAAAATGAAAGAATAACGCCCCATATATCCCCTGACTTGTCATGAAGAATGGGGGCGATAGACATATTGGTATAGGTGTCTTTAATTCCGAGGATGGCAAAACTGGCTCGCTCAAAATGCTTAGTGATGGATGCGGTTTCAATACCATTTCGAACCGTTTCATAACTCGCATAGCCCAACTTGATGCGTTCTTGCTCGGCCTTAGGGATATGGAGCTGTTTAAAAACGCCACCCGCTACCTGATTGTCTGGGTCAAGTGTGTCTCCTACTTGCGGTGCTACAAGCACTAACATGAGCCATAGAACAAAACTCACCAGAAGTGCAGTTGATGGTGTTTTAAACGAAAGCGTGAGCCACATAGCCACAACAAAAAATGTCGAGATATAGGTCACTGAAAGTACCCAAACGATGCAAATTCGCCATAAGTCATCTGCTGTCATCGCTATGGCCGCGAAATATGCAAGCGTGGCAGTCAAGACAGAAAACACAATCAAAAGGCTCAGTGCTATTAGCGTGATACCGGCAATCGTTTTGCCCGCCATGAGAGTGATGTTATTAACAGGACGAACCAATACTATCGATAGTGTCTGATGCCCTCGCTCGCTCATAGCTGTACGAAAGCCAATGAGGATACCTAAAATGGCACCAATGATTTCAATTTGCTCGACTGCGCCTCTCAGCAGTTTCAGTGGATAAAATTCTGGCGCCGCAATCGCGTTTAAGGATTTTCCAAGCGCTAACAGTGTGGCCTTTGCTGCGTTATAGGTGGAGATGTCCGTCGCCAGCGCTATACTTCCACTGGTCAACGATATAAACGCCGCAATAGACAAGAAAGAGATCAGTAGTGTAAAAAACCTATCGCGTTTCGCTTCAACCAGGTCTTTGCGCACTATGGCGACGATTTGCTTGATGACACTATTCATTAAATGCCCCCTTTTCCATACGCATACGGCCAATTGCTTCCACTGCGAACAACGCGCTTAGTGTGAAAGCACAGATCAAACTCCCCCATTGAATGACAGGCAATGGGCTTAAAATCGGGCCATACTCCAGCAATTGCGCCGATATTGCATCGAAATTTTGTGCTAGTGCGATAGGCGCTAAGTAGCCATGCACAATCGTAAAAAAAGCACTGTCGGGGACAGGAACAAGCGTTGAGATTGGATTAATTGCCGCTGTTGGATTCACGTTGGCCATTAGTGATGGCAAGATGAAGGTGATAATCAGCCAGAGCGATATGGGAGTAAGCAGCGCAATCGACTGTTTTTTAGCAAAGGCTGTGCACCCCATCGCGAATAAACCAAACGTCGCCATATATGCATAGGCAAAAAAATGAAATTCAAAGAGTTGTCGTAATTGTGAGCCGCTTAGACTTATGGAAGGTAAGCAGACAAAGACCAAACCGCAAACCAATAATGAAATAAGGGTTAATAACGCTAAAACGCCACTAAATACACCAACCTTTGCACATGCGTATTCACGTCTTGAGGTCAAACGAGTAGCGATCAATGGAAGTACGCCACTTTTTCTGTCCTCAGCAATCAATTGATATCCCATGACAATCGCTACAAGCACGCCAATGAGTCCAAAGTAAACGCTAAGATTTCGCAGCATAGACAGTGGAGAGCTATCCATGACGGGATTGGGTGGCACTGGGTTACCTGCCTTGAGTAAATACTGTTTAGCGTCGGTATAAATAGCATCTACTGTTGTATTTGCGGACCACCCCAAATAGGCCGAAAGCACAACAAGAACGGTAAACAGTAGGATAAATAACCACACAGTCTTTTCCCCAAACAAAGTCTTGAGAGAGTGCGTAGCTATATGGCTCGTCGCTGACAGACGTAAGGCAGCCATCACATCACCTCCTCAGAGCGTTTTTGAATATCCAAATAGAGATCTTCTACCGCGTTTTCTTCCCCCAATAAGGCTTTGACCTCGCTAACCTCACCCTTGAATATCATTTGCCCCTTATTCAGCACACCAATCGAACTGCAGGTTTTGGACACCTCACTGATGAGGTGTGTGTTCATGAAAATCGTGATACCAAGATCCTGATTAAGCTTCTCGATAAGCCCCCGTAACATTTTAATACCCATCGGGTCTAAGCCCGATGCGGGCTCATCAAGAAATAATAACTTTGGCTGATGCACAATCGCTTGGGCAAGTCCGACTCGTTGGCGCATACCCTTTGAAAACTGACCCACACGTTTATTTGCCAACTCGCTAATACCGACGATTGCCATCGCGTTATTCACATGGTCATCAGGTGATTCAATACCCGAAAGGCCTGCAAAAAAACGTAAATTCTCACGAGTGGTCAGCGAATCGTACAGTCGCACATTTTCCGGTACGTAACCGATGAGTTTCTTAACTTCTCCAGCGTTAGCAGTGACGCTTTCACCAAATATATGCGCTTTACCCGAGGACGGTTTAACCAACGTAGTAAGCATATGAATGGTTGATGTTTTCCCCGCACCGTTATGCCCCAAGAAGCCAAATACTTCGCCCTGAGATACATTGAGTGTCAGGTTGTTCACCGCAATATGGTTACCAAATTTTTGCGTCAATGACTTTGCGTCAATTGCAGAGATGGTCATGATTTGTCTCCAATTGTTAGCCTCATCCGATAATAAAATCGAGAGTCTTCAACCAACTGACCAAATTCATACAATTTTGTAATAACCATGGTTCCTTACCTTAATGATTAGAACTATTGCACGGAAGAACGTACACTTCGAGGAAAGATATAAGGACGAAAGTGATGAAGATTCTTTATGCAGAAGATGATAGTGATACAGCGACTTATGTATCCCATGGATTGAAAGAAGCAGGCTATCAGATTGACGTGGTTGCAGATGGAAAGCAGGCCATAGCACTTGCAACAATGCATCGTTATGACATCTACATTCTCGACCGTATGCTTCCTAGCGTCGACGGTTTGTCAGCAGTGAAATCCTTACGAATGGCAAAAGACACCACTCCAGTCATATTTCTTAGTGGCTTAGGCAGTGTGAATAATCGAGTGGATGGTTTAAAAGCGGGAGCCGATGACTATTTAGTGAAACCTTTTGCCATGTCAGAGCTTTTAGCAAGGATAGAGGCAATCGCGCGTAGGCCAGTTCTGAAGCAGGAAACCACTACACTGTCACTTGGGGGAGTGTGTGTCGACTTATTAAGCCGTGAAGTGCATCGTCTTGGTGAGAAAATAACATTGAATCCTAAAGAATTCGCGCTACTCGTTTATCTGATGCAAAGACCCAATAGAATACAAACGAAGAGTATGATTCTCGATGCAATATGGGATATTCACTTTGATCCTAAAACGAGCATCGTAGAGACGCATATCAGTCGCTTGAGAGCTAAAATCGATAAGCCTTTTGGTACTCAGAACATTCAAACGTCCCACGGTGCGGGTTACTGTTTTAAGGCGTAACTATGCTTAGACTCTCCTCCTCTCTTCGTTTTGCTCTCATCATCACGATGGCATTTGTTGTTTCAACCTGGCTAGCCACTTACGTTGCTGTCTCAATACAAAGTAAGGAGCTAAAGCAGCGCCTGTTTCAAGATACTGAATATCTAGCTCGAACATTAGCGAATAATCTATCTAATCACGGCGTCATAGCGCTAAAAAAACAGATAGATGATCAAATGTCCTTTAATCAAGATGGTTCGATATTGATTCGTTTCTGGGATAAACAAAGTAATTCAGTTTATGGCACCCTTCCATTAGCCACGCCATTTAGTGGCCCCACAGTTATAAACATCCCATATCTGCAATCGTCTACAGAGAATGAAGAAAATGACGGTATCTATTACGCGTACGGTATTGACATGCCCAATGGCAAAATCGTTGTTGCAAGAAGTGGACGATGGGTGACCGATACGCAAGAGTTGTTTAGCCAGTCGCTAATGGCAGGCTTGGGATGTGCTATGGTTGTTATTGCTATGATTGCCTTTCTTCTTACCCAGAAAGGCGCTCGGCGTCTGGCAAACATCGATAGTGTGCTAAAGCTGATTGCTAGCGGAGACCTCTCTGCACGATGCCAGATTAGTGGCGCATCAAAGGATGAACTGCATATAGTGGCCATCAGAATCAATAGCACACTCGATAAACTCGAAGGATCCATTTCGAATTTACAGCAAGTCTCAATGGACATTGCTCATGACTTAAGACGCCCTTTAACACGGCTGCGCTTAAGGCTAGAACAAGTACTTCAGAACAACGGAACAAATCAACCTATAGAAGACGAAATCTCCCATTCTATTGTCGAGCTTGATCAGCTTTCTGCGACATTTGACGCTATCTTACACCTTGCTCAAATAGAAAGTGGCTCGCAACATGTTGTTCTTGAACCTATCGATATTTCTGCGCTTTGCTATGACATTTATGAAACGTTTGAGCCTGTATTTGAAGATAGTGGTCGTAGGTTAAAACTCTCCTGTTCGACTTCTATCATTACGATAAATGCAAACTATTCGTTGCTTCAACAAGCAATAGTCAATCTATTAGAAAATGCACTGAGACACACTCCGCCGGGTTCAAACACGCTCCTTTCGCTTCAACAAGAAACTGACATAATCAGTATTATTGTTAGTGATGACGGCCCCGGTATACCAAAGCACGAACGAGAGAATGTACTTAAACGATTCTATCAGTTAGATGAGAGTAGAACATCTGATAGTACAGGGCTAGGACTGAGTTTAGTCTCAGCCATCATACATCGTCATGAGGCGGAGCTTCGCCTGCTCGATAATGAACCAGGACTCTGTGTACAACTCATTTTCTCCTCTTCCCCCTATTAACACCTATTGCATGATGTCAAACCAATGAGTAAGTCGTGCCAGAAATTGCACTCCGTCATCATAGGAGAATCCAGAACGTAATAGATACCCCCAAAACACAAACTGCCCTGCGCCGACTATTAGGCCAATCCCGGAGAGTAGTGTAAATCGAGACCAGTTAACGGCCATCGTTCCTGCGATAAATGGCATGAACCACGCCACAGGGCCCAAGAGCCGGGCGCTAACCATCACAATGGTTCCTTTGTGCTTTAGCAGGTAACGACAGCGCGCTACTTTACGTCGTAGTTGAGGTCTCCACTTAAGCATGAAGCGCTCCCCACGACGGCCATATTTAACGCCAATAAAAAAGCTCGCCTGATCGCCAAGCCATCCCCCCATCAGTGCTAACATCAAAGCGACGCTTTGTCCTTGATAGAGCTGATACCCCGCAGCCATGTAAACAGGCTCTCCGGGGACGAAGACCCCAATACCAATTAGAGAGTCAAAAAAAGCGCCTAGAAAAAGACTAAGCGCTAAAATCATCGCCATCACCTTGCATTAATTTGTTTCACACTCAGTTGGCTTGGTGTAGTGACCAAACGGGTATTCCACTTCGTTGTTACGCATCTCACCAAAGAAAAAGCGTCTCACGTTGGCTTTAAAATAGAGCCATCCCATTTTGATCTGACCATCTTGCTGAAGTCGACGCGGGTCAAACTGGAAAGTCATCGGTAGCATACGATAACGCCACGTTTTTGATGCACGGACTACATAGTCACAGTCTTCACAAAGCGTGATCTTTTCATCAAATCCACCTATTTCTTCGTGCAGGCGTTTGGTCGAGAAAATGCACGCTCCTACTGCTGTTGGGAAAAAATACTGCGTCACCCACATCCCCATATTAAATAGCGAGTATCCGAACATATTCACTAAATCCAGCGGCACAGCGCGCATATACACCCCTGCGACTTCTAACTTTGCTTTCGCGAGCTTTTCAGTGGCTTTGGCAATAAAGTCATGAGATAAACGCACGTCGGCATCCAGAAAGAGTAAACGACTATTCACAGCGAGCTTCGCACCGACGTTGCGCCCGATGCTGACACCACGTTGTTCCATTTTATGGAGCCGTAGCGAACTAAACTTATCCTGATACATCGCTGCAATATTGCATGTTTCATCATCACTATTTGAATCAACGATGATCACCTCAAAATTCTGCTGCGACTGCGCGAGTAAATCATCTAATAATCGCGCAATACGTTTTTCTTCATTTAATGTGATGATAATGACACTTAGATTTTCCATAACTACCTCTTCACTATTTGTGCTTAACTTCATATTCACCTTCGATCACAGCCCCTTCTCGGAGCTTTGAGTCTTTAGGTTTGTTATTCCAACGAAGTTTCAATGCCGTGTTAGAAATGAAAAGATAGAGCGCTGTCATGACGACAAGTGTGCTAATTACTAGCGAGCCTAAAAGCAATAACATAAATGCAACAATACCTTTCATCATTATTTCCTAACCGGTTATCTTCGAGTACAGACTCAGAATAAAGCGAGATACTTATGGGAAACTTAGATAGTCATTATTTATGTTTTTGTTAAAACGATAATACCTAGACAAGGTAGAGGGCAGATACAACGCATCCACAAACACACATGTTAATGTGTTGGTAGGAGCGCTTCACAACTTAAAATAACTGTAGCGTTTCGATTAGGCGAGAGGAATGAAAATCTGCACTTTCAGGCCGTGATGTCTGCCCCCGTCAACAGAGTTGGATAACACCATTTTCCCTCCGGCTCTTGACAATATCTGGCTAACGATCGCAAGGCCAAGTCCTGAGCCTTGCTCAAGATTTTCGCTTCCACGAAAAAATGGCTCCTTCACACGGACGAGTTCATGCTCGGGGATACCCGGACCTGAATCAAGCACACAGATTTCACAAAATTCAAATCGTCTGCGCAGAGATACATCCACTTGACCACCTAACGGTGTATAGCGAATGGCATTATCGACAATATTTTTTACCACCGTATACAAATCGATAGGTATCATGCGTACATTGGTATCCTCAATATAAGGCATGCCTATATCAATCTGTTTTCTTTGAACGTGTGGAATAAGATCGGCAATGACCTCTTGCGTGTATTGCTGCACCGAACAGATTTCAAGGGGCAATTTGGGTTCATCTTGTGATCTTGCATGTGCTAACAACTGCTCAAGTAGGATTTTCGTGCGATTTAATCCGGCGCGCAGGCGCTTGAACTTCACCTCTCTATCACTACGCTCTTCTGCATCCAGCGTTTCTGCTTGCAAGCACAGCGCGGTAATCGGTGTGCGGAGCTCATGTGCCGCATTGGCGATAAAGCGCTTTTGCTTTTCAACAGATTCATAAAGGTTACTTAACAAGCGATTGATCGAGACCACAAAAGGTTGTATTTCATCTGGCACCGAATCTTCGTCAATACGACAGCGTTCGTCTGAAGAGGGACGGTTGAGCTCTTCTGCAAGACGACTTACCGGCAAAAACATGCGAGCAATAATGAAATTAATCAACGTGACAAGAATAGGAACAAGGAAGAGTAAAGGAAACAAGGCACGCAAAGCACTATCCCTTGCGATTTCATTTCTCAGGGCGGTATCTTGAGTAAGCGCGATTCGCTGACCATTCACCGTTTCAACCACGTAAACACGCCAGCTCTTGTGCTGCTCGTTAATTGTCGAGAAGCTGTCAGGCATATTATGAGCAAACTCCTCATTGTCTGACAACGGATGACTTAAATCACGTAGGTATATCCGCGCTTCATGGTCGATGTTATTTACTGCCAAGTCTAACGATGCGCCTTGTAGTGTAATACCTTGGCGTTTTATTAAGGCACCAAACTGGCGTAGTTGGTCATCTTGAAGCTCATGCGCCTCATAAAATGATACAGTAAACGACAACACACCACTTATCAGCGAAATGATTACAACAACGAGTGAAATCCAGGCTGAGAGTCGAGCTCGGATAGAGCGCCCTATTCGCCTTTTGATACCATCCATCCCACGCCTCTTACATTAATAATAAGTTCCTTTTGCCCCAGTTTTTTTCTAAGTGAACTGATAATAAATTCGACCACGTTACTCTCTACTTCCTGTTCCCACCCATACATCTTAGCCTCAAGATCAGCGCGAGACAGTAGCCTGCCTGGGCGTTGTAACAACGCTTGGAGTAGTGAAAGCTCTCTTGCTGTTAAGTTAATGGGGTTTCCTCTTACATCAACTTGATGAGTATTTGGATTCAGCGTGATCACCCCATTAGAATATACGGGGCCAGAATGACCGGATTTACGCCGTACGACCGCGCGGATTCTGGCGTTGAGCTCCCCCAACTCAAACGGCTTGATAAGATAGTCGTCCGCGCCCAAATCAAGACCTTTAATTCTATCTTCTGTTGCATCTTGCGCTGTCACAATGATCACTCCCACAGGATCACCTTTGTCACGGATATAACGTAGCACCTCGAAACCATGCTTCTTCGGTAGGCCGAGATCAAGTAACACAACATCGTACTCGTGGGTGTCGATAGCAAGTTGAGCACCCACGCCGTCTGAGATCCAATCCACAGCAAAATGCTGCTCTTTCAGTGCCAGCTCAACCACCTCACCAATCATCTGGTCATCTTCGACTAATAATATTCTCATAATGCACGCGACTTTTTCATATATGGGAGCAATTGATGGATTAAAGGCAGTATAGAGACAAACGCTATAAGTAGCGATAGCAGGGATATATGCAACTTTATCCACTCGATATGACACAAATATACGCCAGCCAGCACAAGTACACTCGTCCAAAGACATGCACCAATAAAGTTAAAAATGATAAAAGTACGTCTGTTCATGTCCATCATGCCCGCCAAAAATGGCGCTATGGTTCGAACCACAGGTATGAAGCGCGCTAACACCACCGCGTACTTTCCGTGTTTGTCAAAATATGTGCGTGTTTTATCAATATGTTGCGCTTTTACCCAACGATGTGTCAGCACATATCGTCCAATAGCAGAGCGACCAATATGATAATTGAGTTGATCCCCCATAAACGCGGCAAACATCAGCATCATGACAGGAATAAAAGGGGGAATTCCATTCAACCCAAGAAATACACCGGAGAGAAACAACAAGGTATCTCCCGGCAAAAATGGCGCAATAACTACCCCTGTTTCGAGAAAGATAATGAAGGCCAAGACAGAGATACCCAAGAGCCAATTCTCAACGACCAATTGCATTAAACCGTGGTCACTCGTTAACCACTGAAATAAGCCGACTTCCAACACAACACTTCTCCTAATAACGCTAAGTGTCACTATCCTAATGTGCAACACTTAGCGTTGACTTAGGATCCCCCGTTAGTTGCTAAGTTAACGCTAAGTCAATGTGATTAAGATGGTTACATTCTTTCTTTTAGTCATTAATTTATGGAAATCATCAATCAACAATTATTCATGCTGTTAAACGCCAGCAATATACCGAGTGGGCTGTTTGCCACTCTTCTTCCGATGGTGACTGAATTGCCGCTTTACCTCGTTCCTGCTGGCCTTGTGATAATGTGGTTTGGCAAAGCAAAATCAAAAGAAGCGGCTTTTCATATTGCTTGCGCCACTTCACTGTGTTTGACCATCAACGTTCTTATTGGCCTAGTCTGGTTTCACAATCGACCTTTTATGGACCATTTGGGCTTACAGCTTATTCCTCATGCCGCTGATTCCTCTTTTCCCAGCGACCATGTCACATTAATTGCGACGGCGAGCTTTATACTATTTCTTTTAAAGCAGTTTATGCCTGTTGCGAGGATGCTGTTCATTGGCGCAATTATCACCGGTTGGACCAGAGTATATAGCGGTGTGCATTACCCTTTGGATATTTTAGGGGCATTAATCATTAGTTATCTTGTCGCGGCGTTTTATATTCGTTTCATTCGCGTTCATGCTCGCCGCCTGTTTCTCATCACGCTACACGTCGAGCGCTACGTCCTCTCGTTTCTAGTTAAGCGCCCGGCAACAAAGAAGGCCAAATAATGCCATATCTATTCCCACTTCGTTTTTATATAAAACAATATCTCTGGTTAACATTGGGAGGATTGGCATGCTTTGCTTTTTCTCGAACAACCAGCATTGATTTATTTTTTTCTGACCTGTGGTTTAACAGTGCCACTGGGCAGTTTCCATTAACAGATAATTATTGGCTTGAGGTTGTTAATCATCACTATTTTAAATACGCCGTGGCAGCCATTGCCGTGGTGGTGCTCGCGGTAGCTGCAATTAAACGCGACCTGAACATGGCTGTTATCGCCCTCCTTATTGGCATGGGGCCTATAGTGGTTGGCACCTTAAAATCACTGAGTCATCATTCCTGCCCATGGGACCTCCTACGCTATGGTGGCTCTGCACTGGAATACCCCCTTTTGGGAACTATAGATGGGAATGTTGGTAGTGGGCGATGTTTTCCAGGCGGACACGCGTCAGGTGGGTTTGGGTTGCTCGCGTTGTATTTTTTGATCTATCCATTTTCAGCTCGCGGTGCGAAATATTGGGCGTGGTTTGCCATCGCATTTGGCCTTGTGATGGGATTTGGTCAAGTTATGCGAGGCGCTCACTTTTTTAGTCACAACCTTTGGTCACTATGGTGGGTATGGCTAACTCAGGTTTCACTCTATGGGCTCTACAGTTGGTCTGTCCGAAGAAAACAGCCCAAGCAAGAAGAAATAGCATGAACTTATCGGCGTTGGCGCCATTCATCTATTTGCTTACCAATCCGATATTCACTCTATTGAGTATCTTTGACCTAAGTCACAACTCCCTGTTTCTGTAAATTATGATTTAGGAAAGTTACTAAGTCATTCCTAAGTTTTTACAGTTTAAATAGTCGCTGGAAAAATACATAAGCAAACTACCATTTTTTTTAACTATTATTTCTGAGTGATTTTATGCATAGCTTAGCGAACAAGATTAAAGTATTTACTGCCATCACGATTTTTGCATGGTTAATTATGATGGGCATCACCTACATGAATAATACGCACGTTGCAAAAATTACCGAACAGCGTCAACGTATTAGCCAAGGAAATAACGGTGTTTGGATCGTCACAACAAACATTGCTGAACAATCTGCTCTCTTAGAAAGCTACATCCAGACACAAGACCCCATTTTACTTGAGCACTTTAAGCGCCTGCGCACAGATTACAAAATGGGTCTTGAGCTTGCCCTGCACAATCTTAACAACCAAGAACAATCTCAACTGATGGAAGTAGACAACCAGTTCAACGTTTGGCTAAACAGCTATGCCAACATAATGTTAAGTGCAGTACAAAACGTTAGAAGTGGTCAACTCAACCTGACTGACGTTAAATCTTTGCGTGAAACACTTCATTCAAATTCATTTATTGAGCCAGTACTCTCGTTAACCGATAGCCTTTTTGAGCAGTTAGATCGTGAGTCACTTTTGCTTGATGAGCAGTTAAACCAATCTGAGCACTCATTGTCAGCCAGTATTTTTATTACTGGCGGATGTGGGATAGTTATCCTTATCATGGGGGCTACGCAGCTCATCCTCTCATTCAGAAAACGTCTTCACGACCTTCAATGTACAACGCATAAGATTGATCAGCTTAATCTTACACACTCGTCCACAATACGCGCCAAAGATGAAATCTCGACGTGTCTCAAACAATTGGACAAGGCCACACAACACTTAAATGCAACGATGTCACAAATCCTCATGGATGCAACGACAGCGCGTGCCAATACGCAAGAAATCATTGATTCAACCACGGTCATCACACAAGCCAGCAATAAGCAGAGAGACGAACTAACTTCAACAAGTCAGTCCATGCTATCAATAAAAGAAAATACACAAAGCATCTCTTTGCAAGCAAAGCGAGTAACAGAAGGTGCTGTAATTTCTCAAACACTGTCTGAAACTGGAAAAGATGTGGTCAACGCTACAAAGGAGAGAATTTCTCACGTTGCATTGCTCGTCAATCGATCATCAGAGAAAATCCGTTCATTAGAGCAATACGCCCAACAGATCAGTGGCGTTATCACGATTATCCGAGATATTGCAGAGCAAACTAATTTGTTAGCACTCAACGCGGCGATAGAAGCTGCGCGAGCTGGCGATCAAGGAAGAGGTTTTGCGGTCGTTGCTGATGAGGTCCGTAAACTGGCTGAGCGAACCGCTGATTCAACGACAGAAATTGTTGACTATATCGTGTATATCAATCGCTCAACACAAGAGGTGTCCGGAGAAATGGAAAATTGTGTCAAAGAAGTTGAACTATGTGTGAAATTAACAGAAGAAACCGACTCAGCTATCAGCGACACTCAACAACAGGCGAAAAAAATTGTTGATATGACAAAAGAGATAGACTCTGCATTAGACAAACAAACGGAGGCAATCAACCAAGCAAACGAACGTATCACTAGTATTGTTCATTTCGCTATCACTACTCATGAAAAAGCGGATCTTGCTAACCAAAATGCCCTGCACATGGGTATAGAAGCACAAGCAAATATTGCACGTATAGAACATTTCACCCTATAAACACACTGGTCATTGAGGACTAATAAGAGCCTTACTCGTAACCAGTTTCTTCCACGCGGAACCTAACACACTACAGATAATATCAATAGAACTAGGCTCATAATCATGTACTGCGATTTCAGTGACACGATCTGCCACTATGTAATAACGTTAACACCGAATGGGGCAAACTCATGTTAGTCGGTACTAACGGACAAGACTTGTATCGGTTCTAATTCGAAGGGAGAGCAAGGTGTACCTTGATGGTATTTCAATTGCCAGCAAGTACCGGTGAAAGCCCAAATGGAACAACGTTTAGCATAGTTACTGATTTCTCCACTCTCATTTACCAAAGCTGACTCGTACTTTAGTAACTGAACCGACGGCTCAAGTTGGATACATTCATATTTCTGTGAATGAACTCGGGTGTTTGAAGGTTTTTCTGTTGCCATCATTTTGATGATAGAAGCAAAGTCATAAGAATTCCCAGACTTACCTATTTCAGAAAAACTAGGATGGATTAAACGTCCAATATCCGTTTTATTTTGGCGAGTTTCATATTTGTGTAATTCAATCTCTTGCTCTATGAGAACATCCATTTGACCTCCAAAAAATACAAGACTGTAATAGCGGCTATCAAACACATAATTAGCTATTAGAATAAATAGGTCAATAACCGCCATATGTAGCTAGTCAAAAATCTAGGGATAAATAGGAATGGGGCACAAATGAGTCAGCTCAGATCAAGCTGAATCGAAGATGGACATTTGTGAGTTACAATATCAGGGATGTTCTTCCCCTTCGGATAACTCATCGCAGCTTAAAGTGTAGAGCGGCACCTTTATTTAATAAATTTTTCATATTTTCTCATACACTACGATTTGAGGGTTTTAGCGAGTATATCTAAGTCAATCTCTCGACCACCACCTCCATTACCGTATTCATCTGGATAAATCTGTTCACCGTAATCTGTATTAAAAATCACTTTAATCTTCACAAACAACATGTCACCATCAGAACCAGATTCTGACTGCAAAGTACAATCCACGGACTCTTCTTCAAGAGCACGGTAAATCTTTCCTTTTAACTCCGCCTCATAGTCATCAGCAGTCTTCTTTTGTTTAGTCTCTAGAAAGCTGTCAATCACTTTGCCAATCGCATAAGTTGTTATATTACCTGCTATAAAGTTCGCCACGTTCATAACTTCAGGTGATAAAAGGAATTCATAGCTGCCTTTTCGCACGTCTTCAAGGAACAGTGTTTGTAGCCCACCTTTTCCAACTTGTTCCGATATTGCCTCAAGGTTCGTGTCATCGACTCCTATCAACACTTTTTTGAACTCATCGATGTCTGATTCGACGCTCTCAATAACAAAATCTGAAGTACAATCTAAAACCCTAACAATAGGTGTTAAGGGCATCCTTGAATTAAACGCAGATTGAAATTTGATACTTAAGTTTAAGTTACGCATAACGCTTCCTATTTCGCTATCTGAGTAAATATGAGGTGGTCGGTAATCGACTTGAGTAAGCCCAAGTATAGTTGAGATTCATAACAATTGGTTTTGGTTTGGGAAAAGCCGTGACGGACTTTGTTGTCCGTAAGAGGGCGTAACATGATGTATGGAATCCACTCCTCCCCTGCCAATCTAAACTTAGCAGGATGAGACAAGTATCTGAGGATTCCAACATGTTGACCAATAATGTTATTGCTATCGACCTAGCTAAAAATGTTCTTCAAATCTGCCATATCAGTGTTCACGGAGAGTTACTTTTCAATCGGCCTTTAAGCAGGCAAAAAGCTAAAGAATTTCTTACCAAAGCTAAGCCATCTATCGTTGCTATGGAAGGTTGTTGTGGTTGTCATTATTGGGGACAGTTTGCTGAACAATGTGGACATGAGGTCAGAATTATTAACCCCAAAAAAGTTAAAGGCTACCTAGAAGGTCATAAAACCGATCACAATGACGCCCTTGCCATCGCGAATGCTGCAATACAAATTGGTATAAAATACAGCCGCCCTAAACCGATTGAACAACAAGCAATGCATTCCTTGGAAAGCAGTCGGCGCTTTTTATCTCGTTCTGTTGTTTCACTCGGGCAACATATTAGAGGAACCATATTAGGTTATGGAATAGCTAACCCTCGAGGTAAAAAAGGGCTAAAAGCTTCCGTTCAAGCTGTTTTAGATGGCGAAACACCGATACCAGCTAATGTTGTTTCTGTTCTTTCCATGTTGTGGGAACAATACAAACAGCTCAAGACTAAATTAATTGAATTTGAAAAAGAAAAAAATGCATTAACTCGCCAAATTGAACCCTGCAAAAGACTCATGGAGATTGAAGGCATTGGTGACACAACAGCCGCGATGCTTTACACCACGCTTGGTGATGGCAAGCAATTCAAAAACGGAAGGCAAGCTTCAGCATTCGTTGGACTAACACCAAAACAACACAGCTCTGGCGGAAAAGTTTTTATGATTGGAATAGATAAGTGTGGTGGTGTCAAAGAATTACGATCATTACTCTATCTAGGTGCAATGTCTTATGTCGGGCGACTCCCAGAAAAACCAAAAACTCAAAAAGATGCCTGGTTAACAAAAATTATAAATCGTATTGGATTCGAAAAAGCCTGTATTGCCCTCGCCAATAAAATTGTTCGAACCGCGTGGGCAATGCTTCGTTATGAAACAGAATATAAGCCAATACTATTAACCGATTAATTAAGTAAATTTTACGAAATGATGATGCATAAAAGGTAAGACCAACCTACAAAAAACCTGGCCATTCCTTCATGCTTTTAAAGCTGATAGCACGATGAGGATTGTAGGTGCGCAAACATCAAAGGTTAGAAGGTAGCTCCTTCACAAGAAACCGAATATACGACCGCATCTTAACTTTGAATTGCTAAATCACTTTGTAAATACGTGGATTCCATATAAGCTTTGGGGCAAAGGTTTGTTTAACGAGATCGGTGATGGTAGTGATCGTGCTTACTCGTTTATGAATATTTGTACAAAAGTTAATAATTATCTTTTTACTAAAATCGTATTTACGCGCGATTTTGTTGTTCAAGGACGAAGAAAAAGTCTTACTAGTCTCATATGATGGGTCTATGAATATAAATTTTCGGTGCTCACCTGTTTAACGTCCGATTTACGGATTTTACTTCCTAAAATACGATTTAATCCGCGATGAAATACGCTTAGGCTCAAATACGATATTTTAGTGTGTGAATGAATTTGACTTATTGTTAGAATTTTTCAATTGTGTCATTTAATAGTGAGATGATTGTGGACCGTTCTGTTTGCTATCGTAAAACTGTACTTCAAAAAATAGAAAATAAAATCAAACACATAAAAAGAGGAGCTCTATTTTCTATTCGAAATTATTATCACTTAGGAAGTGAATCGTCAGTACATAAAGCTTTTGGCAAGTTAATACAAGATGGCTTAATTTTTAGAATGCAGAGAGGTATTTATTGCAGACCTAAACAACTTAAATCTATCCCTTCAATCATAACACTCGCTAGTGCGAATCAATTAGCTCATTTCTGTGCTAAAGAAAAAAACAGCAAGCTCTTTCCTCAAGGTATGGAAGAAGCATACAAACTAGGATTTCAAACTCAAATGCCTGTTAATATGGTTTACTGGACCAATAATATGAACCGCGAGTTTAAAGTCGGAAATCAGATTGTTCTCGTGAAAAAAGTAGAAGATAAGTTGCTGAAATGGGGCAATAAACCTGCAGGAAAGCTACTACGAGCTTTATCTACATTTACAAGGCGCCCCTCAGATGAGAAACTGAAAGAAGCTTTTAGTCGTTTACAACTAAGTGAAGATGAAGGGCATAAACTAATAATTAACATTTATAAACACCTCCGCCTTTAGAGCTATTTTTTGATCATAAATTGAGTTTAAATCTAAAATCGGACTGACGCGTTATTTTGTTGCCCAAGCTCTGAGAAAATTCGTTAGTGTGTAAATATGCATTTGTATAGCATGATATGGTTTAACGTCCGATTAATGGATTTAACATCTATTTCATTGATAATGTTTTATTATTTTTCAAACAATCTTCGAACACTAATTTCAAGAAAAGTGATCATGGAACTAACGTTTATGGTTGTTTAGCACCCCATCAGCATACTTTTGGACAAAAACGTGTTAGGACGTTGGCTTTATCAGGTAAATTTCGGATAAAAATATCTATGGGTTAACGCCAAATTAAGTAGTGAGTAACGCTACCACTAACCTAAACCATTGTGCCGTAAACACTGAAGCTGATTCAAAGCAAAAATGCCGAGCGTTACGAATCTGCTTAAATTTATTGTTATATGCGTATTCAAATATGAAAACACAACTTCTTTAAATAGCACTTACCCGCCGACCTTTCAGGTGATTCCCTATGTATTTATGAAAAGAAAGCATTGATAGCAGATACAATAAGGCCCAATGCTGGTGCAAACAAACATAGGATGGCAACAACGAAGAGTAAGATAATACGCTTCCAAGACTTTGCTGCTTCTTGGGCAAATTTAACTGTAAACCAAGAATCCGAAGCAACTAACATTGCATCTTCTTGCTGCGCATTGCTATTTCGTTTCTCATAAAGTGACATAAGCTCTATTCCTTCTACTGACGGAAGCATATAATGCCACGCTCACCGGAAAAATGAAGCGTAGCGTAAATTTGTCCGAGTGCAGCGCCTTGTTAGGCGCTTTCACATTATCGTTGATAATCGCCAGATCTCTCTGGTTGATAGAGAATTTCTGTAATTCTAACTTTCAGAGTACCCCCGCCAGGCTTGGGCCACTCGATTTCATCACCAATAGCAAGGCCGAGCATTGCACTCCCAACCGGGGCAAGAATAGAAATATTTTTTCCATTTGAATCCATATCTTTTGGATATACCAATGTCAATTCAAATTCTTGCTTCGTTGATTCAACGAAAAATCGAACTATTGAGTTCATAGTAACGATATCCTGAGGCATTTTCGTTGGCTCTACGATCTCCGCTCGATTTAGCTCCTGCTCTAACTCTTCAATGCCTGGCACACTGTTTTTCGGTAATGACTCAAGAAGAGCATACAATCTATCAGCGTCTAGTGAAGACAAAATAATTTCGGGCTTCTTTTTCATTGGTTTCTCACAAAAAATTAGATTTACTTGTCAATTTATTAACGAAGTATGATAGTTGATTTGATGTCTCATGCGCCTAACGCTAAGCTAAGTGGCTGCAAACACCACTAAAATCAAAGTAACCACCGTAAACACACTAGCCAATTGAACCAAAACCGCCACAGGTTTGCAGTCCGACTTGAGCGCCTTGTTATATGCGTGGTGAAATAGGATCAAATGGTATTTCACATATGTTCAAATAGCTTTCTTCACCGAACAGAGACTCGGTTAACTCTATTTCACCATGTGATGTATAAACATCAAAAAGCTCATTATTTTCTTCTAACTCATTTTCTAGCTCGATAGCTCTATGATTAGCTTCAGCGCAATTTCCATGCAGACCAGATTTAAAAGCGAGAAATATATCACGTACCCATTTTACAGTAAGAGCACAATGAACTTGTTCATGGCGGTAAAGTTTCTCTGTATATGAGCGAAACGCTTCTGCTGATTCAGGTGTAATGGTCGACATTTCAATTTGGGGCAACGTATAGGTAACCCGCAAACTAAAGTCGTAAATTTCACAAGTATCATCGTTTGTGTGGAAATCATAGTTCCATGCCGTATAACCATCAAAGCCGTTCGTTTTAAGAAAATCAGGTTTGCTTTCATTAAAAGAGGTCTCGATTTCACCAGTGCTATCTCCAACAACCTTATATAATTGAAAATCTATACGAACGGGAAAATCGAGGTCATTACCAGCGTAGGCATAGCTGGATAACAATAAGCAAAGTATTAAAAATACGGATTTTTTCATCATTTCCTTAAAGCATATAACATTTTATTAGTGCGCATGCGCATTTATCTTGTTGGACCAGTAAAAACGCGCACAGTTAACTATCTGTATAAAAAGAACTTATCAGCATTCTATTAAATATACCATCTGGAAAAACGCGCATGCGCGTTTTCCAAACCTATTATCTCAAATCAAAAATACATAACCTATTGATAAAAATGAATAATCTAAATTTATTCATGTATAAACGCGCAAAAATTTTTCACTATTTCCCTTGATATCCAAGAATTTCAAATAATACTGTATATAAATACAGTGCCATAGGGTTAGGAGTTATCATGAGTCTAAAAAGCCCATTTCTGAAAGGTCTTCAGGAGGAAATGCGTATGCGTGGTTACAGCATTAGAACAGGCACCATTTGCATCAAAGTGTTATTCGTAAAGCGCTCAGGAATGCCGTTCGTAATATTCAAATAAATAAACGCGTCACCTGCCACACGTTTAGGCACAGCTTCGCAACCCATTTGCTTCAAGCAGGTCGTGATATAAGAAGTGTTCAAGAGTTACTAGGCCACAATGACGTTAGTACAACACAAATCTATACACATGTACTTGGCCAACATTTCGCGGGGACAACCAGTCCGTTAGATACGTTATAAAGTAAGAATAATTCTGGCAATCTCTAGCATTACTAAAATTTGCTCAACTGACAGGGTGTAGAGCTAATTGTCAGCAGCGTCAATAACACACTTTGGGGCATAAACGTGACAGACCAAGCTATTCCACAACCTAGACCTAGCCCCTTCAATTTATGCTTTCAAGTTATGTACGTTTGTTGAGTCTTTGCGTGTTTTGGTTTTGTAGCGGTGCAACTCCCAAGTCATCTGAGCGACTTTATCCGCCATTACCTTCAGCTCACCTTTGAACTGCTCGTTCTCAGCTCGAAGCTTTTCGTTTTTATCCAAAATCTCTTGGTACTTATCCTTTGAAACCTTCGCTTTAGCTTTATTAGCTTCAGCCTTTACAACCCCTACATTAGTTGGATCGGTGGCGTACTTCTCTTTTTCCGCCAACACTTTCTCAAGCAGAACAATATGATTCTTCAGTGAACCATTAGAAACACCTGCTCGCCTTTCGACAGCATAAGGGCTGATTTTTTTTCCTTCCTTCAAAAGAGCCTTTAACGCATTCTCTAGCTTTGTTGCAACCGTCGCCATTACAGAGCCTCCACTCGATACTTTTCAAATTGAATGTTGTGGTCAGCCATCACTTTTTCGGCTGTTCGAATATCACTTAATTGCGTGGCTAGTGAGCTACGATTGAACATCCCCATTTCTTTCATTTTTTCAATTTTATCAATACATCTCTCCCGCCTTACGACCCAGTTATTAGCTTCAGCCTTGTTTACATTCAGGTTCTCACAGTCCCTGCCGACGCATTTAGATGGCTCAAACAAATGCCCCATGCTACATGAGACACCAGAAAAACAAGTACCGAACCCTGTCGATTTGTTTGCGCCTTTGGTGTCTTCAACCAACTGATTAAACCTAGCGTCACCAACCACCATAGGCTCACCGCTCATGGATATCATGAAGCCACCAGATTGTTCTTCTGGATGCTCAATCATATCCTTGAGGTACTCAGCGTGAGACTCTATTTCTTGCTTTTGGATCTGCTCTTTAATTTGGGCTGGATTTTGAATGCCTAATAGCGTTAGAACCTCAGAATGACTCGCATAAATAGCCGTCATTGCAAGGTGTATATGCTTAAATTGATGCTTCAACGAGGCTAATGAAACCAATCCATGACCAACCACAAAATGAGCAAATGTCCGTCTTAAAGAGTGGGTACTAAAACGCCAGTACAGCTCGCCACGCTCATTTTTCTGTATAGGGTTAAGCTTCTTGTGGACGATAGAATTTAACAGGTTAAAAACCTCATCCATCTCTTCTGGAAGGTAACGAATATCGATATGAAGGCTGTAATCGTAGAAAAGTAAACGTAAATTCTGGGTATTGAGTTGAACATCTTTTAACTGACGATGAATAGTCTCGCCTTTCCATCCCTTACCTTCACCTTTGAACGAAAAGCGTGGGGAGAGGTGGATATCACCTGAAACAGAACGATATTTATCATTGAGTACCGTTAATATTAATAACGCTTTCTCACAGATTGGCGCACACGCCCATGTATCCTCACGACTTAGCTTTTCTAACTTATCCGTCCAAGAGCGCATTGTGCAAAGCTTCACCCCATCAATGTCAATCTCTTTGTATGAGTCACCATCAATCTGGGTTAATTCACTCATCCTCATTCCAGTGAATGCCGAACAAGCGCTAAAACACGCCCCTTCAATCATTCTAAAAGCACCTGTGGCTTGATTTTCAGTCAGCCCTTTTGATTGGGCATACGCTTTTACATCTAACAAGACATTATCTTTTTTATAGACATCAATAACGCCTCTATGAGCCTTATTGCGATAGGTAGACTCAACCTCGACCTTAGCTTTATCTCGATAGTCATCAAGCACCTCTTGAGGGGAAATGCCTTTGCTTTTTGCTTTTTCCTCAATCTCAATATCGACAATGAGTTCCTGATACAGAGTTTCGATTTCTTGTTCGATATCATGCTCAGTCTGTAATGAACGATACTTTGCCTCGACATCCGCTTCGAGGTCTCGCCCGCCCAAAAAATCTCGGTAAGCAGACTCCACATCCTGAATTAAACGAGAAAGGTATTGCTCGTAAATAACGGGGATGATAGTAGGATAATGCCCTTTACTATGAGCGGCATATTTCTTGGCAACCTTTCTGCCTGTCTCTCCCTCTTGGTAGGGAATGTGAAACCTAGCGCTATCTGGAAAATGGGAGTTAACCTGAGTGAGTACACTGAGAGCGTTCAGTATCTTGGCACTAGACTCTTCACTCCCTCCACGTAGTGACTCTTTGATTTGCGAAAATACGATGTCATTTGAAATATAAGAAAAAGCGTTGATAGCAGTATTCGCAAACACTCTCAGTAGCAAATCGGCATTTCTATGTATGTTTTTAACCTGCTCAATCTTCCTGAAGGTTTTACCCTCCATACTCAGTAAGGTTTCTTTGCCGCCCCATATCAACCAATACATTCGCTGCTTAAATTCTAAAAGCAGTTTGGGATTATGCTTCTTGGCTTGGAACGTTAGGGTGTAGAGAGATTTCCTCTCATTCTTGGTGTTAAACAGGTCATTAAAATCCCAAGAATCATCCCCAAAGTAAGAAGCAGGACTACCGTCTCGCCTGACGCTGACTACGGTTTTCGCCGTTGGCATGGGGTAAGCTTCATCGTTAGGCAAAGCGCATTTTTTAAACAGTGCGTGGTCATGACTAATACTGTACATACTTACCCCTTAAAAATATCTTGAATAGAGTCTTCATCCCAAAGAGGGTGGCAGCCTTGGCGCTCTAGGTATTTTTCTGCGGCCTTGAGGTTTCTTTTCTTGAAGCGTTTCTTTATGTCTCGAATCGCTGACTTCACCTCGCTGAAATTCTTGATGAAGTGGTCAATACTTTTATGGGCGGCTACCGCCTCATTGAGACGAAGTTCAAACGACAGCAAGCGCCAAATGTCATGAACCTCATCAACAACAGCAAAATTTCGGCACATAAAGCATTTGATGACATAGCCACAAGCAGTATTTTTCACATCATCATCATCTAACAATCCCGTTTCTAGATTGCTTTTTTGAAACTCACGTTTTTGCGGAACATCTTCACCTTTACATACCCCTCCGTTAGCAATGTCATCCACAGGCACGCTAGAAGACGCTCTAAGAGCATCAGCGTCTTCGTTAGACAGAACTTCACAATGCTGTGCTTTCGTTGTGGCTATTGCTGCTGTAACGCCTCCTGTTGGGTTACAGCCCAAGGCAAAGAGTGTGGCAGCTCCAAAAGCCAATTCACGATGTGCTACGGCTTTTGAGTTCTTACTGTAGTCTGAATTGTTCCATGTGCTTTCTGATGAATTGCGATTGCTCTCCATCGCGCCTTGTCGCCCCAGCTTTTCTTCTGCGTACTGTTTAACGGATGACTTCAAACGCCCACAGGTTAAGGAAAAATCTGGATTTGCCGCTTTCATTGTTTGCAGTAAAACCGAGCGCTGCATTAACCCCGTAATGTAGATTTTGAGATTATCAGCAGTTGGCTTCTTGCCATTACGTCGCCTAAAGAGATAATGCCTATCTCGCCTCAAAGCAACAGCGTGCAGCTTCGACAATTCAAAGTGTTCTTCAAAAAAGGTTTTAGATACCGCTCTTGGAGTAAAGGTACGAGATTCTTCTTTGTAGCCACGGGTTTTCAAGCCTTTTACCGAGATTCGGTTGCCACCTACCTTATCGACACTCCAACTATCTTCCACTACAAAAGTATTCAGCACCTCTGCTTGTCCTGCTGCGGTGTAATACACATAGAGGAACACAGCATTGGAGATAAGGCGATTAAATGCAACTTCACGCTTATATTCGCTGCTGGTCTTATCTAAATACTCTTTGTAGAGTAATTTTCTATCCGACAACAGCGCACGAACGATGCGCTTTAACTCTTTCTTGGTGTAGTTATTGGAATCTAACGATGCACTCGCGGTATCTAGGTTGCGAGTTGCTTTAGGTATCTGTCTAAAACCAAACTTCTTTAGGATTGAATTGTAGTTTGAAGCCAACCATCCCAACGTTTTGGCTTTTATCGGCTTACCATGCAATCCGACACCTGTTGTTCGCTGAGATAGCCATGCAGCCTGAATATAGTTCACACACGTTTCTGGTGAGAACTTGACCTTAGACTTATGTTTTTGGGGTTGGCTAGTAAAGCTATGATTTAAAATGTTACCAATATACATAAAGTTAGCGACCTTACTCGCCTCTGCCCAACCTGATTGTTCAAACTTGGAAATCAGCAGAGCAACATGCTCCTTGGTACTATATTGCAACCACTTTTTGAAGTTACATGTACGGTTACTCCCATGAGCAGACACCCAAATATATTTCCATTGATGAACCTTGGACAGTGGGTTGTCTGATTGCATTTCATCGGTCGGAATAGAGCGATAGGTACGAACGTTATCAGGCTTATCTGAGTCGAAGTTCTCCGTCATATGATGTGTTCCTCTTCCAATAGCGCCATCATTAACTCAGGCACTTGGTTCTTGGTTGGGTTGCCTTCCCAATGCGTTAAATAACGCATGGTCACAGATAAGTCCTTGTGTCCAAGTTCATCTTTCAGTAGTTTCAGCGCCTGTGTCGTGCTCAAGTCGGGTATATTGAGCAACAGGTCGAGCTTATTAGCTGCATAAGTCGCTCTCGTATCATGGAAATCGTGGTCGAAGTGAGGGTTGCTGTTTTCCTTAATCGCATTTCTTAACCGCCCCCATAGCGTATCAATGGAATTTGACCGCTGCCCATCTTCTTTAAATCGATTCCCCTCCTTTGTAATAAATACAGGCGCATCTTCATCACCCGTATTGAAAAAGTAGAGCCGTTTACGCTCCTTGTACCGCTCACTTTCGCAGTATTGAGTTACTTGCTCCATTAGCCAAACAGGCATCGAAATCGTGCGGTCTTTGCTGTATTTGGTATAGCACCCATAAGAAGAGCCAATCTTAATATCGGTGTAAGTTTTACCCTTAAAGCCCTTGGGTACTTTGAAGTGTCGAGGCTTTATATCCGCAACCTCAATCGCTCTTAGACCAGAATTAATTACAGTCGCCACCAATAATCGAAACTCGCCTGAAATTCCTGCTCGATGCCAGTTATCTCGAATATGCTTGATGTCCAAGTCATTCATTGGCGTAAGTTCGGTTTCTTGCTTCGGACTTTTGATGGTTATGTCCGTCAGCATTTGACCGTACTTATTGTGACCATGCACCTCAAACGGCAGCTTTTCCACATAACCATGACGGTAGCAAAACACATAGAATCTTCGGATCACAGATAAGGTCGATGCCCCGACACTTCGGCGCATGTTTCCTTTAGCAATCTGTTTGTCTAAATAATTTCTGAAGAGATAAATGGGGTAACGCTCAAGTTCTTCATTCTCATCATTCCAATTGAGATTGTTCTTTCCTAAATAACGAAAAAAGCGAAGCAGAGCATACGAAGTTGGCTCCGTATCTTTAACCCCTTCTACAATGCGACGGCTCATAATAAACGCATTGGCATAGAACTCTGGCTCACCGCTAGAGGAAAACAACAGATTAACGCCATCAAAGCGCATGGGTTTACTCACAGTGAAGTCTAATGAATCTGGTGAATCACCTAACTCAATGTCACCAATTTCTATTGATCGACTTGTTGATACAAGGTGGTAAAAGTGTTCCATACAATACCCAATCAAATTATCTAAATTAAAGTTAGGCTATCAATCTAAATCGATCAAATAAAAACATAGATACTGTTATCTATGTCAAACAACTATTTAGATATGTTGGCTGTAAAAAAAGAGCAACATAAGTTGCTCTTTGTCGTTTCAATAAAGGTCAGCCCATTAGATGTGGCTCAAAATATCATTACAGCTCTGTTTAGCATCGCCGAATAACATTTGCGTATTCTCTTTAAAGAACAATGGGTTCTGAACACCTGCATAGCCCGTATTCATAGAACGTTTAAACACGATAACGTTTTGCGCATTCCAAACCTCAAGTACAGGCATACCTGCAATTGGGCTGTTTGGATCTTCAAGAGCTGCTGGGTTAACAGTATCGTTTGCGCCGATAACTAACACAGTATCTGTGTCTGAGAAGTCATCGTTGATCTCATCCATTTCAAGAACAATATCGTACGGTACTTTAGCTTCGGCCAATAGCACGTTCATGTGACCAGGAAGACGACCTGCGACAGGGTGGATACCAAAACGTACAGTTACACCTAATGCTCTTAGTTTCTCAGTAATCTCATAAACAGGGTATTGAGCTTGCGCTACCGCCATACCGTATCCAGGAGTGATGATGACAGACTTAGAGTTTTTAAGCATATCTGCTACATCTTCCGCATTTGTTTCGCGGTACTCACCCTGCTCTTCATCTTCGCTGATTACTACTTCTTGACCAAAGCCACCTGCAATAACACTGATGAAAGAGCGGTTCATCGCTTTACACATAATGTATGAAAGGATTGCACCCGAAGAACCTACTAATGCGCCCGTAACAATCAATAGATCGTTTGCTAACATGAAACCAGCCGCTGCTGCTGCCCAGCCAGAATATGAGTTCAGCATAGAAACGACTACTGGCATATCGGCACCACCGATAGATGCAACCAAGTGATAACCAAAAGCGAAAGCGATCAGTGTCATCACGATCATTGCAAACATGCTGCCGTCAACATTAATGAAATGAATCATTAGCAGTGTTGAGATAACAATTGCCGCTAAGTTTAGCTTGTGTTTGTGTGGCAAGTTTAATGGCGAAGATTTAATGATCCCACGAAGCTTACCAAACGCGACGATAGAACCCGTAAATGTTACCGCACCGATGAACACACCGATGAACACTTCAACCATATGGATAACGTGTTCAGCATGAGTCGCCACTTCTGGAGCATCTAAAAAGCTGTTGTAGCCAACCAACACGGCCGCCATACCAACAAAGCTATGAAGAATTGCCACTAGCTCTGGCATTTCTGTCATTTCAACTTTCTTAGCGAAATGGATACCAATACCGCCACCAATCACCATTGCGATGATGACCCAAGTAAATCCTTCAGCATTAGGGCTAAAAATAGTCGCAATCAGTGCGATTGCCATGCCCGTAATGCCGTAGTAGTTACCTGCTCTAGCTGATTGTTGTTTTGACAATCCGGCCAAACTCATAATAAAGAATAAAGCAGCAACAATATAAGCTGCTTGTACCAATCCTGCAGACATTGCTTACTCCTTTAGTCTTTACGGAACATTTCAAGCATACGTTTGGTAACGGTAAAGCCACCAAAAATGTTAATGCTTGCGATAAGAACGGCGATAAATGCCAAGAAGCTTACAAAGCCATTACCTTGCCCGATTTGTAGCAATGCGCCCACAACGATAATGCCTGAAATTGCGTTGGTTACTGACATTAGCGGAGTATGCAGAGAGTGAGTCACGTTCCATACAACGTAGTAACCCACCACACATGCAAGTACAAACACAGTGAAGTGACCTAAGAATGCAGCAGGTGCAACACTTGCAACCCATGCAAACGCACCTACACCAACAGCCAAGCCAATAATTTTCTTAGCTGGAGAGGTTGGTTCTTCTACTTTCGCTGCTTTAGGATCAACTTTCTGTGGTTTAGCTTGTGGCTGTGCTGAAACCTGAATTGGTGGAGCTGGCCAAGTAATTTCACCTTCTTTAACCACCGTAACGCCACGCAGTACCACATCTTCGAAATCGATGTTGATATTGCCGTCTTTCTCTTTACATAGCAGTTTTAGTAGATTCACTAGGTTGGTTGCGTAAAGTTGCGAAGACTGAGTTGGTAATCTGCCTACCATATCGGTATAACCGATAATTTTTACGCCGTTCGGAGTGGTAATCACTTGGTCTTTCACTGTGTACTCACAGTTACCGCCATTCGCTGCTGCTAAATCGACAATAACGCTACCCGCTTTCATTGAGTCAACCATCTCTTTGGTGACTAATTTTGGTGCAGGACGTCCTGGAATAAGAGCAGTTGTGATAATGATATCTACATCTCTAGCTTGCTCTGCATAAAGTTCTGCTGCTTTTTTATTAAACTCGTCAGACATCTCTTTAGCATAGCCGTCACCTGAGCCTGAATTTTCTTGGTAATCAACTTCCAAGAATTCTGCACCCATTGACTGAACTTGCTCTTTTACTTCAGGGCGTACGTCAAATGCTCGAACAATTGCACCTAGGCTACCAGCGGCACCGATAGCAGCTAAGCCTGCAACACCTGCACCAGCAACAAATACTTTAGCTGGTGGTACTTTACCTGCAGCTGTAATTTGCCCAGTGAAGAAGCGACCAAACTCATGCGCCGCTTCAACGACAGCGCGATAACCCGCGATGTTAGCCATTGAAGACAATGCATCTAAAGACTGAGCACGAGAGATACGAGGTACAGAGTCCATAGCCAGCACGTTAATACTTTTTGTGGATAGTTTTTCCATTAACTCTGGATTCTGTGCTGGCCAGATAAAGCTAACTAATGTTGCGCCTTCTTTAATAAGAGCAATTTCATCCGATTCATCATTAGATAGCGGAGCATTAACTTTCAGAATTAATTCCGACTTCCACACTTCATCCTTTGAAACGATTTTGGCTCCAGCCTGTTCGTAAGATGCGTTATCGAAACTGGCTAAATCACCGGCATGAGATTCGATTGAAACCTCAAATCCCAGTTTAACAAGCTGCTGAACCGATGAAGGAGAAGCAGCGACCCGCGTTTCGCCCGCGAGTATTTCTTTTGGTACACCAATCTGCATAGCGATTCCTTGACTATTGGCACTGTGAATAATCTTTTTTATCTAACGCCTAATTCAAACTCAAGATATTTATAACAATATTTTAGTTTTGTTGGTTATAACGTTAAGTTGCGACTGTTTATCAATTTTGCTGAAATTACAAAGCGTTTATTTGAAGTAAGAGCTCAAACCAGTATAGGCAAGTATTGAAATTTCGTAGTGCCAAAATAAATAAAGAGCTACAAGACTATACACTTGTAGCTCTTAAATTTATGATTTCTGTCAACGACTTGATGGGTAACTAAAAGATCCGACCAGACATTTGATCTATGAACATTTGTGCTTTCTTTAGCATGAGTTCTTCTGCGTCAGCTTTGTTCGACAGTACATCAGATCGAATGAAACGGTGGGTTTTAAGTTCGCCGTCTTCTTCTTTTGTTATTCTGCCTGCAATTCTATACTGGCCACCTTCAGGAATGACCTCTTGGTAAATCAAAAACTCTTTGTACTCTACGGGTTCAACCGATGCTTCTTTTGCTTCTGATTTACTACCGAAAAAACGAGAAAAAAATCCCACGATAACTCCTTAAGGTAAGTTGTGCTGCTTATGACCGAGAATGGGCTTTTCATACCACTCTAACTCGGCATCTTCATCAAATTGCGTTTGAGACATAACAATAGGTATATCGGTATCACGATCCTTACGTCTGTCATCAATGATCATACTTTCTGCCGCCTCAACCGCTGTTTGTGCGTGCTCTTTTAAAATGACCAAACGCTCTTCAGGTAAAGCAGAGAGAAAATCAATATCAAATCGAATATAGATTGGACGAAGTTGGCTTAGAGCCAAGCACGCGAGATCTGCTAATTGGTCGTGATTATATGTCGTAGCATACTTGTCTTGTGCTATCACTTGTCCAACGAGTGTTTCCATATAATTGTGCACTTCAACATTCAGTTGCATACGAGTTCTCCTATACCGATGTGTCGATGTGATACGTTCAAACAAAGTTATTGCATCAATGATCTTTAATCAAACGAAGATAGAGCCTACTTGAACAATCTTTGCTCAAGCGCGCGCTTTTATAACTAAAGTTTAGCAAAAAGCTTGGAAATTCATTAAATAAAGTTATTCTTAGTTTATTAATCATAAACACAATTAGTAGTTATTCTGTTGGCTAGTTTATAAGCATGTCGTCTAGTTTAGTTACGTCGCCTTGGTTTCGTTTTACATTCCCTTTGATGCTCTTGGCAGCTATATGGTATGGAATGAACAACGTTATTGTTCTTACCCGAGCCAATACTGGTTTAGCGGGTGGTTTACCTTACGCTTTATTTCTCAGTTCGATTGCTATTGCATTTATCTTTAAACAAAGCCGAATGGCAATGGTTGCTTGTACCATGCTGATTAGCTATTGGGTAATTCAGTACCGATTGCAGTCACCGCTCTATACAGGCTCTACCCTGCTTGAACTCTCAATACTCAGTTTTGTATTACCTGTCGCCTGTTTATTGAGTTATGCATTTAAGAATGGCGATTTGCTTAGCCGCGC
>Ga0194137_10000320_pt1 | contig 33738 bp, 30 predicted proteins | sample TARM_MetaG_T3_14_FD_134025 | JGI IMG/M metagenome (GOLD analysis project Ga0194137, IMG submission 134025) | Freshwater microbial communities from Pennsylvania, USA, analyzing microbe dynamics in response to fracking - TARM_MetaG_T3_14 (version 2) | ecosystem: Environmental > Aquatic >... | reverse complement strand
GCTGAGAAGGACCTCGGCTCGCTGACACCCGGCCACCGCGCCGACTTCATCCTCGTCGACCGCGACCCGTTGACCTCGTCGCCCGCGGCCCTGCTCAAGACCCGGGTGATCCAGACCTGGGTCGGCGGCAGGATCGTCTACCAGGCGGGGGACTGAGATGCGGTATGTGGCGCTTTGGCGCGGCATCAATGTCGGCAAGGCCAAGCGCCTGGCCATGGCCGACCTCAAGGCCCTGCTCGGCGAACTCGGCACGACGAACGTGGCGACGCTGCTGAACAGCGGCAATGCGGTCTTCGACAGCAAGAAGAAGCTGTCGGCCGACAAGATCCGCGCGGCCGTGCTGGCGAAGCTCGGCGTCGATGCCGCCGTCATCCTGAAGACGGCGGCCGAATGGGCCGCCATCGCCGCGGTTCAGCCCATTGCCGAGGCCGACGACCGGAGCCGCCTGCTCGTCGCGATCACGTCGGATGCGCAGGCCTTGCAGGCGGCCGGCGACATCGTGGCCGCCAGCGGCGAATGCTTCATCGTGACGGCGGACGCGGCCTATCTATGGTGCGGCAACGGCATCCTGGAAAGCAAGGCCGGTGTCGCGCTGCTGAAGAAGCTCGGCGAGCGCGGCACGACGCGCAACTGGGCCACGGTGGAAAAGTTGAATGCCCTGGCTCAGGCCTGAGGCGCCAGCGAGGCCGCGGCGTCGGCCACGCTCCAGAACTGCCTTTCTTCACGACCGAGCCCGCCCGGCGCGCTGGTCGCCAACAGCGCCCGCACCGGCTCCTTCACCCTGGCCAGCAACAGGCGCTGCTGGCGGGCAGCGAGGCGATGGTCCAGTTCCAGCAGGCATTCGAGGGCCGTGCTGTCGAGGTCGCTGCTCTCCTCCAGGCTGAGCACCAGCGTGTCCACGCTACGGGCGGCCAGGCGCGCGGCGGCCTCGGCCATCACGCGCTCGGCGCTGGCGAAGAACAGTGGCTCCTGGGGGCGCAGGATCAGCGCCCCCGGCACTGGCAAGGCATCGGGATGCTCGGGCCGGTTGACGAAGTTGCGCGTGCCCGGCAGCGCGCCCAGTTCGTGCAGCACCGGCTGGCTGAATCGGCGCAGCGCCTCGACCAGGGACAGCGCGATCGAGGCCAGCATGCCGTGCAACAGGCCCAGGGCCAGCACAGCAACGACGGCGCCCGCGATGAGCAGGCGGTCGCGGCCCAGGCGCCAGGTGGCCAGCAGCGGCCGTGGCGACAGGGCATGCCACAGCGCCGCGATGACGGCCACGGCCAGCACCGGCCGCGGCAGCCACTGCAGGGCCGGCAAGGCGACGGCGACGGCCAGAGCGAGCACGACGAGGGCGACGAGACCGGCGCGGCGGCTCTGCGCCCCGGCGCTGTGGTTGGCCATGCTGGCCGAGAAGCCCGCGCCCACCGGCATGCCCTGCAGCAGGCCGGCGGCGAGATTGGCCACGCCTAGGGCCATCAGTTCGCGGTTGGCGTTCAGCGTGTCGCCGCGGACCAGGGCCAGCGTGCGCATACTGCCCCAGGACTCGGCGAACAGCAGCACCACCAGACCCACGGCCAGCTCGGCCACGCGCAGCCAGGCATCGCGGCCCAGCGACGGCAGATGCAGCGCAAAGGCCGGCGGCGCCACGGCGCCGACTACCTCCACGCCATCGGCTTGCAAGTTCAACCCTTTCGTCGCCGCGATGGCAGCCAGCAGCGCGATCAAGGAAGCCGGCCACGTCGGCCAGCGGCGCAGCAGCGCGATCAATGCGCCACTTGCCACGGCCACCAGCAGGCTCAGCCCGTGCCAGTCGGCCATGTGGCTCAGCACCCAGGCCAGCAGGTGCAGCGGGTCCTGGCCCGACGGTGGATGCAGGCCCAGCACGTCGGGCAATTGCTTGATGACGATGGTGATGGCCAGCGCGAAGGCGAAGCCGCGCAGCACCGGCCGCGACACGAAGGCTGACAGCTGGCCCTGGCGCGCCGCAGCCAGCACCAGCAGCACGGTACCCGCGGCACAAGTCAAGGCAAGCAGCGCCTCGCCGGGCGCGATGCCAGCCAGGCCCGCCGCTGCGGCAGCGGCGAGACTGGCGCTGGAAGACGTCGGCGCCACGATGGCATCGCGGCTGCGGCCAAGCAGCGCGTAGACCGCCAGGCCCACCAGGGCCGCCGCGAATGCGTGGGCCACCGGCAGGCCGGCCAGGCCTGCATAGGCCACGCCCTCGGGCAGCAGCAGGCCGGCCACGCACAGGCCGGCCGTCAGGTCCGCGCGCCAGCGGAGGGGCTCGCCCTCAACGGACATGGTTCGCGATTCCGAATGCCCCCTGGTCGAAAGCCTTGCAGTAGACGGCCCAGTCCTTGTCCACCTGGGCCGCCGTGGCCCGCGACAGCACCACTAGACGGTCCCGCCACTTGCCCTCGCCGCTGCCGCGTTGGCCGAAGTCGATCAACTCGTCCGCCGTGGCCGAACCCTGCCGGCCCGACGAGCGCAGCTGCGCCCAGGCCATCAGCCGTCCCATCGTGACGAGGCTGTCGGCCAGCGCATGGCCATGGGTCGAGAGGCCGGCGAGGTCCAGCCGATCTTCGTTGGGCTGCAGGCCGCGCAGCACATAGGGCTGGCCATCGAGGCTGACCGCGTGCAGGAAGGCCATGGACACGGCCTGCATGCGGCGCTGCACGGCTACAAGGCGCTGCGCCGCGTCGCCAAGGCGCGGCTGCTTGCAGCCCCCGGCCGGCGCGAGCACTGAAGGCAGGATCTGCTTCAGGTCGAGCAAGTATTGGCCATCGGCCACGCCCTTGCCGCGCACGAGGATGGCATAGCGCTGCAGGCCCAGGCTGCCGGTGCCGGCCACGCGGCGGGCCACGTCTAGCACCTCGAAGAACTGCGGGTCGCGCTGGGTCTTCGCGTAGCCCTGCATGAACGCAGCGACCTGCTGCTTCTGCGCGTCGGTGGCTGGCAGCAGTCGTTGGCCGTCGATCTTGAGTCGCCGGTAGTGGCCGGACCGCGACGGCGGGCCGCAACGCTTGGCGAGGAAATCGGCACGCTTGCGCTGGCTGACCTGGTCCAGCAGCTGCTGCACCGGGCCCGACGCGGTCTCGCGCTCCAGCCAGTAGGCCTTGCCGGCGGCAAGCGCGTCCGCATAGCCGTCCAGCAGCGTGCGGCACAGGCGCTGGGTGTGGGCGTTGTCCAGGTGAAGCTCCGGCGCCGCCAGCCACAGGCTGGTCAGCAGCCGCAGCGGGTCCCAGGCGGCCGGCGCCAGCGCGGCCTCGTCGAAGTCGTTCAGGTCGAAATAGGCCAGCCGGTTGTCGCCCTTGTAGCTGCCGAAGTTCTCCAGGTGCATGTCACCGCAGCACCAGGCGGGCGGCGCACTTCTGAGCACGCCGCGGCGCTGCACGCGGTCGTGGAAGAGATGGGCCGTGCCGCGCAGGAAGATGAACGGGCTCTGGCGCATCTTCTCGAATTTCATGCGCAGCCGCTCCGGGTCGCGCCCCGCGTTGAAGTCGAGGATGGATCGCACGACGTCCATATCAGTTCTCCGGTAGTGAATGCACCCGCATGCCGACGTTGTCGTCCGGCGGTTCCCGCCAGGCCGCGCGCTTCATGACGCGGCGGCCGTCGCGCAGGCCAGCGTCCCAGCGGGCCTGCAGCCGGGCGACGGTGAAGTCGATGTCGCGCCAGGAGTCCTCGCCCGGCTGGGCCTGCATGACGAGGTGCTCGACATCGATGCGCGCGTCGCAGCCCAGCGCCAGCAGCGCCTTGACGGCCGGGTCGGCGGCGGTCTTGGGGTCGAGCCGGCGGCCGACCAGGCGCAGCGCGCGGCGCAGGTTCTGCAGGCGCTCGTGGTCGTCCAGGTGCTCGCAGATGCGGCTGGCGTACTGGATGTCCTTGTAGCGCGTCAGCGCCTGGGCCATAGTGCGCGGCGCGGCCTCGCTGGCATCCCAGAGGTCGACCATGAAGCACAGCGTGTCGCGGCGCTCGGTGTCGTCCAGCACCACGTCCAACGGCGTGTTGGAGTAGATGCCGCCGTCCCAGTAGGCCTCGCGGCCGACGCGCACCGGCGCGAAGCCGGGCGGCAGCGCGCCGCTGGCCATCACATGCGCGGCAGTGATGTGGGTCTTGCCGTCGCGGTTGTCGAACAGCGCCAGCTCACCCGAGCGCACGTTGACGGCGCACAGCGTCAGCCGCGTGTCGCCGGAGGCGATGAGGTTGAAGTCGACGAGGTCGTTCAGCGTCTGGGCCAGCGGCGTGGTGTCGTAGAAGCCCAGCTCGTTCAGGGGCGCCTCGCGGTTCAGGTCCCAGGCCAGCGGCCCGCGCGGCCGGAAGAAGCCGGGCACGCCGCCCACCAGGGTCTGCCAGGTCTGCAGGCCCGCGCTGAAGGCGTTCGCCGGGCCGGCCATCGGCAGACCCGGCCGAGTCACACGCGACCAAAACTCGCGCAGCGCCGCGAGGCGGTCGGCCGGCTTGTTGCCGGCGATCAGCGCCGCGTTGATGGCGCCGATGGAGGTGCCGACCAGCCAGTCCGGCGCGATGCCGCCGGCGTCCAGCGCCTCGGCCACGCCGGCCTGGTAGGCGCCCAGGGCACCACCGCCCTGGAAGACGTAGACGGTCTGGGGGGGGCGTCGCGTCGCCATCAGGCGGGCTGCAGCTGCAAGCTGTCGCTGCAGGGAACGGCGCGGAAGACCGGCAGGGCCTCGACGGCCGCGGCGTGCGCGGCGAGCCGCGGGAAGCCCTCGGCCGGCACGAGCTCGGGCAGCACGAACTGCGTGAAGGTCCAGGCCACGCCGACTGTGAGGGCCGCCTGGCCGAGCCCAGCCTCGCCCGTGTCCAGCGGTTGCGCGGCCAGTTCGGCGTCAAGGGCGCGGTAGGCGGCGTCAAGCTGTCCGCTGACGCGCTCGATCCAGGGCTGGTGGCGCTTCTCTGCCGGGCGCAGGCCGCGCTCGTAAACGATCTGGGCGCTCTTCTCGCAGGCCGCCAGCGCCAGGCCGATGAGGCGCAGCTCGCGCAGCAGCGCGGTGGGCTGAGCGGGCATCAGGCTGCGGCCGGCCAGGGCCTCGACGTAGGCCAGCATCAGCGTCGAGTCCATCAGCGTGCTGCCGTCGTCGCAGACCAGCGTAGGCGCCTTGACGACGGGGTTGATCTGCCGGAAAGCCTCGAAGCCGCGGAACACCGAGATGGCGGCATGCTCAAAGGGCAAGCCGAGCAGGCGCATCGAGATGGCGACGCGGCGCACATAGGGCGAGTCCAGCATGCCGACGAGTTTCATGGTCTTCAACCTTCCTGCCGCAGGATGGCCGTCTCGATGCGGCGCAGCTGTTCTACCGCGTCCTTGCCATGCCGGCGTTCAATCTCAGCGTACATCACTCTGTTGTAGGCATCCGCATAAGCCGTGGTGAGCGAATTGACCTCGGTGCTCCGCAGGGTCCAGGCGACCCCATAGCGCTTCTTGCTGCTGGCGACATCGGCCTTGGCTGCCGGCCACCCCACCGTCTGCAGCTTCAGTTCACCGGCCTCGATGTCCGCCTTAGCCTTGGCCTCGCCGCGTTCGGCTGCGCCGGCCGGGTTGCCCACACGCAGGTCGACGGCCGCGATCAGCTCGCGTGCCGGCTTGGTCTCGCCCGCGGGAACGCGAAAGCGCTCGAACAGCGCCCAGATGATGCAGGCCGCCACCAGGCTGCAGAGCACGGCCGCGATGCGGATGCGGGTACGGTTGCGGCGCCAGCCCTTGCCGGTCAGTTCGTCGGCCAGTGCCACAGCCATCGTGGATTTCGCGGATTCCATGGACAACATCAATTCCTAGAAGTTCGAGTTTCGGCGAGCGGCGCGAGCGCCGCCTGAACACGGGCTTGCCAGCCGCCGTGCTCGACCGCGCTCCAGTCCGGCCAGCGCGGCGACTCGGCCTGCAGTTCGGCCGCCAGGTCCTGCAACTCGTCCAGGCCGGACACCGCGGCCGCCAGGCTGAGGCTGGCCAGCCATTCCTGCACCTGGCGCATGCGCGGGTAGGCGGCGAACAGCCAGCGCGCCACCTCGGGACGGGCCCGCCAGTCGGCGCTGCCGAAATGCTGCACGGCCAGTGCGGTCAGGCGCTGGCCCGCGCCCAGGCAGTCGAAGGCCACACAGCCCTCGAAGCCGCGCGGGATCAGCGCGTCATGGATGCCGCAGCGGTGGTCGGCGCAAAGATGCTGGCAGGGCGTTTCGGCCGGCTTGTCGAAGCCGAAGCCCTGGGCGGCGTCGAAGGGCGGGATCACGCAGCACAGGGCCACGCAGGCCGAGCAGTCGGCCTTAAGGTGGGCGGGAAGCTGTGCGGATCTTGTGGTCACTCCGCATTGTCCGATACGCCCACCATCCAGCCCACGCCAAAGCGGTCATTGACCATGCCGAACAGCGGCGCCCAGAAGGTCTTGGCGAGAGGCATGCTGACCTGGCCGCCTTCCGCCAACGCGGCAAAGGCCTCGCGGGCGGCATCGGCATCGGGGCAGTCCAGCGACAGCGAGAAGCCCTTGAAGGTCGTGTTGCCGTCGCACATGCCGTCGGACATCATCACCAGGGCCCCGCCGATATGCACCGAGGCATGCATGATCTTTTTGTCCGAGCCCGGCGGCAACACGCCGGGCGGCGGCGGCTCGGGGCACTCGGAGTTGCGCATCATGAATTCCACCTTGGCGCCGAGGGCCTTCTTGTAGAACTCGATGGCCTCTTCGCAGCGGCCGTTGAAGAAGAGATAGGGATCGATCTTCATCGCCGTCTCCTTCACTTGAAATCACCGGCCGTCGAGATGATGAAGTCCGCGGCCTTGATGTACCGGCGCCAGGCCGCATTGGCCTGCTCGACCGTGACCGCGGCCAAGGCTTCGTCGCGCCTCTGTGCCGCGGCCCAGGTCTCGCCGCGTTCAGCCAAGCTGGTCAGGCCGCTGACCAGGGCGCTGGCATCGCCCCGGCCCTGCTTGCGGCCCTCCAGGATGTCCTTCTTGGCTCGCGCCAGCTCGGCGGCCGTGACGCCGTCCCGGGCCATGCGGGCCACCTCTTCCTGCACGACGGCGATGACGCGATCGCGCTTGTCGGGCGCATAGCTGGCCTGGATGGCGAAGCTGGCGTCATTGCCCCAATAGCTCGCGCTCAGCGAGGCGCCGATGCCATAGGTCAGGCCTTCCTTCTGCCGCACGCGCTCGGAAAGCCGGCTCTCCAGCCCGCCGCCTCCGAAGATGTGAGTCGCGAGTTCGAGCGCCGGATAGTCGGCGTCCTGGCTGTTCAGCGCCAGCGGCTCGTGCAGGCGCACGATGGCGTTGGCCTTGTCGCGGGCGATGGCGTCGAAGCGCGCCGGCGGGATGCCCACATGCTGCGGAATGTGGCGCACGAACTTCGGTGCCGCGGGCTTCTTCCAGTCGCCGAAGAGCTTGTCAATCTCGGCAGCCAGGCCGTCCGGCAGCGCGCCAACGACGCTGACCTGGGCCTCGTTGAAGCTCCAGTAGTCGGCATAGAAGCGCTTCACCTCGTCCAGCGTCGTCGCCTTCAGGTTGGCGATGCGCTCGTCCACGCCCATCACATAGTCGGGGTGGCCCAGCGAGACGCCGCGGGCCTTGTTGTAGTGGCCGCGCGTGGCCTCCTGGCGCAGCACGCCGGGCTCCTGGCGCGAGGCCTCGAGGCCGGCGATGGCCGACTTGATCTCGCGGTCGAAGGCGTCCTGCGGGAACAGCGGCTTGCGCAAGGCATCGGCGGCCACCCGCAGGGCCGGCAGCAGGGTGTCGCGCTCGGCGCTGAGGAAGATGCTGGCACCCTGGTCGTAGCTGCTGACGTTGAGGTTGGCACGCAGCTTGATCAACGCGTCCTGCAGTTGCTGCTTGGTGTAGCCGGCGCTGCCCTCGTCCATCAGCGAGGCCACCACGCCTGTACCGTTGCGCGCAAAGGTCGCGTCGCGCTCGCCCCAGCGCAACTGCATCTGCAGCACCACGGTGTTGCCGCGCGTCTGCTTTTGAAGCGTGTGCAGGGCGACGCCGCTGGGCAGGGTGCTGCGGCTCATGCGCGTCTCCAGCACTGCCGGCACGGGCTCGAGCTGCTCGCCCTCCTCCACCTTGGGCGGGCCCTTGAGTTCGGCCAGGCGCTGCTCCAGCGCCGGAGCCGCCGGGATCTCCACGCGCTCGACCCTGTCGACCGGCAGATAGCGGCCCAGCGTCCGGTTGGCGGGCCTGAAGTAGGCGGCACGCACCCGCTCCACGTCAGCCAGCGTGACCTTGGGAATGTCCTCCATCAGCTTGAAGAGCAGGCGCCAGTCGCCCGCAGCGATGAGGCCGGAGATCTGCTGGATCAGGGCCTCGGGGTTCTTCATCTGCTGGCGATAGCTGTTGACGGCCAGGTCCCGCACACGCGCCAGCTCGCTCTCGTCGAAGGGCTTGGCGGTGCGGCCTTCGGCCAAGTCCAGCAGCAGGGCCTCGACCTTGGCCACATCGGCATCTGGCGGCAGCACCGCGAAGGCGCTGGTGGTGCTCGGATCCGCGCCGCCCGCGCCGGCAATGCCGGCTGCCAGGGCCAGCTTGGGCTCGACCAACTGCTTGTAGAGCTGGCCGCTGGGCTGCAGGCTCATCAACAGGCCATAGACGATGAGGGCCGGCGCGTCGGGGTGGGTGATGGCCGGCACGTGGTAGACCGCCAGCAGGATGGGCTGGCCGCCCACGCGGCGCACGACGACCGTGCGCTCGCCGTCCTGGGCCGGCTCCACCGTGTAGGGCTGGGGAATAGGCGCGGCTGGCTTAGGCAGGGCGCCGAAGTCCTTGGCGATCAGCGCCAGCGTCGCCGCCTTGTCGAACTGGCCGGCGATCAGCAGCGTCGCGTTGTCGGGCCGGTAGTAGCGCCTGTAGAAGCCCTGCAGCTTCTCGATGGGCACGTTCTCAATGTCGCTCTTGGGGCCGATGGTGGCGTGGCCATAGGGATGCCAGGCGAACGCCGCGGCGTTGACGCGCTGGGCCAGGACCGGGAAAGGCTGGTTCTCGCCGCGCTCGAACTCGTTGCGCACCACCGTCATCTCGGTGTCGAGGTCGGCCTTGGCGACGCGGCTGTTCACCATGCGGTCGGCTTCCAGGTCAAGCAGGAAGGCCAGGGTGTCGGCGTTGGCGTTGAAGCTCGCGAAGTAGTTGGTGCGGTCCACCGTCGTCGTGCCGTTGAAACGCACGCCGCGCTGGGCCATGGCGCCTGGGATGTCCTTCTGGCGCTGGGTACCCTTGAACAGCATGTGCTCCAGCAGATGGGCCATGCCGTATTCGCCCGGCGCCTCGTGGCGGCTGCCGACGCGATAGGTGATGTTGACGGTCGTCGTCGTCTGCGTAGCGTCCGAAAAGAGCAGGACCTGCAAGCCGTTGGGCAGCACGTATTCCTCAATGCCGCCAAGTTCACGCAATGGCGTGGGGACTGCTGCTGGAGACGGCGTCTTGATGGCCGCATCTGGCCGATCTTCACCAGCCCTCGGCGCCGTTTGGCATCCCGCCAGGCCCAGCACCACGCTTAACAGCGCCAGCCCCAGGTTCAGTGGCAGGCGCCCTTGCAGCTTCATCCTCATCTTGTCTCTCTCCAGGCGGCCGCATTTTCGGCCTGGCCGGCATTCTGCGTGCAATTCCCCGAGGCAGCCGTTCGTCAGATCCCAACGCTGGACATACGAGCCAGATGACGCGCATGCTGGCTGCCACAACGCCACCGAATGAGAGCGCACCCATGGACACCTCCCCCTACCACGAGGGCATGCGCGCGCTGCAGGACGAGCGCGACACCCGCGGCATCGCCGACCGCCTCGCCGAGGTCACGCTGCGCACGGCCTTCACGGAGGACGACCGCGCCTTCATCCAGGCCTGCAGCATGTTCTTCGTCGCCAGCGCCGACGCTCAAGGACGGCCCGACTGCTCCTACAAGGGCGGCCTGCCCGGCTTCGTGCGCGTGCTGGACAGCAACACCCTGGCCTTTCCGGACTACGACGGCAACGGCATGTACCGCTCATGGGGCAATGTCGCCGTCAACCCACAGCTCGGCCTGCTCTTCATCGACTTCGAGAAGCCGCGCCGGCTGCGCGTCAACGGCAGCGCCCGCATCAGCGCGGACGACCCGCTGCTGGCCGGGTTCCCCGGCGCCGTCTTCATCGTGCGGGTCCGGGCCGAGGCCATATTTCCCAACTGCCCGCGCTACATCCACAAGATGGCTATGGTGGAGGCCTCGGTCTATTCGCCGCGCGAGGGCTACGAGCCGCCGGTGCCTGCCTGGAAGGGCTTCGATGCGTTTCGCGATGCGTTGCCGCGGAGGGATCGGAGGTGAGTTGGGGCTAGCGGTTGCGCAGTGATGGCTTGGGGCAGATCTGTCGCGAAGCTGTGCCTGAGCGTATGCGGTGTGGCCGGCTTGGCAATAGCCGCCGCATGAAGGGCACGCTTGAACGCTCGCTGGAAACTTTGGTCATACAGATGGCGCCGCCGCATGACGCCAATGCGCGGATCAGTCGACAAATGGTCTGGAGGGAAGACCCAAAACCAGGCCCGGGAGAGCCCCGCTCGCGGGTACCTGCGCTTCAGCGCTTGCTGCATCTCGCCCCCGGCTAGGCCAGCCTCAACATCCGCTGCCCAGATGAGCCGCGCATGGGCGAGCTGGGCTTGCAGTTCGACAGCCAGCGACTGCGGCAGCATCACGACGTGAGGCACCTAGCGCCGCCAAGGCGCACTCCGGATCGCCTCCGTCGCCTGCACCTCCGGCAGCGCCTTGGCAAACAACCAGCCCTGCCCCACCTGCACGCCCAGTTGCTCCAGCAGGGCCGCCTGCTTCTCGTCCTCGACACCCTCGGCCAGGGTCTGCTTGCCCAGGGCCAGGGCCAGGCCGACGATGGTGCGGACGATTTCCTGGGCCTCACGGCCTTGGCCCAAGCGGATGACAAAGCTGCGGTCGACCTTCAGCGTGTCGAAGGGGAAGCGGTGCAAATAGGCCAGCGACGAATAGCCAGTGCCGAAGTCGTCGATGCTGAGCTTGAAGCCCATGCGCGCCAGCTCCTGCAGCACCTCGGCGCTGCGCTGCGGGTTGGCCATGGCCATGCTCTCAGTGACCTCGAGCTTGAGGCGGTGGGTGGGCACGTCGCCCAGGGCCGCCAGCGTAGCGCGGGCGTCGGCCAGCAGTTCCATGTCGCGCTCCAGCTGCACGCCCGACAGGTTGACGGCCACCTCGCCGCTGAAGCCCAGGGGCTGCCAACGCCGCAGCTGGGCCGCCGCCTCCAGCAGGGCCCAGCGGCCAATGGCGCAGATCTGGCCGCTGGCCTCGGCCACCGGGATGAAGTCGCCCGGCATGATCAGGCCGCGCTCGGGGTGCTTCCAGCGGATCAGGGCCTTGAAGCCGAGCAGGGTGCGGTCGGAAAGGCGCACGAAGGGCTGGTAGTGCAGCTCGAACTGCGTGCCGCTGGCCAGGGCCGCGTCGATGGCGTCGCGCAGCCAGCGGCGTGATTGCTCGACAAGCTGTTCGGCGGGGTCGAATTCATGCGTCTGGCCGGGGCCGCCGGCCTTGGCGCGGGCCAGTGCCCCTTCGGCGGCGGCCATCAGCTCGTCGGCCGACAGCGGACCGTGGCGACGCTGGGCCCAGGAGATGCCGGCCGTCAGCTGCAGCATGGGCGCGGCGACGTTGAAAGGCGGCTGCAGCAGGGCCTGCACGCCGCGCGCGAGTTCCGCGGCGCTGTCGCCACCGGCCAACAGCAGGGCGAACTGGTCGGGCCCCATGCGAGCGATGAGGTGGCGGGCACCGTAGGCGCCGCGCAGGCGGGCCGCCAGCTCGGTCAGCACCGCATCGCCTGCCACCGGGCCGTGGGCCTCGTTCAGCGCACGGAAGCCGTCCACGCCCAGCAGCAGCAGGCCGGTCTCGGGTGCCGGCACGCCGGTCAGCAGCTGGGTCAGCTGCTCGCGGAACAGCACGCGGTTGGCCAGGCCGGTGAGCCGGTCGTGCAGGGCGTCGAAGCTGATCTGCTGCTGCAGGCGCTGGCTCTCGGAGATGTCAGTCAGCGAGCCAGCCATGCGCACCGGTTTGCCGTCCTCACGCACCGCCAGGCCGCGCGCCAGCAGCCAGCGCTCCTGGCCGCCCTGGTGGAAGTGCAGCATGTGGTGGAACTGCAGGCTCTTGCCGTCGAGATGGGCCCGCAGTTCGGCACGGAAGGCATGGCCGTCGCCATCGTCCAGCGGACGGGTCCAGGCCTCGATGCCGTGGCCGGCCTCGGCGGCAGACAGGCCCATCAACGCCAGCCAGCGCGGCGAGTAGTAGACCTCGCCGCTGAGCAGGTCCCAGTCCCACAGGCCATCGTTGGCACCCTGGGCGGCCAGGGCATAGCGCTGCTCGCTGGCGGCCAGTTGCCGCGCGGCGAGGCGACGCTGGCCCTGCTCGATGCCGGCGCGCAGCGCGCTACCGCCCAGCGTCGCGACGGCCAGGGCCAGCAGCGGCGGCGCCAGCGAGAAGACGAGATAGTGGCTCTCGAAGGCCCACTGCGTCGCGGCCAGCAGGGCCAGGATCGCCAGCACGATGGCGGCCAGGGCGATACCGAGCGGGCGGCGCGCCAGCAGGGCGACGGCCGCGAAAGGCAGCAGCAGCACGGCGGCCAACTCGGCCGCGCCGCCCCAGTCCGGGCGCGCCAGGCTGCGGCCGGTGAGCAGGTTGTCGGTGACGGTGGCGATGCGCTCCATGCCGGGCAGGCGGGCGTCGAAGGGCGTGGGCACATGGTCGCCCGCCGCCAAGGCGGACACGCCGAGCACGGCCACGCGGCCGCGCAGCCGTGCCGGGTCGACGCGGCCCGCGAGCAGTTCGGCGAAACCGACGCTGTCGAAGCTGCTGAGCGGGCCGCCCGGCCCGTAGTAGTTCACGCCCAGACGGGACAGTTCGTCCAGCCGCCCCTGCAGGGCGTCGCCGACGCTAAACCCGGCGCCGAAGCGGGCCCGCGCCTGCTTCCAGTCGGCGCCGCGCGCGAAGGCGGCAAGGCGCAGCGGCATGGAGGGATAGACCTCGCCCTTCAGTCGCAGCAGCGGCAGGTCGCGCCGCAGGCTGCCGTCGGCTTCGGGCCGCACACTGATGTGGCCGAGTGCCGCTGCGGCCTCGGCCAGGCTGGTTTCGGGCGCGACAAGGCGGCGCGGCCGGTAGTAGTCCTCGCTGCGCGCCAGCGCCGCTTCGTCGTCATAGCGCAGCAGGGCCTGGGCCAGCACGGGCGCGGGCACGTCGCCGTCATCGGCCTTGCCATCGTCGGGCAGGGAGAAGGGAATCAGCGCGCAGGCGCAGGCCTTCATCGCGCTCGCCAGGGCGGCGCTGCCTTCAGGCGTGCCGCCACCGGGCAGCAGCAGGATGTCCAGCGCCACCGCGCGCACGCCGCCGGCCTGCAGAGCCTGCACGGCGCGGGCGATCTCGGCCCGGTCGGGCACGCGGCCGCCAAGGGATTCCAGCGCCGCGTCGTCCACCCGCACCAGCAGCAGCGGCAACTCGGTGCCCGGGGCCAGCGGGCCGCGCCAACGGGTCTGCCAGTCCAGCTGCCATTGGTCGGGGCGTTCCAGCACCGACATGTCGGCCCGCCCGGCCAGCATGGCAAAGCCAAGCAGCGCGGCCGCCAGGCCGATCAGCAGATAGCCGAGTCCGGATGGCAGACGTCTCAATCCAGCGACCCCAGGCGCTGTTCAAGGCGTTGCACCTTGTCGGCCGTCCAGGCCACGGCGGCCACGCATTGGCTGGCGTCGCAATGCGTGCCGTTGAGCTTTTTCTCCAGGCGCACCGGATAGCGCGGCTTGATGCCCCGGGTCTGCAAGCCGGCGGGCTCGACGTCAACCTCGCCGGTCTTCACATGCACGGCGGTGGCGCGGTCGTCGCCGACTTCGACGCTGAACTCGGTGCCGCGCACGGCGGTCACGGCGGTGGGCGTGCGGACCCGCCAGCTGCCGCCGGCGGAGGGGCTCACGCGCTGGCCGATCAGGCCGGTCTCGAGCAGGAACTCGGCGCTGCGCGGCTGGCCGGGCGCCGCGCTGAAGGCCTCGATGCGCAGCTGGCTCTTGTCGGCCAGCACGACGACGGAGCCGTCACCGAACCTGAGCCGCACGCGGCCGGTGGCGCCGGTGCGCAGCAGGGTGCCGACGTCGAGCTTGTCGCCCACCGCCAGCGCCTTGCCGTCGGCGCGCTGCGCCTCGCCGCTGACGGCCAGGACTTCACAGGCCTGCTGGGCGAAAGCTGTCGAACTCAGCAGGGACAAGCACAACAGTACGGTCTTCATCTCACCTCCAGATTTGTGCTGCTTGTTGGGGTGGTCAACGGGCCGGATCACCAAACAAGGCGAAGCCCGCCCAGTAGAACGGATGTGCCCAGCGGCCGCCACCGAGTTTTCCTTCGATCATCCCCAGTTGAGCCACGCGCAAGGCCTCGGCGCGCGGCGCGCTGGCGGAGAAGGTGGCGGACGTCAGGGCCGCGGCCGAGGCGGTCTCGACCGACCAGTGGGTGGCCAGCACCGAGCGGCTGCCCGCAAAGAAGAAGCCGCGCACCAGGCCCGACATGGCCGCCCCGCCCTGCTCGCCCGCGGCGGTGTTGCAGGCCGACAGCAGCACGGCCTGGGCGTTCAGGCGCAGGGTCAGCACGTCGTCTAGCTCGAGCAGGGGCGAACTCGCCGCATCCGCGCCGGCTGCGAGGGCCAGGGCCGGCTTAGAGATGCCCGGCAGCTCGCCCGGCATCAGCCCGTGGGTGGCGAAGGCGACGATGCGGCGGTCGGCCAGAGGTGCGGCCAGCACCGCCTCGCGCGTGGCCGCGGCGCCGAGCAGCAGATCGTTCTCTGGCCTGGCACCCAGGGCCTTGGCGAGCGCGATCAGCTCGGCACGGGTCTCGGGCAGGGGCGGGATGTCGCCATAGCTGAAGCCCCAGGCGGCGTCGTAGCGGGTCGCGCCCTGCCCCAGAGCCCCGCGGCCTGCCTTGGCGGTGGACTTGAACTGCGGGTCGCCGATGCCGAACAGCGGCTTGGGCGCAAGCGCGGGCGCGGTCACGCGGCGCAGCGCGAACAGCGCGCCGGCCGAAGGCAGCTGAGTGACGGCCATGCGGCGCACGACAAAGGCGCCGGGCTCGGGCGCCGTCAGGGCCGCCGCGAAGGGCATGGCCGCCAGCGCGCCGTCGGCCGCGACGAGCAGGCTCTTCACATCCGCCCCCGGCTGCAGCGGCGCGACGAGTTCGCGCCAGACCTCGTGCAGCGCAGGCTCCGGCAGCGTCGACGCACGGCCGGTGCTGAGATCCAGGGCCATGCGCAGCTGCGCCACCTTGTCGGCCCAGCCGGACGCGCTGATGGCTGAGGCCGCGAAGCGCGTGGGGGCGCCGGGCGCGACCAGCCAGGTCAGCGTCGCGCGTTCCAGCGGCTGCACGATCAGCAGGGCCTCACCGGGCGACATCAGCTTCTGCAGCGCGGCCGGGGCCGGCAGGGTCGGCATGACGAGGTCGGCATAGGCGGGATAGGCCTTGGCGATGCGCTCGCGCTGCGCGTTCAGCGCCTCCCGCGCGGCCTGCGACTGCTCGCGGCCCTGGCGGATCTGCTCGCGCAGGGCGGCGAGTTCGTCGGCCATGGCCTTGGCCTTTTTCTTGCGTTCGGTCTCGGGCAGGACCTTGAGCTCGGCCCTGGTCTCCTCGCTGCTGTTGCGCCGGCGCAGGCGGTCCTCCTCGTTGAGCAGGCTGGCCAGGGCGCTGCTGCGCGAGTTGGCGGTGGCCCGCAGCGCGGTCTCCTCCTCGAGCAGGCTGCGCAGGGCCGGCGTGGCGGCGAGCAGGCGAGCCGTCGCGTCGGTCAGCGCGCGCTGGGCCGTGCCGGCCTGCAGGCGGTCGGCCACCTGCAGGGCGCGGTCGGTCCAGGCAGGCTCCAGGGCCTCGCCGCGCAGGGCCCGCGCGCCGATCTCGCGCAGGAACTCGTCGAAGGCCAGACCGAGCACAAAGCCGCGCGCGCCGGAGAGGTCCAGGTCCTGCCAGCCGCCGGGGCTGTCGAGCAGGGCCGCGAACAGCGGCTGGTAGTCGCTCCAGGCGCCGGCCATGTCGCCCTTGAGCAGCCGCACCAGGGCGCGCACGCCGCTGGCCTCCTGCGTCTGCGGATGGGCCTCGCCGTAAAGGCGAATGCGAAAGCGCAGCAGGCGGTCGACGGTCTCCAGGGCCTCGTCGAAGCGGCCATTCTTGGCGGCGAGTAACGCGCGCAACCGCCAGTCGTCGGCGCGTTCATTGGCCAGGCTGTCGGCGGGCATGTTGGCGAGGAAGTCGCGGTAGGCAGCATCGGCCTCGGGCCAGCGGCGCAGGCCGATCAACGCCCTCACCTGCTCCTGGCGAGCCAGCCAGCGCGTGTGACTGGCAGGGCTGGCGCCGGCGCGCTGCAGCATCTCGTCGGAGCGCTGGGCGTTCTCGAGCGCCACGGCGTACTGGCGGGCCGCCACTTGTGCCTGGGCGAGGCGGTAGCTCCAGCGCGCGCCGAGCGAATCGTTGAGCTGGCCAGCCCGCCATAGCGCCAGATTGCCCTGGGCCACATGGATGGCCTCGGGCGCGCGGCCCTGGCGCACGAGGGCGTAGGTCAGCATGCCCTGCGAGCCGTCGTACCAGCCATAGGCGTCCTGCACGATGGGATCGCGCGGGCCCTTGGCGCCTCGGCGTGCGTCTTCCAATCCCTTCTGCGCCTGGCGAACCGCCTCGCGCAGGGTGGCCACGGAATCTGCCAGGCGCCCGTCCCAGCGCTCGATCTCGGAGCGCACTTGCAGGAACTGCACGCGCAACCTCAGCGCGGCGGCGGCGTCACGGATGCCCTGCGGCTCCAGGGCCTGCTTGACCAGGCCCTGGGCCCGGCCCCACATGCGGTCCAACATCGCGCGGTCGCGGGCCTGGGCAAGCGCATAGACTTGGCGCAGCGCGGCCTCGGCACGGGTGGCCAACGACAGCGTGGCGTCGGCGGCGAAGGCGTCGGCCGCGGTCAGCGACTGGCCGGAGCTGCCCCAGGTGAATTCGGCGTTGAGGTAGTAGCGGATCCAGACCTCGCCGCCGGGCTGGCTGCGGCCCAGCGAGGCGAGCTCGCGCAGCAGCTCCACGTACTTGCCACGCTGCTCCAGCGCCTGGGCGGCGCGGGCCTGGCGCTGCAGCAGGGCATAGCGGGCCGCCGGATCGGCGGGCAGGGCTTCGGCCAGCAGGGCCTGGGCCTCGCTTTGGGCCATGACGACGGGGGCTTCCCCGCTGCCGTCGTCGCCCTCCACCTGGGCAACGGCCAGCGAGGTCGCGGCCAGCAGCAGGCCACCCAGCCAGAACTTGTGGATCTGCATCGCCCCACCTCCTGTTAGGGATGCTAGGGGTTCAACGCAGGCAAAGGCAGGCGGTCTGCCCGGATACTCGCGCCGCAAAAAAAGAGATTCGGGGAGTTTCGATGACAGCGTCCAACCTCGCGCGCCGGTTGCGCAGTTGCGCCCTGCTGCTGGTCCTCACGGCCTGCGGCGGTGGCGGCGACTCGCCCACACCACCGCCCGTCCAGGCCACGGCGCCCAGCATCACCGCGGCCCCTGCGGCCCTGACCGTCGATGACGGTGCCACCGCGACCTTCAGCGTGACGGCCCAAGGTTCCGGCACGCTGAACTACCAGTGGTCGCGCAACGGCACGCCCATCGCCGGCGCGACCTCGGCCACGCTGACGCTGGCCAGCGTTCAGCTGGCCGACCAAGGCGCGCAATTCAGCGTCGCCGTCAGCAATGCCGTCGGCAGCGTGACGAGCACGGCTGTCACGCTGACTGTCAAGGCCGTTGCCGTCACGCTGGACGCCGACCTGCCCGCCGCCATTCAGGCCGAGGTCGGTGCCAGCCGCAGCTTCAGCATCACCGCGCGCGGCTCGCAGCCGCTGGCCATACAGTGGCTGCGTGACGGCGTCCCCATCGCCGGCGCCACCTCGGCCAGCTACACCATGCCGAAGCTGCAGCTGGGCGACGAGGGCACCCGGATCTCCGTGCAGGTCAGCAACGCCGCGGGCACGGTGCTCAGCCAGGCCACCCGCATCGGCATCGCCGCAGGCAAGGCACCCGTGATCGTGTCGGGCTGCGGCGAGATCACCCAGCCTGGCAACTACACGCTGGATCGTGACATCAGCGCACCGCGCGCCGACGGCAAGCCCTGCATAGCTATCCATGACACCAGCGACGTGCTGCTGGATTGCGCCGACCACGAGATCGCCAATGCCCCCCAGTCCTACGCACATGGGCTGCACATCACCAGTTCGGACCGCGTTGCGCTGCGGCACTGCCGCCTCCGAGCGGACTGGAACGAACTGCGCAAGGTGCGCGACGTCAGCATCACCGACAACACCATCACGGCCGCGGACCCGACCAAACCGAGCATCTTCAACGTGGACACCGCCGAGCGCCTGCGCTTCGACGGCAACCAGCTGGCGGGTTCGTACCAGCACTTCTATGCCAACGACTCGACCATCTCCAACAACCGCGTGAAGACCGTGCCCAACGAGGTCGTGCCGGCGCTGCTGGTCCTGAACTTGGGCAGCAACAACCGCGTGACCGGCAATCAGTTGGAGGGCAGCTGGAATTCCGCCAACACGGCATGGAACGGAGCTGACGACGGCATCGTCATAGGGGATGAGGCGGCCGTCCTGATCAGGGGCAATCAGATTCAGGACGTCTGGGACTGCGGCATCGAGTGGGTCGGCAATCTCGACAACGCCCTGGTGCAGGGGAACCACGTCACTCACGCGGCCTACTGCGGCATCGGCGGCTGGTATTTCTCCAGCCTGCACGACAGCCGCTTCCTCGACAACGTCGTGGAGCGCACCAACGAGCTGTTCAGTCTCTTCCGCGCCTACTGCCTGCGGCCAGCGGCGTGGGATATGTACAAACTGATGCCGGCGGACACCGCCGTCCGCTTCGAGAACAACAGCTTCGAGAACAACAGCCTGCGAGTCGATGCGAACACGGCACTGGCCATGTCGTCCTATTTCAACTTCGACTTCCCCTTCGGCGAGCAGAGCGCCTGCAGCCGCGGCCTGGGCGACCAGCTGCCCAAGCCGGCCGACTTCCACCTGGGCAACAACGTCTTCAAGAACAATGACTTTGGCGTGGTCCAGCAGCGGCCCTACTTCAGCCAGTCGCTGAAGGACGCCATCGCCGACGGCGGCGGCAACGTCTGCGCCGTCACCCCGACCGATACAAGCCCCTACCCGCTCAAGTGCAATCCGCCCCCCAAGCCCTGAGGGCCGGTCAAAGCTTGCGCGCCGGCCACTGCGCCGCCAGCAGCGCCGCGGCCATGACCCACATCGGCGCGGCCAGGGCCGTGGCGGCCGCCAGCACGCCGAAGCCGACCGGCATGCCCACGGTCGCGCCGTTCAGCGTCAGCATGCGCAGGCCCAGCGCCTGGCCATGGCGCTCGGGCGGTGTCGCGCGGTGCAGCATGGCCAGCACCATGGGCTGCACCGAACCCAGGGCCACGCCCAGCAGGGCCGAGCCGCACATCAGCCCGAGGGTGCCGGGCAGCCAGGCATAGGCGACGAAGGTCAGCATCGCGACCACCATCGCCACGCGCAGGGACTTGGCTTCGTCGATGTCGTCGGCAAAGCGCACGATGGCCAGGCGCACGATGGTGGCCGCCGTCGCGAAGCTGCCCAGCACGACGCCGATGCTGGACGCCGACAACCCGCGCGCATGGCCGACGACGGGCACGACGAAGCTGTGCGCGTCCCAGCCGGCCGACAGGGCCAGGTTGACGATGAGCAGGCGGCGGTAGGCCGGCAGGCGGAACAGGTCCCAAGCGGCCGGCTCGCGAAAGCTCTTGGTATTGATGGCAGGCAGATTGCGCGGCACCTTGCGCGCCAGCACCCAGGCCAGCACGGGCAGCAGGGCCGCGAAGCCGAAGGCGGCCGTCATGCCGGTTAGGGCCCTCCCGGCGCCGAAGGCCGGCGCCTTGTCAACGAGGTCGATCAGCAGGCCGGCAATGATGGGCGACAGAGCGTTGGACAAGGCCGGGCCCAGGGCCATCCAGCTGAAGATCTTCTTCAGCTCGCCGGGCTCCTCAGCCATCAGCCCGGCTTCGCGCTGCATGGCCACGGCGGCCACGGCTACCGCGCCGCCGCACAGCAGGCAGCTGCCGGCGATGGCCCAGAGCTGCTGGACGATCAGCGCGAGCAATGCGCCGCCGAAGGCCAGCGCCACGCCCACGCCGACCGGGCGATGAAAACCGTGTCGGTCCGCCAGCCGCCCGGCCCACAGCGACAGAGCTATGGGCGCGACGGCGAACAGGCTGAGCAGCATGCCCACCGAGGCCTCACCATAGCCCTGCTTCAGCACCCACAGGCTGGCGGTGAAGCGCGTGGTGGCCATGCAGGCATGCACGCAGATCATGGTGGCGATCAGCCACGAGAAGGCGTGGCGCAGGTTCTTCGTCTTCCCGGCAGACGCGGCTTCGGTCACTCGGCGTCCTCGCCGAGGCTGAGCTGCAGCAGTTGCTGGGCCGCATCATCCGGCAGGGCTTCAACGCCCTTGAGCTTGCGCGTCATGGCCCGCGTGCGCACCTCCGCGGCATCCAGGGTGTTGCCGGCCTCCTCGAGCTTCTTCTTGGCCTTGGCCAGCACATCGCCGAACTTGCCGAACTCGGTCTTGACGGCGCCCAGCACCTCCCAGACCTCGGCGCTGCGCTTTTCCAGCGCCAGCGTGCGAAAGCCCATCTGCAGGCTGGTCAGCGTGGCCAGCAGCGTGGTGGGACCGCAGAGCATGACCTTGTGTTCACGCTGCAGGCTTTCCAGCAGACCGGGGCGGCGCAGGGCCTCGGCGTAGAGGCCCTCGGTGGGCACGAAGAGGATGCCGAAGTCCGTCGTGTGCGGCGGGCCGATGTACTTTTCGCGAATGGTGCGGGCCTCGAGCTTCAGCCGGTTCTCGATGGCCTTGCCGGCCGCCTCAGCGCCCGGTGCGTCGGCGCGCTCCTGGGCGTCGAGCAGGCGCTCGTAGTCCTCGCGCGGGAACTTGGCGTCAATGGGCAGCCACAGCGGCTTGCCGTCGTCGCGCTGGCCGGGCAGCGAGATGGCGAACTCGACACGCTCGCTGGAACCCGGCAGCACGGCCACATTGGCGGCGTACTGCTCGGCCGTGAAGACCTGGTCCAGCAGGCCCGCCAGCTGCACCTCGCCGAAGACGCCGCGCGTCTTAACGTTGGTCAGCACTCGGTTCAACGAGCCAACGTCGCGGGCCAGGTTCTGCATCTCACCCAGGCCCTTGTGCACCTGCTCCAGGCGCTCGGCAACCTGCTTGAAGCTCTCCCCCAGGCGCTGCTCCAGCGTCGCGTGCAGCTTCTCGTCGACGGTGGCGCGCATCTGCTCGAGCTTCTTCTCGTTGTCCTGCTGGATGGCGGTCAAGCGCTGCTCCACCGTCAGCCGCAGTTCGGCCAGGCGCTGGTCGTTGGTCTTGGACAGCAACTGCAGCTGCTCGCGCATCGCGTCGTTGAGGCGTTGCATGGACTCGGCCTGGGCCTGGGCACTGCGCAGGGCCGCCGCATCCTGGGCCTCGCGCGCGGCCAGGGCCTGTTGGGCCAGCGCGTTGTTGCTGCCCTGCAGGCCCTGGGCAAGTACCTGCTGGAACTGGGCCAGACCCTGCACCAGCTCCTGGCGGGTGCCGCTGGCGCTGCGGCCAAGCTCGTCGCGCAGCTCGCGCTCCAGCCTTTCGTTGCTTTGCAGTAGTTCGGGCGCCACGCCGCTGGACTGCGGTTTCTGGCGAGCCCAGATCAACACCAACAGCACCAGGACCAGGGCCATCAGGCCCAGCAGCAACACGTCGAACAGGCTCATGCGCACCATTGTCGCCCGACCCGCATTGGCTCTCATTGGTATCTTATTGGCATCGCTTACAGTCGCCCATCTGGTATCCAATTGGCATTGCTAGACGATGATGGAGAGACGGCGTTTTGTTCTGGGCCTGGGTGGCGCCGCCGCCTTGAGCGGCTGCGGCGGTGGCGGCGGCGACAGCGCCGCGCCTGCACCAGCGCCCTCGCCTGCTCCGGCGCCCGCTTCCAGCGGGCCAGACTGGGATGCCCTGTCTCGCCAGCTGCAGGGCTCACTGCTGAAGCCCGGCCAGGCCGATTTCAACCGCCTCGCCCACGGCGCCAACGCACGCTACGACGCCCTGCTGCCCCAGGCCATCGCGCGCTGCGCGGGCGCTGCCGACGTCGCCGCGGCGCTGGCCTTCGCTCAGCAGCAGAAGATCGCCTTCACCACCCGCAGCGGTGGCCACAGCTATCTGGGCGCGAGCAGCGGCAGCAGCCTGCTCATCGACGTGGGCGGCATGGACAGCGTGCAGCTGGACGGCGAGCGCGCCACCGTCGGTGCCGGCGCCAAGCTTGTGGACGTCTACGACACCCTGATCTCGGCTGGCCGCTGCATCCCCTCAGGCAGTTGCGTGACGGTGGGCATCGCCGGCATCACGCTGGGCGGCGGCATCGGCGTGCTGGACCGAGCCTATGGCCTGAGCTGCGACGCCCTGCTGTCGGCCCTCGTCGTGACGGCCGACGGCCAGCAGCTGGAGTGCAGCGCCACGCAGCGGCCCGACCTTTTCTGGGCCCTGCGCGGCGGAGGCGGTGGCCAACTGGCCCTGGTCACTTCGCTGAGCTTTCAGACCCACGCCGTCGCGCCGCTGGTGCAGTTCGGCGCCAGCTTCAACCTCGCCGAACTGCCCGCCGTCATGGCGGCCTGGCAGGCCTGGCCGCAGACCTTGCCGGACACGGTCTGGTCGCAGCTCGCGCTATCGGGCCAGGGCATCTACCTCTGGGGCATCGCCATCGGCGATACGGTCAGCGTGCAGCCGCTGTGGGACGGCCTGCTGGCCCGCATCGGCCGCACGCCGCCCGACAGCTTCCTGCAGGCGCGCAGCTACCGCGACGTCATGCTCGGCGGCTGCACTGCCCTCAGCCGCGCCCAGTGCCATCTGCCCAGCCAGAACGCCAGTGGCCAGCTCGGCCGCGTGGCCATGGCCGCGAGCTCGGATTACTTCGACACCGCCCTGGATGCGGCCGGCATCGCGGCCTTGGGAACGGCCCTCACGCAACGCCGCGACAGCGGCCGCGCCGGCAGCGTCCTGCTCAATCTGATGGGGGGCGCGATCGGCCGCGTCGCGCCGGACGCGACCGCCTTCGCGCATCGCCGCGCCCTCTTCAGCGCCCAATATCTGGCCGAGTTCCAGGTCGGCACGCCGGCGGCGACGCTGGACGAGGCCGCCGCCTGGACCCACGGCATGCGCACGGCCCTGCAGGCCTGGAGCAGCGGCGGCGCCTATGTGAACTATCTGGACGGCCTGCTCGCCAATCCGGCCGAGGCCTATTACGGCGCCAACCTGGCCCGGCTGCGCCAGCTCAAGCAGGCCTGGGACCCGGCTGGGCTGTTCAAGGCCCTGCCGGACCTAGGGTGAGACCAGGGAAGCCACGGCCTTGGGCAGTTCGGCCTCGATCAGTGCCTCCAGCGCCTTCACGCGCTGCTCGGTGGTCGTCGCAGCCCAGGGATTGGCGGCGGCAGCGCCGGCCACCGGCAGGCGGCTGGCCACGGCCAGGGACTGCTCGCGCTTGAGCTTGAGGTCGCTCAGGTCGACGAGGGCGACGCGGATGGACACGTAGGGAGCGAACACCGGCAGGCCCGGCTGGCCATCGAAGCCGATCTGGGCACTGGGTCGCTGGTCCAGCACGAAGCCCGGGCCTTCCAGCGTGGCGAGGATGCGCGCCGGCAGCGCCGCGGCGAGGGCCGGCTCCTGACGGCTGCGCGTGACCAGCAGCAGCCTGGCAGCGCCGCTCTGTCGCACGGCTTCACCGAGCTTGCCGGGCAGGCTGAGCTTGCCGTTGACGAAAAGGTTGGCCGGGTCGCCGAACAGGCTGCGCGTCGTCGAGGTGTAGAGCTTGACTTCGCGGTCCTTGCCCGCGGCCTTGATGGCAGCGTCCAGTGACTGCAGCACCGCGTTGTCCAGGCCACCTGCGGGTGAGGACGTCCAATCGCCCGACTGCACGGTGTCGCCGCGCGCCGGGGTCAGGCTGATGAGCTGCACGTTGTCGCCCAGCAGCGAAAGGGCGGCGAACTTGTTGGGATCGCGCGGCGTCTTGTCCTCGACCTCGGGTTCGGGCGATGGCGCGGGCGACTTGTTCTTCAGCGACTGGCCGAAGGCGAGCGCAGGCAGCAGGGGAATCAGGTACAGCAGGCGGCGTTTCATGCGGAGAGGACTTGAGGGTTCAACGGCGTCGGCGGCGGACGCGATGTGAGGGCCGCGACGAGATTGTCGGCGGCCAGCAGGGCCATGGCGATGCGGGTGGGCATGGTGGCGCTGGCGATATGGGGTGTCAGCACGACATTGGGCAGGGTCAGCAGGGCCGGGTTGACCTTGGGCTCGCCCTCGAAGACGTCCAGGCCCGCCGCGGCGATGCGCTGCTCGCGCAGCGCGGCGACCAGCGCGTCCTCATCGACGATGCCGCCGCGGGCGATGTTGATCAGCGTCGCCGTCGGCTTCATCCGCGCAATCTCGGCCGCGGCGATGCAGTGGTGGGATTCGGCCGAATAGGGCAGCACGAGGATGAGATGGTCGGCCTGGCGCAGCAGCTCGTCCTTGCTGACGTAGCGCGCGCCCAGTTCGGCCTCGACATCCGCCGCAAGGCGCGACCGATTGTGATAGATCACCTGCATGCCGAAACCGAAGCGGCCGCGGCGCGCAATGGCCTGGCCGATGCGGCCCATGCCGAGAATGCCCAGCGTCGAGTTGTAGACGTCGGAGCCGGCCAGGAAGTCCCAGGCCCAGCTCTTCCAGCCGCCGTCGCGCAGCAGGCGCTCGCCCTCGCTCATGCGCCGGGCCGTGGCCATCAGCAGCGCAAAGCCGAAGTCGGCCGTCGTCTCGGTCAGCACATCGGGCGTGTTGGTGACGAGCACGCCGCGCGCCGTGCAGGCGGCGAGGTCGATGTGGTTGTAGCCTACGCTCATGGTGCAGACGGCTTTCAGACCCGGGCAGGCATCGAGCAGCTCGGCCGTGATGCGCTCGGTGCCGGTGATGTAGGCGCCGACCTTGCCTTGCAGGCGGGCGCGCAACGCGTCGGGCACCAGCGGCGCCTCACCGTCGTGCAGATCCACCTCGAAATGCGCGCCGAGCTTGTCGAGCACCACCGCGGGCGCACGTCGGGCCACCAAAACCTTGGGCTTCAACGCATCCATATCCAGGCCATGACGAAAAGAAGGGGCAGCAGCACCGCGCAGGACCAGAGCAGATAGCCGCCAAAGCTCGGCATCTTGACACCCCTCTCCTCGGCGATGGCTTTCACCATGAAATTGGGGGCATTGCCGATATAGGTCATGGCGCCCATGAAGACGGCGCCGCCGGAGATGGCGGCGAGCACCGCGGCACCCTCGCCCATCAATTGCCGGGCATTGCCGCCGGCGAGGTTGAAGAAGGCGAGATAGGTGGGCGCGTTGTCCAGCACCGAAGACAGGCCGCCGGTCAGCCAGAAATAGGCCATGGGCGAGTCGAGCAGCGCCGCCACCGGCGCGAACACGCCCGCCGGGCCGGCCTTGAGCATGGCGATGACGGGCACCATGGTCAGGAAGATGGCGATGAAGAGCTTGGCCACCTCCTGCATGGGTGCCCAGCCGAACTGGTTCTTCTCGCGAACACCGGCCGGCGTGATGAGCATGGACACGACCGCCACCGCGATCAGGCCCCCGTCCCGCACCAGGGCCTGCAAGGGCAGCGGCGTGCCCCAGAGGTCGAAGACGATGCCGGGCTTCCAGGTGCCGCTCAGCAGCACCAGGCCGACGGCAGCGGCCAGCGGCAGCAGGTTGATGCCGCCTTCGAGGCCGAGCCGTGGCGCGTCGGGCGTGGGGTCGACCGGCGTGACGCCTTCCTTGCGGTAGAACCAGGCATCGATGCCCCAGAACACCGCCAGCAGCGCGGCGAGCAGAAAAAGGGTCTCTGGCCACAGATGCCCGGTCGTCCAGAAGAAGCTCACGCCCTGCAGGAAGCCGAGGAAGAGGGGCGGGTCGCCCAGCGGCGTCAGCGCGCCGCCGACATTGCTGACGATGAAGATGAAGAAGACCACGACGTGGGCGTTGTGGCGGCGGTTGTCGTTGGCGCGGATCAGCGGCCGGATCAGCAGCATGGACGCGCCCGTCGTTCCCATGAAGCTGGCCAGGGCAGCACCGACGAGCATCAGTCCGGCGTTCAGCGCCGGGCTGCCGTGCAGATTGCCGCGGATATAGATGCCGCCGGCCGTCGTGTACAGCACGCCGAGCAGGATGGTGAAGGGCAGGTATTCCTCCACCAGCGTGTGCAGCACCACGCCGCCAGTGGCCGCTGCGCCGAAGCTGTAGGCGAAGGGCAGCAGCAGGGCCAGGGTCCAGGCCGCGGCGATCTTGCCGAAGTGGTGGTGCCAGACTGCAGGCGCGGCCAGCGGCATGACGGCAATGGACAGCAGCAGGCCGGCGAAGGGCGCTGCCCAGGCCAGGCCCAGTTCGGCGCCCGACAGCGTCATTCGCTCAAGAAACGCGCGAACTCGGCCACCGGCGCGCGCTCGGTGACGAGGCTGTTCTCGACAGCGTCGGGGTCGGCATGGCCCATGGACATGCCACAGACCAGCATCTGCTCAGGGCCCAGCTGCAGTTCCTCGGCGATGAGGCGGTGGAACTGCGTGAAAGCGGCCTGCGGGCAGGTGTGCAGGCCGCGCGCACGGGCCGCCACCATGACGTTCTGCAGGAACATGCCGTAGTCCAGCCACGAGCCCTGCTGCATGACACGGTCGATGGTGAAGAACAGGCCCACCGGCGCGTCGAAGAAGATGAAGTTGCGGCCATGCTGGTGCTGCATGCGCGCCTTGTCGGTCTTGGCGATACCCAGCAGCCCGTACAGGTCCCAGCCCACCTTGCGGCGGCGGTCGATGTAGGGGCTGCGCCATTCGGTGGGGTAGTAGGCGTACTCCTCCTTGTGGGCGGCGTTCTGCTCGGCGTCGAGGTAGGCGGCCTGGATGCGGCCCGAGATGCGCTTCAGGGCCGCGCCGGTCAGCACATGCACCTGCCAGGGTTGGGTGTTGGTGCCCGAGGGCGCCCAGGACGCGACCTCGAGGATGTCCTCGAGGGTCTGTCGCGGCACCGGCGTCGGCAAAAAGGCGCGCAGCGAGTGCCGGGTCTTGATGGCGGCGTCGACCGCGGCGGTCTGCTCGGGCGTGGGAATGTTGAAACGGCTCATGGCGTCAGGGTCTTCAGGGTTTGCAGATAGGCGTCCGGCAACGCGGCCACGGGACGGCGGCTGTCGCGGTCGACATAGACGTGCACGAAATGACCCCGCGCGGCGCAGAGCGGCGATCTTTCAGCGAACAGGCCAATCTCGTAGCGCACGCTGGAGCGGCCTTGGCTGGCCACGCGCACGCCCGCCTCGATGCGCTGCGGGAAGGCAAGCGAATCGAAGAAATTGCAATGCGTCTCGACGACCAGGCCGATGACCTCGCCGCCATGAATGTCCAGCGCGCCGGCCTCGATCAGCAGGCTGTTCACGGCCGTGTCGAAGAGGCTGTAGTAGACGACGTTGTTCAGATGGCCATAGACGTCGTTGTCCATCCAGCGCGTGGTCAGCGGCACGAAGCGGGGGTAGGCAGCGCGGCCATCGGGCTGGGGGCGGGTCGTCATGCGGCCGATTCTTTCATGCGCTGCCAAGCCTGCCAGGACTGGGCAGCCAGGGTCAGCGTGGTCACCTGCACGGCCACCGTCGTGGCCAGGTCGTGGCCGTAGCCGCCGGCCATGCTCAAGGCCGCCGGGATACGCCGCTCGCGCAAGGCGTCCAGCACGCGGCGGTCGCGTTCGGCCAGGCCTTCATCAGTCAGCTTGAGCCGGCCGAGGCGATCCCCCTCGTGCGGATCGGCGCCGGCCAGGTAGAAGGCCAGATCGGGCCGGATGCGGCACCAGACCTCATCGAGGGCCTCATCCAGCGCCGCCAGGTAGTCGACGTCGCCACAGCCGTCGGGCAGGTCCACGTCCAGATCGCTCGCCTCCTTGCGAAAGGGGAAGTTGCGCGCGCCATGCATGGAGAAGGTGAACACTGTGTCGTCGTCACGGAAGATGGAGGCCGTGCCGTTGCCCTGGTGCACGTCCAGGTCGATGACCAGCACACGCATCAGGCTGCGATGACCCCGTGCCCACTCGGCCTGCATCAGCCGGGCGGCCACGGCGACGTCGTTGAAGACGCAATAGCCCGAGCCCTTGTCGGCATAGGCGTGGTGAGTGCCGCCGGCCATATTGGCAGCCACACCTTCGGCCAGCGCCGCCCGCGCCGCAGCGATGCTGGCGCCGACCGAACGCCGCGAACGCTCAGCCATGGACTCCGACCAGGGAAAGCCGATCTCGCGCTGTTCGGCGGCGCTGAGCCGCCCCAGCAGCACTGCGTCGACATAGTCCTGGGTATGCGCCAGGGCCAACTCCGCCTCGCTGGCAGCCGGTGCCGGCTGCATCCTCAACAGCCCCGGCTCGCGCTCGAAATGCTCGCGTAGCAACCGGTATTTGGATTGCGGGAAGCGGTGCCCGGGCGGCAGCGCCAGGCTGTGGGCGTCGGAATGAAAGGCCAGCATGAGCCGGCAACGATAGCGCCCTCAGCAGCGGCCACTTTGATGGGCTGCGCCGCATGCAAGCCAAACGCCCTCCTCTCGCCCGGATCGCCTCGGCCCTGCTGTGCTGCGGGATGTCCGCGCCGGGGTCCAGGCCGCCGAGCCTGTCGTTCGCGCGCTACGTGGCGTCACGCTGTTTCCCGCGCCCGACGCGCCGCCCATAGCCGACGGGATCGTGCTGGTTCAACAGGGCCGCATCGTCGAGGTCGCCAAACGCGGCACGGCCCACGCCGACATCCCGCCGCTGGCTCCGGGCTGCGACGGTGGCGTGGTCATGGCGGGCTTTCAGAACAGCCATGTCCACCTCAACGGCCCTGCGTTTTCAAAAGCCGCGACGGCCGAGGCCGCCACGCTGGAGGATGGCCTCACTTCCCTGCTCACGCGCTATGGCGTCACCACCGCCTTCGACATCGCGTCCGACCGCGACAACACACTGGCCCTGCGCAAGCGCCTGGAGCGGGGCGAACTCAAGGGGCCGCCTGATGACAGTGGGCCTGCCGCTGTTTCCCTACCAGGGGCTGCCGGTCTACATCAACCACTTCGACCCCGCCTTCCTGGCCAAGCTGCCCCAGCCCGACACCGTGGCCGCGGCGCTGACCACGGTGAAGCAGAACCTCGATGCCGGGCCGAGGCGACCAAGCTTTTCCTGGTGACGCCGCAAGGCGGTCGCCCGCCCAAGCGAATGGCCGCCGACATCGCTGCGTCAGCCGCGGCGGAAACCCACCGCCGCGGGCGGCTCGTCTTTGCGCACCCAACCGACCTGGACGGCGTGCGAGCGGCTCTGAGCGCTAAGGTGGACATCCTGGCGCATCCGCCGCTCGGTGTGCGCGGCCCCTGGCCCGCGGAGCTGATGGATGCGGTCCGCGCCGCGGGCGTCTCCATGGCGCCCACCCTCAAGCTGCTCCGCTATGAGCTGGCCAAGGAGAAGCCACCGCCGCAAGTCGCCGAGCCCATCCTGCAGGACACGGTGCGCGAGTTCGGCCGCTTCGCGGCCGCCGGCGGCAAGGTGCTGTTCGGCGCCGACGTCGACTTCATGGCAGACAGCGACCCCACCGAGGGATACGAACTGTTGGCCCAGGCTGGCCTCAGCTCCATGCAGACCCTGGCATCCCTGACGACGACGCCGGCCGTGCGCTGGAACGAGGGCTCGCGTCGCGGCCGGCTCTCGCCCGGCATGGAGGCAGACATCACGGTGCTGCAGGGCGACCCGGCCCAATCGGCCAGGCATGTCGCCAACGTGAAGTGCACGCTGCGCGCCGGCCGGGTGATCTTCAGTCGCTGAACACGCTGTTGGCGTGTGTCCGGGTGATGAATCTGCGGTTTGTCACAGCTCCCACCCCCTAATTTGCTGCACCGCACAAAAAGTTCTTGCAATCCGGCAAATGACCTCTATCATTCGTTCCATGTTGCAGTGCAGCAAACGCAGCACAGCAAACGGTTCAACCACCTGAAATCGGAGTAATACCATGCTGACCGCTGAACAAGTCCTCGCCGCTCACAAGGCCAATGTCGAAACCCTCTTCGGCCTGACCAACAAGGCTTTCGAAGGCGTCGAAAAGCTCGTCGAGCTGAACCTGCAAGTCGCCAAGACCGCCCTGAGCGAAGCCGCCGACACCACCGCTGCAGCCCTGTCCGTCAAGGACGCCCAAGAGCTGCTGTCCCTGCAAGCCGCCCTACTGCAGCCGACCGCCGAGAAGGCCGCTTCCTACAGCCGCCACGTCTACGACATCGCTTCCAGCACCGGCGCCGAAGTCGCCAAGGCCGCTGAAGCCCAGTTTGCCGACGTGCAGAAGGCCTTCACCGCCGTCGTCGACAACGCCGCCAAGAACGCCCCGGCCGGCACCGAGAACGCCGTCGCCCTGGTGAAGTCGGCCGTCGCCGCCGCCAACAACGCTTTCGAGTCGGTCCAGAAGGCCACCAAGCAAGCCGTTGAAGTCGCCGAGTCCAACTTCCAGGCCGCCACCTCGCAAGCCGTCAAGGCCACGCAGACCGCGACCCGCGCCAGCAAGCGCGCCGCCTAAGCCTCGGGCTCCAGCCTCCCAAAAGCCCGGTGCATCCGCACCGGGCTTTTTTCTTTTCGCGGCTCAGCCATTCGCGAATGGCCCTGTCGATTCGTCGGCGACTGGCGGCGATTCACCGATTGGGCGTCCCGGGGGCTGCAACGGCCGTGTCTACTCACGCCATCGCAAGTCGAGAAGAGCCCATGAGACCCCATCGCATCCGCCGCCACCGCCATGCCCATCACCCGGCCCACCGCGTCATCTTTGGCCTGGGCGTCATCGGCATCGGCACCCTGGCCCTGCTGGACAACCTGAACGTCTTCGGCATCCCGCTGCTGCGCACCTTCTGGCCGCTGGCCCTGGTGCTGTTCGGCCTGAGCCGCATCATCTGGCCGCGCCACTCCGGCAGTTGGCTGTTCGGGCTTGCCCTCGTCATCGTCGGCAGTGTCATGACGGCGCAGAACCTCGACCTCGTCAGCATCCGCCTGCGTGACTGGTGGCCGGTCTTCATCATCCTGGCCGGCGCCTCCATCCTGATGCGCGGCCTGTTCCCGCACTACCGGCGCGAGGCCTTCGTCGACACGCCGTCGACGCTGGAGCATGGCGACCGCATCAACATCGATGCCAGCTTCAGCGCCGTCAACCAGCAGAACGATTCGCGCAACTTCAAGGGCGGCCGCATCGACGTGAGCTTCGGCGGCGTGGAGCTGGACCTGCGCCAGGCCGTCATGAACGGCCCCGAGGCCGTGCTCGAAGTCTCGGCCCGCTTCAGCGGCATCGAGCTGCGGGTGCCGCGCGAGTGGCAGGTCGTCGTCGACATTGCGCCCACGCTGGGCGGCGTGGATGACAAGACCGTGCCGCCCATGAACCCGACACAGCGCCTGGTGCTGCGCGGCGACGCGGTGTTCGGCGGTGTCGAAATCAAGAACTAGTGCACCCGCTGCTCAACCACCGGCGCGGCCTGGCCGCCTGCCTGCTGGCCGCTGCGCTGGCAGGCACGGCGCTGGCTGCGTTGCTGGCGGTGCAGGGCCTGGCCGACTTCGCCTGGGCCCTGGCCTGGGCGCTGCCGCTGAGCACGGTGCTCAGCTTTGTCGCCCTGTCCCTCTATCACCTCTGCCGCAGCCAGCCCTTCGGGACGGGTCGATGGCCGCGGGCTCTGACCGCACGGGCCGCCGCCGTGCTGTTGCTCGGCGGGGCGGCGCTGGCCTTGGCGGCGGGCTGGGATGCCGCCGGCCTCGTCGTTGGACGCCATGCCGGCCTGGTGGCCATGTCGCCCACGGGTTGGGGCCTATTTCTGCTGTCCAGCCTCATCTTGCTGACGCTGTCGGTGCTGGCCCATGACCTGCTGCTGGCCGTCGAATCCGTCCAGGCTGCGACGCTGCGCGAGGCCGAGGCGCGGCTGCTGGCCCGCGACATGGAGCTGCAGCTGCTGCGCCTCCAGATCGACCCGCATTTCCTGTTCAACAGCCTGAATTCCATCAGCGCGCTGACCAGCTTCGACCCCGCTGCCGCGAGGCAGATGGCGATCGACCTCGCGCACTTCTTCCGTCAGACCCTGGCCCTGGCCGGACAGGAGCGCATCCAGCTCAAGGATGAGTTGGCACTGATCGAGCACTACACCGCCATCGAGCGCCAACGCCTGGGCGACAAGTTGCAGACCCGCATCGACGCGCCGCCCGAAACCATGGCCGCCCTGCTGCCCCCGCTGACGCTGCAGCCGCTGGTGGAGAACGCCCTCAAACACGGCCTGCGCGCGCTCAGCGACGGCGGCCTGGTGCAGATCCAGGCCCTGGTGCGCGATGGCTGGCTGCACTTGGCCGTGCGCAACCCCGTGCCGGCCGAGCCCACGCGTGAGGCCGGCCTCGGCCAGGGCCTGCGCCATCTGCGCGAACGCCTGGCCGCCCAGTACCGCGACCGTGCCCGTGTTAGCTGGGGCGCGACGCCCGACGGCTTCGCGGTCGAGATCAGCCTTCCCTTCGAAAGCCAGACCCCATGACGCTGCAAGCCCTGATCGCCGACGACGAACCGCTGGCCCGCCGCCTGGTGCGCGAGTTCCTGAAAGCCCATGCCGACATCGCCATCGCCGCCGAGGCCGACAACGGCATGGACGCGGCGCGCGCCATCACCGAGCTCAAGCCCGATCTCGTCTTCCTCGACATCCAGATGCCGCGCCTGACCGGCCTGGAGGTGCTCGAGCTGACCGGCCGGCGCGACGGCGTCGTCTTCACGACGGCGCACGACCAGCATGCGATGCGCGCCTTCGAGCTGCATGCAGTGGACTATCTGCTCAAGCCCTTCACCCAGGCCCGCTTCGACGCCGCGCTGGAACGCGCCCGCCTGTTGCGCGGCCAGCCACAGCCGGGACTCGAGACGCTGATCTCGCCCCAGCCCCTGGCCCGAGTCCTGGTCAAGGACGGCGAGCGCGAAGGCGGCCTGCAGGTGCTGGCCGTCGAGGCCATCGACTACATCGAGGCCCAAGCCGACAACGTCGCCTTCCACAGCGGCGGCCGCGACCATCTGAAGGCCCAGCGCATCTCCGAGCTGGAAGAGCGGCTGGACCCGACGCGCTTTGTGCGCGTGCACCGCAGCTTCATCATCAACCTGGGCTCGCTGCAAGGCCTGGAGAAGACCGACAGCGATGCCCATGTCGCACGCATGAAGAACGGCAAGCGCATCCCCGTCAGCCGCAGCGGCTACGACAAGCTGCGCGCGGTGCTCTGAGGGCTGCGGCGGGAAAACACGGAGTCAAAGTGATCTGGCCCACAATAGGATAGCGCTATCCAATTAATCCGAAGCCGGCTTCTGCTCGCTGCCCCATGGCCCCCATCGCGCCCTCATCCCTCGTTTTCATGGGCGTCGCCGGGAGCGGCAAATCCACGCTGGGGGCCGCCGTCGCAGCGCGTCTGGGCCGGGTCTGGCTGGAGGGCGACGATTTCCACGGCGAGGCCAACCGCCGCAAGATGGCCGAGTGCCAGCCGCTGACCGACGCGGACCGCGCCGCCTGGCTCGCCGCGCTGTGTGAGCAGTTGCGCCATCAGCCCGCAGGCGCCATGGCGGCCTGCTCGGCCTTGAAGCGGGCCTACCGCGACCAGTTGCGCCAGGCCTCGCCGGGCCTGCGCTTCGCCTTCCTGGACATCAGCAAGGACGAGGCGCGCCGCCGGGTG
>Ga0194137_10000318_pt1 | contig 33769 bp, 24 predicted proteins | sample TARM_MetaG_T3_14_FD_134025 | JGI IMG/M metagenome (GOLD analysis project Ga0194137, IMG submission 134025) | Freshwater microbial communities from Pennsylvania, USA, analyzing microbe dynamics in response to fracking - TARM_MetaG_T3_14 (version 2) | ecosystem: Environmental > Aquatic >... | reverse complement strand
TGCATGAGCAGCAGCGGAATCTCCAGCTCGTGGGCATGCTTCAGCGCCCAGCGCCCGGCGCTCCTGACCCCGCTCAGCGTGCGCAGCGTAATTCGTCCATGCCGGAGCGGGTCCGCCGCGTACAGGAGCTGCATCTCCGGATCGGATGTCCCGCGGGCATTCGCTTGAAGGGAAAGGTATCCGGGCTGCAGCCGCTTGCGCAGGCGGCCCAGCAGCTGCCGCACGGGCGGAGGGGCTGCAGCCAGCCTGAGCCAAGGCCCCGACGCGATGACGCCCGCGACATCCGGCTTGAAGCGCAAAGCGTAATTCAAGGCGACGTTGCCGCCCATGCTGTGTCCGAACAGGAACACAGGCAAGCCCCGATGCTGCGAGCCGATATCGCCGAGCATCAGTCTGACCGGCTCCAGCAGCGCCTCGTAGTCCGGACAGTCCCCTCTCCTGCCGGCAGTCAGCCCGTGTCCGCGCTGATCGAAGGCATAAACGGCAAATCCTTTGTCCGTGAACCAATCCGCCACATGGGCATATGCGCCTGCGTGCTCTCCCAATCCGTGCACGATCCCGATCGCCGCCTCCGGGTCCTTCCCCTCGGGAATCCACCTGAAGCCATGGATCGGCGTTCCGTCCGCGCTGCTCCATGCCCACTCCTGCTTGCAGGCCATGGGAAACCTCCTTCCTAAGCCTTTGAATTAAATCCTTTATCTATTATTACCCCGAATGAGTAAACAAGAAAAAAACATGCAGCGTCAAAAGTCTGCTGATGCGGCATGGCTGCTGGGACAAGGCAAACGAGCTGAGCGCGAAAACCAGACCGCGCTTGTCCCCGAAGCCTGCATGATGTTTCCGCTTCCTTTCGGGAGAAGAAAAGAGCAGCCCCGAAAGGCTGCTCCAAATCCCGATTTCATGCCTATTTTTCACCAAGGCAAGTAAAGGCGACTTGCGGATCCGCTCCGTCACCTCCAGCATCCAGCGATCCGCTGAACACATCGTTCACCCGCGGAGCGCAGGCGACCGACACTTCCCGGCTCTCGCCGGGCAGCAGCATGAAGCCGGCCTCGTCCGCCAGCGTCCACCAGCGGTCTGTGCGTTCCTCGGGCATGATATGCAGCGCGGCCGAAGCGCCTTCGTTGCGCACGAGGTACCGGCGCACCACGGGACGGATTGCCGAGGCAGCCTCTCCGGCACGCTCATGCTCCAAGCCCGTCAGCAGCCCGGTCTCATGCTCCCTGACCGTCAGCGGTCCGGTCTCATGCTCCCAGCCCGTCAGCGGCTCGACCGCCAGGCTTGCCCCGCTCAGCTCCAGGGCCGGACGGAACGGATGCTCCTCCAGCGTCGAGAACACATAGACGTTATCCTTGCGCTCCGGTCCGTAGAGAAGCCGGATGAGGAACAATCCATCGCGGGTATCCGGCACCGCGAACTCCAGCCGCCCCGCCTCGGCTGAGCCTCTGCGTCGCAGCCCGCTGCCATCCGTCTGCGAAGCCGCCCCTGAAGAAGCAGCGAAAGACTTCGCCTCCAGCACTTGTCCGGCCGTATCCAGCACCTGCGCCTCGATCTCCATGCCGCCCCCGCCGGCGAAATGGGCGAACACTCCGGCCGAGAACGTCTCGCCCGCGCGCCAGGTCAGGCTGCGGTAATCCAGCGAAGCATGGGAGCCCTCGAATGCCTTGCGCACCCCGTAATAGGCCAGCTTCGGCTCCATGTAATAATCGACAAGATTGGTGCAGCTGGCGTTCGGCCAAGGCTCGTTGAGCTGCCAGATGATGCTGCCGCTGTTGCGGAAAGCTCTGCGCCGGTTCGCCTCCAGGATGAAGCGCAGCCCTTCGGACTGGATCCACTGGCTCGCCTGCACGAAGGCTGGCAGGTCCGCGAACGCGCCGAACAGCTCCGTATCGCGGTCAAAGGTATCCCACCATTCGCCGTGATGCCTCCAGACGAGGTTGTCCTGCATCGAGACCGGCTTCAGGTGCGCGGGACTCAAAAACTTGCGGAGGCTCTTCGCCGAGCTGATGCCGTCCACCCCGAATTCGCTGTGGAACAGATGGTCCACGTCTCCATACAGCTCGTAATGTCCGGGATTGCCCTGGTACTTCCAATGGCCGTGGACATCGTGGCTCACGCCCTTCTCCGCCGTAATGTACTGGACCGGCCCCGACGCGGAGGTCGGCAGGAACAGCCGCTGCGGGTCATGCGCCTCGACCAGCTCCTGCAAATAGGCCAGGTTGGAGTCCTCGCAGGTCGACGGCCGATTCGGCTCGCTCATGAGCTCGTTGCCGCCGCTCCATACGGTCAGCGACACATGGTTGCGCCGGGATTTCAGCGCCTTCTCGGCCGTCCGGCCGAGCAGCTCGACGAAGGCCGGCTTCTTCGACGGCTCATTGTCGATGCCCGAGCTGGATTGGATGAATTCCTGCCAAATCAGGATGCCGTGGCGGTCGCAGAGCTCGTACAAATACGGCTTCTCGATGATGCCGCCGCCCCAAATGCGCAGCATGTTCATTCCGCAATCCTTGGCCAGCCGTACAATCCACTCATACCTCTCCGGTCCGACATTGCCGTAAAGATGGTCGAGCGGCGTCAGGTTGGCTCCCTGGATGTAGATTTTCTCGCCATTGACGACAAAGGTGTATGGAAGCGCGTCATCCGGAGCCTCCTCGTTCGGAACATAATCGAGACTGCGGATGCCGGCATTCATCACGCGCTCGTCCAGCACGCCCGTATCGTCCAGCAGCCGAATCGATAACCGGTACAGAGGCTGGCTGCCATATCCGTTCGGATACCAGACGGCCGGCTCGGGAATGCGGATGACAGCCGCCCCCTCGGAGCCCTGCACCGCTTCATCGACGACGAGTCCAGGCGATGCCCCTCCTTCTTCGGGAGACTGCACCTCGACTTGCCAGCGCAGCGTTCCAGCAGGCTCTCCGCGGCGGACGGCTTCCGCCGACAGCCGGATGATGCCTTCTCCGCGGCTCAGATCGGTATGGAGGGCGACATCGCCGATCGTCGCCGCTTGATGCACGCGAAGCACGACATCGTCCCAGATGCCCGTATTCACCAGGCGGGTGGAGAAGTCCCATTTGTAGTTGAAGCGGCTTTTTTGCGTAAAGGTTTCGGAGGTTTTGCCGATTTGCCCCATTTCGTCCGGAGCATGCTTCAAGACGATCTGCAGCTCGGCCGTTTCCCTCAGCTTGATGGCATCGGTCACGTTGAAGACAGCCGGCTCGTACATGCCCTTGTGCTCGCCGAGATAGACGCCGTTCATGCTGATCATGGCTTCATAATCCAGCCCTTTGAATACCAGCTCGATCTGCTCGCTCTCCAGCGCCGGACGATCAAAGGAAGCCCGATATACCCACCAGCGGTTCTCGATCCACTCGCAATGGGTGCTGTTCAAATCGCGGTAGGGGTCCTCGATCAGTCCTGCCCGGTACAGATCCTGATGCACGCCTCCCGGCACGGTCGCCGGAATCCACTCCGTGACGCCGAGCAGCTCATTGCCGATTTCCATGCTCGTCCCCTTGAGCGGAACCCAGGGCCAAAAGCCCTTCAGCTCCCATTTCATGCCGTTCAGTTTCAATTCCATTAAGCGCCCCGCCTTTGCAATTTTTTCGTAGACAGTTTTCAACAAAATGTTAACATACTTAAACTTTTCTCTCAACAATTGTTCGCAACGCAAAAAGCCGCCTGGACGCGAAAACGATCCAGACAGCTTGGGTTTGAATAGGGAAATGAATAGCCTCCTATGGCTAGCGCCGTTTTCAGCCCTCTTGCACCTGGAAGATCGAATCCAGGATGACGGGCAGATTGTTCCGGAGCGATGCCGCTCCCAGCACGGAGCGGGCATGCATGCCCTTCTCTTCTCCGAATACGGCCAGCATGAGCTCTGTGCAGCCGTTGAGCACCACATGATGCTCTTCGAACTCCGGCGATGCGTTGACGAAGCCCTGGATCTTCACGACGCGCTTGACCCGGTCCAGGCTTCCGAGCGCTTCCTGGACGACCGCCAGCACCTCGATCGCGGCCTGACGGGCGAATTCCTTTCCTTCTCCGGTCGTGAAGTCGATCCCCAGCTTGCCCTTCGGCTGCCCCGCCGGCCCCTTGCCGGAGACGAACAGCAGCCCTCCGGCCAGGACGCAGTTGGCGTACGTCGCCGCGGGTCCGCTTGCGGACGGAAGCACGATGCCGAGCTCGGCCAAACGGGCTTCTACCTTTCCTTTTCCCGTCATTTCATTTCCCCCTATATCCATTGTCCATGGCAGGAATCTTGGCTGAAGCGAACCAAATATACGCTCGCCGCCAGGATGCCCGAATGCCCATGCATGCCGACTCAGGGTGTATTTTACGCCCGTTTTGTACCGCCGGCAATCGGCTCTCCCATGATAAAATGGAAGAAGAATGAATACCTGTTCAAGGAGGGAAATCCATGCAATTCTGGTTCAGCTACAACTGGATGGTCAGAGAGCAATGGTATGAATGGTGCGGGGAGCTGTCCCAAGAGGAGCTTCTTCAAGAACGGACAGGCGGCGTCGGCGGCATTCTGAAGACGCTGTTCCATATCGTGGATGTCGAGTGGAGCTGGCTGCAGCTGCTGCAGGGCAAGCCGGACTTCCAGGAAAACTTCGAGGAGTACGCGACGCTGGCCAAGGTGCGCGAGCTCGACCGCCGCTTCCGCGCGGACATCGAAGGCTTCATCCGCGGCTGGGATGATTCCATGGAACAGCGGCCGCTTCTGGATACGCTTCCGGACGGAAGAGAGAGGCTGCTCGCCTGGGGCGAGGTCATGAGGCATGTCCTTGCCCACGAGATCCACCATATCGGCCAGCTGTCGGTCTGGTCGCGGGAGCTCGGGCGCAAGCCGGTATCCGCCAACTTCATCGAAAAGGGACTGATCGCACCAGCAGCCCCATGACGGTCCAGCTCTTCGGCTGCCCGCATCCCCTCTTCCCGCAACCGGCTGAACTCCCTGAAAAAAACAGATGCACATAGAAATAGGGCCCTGAAAAGGGCCCTATTTCCATGCCATTCATATCAAGGAGTGATCACGTTGTTGGAATAACCGGCGACGATGTACAGGGAATTGCTCGTATTCGTCCAGATGCCGATATAGCCGCCGGGAGGAACGCAGGCGATATCGATATAGTCCCCGATCAACGGCACCGGTACCGGACTCGTTCCGTTGGGGTTGAAGGAGACGTCCGTTATGCGCGTATTGGTGAAGCTCTGGCCGCCGTTGACGGAACGGGCGACGTAGACGTCCAGATCGAACCCGTCCACCTGGTTGCTGTAGTAGATGATGTTCACGCCTCCCGTCAGAGGATCGACATCGACGGCAGGAAAGAAATTCTGCGACCCCGTCGGAGCTCCCGTAATGCTCACCGGCGTTGACCAATTGAGGCCAAGATTGGTCGATATGCTCATGAAAATATCGGAATAGCCCTGTCTGTAATCCTGCCAGACGGCGTAAATGCTGCCGTTGTACGGCCCGTTGGACCGGTCGACGGATATATTGGCGAACGTCAGCACCCGAAAGGCATAGCCAGTGACCGGAAGGACATTCGGAACGAGCGATACGGCGCTGATCAGCACAGGATTGCCGAAAGTCGCGCCTCCGTCCAGCGAAGTACGAACGAAGAAATTAAAGGGCGGCGTGACGGTAATCCAGCAAGCGTACAGGTTGCCGACCAGATCGATCGCCATGTCCGGACGCTCCACCTGGGTCGTCGGGCTGGAGAGCAGCGTCGGCTGGTCCCAGGTCGCGCCTCCATCCGTGGAGCGGTTGAGGAATGCGACGGAGTTGCTGTTGTTCGCGACATTGAACTGGTGATTGTAAGAGACGTAGACATTGCCGAGGAACGGACTTGCCTGCCCGTTGTCGGCCAGTACGTTGGTCTCGTCGTTGTTGATATACGTGCCATAGCCTGGACCTACAAGAATCGGAGAGCCGAAGGTCTGTCCGTTGTCCGTGGAGATGTAGACGAAGGTAGTGCCGTCGCTGTTGCCGGGAAAAGCATGCGCGGATACGTAGAACGTGTTCGGAAAGGCGTAAGCGACCACAGCCGCCTCGGCGCCCGCAAAGCCGGCGGGAAGCGGCAGCAGCGTATTCGTCCATGTCGCGCCGCCGTTGACGGAACGGTACAGGCCGGTCTGCGGCACGCCGGACGTCGTATCCGTCGCGACCGCCACCATAATGGATGGATTCAAAAGATTCACGGCGACTGCCGGCTCGAAGATCGGGTTGCCTCCGCTCGGCGTGACCTGGAAATTGAAATTGGCCAACCGGGAAACCTCCTGTTCTTTTTCAATCGCTTCAACTTGTGCATGCTCCATCCTATGCCGCCGTTCAATAGCCCGCATGTTCATTCGCCTTTTGGAAAACAATTCTTCCAAAACCCAAGCATGTCCTCGCCTTATTCCATAGATTAATAGAAACCAAGGGAAAGGGTGATGCAGTATGGCTTTGACGACAGGTATTATTACGAATACGAGGGCAACGGGAACGGCAGCGACGAACATTGTGGTGAGCAGCCGCAACGAAACGGCAGCGCCAGCCTCGGTCGTGGTGCAGATCTTTGTCGTTCCCTCCACGACACTGGTCTTGACGCCTATTTATGTGACGGGTTATATCGTTCCCGCCTACAGCGCCGACATCCGGACTTTCACGGTCAGCGGAAACATCGCTTACGAGGTGCAGCTGGTCAACAATACGGCCTTGGCGAATGTCGTCTTCTCGACGTTCGGCATCGACGAATTCGGCAATCTGGTCCAAGAGCAAGGCTTTCCGCAAACGAAAATGACGGTCATTCCGGCCTTGACGCCCATTTTGATGTAAAAAGCGGCGGCCCGAAAAACCTGACCCCGGCCTCCGGCCGGGGAATTTTTTGCGCTCAGCCTCTGCTTTTCCTTTCATCCATGCAGCCCCCTTCCAGGATAGGAAGATGAAGGAAGCCATCGCCGCCTCACCTCTCCGTTCCCATTCGGATGCTGCCGCCTTCCTTAAAAAGGTCGCTGTTGTCCTTCTCGAGCACCTGTCCGCCAGTCTGCCTTGTCCATGCATGATTCGTTCCCGAACCGCATAATGGTTAAATCGACCTATCAGCTTGCGGAAGCGGGGATGAGCAACCATGCCTTTTGTCAACCGTTTTTTGCTGAACAACAACGGAGCCATTACGTATACGGGCAACACCTTGGGCCTCAGCAGCTCCGACACCGTTGCGGTGCCGGGAACCGTAGACAGCATCGGAGCCTTCGTAACGACCGACACGGGCCAGACCTTCGGCTTGTACCCCCCGGGAACAACGGGGAATTACGCGCTCAACAACTCCACGGCGATACTGGTGCTCCCGGCGGGCAGCAGCGTCCTGTACGCGGAGCTCATCTGGGGCGGCACCTACATCAACAACGGCGTCGACCTCAGCGCGTTCATCAACGATCCCGTCCGCTTGACGACGCCGTCCGGGCTGTTCAGCATTACGCCGGACCCCGCCACCAGCTTCAATGTGCTGCTCTCCAACTCGCCGCCATACCCTCCCGCATACGCCTACGTGCGCTCGGCGGATGTCACCGGCATCGTACAGACCGCCGGAGCCGGCGATTATACGGCCGGAGGAATCGTCGGCACAATCGTCGTTCCGGATCCGACCTCCAACCACGCCATGTGGACGCTCGCCGTCGCTTACGCCAACGCGTCCGAGCCGCTGCGGAACTTGTCCATCCGCGTCGGAGCGGCCGTCATTCAGGCCACCTCGGGACCGGTCAGCACGGTCATCACCGGATTCGCCACCCCGTTTCAAGGCGCGCTGGACGGACGCGCGCAGCTCAGCGCCCAGGAAGGCGACGCCAACAAGACGGGGGATATGGCCCAGTTCGGCCCTACCGCCGCCACGCTGACGACCTTATCGGGTCCGAACAACTTCGCAAACAACTTCTTCGCCTCCCAAATCAACAACGATGCCGGACTTCTCGACACGACCGGCACCTTCGGCACCCGCAACCAGATCAACGGAACCCCGGGAACCAATATCGTCGCGGGCAGGCAGGGCTATGACGTTACCAACGTCACCGTCGCCGGCACGCTGCTGAATGCCCAGACCTCGGCCGTCTTCAACCTGACCACCAGCGGCGACGGCTACCTCGTGGACTCCATCGGCCTGCAGATCGACATCACCGCGCCGCTGATTACGATCGTCAAGTCCACCACAGCGACGGACGCCGTTATCGGCGATATCGTCACCTATACGCTCACCGTGCAGAATACAGGCGTGGTCAATGCCAGCAACGTGCAGGTGTTCGATACGATCGACGAGACGAGTGCCGCCTTCGTCCCCAACAGCGTTACGCTGAACGGCGTTCCCGTTCCCGGCGCGACGCCGGAAACCGGCGTCACGGTCGGACTGCTGACTCCTGGCGCAACAGCCGTCATCACCTTCCGGTATCAGGTGACCGCCGTGCCGTTCGGAGGGACCATCGACGACCAAGGAAACGTCGCGTACACGTACCAGCCGACTCCCGATTCGCCGGTCATCTCGACCTCCGTTCCGTCCAACATCGTCCATATTCCTGTATTCTCGCCTGTCGTCGGTCTCGTGAAGAGCGGAGTGCCTGAATCCGTCTTCATCGGGAACCCCGTCACGTATACGCTGAATGTCAGCAACACCGGCAACATCGCCGCCAACGTCACCATCACGGATCCGACCCCCGCCGACTCGTCCTTCGTTCCGGGCAGCGTGACGGTCGGAGGCGTTGCCGTACCGGGCGCAAGTCCCGTGACCGGCATACCGAGCGGCGCTCTGGATCCAGGCGCGTCGGCTGTCGTCACCTTCCAGGTGCTCGTCACATCCGAGCCTCCCGGAGGCAATCTGGTCAATCAATCGACGGCCGCGTTCACCTATCAGCCGCCGGACGGGCGCATGCTGACCGGCTCGACGCCTTCCAACCAGGTCGTCATTCCGGTCCTCAATCCGATCGACACGCCTAACGTTCCCGTCGTCAAAAGCGCAGACGCCGCAAGCGGCATCGTCGGAGAAGTCATCACGTTCACCATCGTCTCCACCAACAACAGCGTCGCCGGCATCCTGAACGCCGTCCTGACCGACACGGTTCCAGCCGGTTACGCCTTCGTCGCGGGCAGCGCGACAGTGAACGGAGTGCCCCAGCCGGCAGCCGATCCTATTACCGGCTTCGCAATCGGAACGTTAGCCATCGGCGCCTCGGCGACGGTCTCCTTCCAGCTGATGATTACGTCTGTGCCGGTGCCTCCCGTCCTGACCAATACGGCGTCCTTGCAGTATGATTTCCTCGGAAATCCGTACAGCACGCCTTCCAATCCGGTCGACGTCACCGTGCTGCAGCCGGTCATCGTGCCGCTCAAGAGAGCCAATGCCTTCGGCGGCGCTGTCGGGCAAACGATCACCTACTCCGTCACCGTTACGAACAGCGGCAATGTCGCCGCCATCACGACCGTTGCGGATTCTCTCAACCCGTACAGCGCCTTCGTAGCCGGATCGGTTTTCGTGAACGGCATCTCCGTCCCGGCCGCAAGCCCCTTGACGGGCATCGTCATCGGCAGCATAGCTCCCGGGGAATCCGTCGTCGTCTCCTACGATGTCGTGCTCACCGCCAGTCCGCCGACAGGCGTCTACGACAACCAGGCTGTGGCCGCCTTTACGTTCCAATCCCCTTCCGGATTGACGGGCAGCGGCTCGACGCCTTCCAACGTCGTTCAGATCGTCGAGAACGACGGCGATGTGACGATTGCGAAGTCAGGGTCGGAAACGTTCGGCATCGTCGGAGACATCGTCACCTTCACCTTGACCATCAGCAGCGCATCCGCGCTTCCCGTGACGGATGTCATCGTCTCCGACAATTCCACCCCCGGCTCGATTTTCGTGCCGGGCAGCGTCACCGTCGGCGGCGCTCCTTCTGCCGGCAACATCAATGCCGGCGTCGGCATCGAGACGCTGGCGCCTGGCCAGACCGTCATCGTCACCTTCCAGGAAGAGATCGTGTCCTTGCCGGAGCCCGGCTACAACGTCAACGATTTCGCTACAATCACCTTCGTCCTCGGAGGAACGACCCGCATCTCGCAGTCCAACATCGCGACCGTGACGATCGCCCAGCCGGTCATCAGCGCCGTGAAGAGCGCCGCCGAGCCCTACGTCTTCGTCGGCGACGAGGTGCACTATCAGACCGTTGTCACCAATACCGGCAGCTTCAATGCCGAGTTGACCTGGTTCGACCTGCTGCCGCCGGGCTCCGTGTTCGTAGAGAACAGCCTGACCTTGAACGGAATGCCCGTACCGGGAGAGAACATGCTGACAGGCGCCTTCATCGGCACCGTCGAAGCGAATTCAACGGCCTTCATCACCTTCAAGCTCAAGGTCGTTTCCTACCCGCCTGCGGGACAGCTGCTCAACCAGGGAAATCTCGTCTTCAGCTTCACTTTCCCGAACGGCCGGTCGTTCACGCTCAACCAGAAAACCAACCCGGTCGTCGTTCCGGTACTCGCCCTCTCCACGCTGGCCAAATCCGTCAGCGCAAGCAGCGTCGCGGTCGGAAACTCCGTCGCCTTCTACTTGACGGTGTCCAATCCGAACATCGCTCCGCTCCAAAACGTCGTCCTGACCGATGCAATTCCAAGCGGGCTGTCCTACGTTCCCGGAAGTCTCAGCCTGAACGGCACGCCGCTCCCGAACACGTCGAACCTGAGCCGCCTGTCGATCGGGACCGTCCCCGCTCAAGGCTCGTCGGTCATCCGCTTCCTCGCAAACGCGGACTTCGCGCCGCTCAATCCGGTCGTGGTGAATACGGCGTCGTTCAGCTACGACCTCTCGCTGCCCAGCGGCAATCCCGTGCCGCGCACAGGCGTATCCAACCCGGTGCCGGTCACGATCGAGGAACACGAGGAATAAGGCAGCCATTCAGGCAAAACGAAAAAAAGCTTGGCATCCGCCAAGCTTTTTTTCGCGCGCTGCAAGCATCGCCGCTAGACGTTCCCGGCCAAAATCTCCTCGGCAAACTCCGCCAGCCGCACCGGCTCCCCGCCGGAGAGGCGGGACTTCTCCGCCGCGAACGCCATCAGGTGGCTGCGCACAGAGGCGGCTGCGGAGGTCAGGCCTTCCTGGCCGTCGTAGGAGCGGACCTCCTGCAGGAAGCTGCGGACGATGCCGCTGTCTCCGCCTCCATGGCCGGTCCACTGCTCCGGAATCGTAATTTCGTTCTTGCGGTGCGTCAGGAAATCGTAGACGGTGATCTTGTCTTCCTCTCCCCGGATCTCGCCGCGCGTGCCCATGATCTGGATGCGCCGTTCCTGCTCGTAGGTGAAGCCGCTCATGCTGAACATGGCCGTCGCTCCGCCCTCGAATTCCATCGCCACGACCTGATGGTCCACGACGTTGTTGTCGCTGCGGTAGACGCAGCGGCCGTAATCCGTCGTGCGCAGCCCTTCGAGAATGGTCTCGCGCTCCAGGTTCGGCGAGAAATGCCCGGCCCAGCCCTTGTAGGGCTTGCTGAGATAGAAGCGCGGCGCGGAATAAGGGCAGTCCGGCTCCACCGCGCAGTCCAGGCAGCGGGCGGCGGATCCGGCCGGAGCCTGCTCCTCGCGGAAATGCATGAGCGAGCCGAAGGAGCTGACGCTGACGCAGCTCTTGTCCATGAGCCAGCTGAGCACGTCCATGTCATGGCAGGACTTGGCCAGAATCATCGGGCTCGCCTTGTCGGAGTTGTTCCAGTTGCCCCGTACGAAGCTGTGGGCGATATGCCAGTAGCCTACGTTCTCGTTGAGCTGAATGGAGGCGACCTCGCCGATCTCGCCCGAGGCGATGATTTCCTTGATCGTCGACCAGAACGGAGTATATCGCAGCACATGGCAGATGCTCAGCAGCCGGCCGTGATCCCTGGCCGCCTGCTCCATGTCGAGGCACTCTCGCGGATTCGGAGACATCGGCTTCTCCAGCAGCACATGATAGCCGGCCGCCAGCGCCCTCATCGTCGGCTCGTAATGCATCCGGTCCTGGGTGCAGATGATGGCGATGTCCGCCTTCCTCGGCTCTGCCAGCAGGCCTTCCCATGACGGGTAGCGTTCCTCTGAAGCGATGTCATGCTTCTCCGCCGTCCGCTCCAGACGCACCGGATCGGCTTCCGCCACGGCGGTCAGCCGCAGCTCATGGGGATAATCCAGCGCGTAAGGGGCGTAACCGCCGGCGCCTCGCGCGCCGGCTCCGATCAGCACTGCTGTAAGTGGGGGCATGATTGTACCTCTTTTCTCAATTCTTGTTGTTGCGGTCCAGCGCCGCCTGATAGATTTCGATATACTGCTTGAGTCCCATGCCGTCCAGCGTCGAGACATAGGAGTCCCAATCGCCGAGCTTGGCGTCTCCGACGATGAATTTGTCCCTCATCTCGTCCACATAGGTCTGGATGTCGGTGCCGACCGTGGAGAGCACCTCCTGCTCCTCCGCCGTGAAGCTGAAGCCCGGCCAGACGGCATCCGGCTTGAGCACGTAGGGATCGGCCTTCTTGGAGTTCGCCACGGAAGTCGGCAGCGCCTCGGCGCCCTTGAAATACTTCTCCTTCACATAACCCGGATAGAGGCCGCCCGGCCAGATGAGATAACGGCTGACCGCCTGGTCGAGGCTGAGGCCGTCCTTGTTTTTGGCCATATCGTCGACATACTCCACGCTGCCGTCGGCGTTCTCCTTGTACGTATCGTCCTTCCAGCCCATGAAGAAGTTCTTGATGCCTTCGTCTCCATAGAAATAGTCCATCCAGCGGATCATCGCCTCCGGATTTTTCGCCTTGTCCGTCAGGACGAACTGCGCGATCCCGCCTAGCGGAGCCCCGAGATAAGTGTACATCCGCTCGCCGTCCGGCCCCTTCAGCACCGGCAGGCCGACATAACCGTTGTCGTTGTAGATGGCGACGGGATCGACGTTGTCGACGACGCCGAGCAAGCCGGCCGTGCCCTTGGCGTCGATCTCCTCGGCCTTGACGGAGGCGATGTCCTTCTCGATCAGGCCGTCCGCGTACAGACCGTGCACGTACTCCAGCAGCTTCTTGTATTCGGGAGCGGCCGCCACGAAGCGGATCTTGCCCTTGTTCGCGGGGTCCTCGTCGACATAGGGATTGGCCGCTCCGCGGTTGTTGAGGCCGAAGGAGCCCTTGAGATACCCCATGAGACCCGCCGTACCGGTGCCGCCCCAGGCGATCTCATCCGGCTTGCCGTTGCCGTTCGGATCTCCCGTCTTGAACGCCTTCAGCATCGCCTTGAACTGGTCCAGATCCTGCGGCTCCTGAATGCCCAGCTTCTGGAGCCATTCGGTCCGCACCCACGGCGTATTGAAGAAGACGGAGCGGAAGTCGGGATCGTAGATGACCGGCAGGGAGTAGATGTTGCCGTCCGGCATCGTGATGCCCTGCTTGATGCTCGGGTATTTGTCCATGATCGCCTTGAAGTTCGGCGCGTACTTGTCGATGAGGTCGTTGAGCGGCAGGAAGACGCCCTGCTCGCCGTACTTGACCACCTCGGAGCGGCTGAAGGACGAGGCATAGAACACCTCCGGATAATTGCCGCCGGCAAGCAGCAGGTTGCGCTTCTCCTTCAAGCCGTCCTTCTGGACGGTCTCCCAGTTCATATGGATGTTGGTCTTCTTCTCGTATTCCTGCCACAGCTTGAGATGGCTCCAGTCGACGTTGGCGAAAAACTTGCCCGCAAAGCCGGACACCTCGATCTTGTCCTTGACGATCGGGAAGCCGGACGCTTCGATGCCCGCGTCCTCACCCTTGGAGCCTCCCGCTTCGGCGCTGCCTCCGCCGTTTCCGTTGTTGCTGCATGCCGCAAGCATCGCAGCCGTCAGCGCAAGCGCAAGCGCCCCTTTTGCCTGCCTCTTTCCGATGATCACCCTAACCCCTCCCGATGTCGTTGGTATGCCTCTTCAACAGCTCGTAATGCATGTATGGAAGATCAGCCCTTGATGGCGCCGACCATGATCACCTTCACGCAGTAGCGCTGCAGGAACGGATACAGGAGGAACATCGGAATGTTCGCGACGACGAGCACCGCATACTTGATGCCCTCGACGGCGCGCTGCTGCTTGATCGCCGATTCGGTGGAGGCCCGCACCATCTCGTCGGTCTGTCCCTGGATCAGGATTTCCCGCAGGATGAGCTGGAGAGGGAACTGCTTGCGGTCGGACAGATAGAGCAGCGCGTTGAAGAAGGCGTTCCAGTGGCCGACCGCGTAATACAGCACCGTCACGGCGATGATCGGCATGGACAGCGGCAGCACGATGCGGATCAGCGTCTGGAAGTTGGAGCAGCCGTCGATGACGGCAGCCTCCTGCATTTCCGCCGGGATCGACTGCTGGAAGTAGGTCCGCATGATGATGATGTTCCAGACCGATACCGCTCCCGGCAGAATCATGACCCAGAACGTATTCAGCAGATGAAGGTTCTTGATCAGCAGATAGGTCGGGATGAGGCCTCCTCCGAAGAACATCGTGAACACCATGACGCCCATGAACAGATTGCGACCGGCAAAATCGCTCCGGGAAAGCGGATAAGCGGCGAGAATCGTCATGACAAGATTCAGCCCCGTGCCTGCCGCGGTGTAGAGCAGCGTGTTCAGGAATCCGCGCACGATCGCATCGTTCTTGAAGATGCTGGCGTAGGAATCGACCGTCATTCCCTTCGGCCAGAGCCAGATTTCCCCGCCCATGATGTATTGGGGATCGCTGAAGGAAGCGCTGACGACGTAGACGAGCGGATACAGCACGCACAGGGCGACAAGGGAAAGCAGGGAATAAACGACGATATTGAACATCCGGTCTTCTCTTGCTGCGGTCATGCTACTCTCCCCTTTACCATAGGCTGGTCCCCCCGGCGCGCCGGGCGACGGCGTTCACGAGCACAAGCAGCAGGAAATTGATGACGGCGCTGAACAGGCCGATCGCGGCCGAGAAGCTGTAATTGGCGTCCAGGATGCCGCTGCGGTACACATAAGTGTCGATGATGTCCGAGCTCGCCAGATTGAGGTTGTTCTGCATGAGCAGCACCTTCTCGAAGCCGATCGCCATGACGCTGCCGAGGTTGAGGATGAGCAGGATGACGATCGTGGGACGGATGCCGGGAAGGTTGATATGCCAGATGCGCCGGATCCGGCTCGCTCCGTCGACGCGGGCCGCTTCATGCAGCTGGGTGTCGATGCCTCCGAGCGCGGCGAGATAAATGATGGAGCTCCACCCCATCGTCTGCCAGACGTCGGACAGCACATAGAGCGTCTTGAACCACGAAGGATTCGCCATGAAGTTGACGGTGTCTCCCCCGAGCGCGCCGATGAACTGATTGACGAGGCCGTAGCGGGGGTTCAGGAAGATCATCATCATGCCGACCACGACGACGGTCGAGAGGAAATGCGGAGCGTATGTGATCGTCTGGACAAACTTCTTGAATCTCTCAGCCTTCGCTTCGTTGAGGAGGAGCGCCAGAAGGATCGGAATCGGGAAGCCGATGACGATCAGATACAGGCCGAGCTCGATCGTGTTGAAGATCAGCCTTTCGAAGAAGAAGCTGTGGAAGAAGCGGTCGAAATGCTTCAGTCCGACCCATGGGCTGTCCCAGATCCCTTTGTTGATCCGGAAGTCCTTGAATGCGATTTGAATGCCGTACATCGGAACGTAGTGGAACAGAATGTAATAAGCAAGTACCGGAGAAATCATGACATAGAGCTGCCAATTGCGAAGGATTTTGCTGAAGCGGGAGATTCTGGCTGTGCTTTTCAACGGTTTTCGGCCCACATGCTCTTGCTGAAGCATCGCCATCGGTTGATCGCCCTCCAGGTGCGGTAGGTTTGTTTACGTGAATCTATCATATGAGAACGATATCCAAATTGTCAACGAAATAATCCAAATATTTTTGGCTTTTTCCTCACGTTTGGATTGAGTTTTAGAAGAAAATAGAGTCTGTCCCTATCCGAATTCGAATAGATAACGCTTTCATTTTCTGTTTTGCTCTGCTCCTTTGCAATCCTGTTTTCTAACTTAGCAGAAAAGATCCGAATCGGCAACAAGTATTTTGGAGTCAATTATCCAAAATATTTGGATAAGAACCCGCAAAAAAACCTGACGATAAAACGTCAGGTCAGGGAAGAGTCCAGCTGCCAATCGGAGGATTCGCGTACAACGAGCGAGCAAGGCAGCAGCAGCTTCGGCACATCCCGGTATTCGCCGCGGGCGAAGTCGTACAGGAATTTGCAGGCGGCCCGCCCGATCTCCAGCCTCGGCACATGCACCGATGTCAGAGGCGGCGACGTATACTGCGCCAGCTCGATGTTGTCCATTCCGGCGAACGCGATATCCTCCGGAATCCGGCAGCCCAGGTCCATGGCAGCCCGCATCGCGGGAATGGCGAGCGTGTCGCTGGCGCAGAACAAGGCGGTCGGCCTGTCCTCCGGCGCCAGCGCGCTCAGCATGGCGGACGTTTCGGCATAGCTCTTTTCCACGCTCCAGTCCGCATCCACGATCCATTCCGGCCGGAACGGCAGATCGGCCTGCAGGATGGCGAATTTGTATCCGAGATACCGTTCGTCGTTCTCCATGATCTTGTCGAAGGCGGGGCCTCCGACATACCCGATCCGGCGATGACCCTGGTCCAGCAAATGCCGGACCGCCATCCGGGCCGCCGACATGCGGTCGCAGTCGACGGTCGGAATGCGGATGGAATCGTCGTTGAGGCTCACCCCCGCCATCGGGATGCCGCTGTCGACCAGCGTCCGATGCATGCCCCGGTCATACCAGCCCAGAGCCAGCACCGCTCCCGCACCGGTCTCGTCCAGCATGGAACGCAGCCTGCCGGGTTCCCGCAGCTCCTCATAGGAGCGCATGATCGCCGGCGGCAGTCCCATCTCGGCCAGCCTGCCGTGGAAGCCTTCGAGCACTTCGGCAAAATAAGGATGGTTGCCCATCAGATTGCCGGGCAGGATGCATACATATTGCAAAGGCAGACCGGCTGCCGGAAACGCCATTCCCTGCAGCGGGTAGCCGACCTGGATGGCGGCCGCCTTGATCTTGCGCTTGGTCTCCTCGCTGACGGGCCTCGACGTATCGCCGCTGATCGCCCTGGATACCGTAGAGATCGACACGCCGAGCAGATCGGCGATGTCCTTGAGCTTGGCCACTTGCCCGTACCTCCATTCACTCGCTCCAATTATGCTTCAACCATCTTATCATATCGGAGAAGCGGAGATATACTTGCCACTTCACCGGCCTGACGTGATAAAATAAACGATAATGAACCGAGCGGATAGACAGGCCGATTCCGGCTGAGAAGCAGGCAAAAGGGAAAAAGGGAAATAGGAACGCTCATGGTCTCCATTGGGATCTGCGGACCAAGACAATAAAGCATGGAGGTTATGCAGTGGACACGATGGTGCTGCGGGTTGCCCGCAATTTGAAGAAAATCCGCAAGGCCCGGGCCTACAGCCTGGACAAGCTGTCCGAGCTGACCGGGGTCAGCAAGACGATGCTCGCCCAGATCGAGCGCGCCGATTCCAACCCGACCATTACGGTGCTGTGGAAAATCGCGAGCGGACTGCGAATCTCCGTCTCCGACCTGATCGAAGAGGAACGGCCGTCCGTCACGCTCGTGAAGGCTTCCGTCCGCTCTCCCATTCTGGCCGGGGACGGCAAATATAGGAGCTATCCGCAGTTCTCGTACAACGACAGCTCCCGCTTCGAGATCTACCGGGTCGTCATGCTGCCCGGCTGCGTCTATGAGGCCGGGCCCCATCACGAAGGCGTCGAGGAGTTCGTCACCGTCACGCGCGGAACGCTCCGAATGGTCATCGGCAACGAGTCCTACACGGCCGGAACGGGCGACGCGATCCGCTTCGACGCCGGGCAGCCGCATACGTATCTCAATGAGTCGGGGGAAGAGGAGACCGAGCTTCAAAGCATCATTCTCTACCCGTTCTAAAGGGGTCGTGTCTGCCCCTCGCGGACGGCCGTCCAACCGGCGCGAACGCGCGCCCCATAAGGGATTTCCGACTTCCAACAACCTTCGCAGAAGGTTGTTTTTTGTTGTTTACAAAGCAGGGTCGACTAATATACTATTACATACGAAGCAGTACCATATACTGCACATATGTTCGTTATGACGATCATTCTTGATCAGAGGAGAATGAAAAATGAAGGATACGATGATTGGTTTGGTCAAGGCGGAGCGCAAAGCCGGCGCCGTGCTCATGGAAGTGCCGATTCCGCAAATAGCCGCCGACGAAGTCCGCATCAAGGTGAAAGCAAGCTCCATCTGCGGCACCGACATGCATATTTACCACTGGGATGAATGGGCGGAGCAGAACGTCGTGACGCCGAACGTATTCGGCCACGAATTTTCCGGCATCGTCGAATCGGTCGGAAGCGCTGTCACGAATGTCGCCGTCGGCGACCATGTGTCGGCCGAGGGCCACATCGTCTGCGGCACCTGCAAGCAATGCCGCTCCGGCAACGCGCATGTATGCCCGAATACGCGCAGCTTCGGCATCAGCGCTCCGGGCTGTTTTGCGGAATACGCCGTGACCAAAGCCGTCAATATCATCCACAACGATCCTTCCCTGCCGCATGAGCTGGCCTGCCTCCAGGATCCGCTCGGCAACGCGGTCCACACCGTCATGGCCGGAGATATCGTCGGCAAGTCCGTCGCCGTCATCGGCTGCGGCCCGATCGGCCTCATGGCGATCCAGGTCGCCAAAGCCGTCGGCGCGGGCAAGATCATCGCCGTCGACCTGCATGATTACCGGCTCGGCATGGCCGCCAAGCTCGGCGCGGACGCCTGCATCAAGTCGGAGCCCGGCAAGGATGTCGCGGCGGAGCTGCGCGGCCTGACGGACGGCGCTGGCGTCGAGGTCGGCCTCGAGATGTCCGGCAACGGCCACGCGATCAACAGCCTGCTCGAGGCGATGGCGAACGCCGGACGCGTCTCGCTGCTCGGCATTCCGTCCAAGGCGGTGCCGATTGATTTGGCCCGCCACATCATTTTCAAAGGCTTGCAGGTATACGGAATCACGGGCCGAAGAATGTACCAAACCTGGCATCAGATCAAGGGCCTGCTCGACGCCAGCCGGATCGACCTGCGGCCGCTCGTGGACCATACGTTCACGCTGGACCGCTTCGAGGAAGCCTTCGAGCTGATGGGCTCCGGGCAATGCGCCAAGATCGTGTTCAAGCACGAGTAGAGTCATACTAAAGGGCCGACGCGGCCCCGTTCAAAAAGGAGAGATCCGCCAATGGCTGGACTAGACGGATTGAAGGACGAACTGGAGGAGCTGAAGCGGCAGGGGCGCTATCGCCTGCCCGCCGTTTGGGAGAGCGGCTCCGGCCCGTGGATGGAGATGGGCGGCCGCCGCATCCTGCAGATGGCCTCCAACAACTACCTGGGCCTGACCGACCATCCCCGGATGAAGCAGGCCGCGATCGAGGCGATCGAGAAGTGCCGTGTCGGCAGCGGCTCCGTCCGCACGATTTCGGGCACGCTCGACATCCATGACCAGCTGGAGCGCGAGCTCGCCGAATTCAAGGGAACGGAGGCCGCGCTGGTGTTCCAATCCGGCTTCACGACCAACCAGGGCGTGTTCGGCACGCTGCTGCAGCCTGATGACGTCGTCATCAGCGACGAGCTCAACCATGCCAGCATCATCGACGGCATTCGCCTGACCAAGGCAGCCCGCCGCATCTTCAAGCACAAGGATATGAACCAGCTGGAGGAAATTCTGAAGGAATCCGGTTCGTTCAACCGCCGCTATATCGTCACGGACGGCGTCTTCAGCATGGACGGCGACATCGCCCCGCTGCCGGAAATCGTCGAGCTGGCCGAGCGTTACGACGCGATCGTCTGCGTCGACGACGCCCATGCGAGCGGCGTGCTGGGCAAGAACGGCAAGGGCACGACCGACCATTTCGGCCTGAACGGCCGCGTGCATATCCAAATCGGCACGCTGTCCAAAGCCGTCGGCGTTGTCGGCGGCTACGCTGCGGGCAGCCTCGCGCTCAAGGAGTACCTCATCCACAAAGCGCGTCCGTTCCTGTTCAGCACATCGCAGACTCCGGCCGTCGCAGCAAGCTGCCTGGAGGCGATTCGCGTGCTGCGCAGCAGCCCCGAGCTCGGCGAGCGCATGTGGGCGTCGGCGAACTCCTTCCGCTCGCAGCTCCAGGCGGACGGCTTCGACACCGGCGCCAGCGAGACGCCAATCATCCCGATCGTCGTCGGCGAAGCCGCACGCACGATGGAGTTCTCGGCTCGGCTGCTTGAAGAGGGCGTATTCGCTCCGGCCATCGTCTATCCGACCGTCGCCGCCGACAAGGGCCGCGTCCGTTTCATCATCACCGCCTCCCACACGGCGGAGGATCTCGAGTTCGCGCGCCAGGCGCTGCTCAAGGTCGGACGCGAGTTCGGCCTGCTGGGCTGACCGTTTGGATATTGAAAAAGCTGTCCCCCGTCCTTCGACGGCAGGGACAGCTTTTTTGGTTGGCCGGGACGGCCTTTTTGATGTCTGATCCGCCCTATTGTTCCGTGCTTGCTTCGTGCTTGTTCCGTGCTTGTTCCGTGCATGTAATGGCCTTGTTCCGTGCTTGTTTCGTGCCTGTTCTGGGCTTGTAATGGCCTTGTTCCGTGCCTGTTTCGTGCCTGTTCTGGGCTTTGCGACCTCTCGGAGGCTTATCGATCCCTGTTTCAACTACTGGTCAATTCTATCGGACATAGGATCCGCTATTTCCCCATTTTTAGGCATTAAAAAAAATTTAACGGACATCAGATCCGCTATTTGAGACTTTAAGTCACCAAAAAGCCTATTTTGATATAAATAACGGATCTGATGTCCGATAGAAGGCCCTTTTCCAGCAAAACAGACGAAATAACGGATCTGATGTCCGATAGCAGTCAGGAGCCCAAAGAAAAGTTGGTTGGTGCGGTCCGAAATGATGTTCGATGGTGGATAGCCGATTGAATACGGTCGGGCTGGTTTTTCGCAGTTCATTGAATTGCTCAACTGTCTCTCTTCATCATGGCTGGCTATTTCCGCTTCCGAGATTTTGTTTCTCAAAGCTACGGCTCGCTTTATTTGTTTCGGGCTGTGACCACAGCATTACGCCATGGCCGCTTATGTCTGTTCCTGCCCGTCGTCGCACTAAGAAATGGCTGGTTGGTTCCATGCATATAGGTTTAGCGAAGGCTGGCTCCAGCTCTCTGACGTGAACGCCGCTCACTCTACCTTATCGACTTCACGACGTTAACACACTCACTCTACCTTATCGACTTTCCGACGATAACACACTCATTCTCCCTTATCGACTTCCCGACGTTAACACACTCATTCTTCCTTATCGACTTCCCGCCGCGGGCCTCCAACTCTTTCCTACCCGCTCTCCGGCGTAAAAACCTCCGACTCATAGACCGGCGAGTAAGCCCCTGCCCGTCCATCCGGCGCATGAGCCTTGACGCGGTACCACGCCTTGGCGGAATGAGCCCGCAGCGGATCGCGCCAAGGCATGTCATAATCGGCCTCCCGGGCAGCGAATACCGTCTGCCATGGCCCATCCGCTCCGCGGCTGGAGCGCTCGAGCGTGTACATCGCCGCCCCGGCTACGCCGCGGAACATGATCTTCTCCTTTGCCGCCGTGATGACAGGGGCTTCCGGAAGCGGGAATTCCGGCACCACCCTGCCGCTCATCCGGAAGGCATGCTCACGCAATCGCAGCACCCGCCTGCCGATCTCTTCGTTGACGCCCGTGCCGGGATAATGAAGCGAGAACCCGTCGTAATGCGGCACGTACCCGCCCCCGTCGCCATGTCCGAAGAGCGACCAGAACAGCGTTCCCGCCACTCTTTCATCCTCCTCGGCATGGCGGACAAAACCTTCCAGATCGCCTTCCGGCCATCCGAACTCTCCGGCGATATACACCTTGCCTGCAGCGGCCGTGTCGGCAGCGTCTGCAGCCAGCTTCACCGCGTCGGCAGGATAATAATGCACGTCGAGAATATCGAGCTCCTCGATGCCCAGCTTGTCCCGATCCAGCTCGAACTGCTTGCCGTGCGAGATCAGGTGGCGGCCGTCCTCGGACTTGATATGACAGGCGATCTCCCGCACCCATTCGGCCGGAGCGCCATTGAGCTCATTTCCCAGTTCCCAGGCCATGATCGTCGGATCATCCTTGTAGGCCGTCTCCGTCAGGCTGTTGACCCTGTTCAGCACGACGCTTATGTACGACTTGAAGTCCTCGATGACGGCCCGATCCGTATAGAACAGACCTGGGTCGTCGAGCCCGCGCCAGGAGGCAAAGGTTTCCCTGCCCCCATGGTAATAAGCCCAATTGCACACAAAAGGAACCAGCAGCCTGAGTTCTCGGCGGCCGGCTTCTGCGATGGCAAAGTCCACTCGGCGAAACGCCTCTTCATTGTACTCCCCGCGCTTTGGCGACAGAGCCTTAGGACAGCCCTGTGACGCGGCCAGCGTATGCGAACGAACGACGGCGGCACCCATCTGAACGGCGGCATCCAGCGCGTCGAGCACCCGGAATTCGGTCGGCCAGTCCACTCCGCCTACATTTTCGTCGAGCCCAAGCCAGTAAATATTGGGGCCTCCGAACCGGAACGGCTTGCCGCCAAGCATCAACCGGCTGCCTTCGCGGCTTATGAATTCCCTGCTCGTCATGGATGCATCCCTGCCTTTTCTTGGATAAATGAGAACGATTTCAAGAAAAAGCATACCACGGCCTTTATTTTCATTCAACATAAATAAACATTTTATTATGTGTTTAAAATTGTTAAAGATCGAGATTTCTCTCTTCCTTTTTCAATCCTTTCCTTTTTCAATCCAACGATGGATTCCATCCCTATATCTTCTATAATGAAAGTCAATCCAACTATGAAAGGGTTGCTACTATGAAGCTGAAAACCGTTCATGCCGATCATTCCCGGCGCGAGACGCTGAGCCGGTTGATCCAGCGGCTAGATCCCCCTTGTCGAAGCTGGCCAGCGGAACAAAAGCCTGCCAGGTAACGACAAAGAAACCGCCCTTCAACTCGTAGAAGGACACCACTCCAGTAAAAATGGAATAGAAGCAGCCTGCCTCTCCTTCCAGGAACAGAAAGGTATTGCTGAATCCCTCAAACTGATTTGTGGTAACCAGCGGATTCCGGACATACTGCGCCTGCAGGCCCGCTCGGCGGATGCCGAAGCTCCGGGCTTCGGCCAGCTCCCCTGCCTGCAGCAGCAGCCGCTGCTCAGGCGCAACGGGATTCACAGCAAGAGCTCCCACAGCTCCTCCGCGAGCTCGCGGCCGGAATGAACCGCAGCCCTCGTATCCTTCAGAACAAATCCAAAGGATGAATACATCGACCTCGCCCGGACCAGATCCCGATTCGTCCAGAGAATGACTCGGGCATAGCCGCGGTCCCTGCAAAATTCCAACGCCGTGCGGATCAGCTCCCGTCCGTACCGTCCGTACCCTCCGCCTCTTGCGTCGGGGTGAATCAGGAACAAGCCGAGCTGGGCGCATGCCTCCTCCGCCTTCTTGATGCAGATCGAGCCGAGATGCCGCCCGTCTGACTCCAGAATCCAGATCCTTTCGCGCGAATCGCTGCGCTCCACGATTCCTCTCACTCTCTCGTCGACGATCTCCCGAAACGACTCGTCATATCCGTGCTCCCGCCCGTATAGCTCGGCATGGGCATCGACTATCGCCCGGGCATCCTCTTCCTTATATGCTCTCAGGTTCACATTTTCGCCTCTCTCCAACTTCAGCTTTCCTTCAAATACATCCCGACCGCGGAAACGATCTCCTGAAGAACATCCAGCGACCGCCCGGCATCCGGCAGCTCCAGTCCATGGTCGCCTCCGTCGATCGTCAGCAGCCGGACCCCATTGCCCGCCGCTGTGCGCTGCATATGCTCCGGGCCGAACACCGGGTGGGCTGTTCCGACTGCAACCAGCCCTCCATTCCGCAGCATAGAGGAAATCGCCGGAGCGATCGGGGTCAGGAAGATCTGGCGGATTTCCTTGCCTCTCGATTGTTCCGCAAGAGACTCCCGAGCAAGGCTGGAGACGACCGTTCCCACGCTCTTGCCGATGTAGGCAAGGCGGTCATATCGCTCCAGCAGCGGCCTGAGGACGGCCGCGCTGTCGGCGCTTGCCGCAGCTGCCGCTTCCTCGAAGGGACCAGGATCCCGGCGCGCCGCCTGATAGCCGTATTCCAGCAGCAGAAGGTCGTAGCCTTCCTGCATCGCCGACTTCCCGGCATAGTGCAGCAGCGGCATTTCGCAGGAATAGCCTTGTCCTGGAAACAAAGCGGCCAAGGAGCGGCTGCCGTCCCTCCGAATCCAGCGGCAGCGGATGTCCGTTCCCCAGGCGGATGGAGATTGAATCCAGCTCATATGCATACCGAAGCCCTCCTTATCCTTCCATATCTTCCTTGTTATTCTAGCATATGTATTCTTAAAAACGCCTCCGCATCTTCGGCAGCAGCAGGCTGCCGGCATCAAAAAAGCAGCAGGCTGCCAGCATCAAAAAAAGACAGGGCTGAATGTACCATCCCTGTCTTTCTGTCTTTCTGTCTTTCTGTCTTTCTGTCTTTCTGCCTTTCTGCCTTTCTGTCTAGCCCGACCCGTCCCGAGCTTCTTCCCATCCGGCCCGCTACGCCTCGGCTGTCTCCGTCTCGCCAGCAGCGGCAACGACCGCTCCGGCCGGCGGAGCTGTCGACTCTCTCTTGATCAGCGACGTCGACAGCATGACGAGCTCCGGCAGCCGCTCGGGCTCTCCGATTCTCCCCAGCACGAGCTGGGCCGCCCTCGCTCCGATCTCTTCCTTGGGCACGCTGACGGTCGTCAGCTTGGGCTGATTCAGCTCGGCGAGTGTGAGATCGTCGAAGCCGACGACGGACAGATTGCGCGGACAGGAAAGCCCCATCTTGCCGATCAGGTTGAGCGCGTCGAAGGCGATGAGATCGTTGGCGCAGAAAAGTGCCGTAAGCCTGCGCTCCGCGTGCAGCTCCGCGCCCAGCTCGGCCGCGAACGCCGGCTGGGTATACATGCCGCTGCCGCTGACGCCCATGCCCTCGATCATGACGGCCTCGGCCTGGTCGGCCGGCTGGCGGCGGTTGTGCACGGCAATTGCTTCCGCAAAGCCCCGCTGGCGCTCCGAAAAGCTCCAGGTCGTAAAGGCGTCTCCGGCAAAGCCAAGCCTGCGGTGGCCTTCCGCCAGCAGCGCCTGCACCGCCTGGTAAGCGCCGAGGTAATTGTTCGCAAGCACCTGGTCCATGTCGGAATGCTGCGCGTCCGGATCAACCAGCACGAACGGAAGCTTGCGCCTGGTCAGCTGATCGGTGTAGGCTTCCGGCAGCTGCCCCAGCACGATGACTCCGTCGACCTTGCGCTCGGTGATGGCGGCTGGCATGCCGTCCTTCACCCGCATCGTCACGTCGATGCTGGAGAGTACCATGCTGTACGTCTGCTTGGCGAGCTCCGCGTCGATGCCCTTGATGATTTTGCCCCAATATTCAGGGTCGTCCAGATAGGCGCGGGGCATGAGCACCGCGAGATTGCCCGTCAGGGAGGAGCTGCCGAGCCGCTTGCTCCCCTTGATCCGGTAGCCCTCCTCCTCGGCCGTTTTCCAGATGATTTCGCGCGTCACCTCGTTGACGGCGCTGTCTCCGGAGAGCGCCTTGGAGACCAAGGCTTTGGAGACGCTCAATTTATCGGCAATCATTTGCAGCGTAACCTTTTTCATGATGCTCACCCCTTAGGTTTACGACCCTTTCCGGTTCGTCTTCATTCCTTCTAAGTGTAAGGGTTCCTTCAACTTTTTTCAAATTATTTCAGCCTTTCTCAGCGCCCTTTATCTTAGGAATGAAAAGTTTGTTTGCAAGAAATGGCAACCATTCCTATTCGGGGGTCGTAAAAAGATGGAAGGCCATGGAAGAATTTCTCGGGAAAGAACAATCGGAACCGCAATCCTTCGTTGCGTTCAGATCAAATGGAGAGGACATCCAATGAAAACGACACGCATCCTGCTAACCCTCGGCCTGATTGCAGCTCTATTGACCGCCTGCTCCGGAGCCGGGTCGGATGAAGCGGAAGCCATATCCGTTCTGGATAAGGCCATTCACATTCAATACGACGTCAAGCATCGCGATATTCCGGAAGATCATTATTCCATGATCAAAGAACGCGGCAGCTTGCTTAAGCCTCTCGTAACCGGAGAGCTGCTCGACAAGCTGGAAGCCAACATGGATACGGCTATGCCTGTCCGGATTGCAGCCTATAACAAAGCCGATCTGGAGGCAACAGTAACAGAGATGAAGATTGAAGCGGTCAAGGATGCAAAAGACTCCTACGACCTTAAATATACCGTTGTTGTAAAGGTGACCGAAGACAGCGGTAAGGTTCAGCCCTACAGCGTCCCCGGAGAAGCGACCGCCGTCCGGACAGCGGAGGGCTGGGTTCTGAGCCGTCTCTGGTCCGATTACCGCTGGATGGCTAAGCTGTATCCTTGACCGAACAACCGGAGCAGATGGCTTCACCGTCTGCCGCGCAACGCCGCCCAAGGAGCTTCGGACAAAAAAAAGCCCGCCCGGCTGGATGCCGGTGCGGGCTGAAGCCGTTCTATTCGAACTTCACGAGGTAGTAATTCTTCTTGCCGCGGCGCAGCACGACGTAGCGTCCATGCAGGCGCTGCTCCGACGTCAGCATCGTGTCGATGCCGGTCTGCTTGACGCCGTTCACGTAGACGGCGCCGCTCTCGATATCCTGCTTGGCCTGGCGGCGGGAAGGAGCGGCCTTCGCCTCGAGGAGCAGGTCGATCAGCCCGGTTTCGGCCGCCTCTCCCATAACCGTCGTCGGCATGTCCTGCAGCGCCTCGACCAGCTCGTCCTCGCTGAGCTGCGTGACGTCGCCGGAGAACAGCGCAGCCGTAATCTTCTCGGCGCTCTCGACGGCATCGGCTCCGTGCACGAGCCTGGTCACCTGGCGGGCGAGCTCGCGCTGGGCCTCGCGCTTCTCCGGCTGCGACGCGACAGCCTGCTCCAGAGCTGCGATCTCATCGCGGGAGAGGAACGTGAAGTACTTCAGGAAGCGGATGACGTCGCTGTCATCCGTGTTGATCCAGAACTGGTAGAACTGGTACGCGCTCGTCTTGCTCCGGTCCAGCCATACGGCTCCGGATTCGGACTTGCCGAATTTTTTGCCGTCGCTCTTCGTGACGAGCGGCATCGTGATGCCGTAAGCGTCGCTTCCGCCCATTTTGCCGATCAGGTCCAGGCCTGCGGTAATGTTGCCCCACTGGTCGCTGCCGCCCAGCTGCAGATTGACGCCATGGTCGCGGTTCAGCTTGAAGAAGTCGTACGCCTGCAGGATCATGTAGCTGAACTCCGTGAAGGAAATGCCGTTCGCGAGGCGCGAGTCGACGGAGTCCTTGGCCAGCATGTAGTTGACGGTGAAGTTTTTGCCGATGTCGCGCAGGAACGTGATGATGTCGAGCGGCGCGAGCCAGTCGTAGTTGCTGACGAGCTTCGCCGGATTGCCCGCCGCCTCGAAGTCGAGGAAGCGCGACAGCTGGTTTTTCAAGCTCTCGGTCCAGTTCGCGACCGTGTCGTCCGTGTTGAGCGAGCGCTCGGTGGAGCGGCCGCTCGGATCGCCGATGAGGCCGGTGCCGCCGCCGACGAGGGCGATGGAGTTGTGGCCCGCCAGCTGGAAGCGGCGCAGCGTCAGGATCGGAAGCAGGCTGCCGATATGCAGGCTGTCTGCCGTCGGGTCGAAGCCGCAGTACAGCGTGACGCGGCCTTCGCTCATCTTTTTGCTCAGTTCCTCGCGGTTCGTCACCTGGTACACCAGACCCCGGTACTCCAGATCCTCCAGCAATTCCGGATTGACGGCCGCAGCTTGTTCTTGTGTCATGTCTGTTCCCTCCACTTGATTGAATGTTTGTTGCAGCCGAGCCTGTTGATTGAAAGCCGCCTGACTGTATCGCTCCATGTCTGAGGAAAAAAGAAAGACCCCTCCCTGTCCAAAGACAGGGACGAGTCATCGCGGTACCACCCTATGTTGAGCTTCCCGTAAAGGACGAGAATGCTCCGCTCTGCCGGGTAACGGCCGGCTGCCGTCCGGGCCCTTCTGCTTCAGGCAGTTGCGGACGCGGATGCTCCAGGATGTAATTCGCAGCCCGACCCCGCACCGGCTTGCACCAACCGCCGGCTCTCTAGAGCGATGTCGCTCGGGCGCTACTGATTCCCTTCAACGCACTTTATCGCTATCACTTTAGCGAATTCCGGCGGATCTGTCAACCGGCCTACAGAAGGCCGCTGTACACTTCCGTCTCGTAATCGAAGCTGACGGTTTCGTCCTGCTGCGTCTCGTCGAAGATCTGCCGCAGCTCGGCCAGCATCTCCACGTGACCGGGCTGTCCCTCGGCGGGAGCGTAGGAGGAAGACAGCAGGCGGCCCTTCACGCCTTCGTAATCGAAGATCTGCCTGTTAGGGAAAGTCTGCCATTCCAACGTTCCCTCGCGGAAGAAAGCCTGCAGCGCTTCCGTAGAGACGTTGCGGTGATTTACGCTCGCATAGTCTGTCCCGTACTTATGCAGCAGCGCCTCGTACCTCTCCAGGAAGGGCGTGCCCGTAAGCACGCGCGAGTTCCAGATCAGGAACGCGCGTCCTTCCGGCTTCAGGATGCGGCGGAACTCCGCCTGCGCGGCAGCCTGGTCGAACCAGTGGAAAGCCTGCGCGCTTACGATCGCGTCGACGGAGGCCTCGGCCATCCCCGTATCCTCCGCAGGCGACAGCATCAGGCCGAACCGCTCGTCGGGACCGAGCTTGGCCCAGGCCGCCTTGGCCATATCCGGATTCGGCTCCACGGCCATGACCCGGAGCTGCCTCTCCAGCAGCAGCCCGGAGAAGATGCCCGTTCCGGCACCGATATCGGCTACCGGAGAATCCTCCTTGAGCCCGCCGCGGCTGATGATGTAGTCTACCGCTTGCGCCGGGTAGCTCGGCCGGTATTTCTCATAGTTCTCCACACGGCTGGAAAACCGCTCCTTGCTGTCCATCGATCATCCCTCCAGATCTCGTCCATGAGGCCAGGGTTGCCGTTCGAACGAGCCGATGCCGGCGCGCACCCTGGCTTGACTGCATGCTTAACCGTACCAGACAAGGATCGCTCAGGCAACCGGAGGCTTGCAATAAATGATCTCGGGATCGCCTTCGTCCAGGTTGTCGACGACCCCGCTGCGGACGTAGCCCATCGCTTCGCACAGCTGCTGCATCGGCTTGTTGGATTCGTTGGTCGAGGTGAACAGCTTATGTCCCGGAAGCTCGGCCTCCCAAGCCTCCATAAGACTGCGGCCGACTCCGCTCCTGCGGTCGTCCGGATCGACAATGATCAGCTGCAGGAACCGCTGCCCGAAAAAAGACCGGTCATGCGCGGCGAAGCCCGCGAGGCGGCCCTCCCGAAGAGAAACGAGGCAGCAGCCGCTGCGCACATGCTTCTCGAGCTCGGCAAGCCGTCCGCCATGTCCGACTGCCTTGGCATCCAGAGCGGCTATGGCCGGCAAGTCGCCCATGGATGCCTTTCGGACTTCGGTGGAGCAGGCAATGGCTTTGACTGGCGTTTCCATTCCTTCAGACACTCCCCCGGAAGTTTCCGCCGCCGATGAGAAGAGAAACAGCTTGCTGCAGCCAAAGTGCTCCAGCTCCAGATCCTCCTCCGTATATCCGTCTTCCCCCGCATGGCGGGCCAGCGACTTCCGCCAGAAGGAGATGGAACCGCGATTGCGCTCTCCCGGCGTCGTGAACAGCGACCAGCTTCCTGGATGACGCCGGAACAGCTCGCCGGCCGCTGCTTCACCGACGCCTTTGCCTCGGTAGGGCCTGAGGATGAAGAATTCGTTCACCATATAATCGCTGCCGGACTCGGTGTACGGCCCGGAAGCGATGAGCGCGAAGCCGGCCGGAATTCCGTCCGCGAGGATCAGATAGGGGAACAATAGGCCTTCCTTTTCCCACCAGATGTCGAATTCGCCTTGCTGCTCCTGCAGTGTCTGGATTCCGTCATCCTCTTCAAACACACCGCAGCGGTTCGGCAAAACTTCGCGGATTCCGGCCAGATCATGCAGATACAGCGGATACAGATTCATGAGAATAAATTTGCGGTCCAAGCCGCACGGTTCTACGGATATGTTCATGTTTATGGCTCTCTCCCACGTTTTGTCCTGCACTTACTATACTTGCAGGCTGAGGCGGGAGGATATGGAAAGAACGGTTATAGCCGAAGAAACACGAGGATTCGGTCTGCGGGCTTGATAGGACAACTCTGTTCTTCAGATGTTTCCGCCTCCCTTGACCGCAAGCAGCTCAATTCGCTTCAGTCCATAGTCCGAAGAACCGCCAGGGAATCGCATCCATCCTTTTCAGACCCCGTCCGCTTCATAAAAGGTAATCCGGTTCCCAAACGGGTCCATCACGGTCGCTTCGCAGCCGCCCCAGGGGGGCTTTTCCAATCCCGGCCTGGCATACCGGTAGCCGCTGTCCAGAAGAGCCTTATGATAGTCAGCCAGACCTGCCGTCTCGATCCGAATGTTGGCGCCGGGACTTCCATCGCCGTGATGCTCTGAGAGATGCAGCTCGCTGCCTCCCAGCTTTATGGCCATATAGAGAGGCAGCGCCTCCTCGAATCGATGCTCCCAGAGCAGTTCAGCCCCCAGAAAATCCAGGTAGAATTCATTTGCCTTGCCGACGTCGAACATGCGCATAATGGGGACGACTCGATTGAATTCCGGCATTCTTATATCCCTCCTATAGATAGGTTTACTGCCATTTCCAAAAACTTCCGCGGCACACTCGACAAACCGCAGCGCCGCCGGAGGAAGACAACCCTCTTTTCTTGTCATCATGCCTATTCGGCAGATGGAGCCCTCATCCTCCAGCGGAATCAAAGTTAGGTCCTTCCAGCATTGCTTCCGGCAGGATCGAGACACCGAGCCCGGCTGCGGCGGATGCAGCCGCTGTCATGAGAGCCTCGCCCCGCCTGAAAGGATGGCTGCGGCTTGAAATCCAGCCCAAAGAAGTCGTCGATAGCTTCCTCGAGGCTGTGTGTGCCAGATTCCAGCCCATTCGGGAATGTTTCGGACATCGTCAACTCTGCTGCCTATGTATTGGCGGTTGGCGGCCATTTCGGAGTTCTTTTGGACATCATCAAACCTGCCGCCCATGGCTCGCGACCATTTCGGAGTTCTTTTGGACATCATCAAACCTGCTGCCCATGGCTCGCGACCATTTCGGAGTTCTTTTGCACATCATCAAACCTGCTAACCATGGTTCCCAACCATTTCGGAGTTCTTTTACACATCATCAAACCTGCCGCCCATGGCTCGCGACCATTTCGGAGTTCTTTTGGACATCATCAAACCTGCTGCCCATGGCTCGCGACCATTTCGGAGTTCTATCGGACATCAAATCCGTTATTTGGGCATTTCAACCCCATTTTGGACTTTATCGGACATCAAATCCGTTATTTTCTCAAAAACCTGACATCTGAGGCGATTTTCGCATAAATAACGGATCGTATGTCCGCTAAAAAGTGAAATCGTCCCAAACTGGCAAAATAACGGATCGTATGTCCGATAGGTTTGCTGCGCTGTCTTCGCCACGATCCGTTGGGACTGAAATGTACATTCAAACCATGAGGCTGCATTCGTCAGAGAAAGCATGATATCGCTCGGTAAATCAGAATGTTGGGCTCGGTAAAGTAGATTGGACTACACAAAGAAGACCGCTCCCTCATCTCCAGATGAAGGGTAGCGGCCTTTCCTCTATCGTTCTTTATTCAAACAGCTTCAGCATCCGCTGCAGCATAACCGCTGCCTGAGCGCGGGTAGCCTTTCCCTTCGGCGCAAATCCGTCTCCTCCGGCGCCGTTCATGACTCCGAGGGCAGCAAGCTGCGCAACCGACGAGCGGGCATAACCCGCTATTTGGCTGCGGTCCTTGAAGCCCGCGAGCTTCGCATTCACGTCTGTGGACTTGAGACTGCCGAGATAGTTAAGAACATTTGCAGCCATGACCGCCATTTCCTCACGTGTAATCACTCGGTTCGGCTCGAAGTTGCCGGCACCGGTGCCGCCTGTTATGCCCAGCCTGGCAGCAGCCGCCACCGCCTCGGCATACCAAGAATCGGGTTTCACGTCGCTGAAGGCTCTCATCGGTTTCACATCGCTGAGTCCTCCCACCGTTTCGGCGGCATCCAACCGGAACGCCCGGAACAAGGCTGTAATGAATTCGGCGCGCGTAAGAGGTTTGTTCGGAGCGAACTTGTCGCCCCCTACTCCCAACATGATTCCTTTGGCCGCCATCTCTTCGATGGCGAAACGCGCCCAATCGGTCCCGTCCAAATCGCCAAAGGAAGGAACGGGATTCGAGCTTGGCGGCGGCTTCAGACTTGGCGCTGGCGTGGCGCTGGGCGAAGGTGCGGCGCCAGGCGAAGGAGCCTCGCTAGGCGCTGGTGTCCAAGCTCCTCCAGGCGTCGGCGTTGCCTCTCCTCCAGGCGTCGGCGTCGCTCCTCCTCCAGGCGTCGGCGTCGCTCCTCCCCCAGGCGTCGGCGTTGCCCCTCCTCCAGGCGTCGGCGTCGCCCCTCCTCCAGGCGTCGGCGTTGGCTCTCCGCCCGGCAGGTCCGCCGTTTTGATCAGCGACACATCGTCCACCTTGATCCAGTTGCCCCCGCTGTCCTTGGAATGGAAGCCGACGGTGAGCTTGCCTTCCCGAACCTCAAGCCCGGACAGCTTCACCGATGCCCATGAGCTCTCTCCTTGCGGAATCGCCGCCTTCCGTACGGCTCCCTGATCGCCCGTCGCCGTCAATTCGGCGGCAATCTGGCCGCCCTTGGACTTCGTCCAGGCTTTCAGCTCGTAGATGCCGGGCTCGAGGCCGTCGACTTCCTGCGAAGTCGTGGCTTCATAGGCTTTGTCGTTCCAATGGACGAGCGCATATTGATCCGTACGCGCCCCGCCCTCCAGCTTGACAATGCCGTCCGTAACCTCGGCGCCGGAGGCGTCCTTGCTGGACCAGTGCTTCGGCAGCACAGGCCATGCGCCCGCATCGACGGCTTCCTCGAAGTCCGGATTGAGCAGCCGGTTGTTCGCCGCAGGCGCCGTGCCGTCATCATAAGGGTTGCCCGGCACGTTCACGTTCAATGCCGCCATGCTGCTGTGAAGGACGGTCCCGTCAAACAGCTCGATGGCAGCCGTCGCCTCCTTCATGCCGTTGGCGATTTTGGAAGTGGTGTACGACCAGGTTCCGTCCGGCTTCACCGGGGCATGGAACGTCTGCTTGCCGACCTGGATGCGGACGAATTCCGCTCCGACGGCCGTGCCGCTGAAGGTGTAAGGCAGCGTTCCGATGACGGCTCCGCTATCCCGGATGGCTACGGACGCCGCGTTCAGCCTGTCGGTAAAGTCCGCTCCCTGGATGTCGTCGACATACAGCGTCCCGGAAGAGGACAGCGAATCCGGCGATCCGCCGAGATAAAGGGAGAACGTCTTGATCTGCCGGGTCGGATCCGGACGGTCGCCGGGATCGCCGCCATACCAGCTCGGATAGCGGAAGGAACTGAACGGCACGTACATCAAGCGCGGATCGCTGCCGCGGAAGACCGCCTTTGTCTCCCAGAACTTCCCGGCGTCGTCGGAAAACTGGATCGCCAGCTCATTGTTCGACCCGTCCGGCTGCAGCCAGAAGCTGAAGCCGTCATAGCC
>Ga0194137_10000317_pt1 | contig 33876 bp, 30 predicted proteins | sample TARM_MetaG_T3_14_FD_134025 | JGI IMG/M metagenome (GOLD analysis project Ga0194137, IMG submission 134025) | Freshwater microbial communities from Pennsylvania, USA, analyzing microbe dynamics in response to fracking - TARM_MetaG_T3_14 (version 2) | ecosystem: Environmental > Aquatic >... | reverse complement strand
TGCTCCAAGCGGCGGCGCCTGCTGCCGGCCGAGGCACTGCCGCCCACAGAAACATCGTCGCATCCGGCTTCGGCACGCTCCAGCCCGCCCTTGACAGCGCTTCGGCGAACCGGTCCCGTCGCTCCTCGTAGATGTCGCGGAATCCAGAGTAGCCGGGATCGTCCATCGCCTCGCGCAGGGCGGCCGATGCTGCTTCCTGCACAGCGGGAAAGACGCCGTAATCGATGTTCGCCTTGAGCTCCTTGAGCGCTCCCACGGCATCTGCGCTGCCTGCCATGAAGCCGATGCGGCAGCCGGCCATATGGAAGCTTTTGGACATCGAATGGAATTCGACGGCGATTTCCTTTGCGCCTGGAAGGCTCAGAACGCTGAAGGGGCGATAGCTCCCATATCCCATTTCCGAATAGGCCAGATCAAGGACGAGCAGCGTCCGGTGCCTGCGCGCCTTGTCCACGAGCCGCTCCAGCACGTCCATCCCTGCCGCTGTCCCGATCGGATTGCCCGGCAGGCCGATGAGCACGAAGCGCGCCTTGTCCCAGACGTCTTCCGAGAGGAAATCGGGATCGGGCAGAAAACCACCCTCCGCCCTCAAAGGCAGGAAGGCGGCCTCCACTCCCGCTACCGCAAGCGAAGCGGCGTAGATAGGGTAGCCGGGATCCGGCACGATCGCCGTGTCGCCGGGATTGCAGATCGCCGTCGCCAGATGCGCCAGCCCGTCCTGGGAACCCATCAGCGTCACGACCTCCGTCTCCGGATCCACCTCCGTCCCGAACCGATGGCGCAGCCACTCCGCCGCCGTCCGCCGGAATTCGATGCTCCCCTCGGACGACGGATACCGGTACGCCTCCGGCCGCAGCGCCGCTTCGGCGAGAGCTTGGCGCACCGCGGCGCTCGGAGGCAGATCCGGGCTGCCGATGCTGAGGTCGATCACGTCTAGACCGGCTGCGGTGGCTTCCCGTCTCCACCGGGCCACTTCGCTGAAGATCGACGAGCCGAGCCGGTCCAGCTTGTCCGAGCGCCAGGAGCTACTCATGCCAGGCAGCCTTGTACGACTCCGGCTTGAAGCCTACGGTGACCTTCTCTCCGTCCGTGGCGATCGGCCGCTTGATCAGCCTGCCGTTCGAGGACAGCAGCTCCAGCTGCTCCTCCTCGGTCATCGTCCCGAGCTTGTCCTTGAGCCCAAGCTCCTTGTAGACTTCGCCGGAGGTGTTGAAAAACTTTTTGAGCTCCAGCCCGCTCTTCTTGACCAGGGAGCGGAGCTCATCCTTGGAGGGCGGCGTCTCGAAGAGGGGAATCCGCTTCACGCTGCGTCCCGCTGCCTCCAAATCCTTGAGAGCCGAGCGGCAGGTGCCGCATTTGCTGTATTCGTACAGGATCATTTCCTTTTTGTCGCTCATCTTGTCCGTCCTTCTCCTTCATCATGTCCTTGAATGCTGTCCTGCTGCAGCAGCCGCTCCAGCCGCTCCAGATCGGGCGGCAGCGGCGCCGTGAATGTCATCTCTTCCCCTGTCATGGGATGCTCGAAGGAGAGCATCTCCGCATGGAGAGCCTGCCGTCCGGCGGCTTCCTCCCAGCTGCCGACGCCAGCTCCGGCCGCGGCCGGGCCGTACATGAGGTCTCCGATGAGCGGGCAGCCGATCCAGCCCATATGGACCCGGATCTGATGCGTCCTTCCCGTCTCCAGCCGCAGCCGGACTTTGGAGGCGCGTCCGCCGTAGACGGCCAGCGTTTCGTAGCGGGTAGCGGAAGCATAGCCGGACGGAGTCACGATCCGGTGATGGGGAGAGTCCGGATCCCGGTCGATCGGCGCGTCGATGCGGGCGGCCGGAATTTCCGGCACTCCGTACGTATAGGCCGCATATTGCTTGCGGATGCGTCCGTCCCCGTGCTGCTCGGACAGCTGCTGATGCACATAAGGGTTTTTGGCGAGCAGCACGAGCCCCGACGTATCCTCGTCCAGGCGGTGCACCGGCCGGAACCTGACGTTCTCGCCGGCCTGCTGCCAGTGGTGCACGGCCGCATTGGCCAGCGTGTTCGTATAATGGCCGTGGGTCGGATGCACGACCATGCCGGCCGGCTTGCTCGCGAGCAGCACCCATTTGTCCTCATACACAATTTCCAGGGGCAGGTCCTGCGGCAGGATATCCTCGGAGCGCTCCTGCTCCATGCGGATTTCCGCGATATCCCCGGATGACACCGGGTCGCCGGAGTAGGCGCGGACGCCGTTGATCATAAGCCCCTGCTCGGTCAGCTTGAGCCGGGAGAGGAGCTTGCGGGAGACGCCGAGACGCCGCTCAAGCAGCTTGCTGAGCCTCCAGCCGTCCTCTTTCTCTCCGGCCTCGATCCGGATCGGCTCATAATAACCGAATGGCGGGGCGATTCCTTGCGAATACCGTTCCAAAGTTCTAGCGGTCACCACGAAATACATCCGCTCCCCGCACGTATTCGGTATCGGCCGTTCCCGTCCGGAAGTTCGCCGCCCGCGAAGCGGCGAAGAAATAATCCGAAAGCCTGTTCAAGTATTGCAGGACGCCCGGATTGATTTCCTGTGCCGCAGCCAGTGCCGCTGTCCGCCTCTCCGCCCTGCGGCATACGGTCCGGCATACATGCAGCGCGGAAGCCGCCGCCGTCCCGCCCGGCAGGATGAATCTTCTCAGCGGAGGCGTCTCGGCGCTGAGGTCGTCGATCCAGCCTTCCAGCTTCAGCGCCATCGTCTCCGACACCTTGAGCTGCTCCGGCCTGGGATCGGCATAGCTGAGATCCGAGCCGCAGTCGAACAGCTCATGCTGGATCATCTCGAGCTGCCCCGTCAGATCGTCCAGCCTCGGATTGCGGGCCGTTTCCGCTCGGGCCGCCCCGGTGAAGGCATTAAGCTCGTCAATCGTTCCGTACGCTTCCACGCGGGCGTCATGCTTGTCGGCTCTGCCCCCGATCAGCGAGGTCTGACCGGAATCGCCGGTTCTTGTATAGAGCTTCATCGCCAGCCTCCTGCACTTATTGGGATAGGTTCCATTATACCATACCGGGCGGCTCCCTCTCATTGTGCGGCTGCTTCCAGCTTCAAGGACGAGCGGCAGCTTCGAATCTTCTATTTTGAAGCCCCCTTAAGCGTCCCTCACAGGGAAGAAGAAACGGATGCATGCAAAAAAAACCGCTCCGGCAACGCCGGGGCGGGTGGGTCGGTGGATCAGCTCAGCTGGCAATGGAGAAACTCGTTGATCTTCAAGTCCAGCCTTTGGCTCGCGGCCAACAGCTCCTCGGACTGAAAGCCTGAAATATCCTCATAGATGGTCTCCATCTCTTTGCGAAGCGCGTCGATTTCTTCGGAGAGACTTCTCAAAAGCGGGGACCAGTCGGGAATCGTTCGTACTCTTGGCTTCGCTTCTGCCGCTGATAGACCATTCATGCCTGCCGCCATGCTGACATCCCTCCCCGCTTGCAATTGCAATCTTTTTCAATCCGGAATGCCGTTCAATCGACAGGATGTAAAAAAATTGAATTTTTATTAGTCCTGATTATAGCAAATCATCTTCCCGATGCCTACCTGATTTTATGGACGAACGCTCCCATTCGATCCAGCGCTTCGTTGAGCTGCGTGACGGAAGTCGCGTAGGAGCATCTCAGATGCCCCTCTCCTCCCAGTCCGAACACATTGCCCGGAACAGCCGCCACGCCATGCTCCTGCACGAGCCGTTCCGCGAATTCCTCCGAGCTCAGCCCTGTCGAGGCGATCGACGGGAAGGCATAGAAGGCTCCCTGCGGCTCGTGGCATTGCAGGCCGATGTCGCGCAGCCCTTTGACGACGAGGCGGCGGCGCTGGTTGTACGACTCCATCATGCGGTACATCTCTTCCATGCCGTTCGTCAGCGCCTCCAGCGCGGCGACCTGCGCCATGTTGGAGGCGCACATGACCGTGTACTGATGGATCTTGAGCATCGTGCCGATCAGCTCGGGATGGCCGCATGCGTAGCCGATCCTCCAGCCCGTCATGGCGAACGCCTTGGAGAAGCCGCTGACCAGAATCGTGCGGTCCTTCATTCCCGGCATGGAGGCGAAGCTGACATGCTTGCTTCCATAGGTCAGCTCGGCATAGATCTCGTCGGAGATGACGACCAGATCATGCTCCTCCACGACCTTGGCGATAGGCAGCCAGTCCTCGTAGGTCATGATGCCGCCGGTAGGATTGCTCGGATAGCTGAGGATCAGAATTTTGGAGCGGGGCGTGATCGCCGCCCGCAGCGTGTCGGCCTGAAGCTTGAAGGCATGCTCCGCGAATGTTTCCACCCCGACGGCGACTCCGCCGGAGAGCGTCGTAATCGGCGAATACGAAATGTAGCTCGGCTCCGGAACGAGAATCTCGTCACCGGGACTGATCAGAGCCCGCAGAGCGAGGTCGATCGCTTCGCTGCCGCCGACCGTTACGAGAATTTCCTTGGCCGGGTCGTACGCGACGCCGAACGAGTCGTTCAGGTATTGGCCGATCGCTCCTCTGAGCTCAGGCGTGCCGGCGTTGGACGTATACTGCGTCTTGCCCGCTTCCAGCGAGGCGACGCAGGCGTCGCGGACATGCCACGGAGTGACGAAGTCCGGCTCGCCTACGCCAAGCGTGATCACATCCTTGCGGCTGTTCGCCAGATCGAAAAACCGGCGGATTCCGGATGGCTTGATCGCCCTGGCGCTCGGGGACAGGTAGTCGGACATGGAACGGCGGACAGAAGGTTCGGACGGAATTGGAGTCTTGCTGGAGATGGTCATGATCCGTCAACCTCACGGAGTGACCAGCAGCCGCTGATCCCCTTCTTTTTCTTCGAAAATGATGCCGTCCTGCTTGTATTTCTTCAAGATGAAAAATGTCTTGGTCGAAAGCACCGAGTCGATCGTCGACAGCTTGCTGGAGACGAACGAGGCCACTTCGTTCAGCGTGCGGCCCTCCACCTCGACGAGCAGATCGTACGCTCCAGACATCAGGTAGACCGTCTTCACTTCCGGATACAGGTAGATCCGCTCCGCAATGCCTTCGAAGCCGCGGCCGCGCTCGGGCGTAATCTGAACCTCGATCAGAGCCGTCACTTTCTGGTCGTCCACCTTGCTCCAGTTGATTACGGGCGCATATTTGACGATGACGTGATCCTGTTCCATTTCCGCGATCGCCTGCTCCACCTCTTCCTGTGGCTTATCAAGCATCGTGGCGATCAGTTCGGGGCTCCTGCGAGCATCTTCCTTAAGCAGCTCGAGCACCTTGAATTTCATTTCGTTCATCGTCTTTGACTCCCTTCCTGAAGCGTTATAAAGAACATTTTACACCGTTAACAAGCTATTTGGAAAGCGAAATCGCAAGCTTGTCCGCCGGATGTAAATCATCCCCGCGCTGCTCGCCCCGGCCTCCAGCGTCGTCCCGCTACCGGTTCCGCAGACTCCCCCTTCGCGGCAGACTTTCCGGCCGCAGCAGAGCCGTGCGCCGGAGGCCGATCGCGAAGCAAGGTCCGGCGCAAAAAAAGACAGGCAGGGAACATGTCCCCGCCCGCCTTCTTCCGGCTGCTCAACTATAGAAATGCTGGCGCTGATGATCCTGCAAGGGCTGCGGAATCTGAGGCTGCACATACTGCTGCGGAGAGTGCATCTGCGGCTGCATGTAAGGCTGCTGCGATTGCGCCTGAGGCTGCATAGGCGGCTGAGCCGCCTGGCCGCTCATCCGCTGATGGAGAAATTGCTGCGTCTGCTGCTGCTTCTGCTGGAACGAAGCGATATTCTTCTGGATGTCCTGGCGCAGCGCAGGCGAAGGCTCCGTATACATATTCGCCTGCTGCATGGCGTTGAACAGCTCACCCTGCATCTGCAGGGTGCTGTTCGTCAGCGACGTGAACATCTTGCGAACTTCAGGACAGGAGCTCTCCGTCGCGGCCGTCGCATATTCGCGCACGACCCGCTTCAGGTCGCACAGGACGGTATTGGCCCATGCGTCTTCCGGGAACGGTGTCTGCTGCATGGCGGTTTGATTTTGCTGCTGAAACATGTATTAGCCTCCCTTTTCGATTGGATCTCAGCTTTGCGGCGAGGACGGAGCCATCGTCTGATGCTGGTACAAGCTGTTCAAGAGCGTTGCGTAATTTTGCTGATGGTTCATGACCATTCTCGACGCGAGCTGGCTGACGCCGGCGTTGCCGACGCTTGTCGCCATGCAGGCGCATTGCTTCATCAGCAGATCCTCATTGGTCATGGAATCCGAGATGTATTGAATTTCCTTGCCCGTCAACGGTTGCAGCATAGATGCCCACTCCCTTGGTTTTGAATTGCTTCCAAGCTGTAGGATGCCCGGACGGACTGTCAATATGTACCCTCGGCGCCATCTGCGGCAGAAGTACGAATGGCCGGATTCCGAGGTTAGAGATGCAGCGCTTCGATAGCGGAGAAATGCAGGCAGACGCTGCTGCCGGAGGCATCCGTCAAGGTGACGAGCTGGCCTTCAATGGCGGTAAGAACGCCGGACAGATCCGGCAATTCGCCTCTTCCGGCAACGATGAACTCCCCTTGCAGCTTGGCCAGCTGCTGGGAGAAGCTGCGCGCCAGGCCGAGCGAAAGCGGGCGCAGCGGGAACTGCTCCGGCGTCAGATGGTACGGCGCCAGGCCGGGAGGGTAGGGCGAAAGGCAGCGCAGGCTGCCGAGCGGAACAAGCACGGCCCCGTTCATCGGCACGCAGAAGATCAGGAAATCGTTCATGACTCCGGCCAGATAGCCGTGGAGCTGCCGGTTGGAGGAAAGCTTGATTTCGGAGAACGAGCCTTTGGAGGCCAGCAGCATCTTGCGGTAGGTCATGCGCTCGGACGGGGTGCGGTAAGGATGGTCTTCGACGATCGGGGAGACTTCGGGGGCGGGCACGGGGGAAAGGGACAGCTCTTTGACCTGCACCAGCGGAATGTAGCCGTAGCGCCGGGACGGGAGGATGAACATGGAGAGCATGTCTTCGCCCATCTCGCATAAAAGTCCCTCCAGCCTGCCGCCTCCTTCCAGAACGACGGTTACGAAGCGGTTCTGCCAGGGATGTTCGGGTTTCATGGATGCTGTTGGATCGCCTCCTCCTTGAAGGAAGACTCTTGGACGGATAGCCGCTCTTCCTGTTCCCAGTATATGCAGCCTGTCTTCCCGGCGACAGGGAGGTTGGCGGAGCGGGAGAGCTGCCGCTGCCGAACCATCCTGCCGTATTCCGAATAGGGTAACGCATGGGCGGATACGCCGCTGGCGGAAGGCGGCAAGAGGAGGATGGGCATATGCGGGCAGGAATTCCGGAGCGGTCGGTGTTGATGGGACCGGATCAGAGGTCGGAGCTTGACCGGGATATATGGAGCCGCAGATATGTGCCTGCGAAGCTCGGCATCGGCGGACGGATATCAGGCGCAAGAATCCGCTACAGAGGCGGACATACGCGGGAATACGCGAAGAAATCCTACGAGATCCAGTTGGAAAGCGGGCTGGTCCTTCATTGGAATGCGGAATCGGATGATCCTTCCATGATCCGCAACGCGCTCAGCTTTCATTTCATGGAGCAGATCGGAGTCCCTTCCCCGCGCACCCGCCCGGTATGGCTGTCGGTCAGCGGCAGGCCGGACGGCATTTATTTGGAAATTGAAGCCGTCAATTCCCGCTTTTTTTCCATGCGCGGAATCCGCTACCGGTCTCTTCTGTATGCAGCCAACGACAGCGCCAACTTCGAGCTCAAGGATCCCGAGTCCCGGCGCCGCAAGCGATCTCTCGCCGACGGGTATGAGTTCATCGAGGGAGACGGGGACACGCTTGTCCGTTTATCCGACTTCATCGGCGGGCTCCACCGGCTGAAAGACTCGCGCCTGCAGGAGGCGATCGAGGAGCGTCTTGATTTGGACCTGTATTTCAAATGGCTGGCCGGCGCCGTCCTCACCGGCAACTACGACGGCTTTGAGCAGAATTACGCCTTGTACGAGGATGACGCTTCCGGCCGCTATGGCATCCTTCCCTGGGACTACGAAGGCTCATGGGGCCGCAACTGCTTCGGCAAGCCCTGCTCGGCCGATCTCGTGCGGATCCAGGGCTACAACGGCTTGACTCGCCGAGTCTTCCAATTCCCGGAATGGAGAAGGCGTTATGCCGAAGAGCTGGAGCGCATCATGGAGACGGAGTTCACGGAAGAGAGGATCGGTCCCGTCGCGGGCGGCATGCTGGAGAGGATCGCATCGGCCGTCAAGCTCGATCCGGCGCGTGCAGCGACGCTGAAGGCGTTCGGCGGAGAGAAGGCGTTCATCCTCGCCTACATCGGCAAACGCCGCCGGTTCGTGAGGGCGGAGCTGAAACGCTGGCTGGGGAATGAGGTCAGCTTGCCTCGCCGGCAGCTGGCGGGCGGCTCCTCAGACTGAGCTTGTCGGACGGTTCCCAGACCAGGCGGTCAAGTCGGCGGCGCTTCTAGACTTTACCTACAATCGGTTGTTTTCCCAGACAATCACGGCTGTCTCTCCCCCGCTGCCGTCGCCGTCTGCCCCTGCACCTTCAGGGAACGCCTGATGAACCACCAGCCGGCGATCGGAGCGGAGCCCAGAATAAGCAGAAGCCAAGCCAGCCGATCCGGACTCGGGGTTCCTCCGGAAGCTACGACGAGGAACGCCCCTACTCCCGCTACGCGCCCGACGGTGAGCGAGGCTTCTCTAAGCACCGTATATTCAACCCTTCTCCTTGCCGAGTCCTCGCTTCTTCCGATCAGATCGAACACGGCGGAAGTCATGGGAATCATATACAACGGAGCGAACAAAGACGTTCCGATTCCAAGCAGCAGCAGCGTGGAATACTTGACTCCGGCCAGAAGCGGAACGATGACCGCCGTCATGGCCAGCGTACCTGCCAGCATAGCCGCGCTCCGTCTGGATGGCCGCAGCAGCTTGCCGCAGATCCAGAAGCTTACCAGAGCGACAAGCGAGGTGACGAGATAAAAGCTTCCGAGCTGCTTCTCCTGCTGTGTCGCCGCATATACGGTCAAGCCGATCAGGAACATGAAGACGCCGTCCCTCAGGCCTTGAAACAGAATGGCCGGCACGAAGCGGCGCCACGGGCTCGATGGATCCCTCAGCTCCCGTATGGCCATGAACCATTGATACCGTCCTTGAGGCGGTCTTTTTTTCAGCTTGGCGCTGATGACAGCGGCCAATACGAACAGAGCAAGCGACAAGCCGAAAATAACCGCATATCCGGCATCGCCTCCACGGGCGGCGATAATGATTCCGGACAGCCATGGCGCGAACATGCCGACCCCTGAGCCGAGCAAGCCGGCCCACCCGTTGAACCGGTCCCGGTTGTCCCTTTCGGTAATTTCAAAATAGAGGACATTGTAAGCGAGCCAAAAAAATCCGCCCGCAATGCCGTTCAGCATGCCGAGCGGCGCGGCATAGCTCCGGGCGGCTCCCCCTAGCAGCAGCACGCTCAAATAAAAGATGCCGGACAAAGCGACGCCTGTCCTCAGCGACAGGACCAGACCCTTCTGCTTCACCCAAGCCCCGGCGAGCCATACGCATATCCCTCCGCATAAGTATTGAAGCAGGGAATACATGCCGACCAGGCTGTAGTTGTGGCCCGCCTTGAACAGGTAGACCGGTACGAACGTCCCCGAAAAGGCATTCGCTGAATTGAATAGGGTCAAAACGGCGAGCAGCATCGCGGCTTGGCCGTCGATGGCTGCCTTGCCCCGGCTTGCAGCCTTCTGCCTGCCGTGCGGAGCCGAAGAGCCGGCGTCCCGCCCGATCGGCCTTTCCCCCGCCATGGCAGCCGCTTCCATGTCCCCTCTTCCCGGTTCGTCGCCTTGTCCGGGAACAGGCATGTCTGCCGGAGCAGACAGCCGCCGCCTGCGATGTTTGCGCGTGCTCATATGTGCAACCACCTCCATCGTGACAGCATTCCCCGGCTTTAATGTTCGTCTTCATGCCTTTTTTTGGTTCAGCCGGCAGTCATTCTTCTTGAGGCTTCCCGCTTGGAGCAGCGGCTGGAAAAAACAAAAAAGGCCGCCCCTAGTCATGTTGATGACTTGAAGGACAGCCCCGGCTGTTTGTTCAGCCGTCGGTTCGCAAAAACAGCAGGATCAGCTTTCCTCGCCGAGCGCGGAAGTCAGGAAGCCCCTGGCATCGCGGTCAAGCTTGAAGGACACTTCATGGCAAGCCGGGCAGACGTAGACCTGCAGGCCCGGCGACGGCGGGAGGAGCGGCTTTTTCAGTGCCGGCGGCGCGGCCGGCTCGAATGGAGCCAGCGGCTGCGTGCCGCCGAACAGCATGTACTCTCTGCAGGACGGACATTCCGGCATCTCCTCCTGATCGTCCATGATCCGTTGGATCTTCTCGTCGGCCAGCAGCCAGGAACGAGGCCTGCCTCCTCCGGCCCAGCCCGTGTCGTCGCCGGCCTCGTCAGCATCCCAGTCCGAAGCTTCGTCATCCTCGGCCTCTGCCGCTTCCGGTGCGGCGTCATCGTTCTCGCCCAGCTTCAACGTCCGGTATCCGGTCAGCTCGTTCTCGCAATGAGGGCAGTACTCTTCCGGACCGATCTCCTCATCCCATACGATCTCGGTCGAGCACCAGGGGCAGATCAAGCCTGTTTCCTGCGTTTCCTTGCTCATCGGCTCCGTCTCCTTCCGTCAATTCAAATAGATGATACCCAAAACAAAAAACAATACCGCAAGCACGGCCAGCGTGCCCCATAAATATTTCATCCCAAGCCCTCCGCTGCTTATGCCTCGCAAATCGGCTTCTATATCGTTCCTCCGATCACGAAGGAAATGGAGACGGATATGACCATGGCGATGAATCCGACCGCGCGGTTATCCTTCCTGATTTCCTCGTCGATCCGGAATACCGGAGTCAGAAACTCGAACAGAAAGTAGGCGAGAAGCAATATGATAAACCCGTATGCGCCCCAAAGCAAGCCCGCATAGATGGAATCCCCCGCATTGGCGGAAAAACGGAAAATATTGCAGATGCCGAATATTTTTCCGCCGGTCGCGAACGCAACCGCCATATTGCCTTTGCGGATTTCATCCCAGCATTTATACTTCGCGACCCATTCGAACAAGGATAAAAACAGGATCAAAGCCATGATGGCTATGGATACATAAATCAGGGAGGAAAAGTACTCGTTGCGAAGCAGAACATCGACAATTTTGTCCATTCCTGCACCTCCTGCCTGCCTGCCTTTGGTTCAATACGGCGCTTTTCCTTGGGCCGCCGAAGCCGCGGAGGCCTACTTCAGCTCCGCCACGGTCACTCCCGATCCGCCCTCGCCATAGTTGCCCAGACGATAGCTCTTCACAAGCTTGTGGCGGCGCAGGAAATCCTGAATTCCCGTCCGCAGCACTCCCGTTCCCTTGCCATGGATAATGTACACCTGGCCCATCCCCGACAAGAACGACTCGTCCAGGAACCGGTCCACTTCGATGATGGATTCATCCAGATTGCTGCCCCTGAGGTCGAGCTCCATTTTCACGCTGTCGTCACGGGTGCGCTTGAGCGTAGCCGAAGCTTTGGGCGGCTGCGTCTTCGGAGCCGGAGCCTGCTTCACGAGCTCCAGATCGTCTTTCTTGACCTTCATCTTGAGGATGCCAAGCTGCACGGTAGCTTCGCCCCCGGACATGTCGACGACGTAGCCCTTCTGATTCAGGCTGTGCACGATAACCTCGTCCCCGGGACCGATGCTGCGGCCGGCTTCCGCTTTCTTGCGGGCGGCCTGCTTCCGGACAAGCTCCGGAGAAGCCTCCTCCAGCCGCTTGCGGGCTTCGGTCAGCTTATGGTCCTTGACCGCCGCTCCTTCTTCCTTGGCGAGCTGGCGCAGCTCCGAGATGATTTCCTCCGCTTCGCGCCTCGCCTTGGCCACGGCGAGCCGGGCTTCTTCCTGGGCTTTGGCCAGCATCCGGTCCCGCTGCTCCTCGAAGCGCCTAAGCTCCTGGTCGTACAGGCTGCGCTCCTCTTCGAGCTCTCTGCGAAGAGCTTCAGCCTGTCCGCGCTCCGCTTCGGCGCTTTGGCGGTCCCGCTCGAGCGAAGCGATCATGCTTTCTACGCGGAGATCGTCTTCGCTGACCTCGCCACGGGCCTGCTGGATAATGCCTTTGTCGAGGCCGAGCCTCTCGGCAATGGCGAACGCATTGCTTCGGCCCGGCACCCCGACCAGAAGGCGATAGGTCGGGCTCAAGGTCGCGATATCGAATTCCATGCTCGCGTTGATGAGTCCTTCGCGGTTGTACGCATAGGCTTTCAGCTCGCTGTAGTGGGTCGTGGCCAGCATCCGGGCGCCTGACCGGTGGATATGGTCGAGAATGGCGATGGCGAGCGCGGAGCCTTCCGCAGGATCCGTGCCGGCGCCAAGCTCGTCGAGCAGCACCAGGCTGTCCGACGTCATGCGTCCGAGAATGCGAATGATGTTGGTCATGTGGCTGGAGAACGTGCTGAGGCTCTGCTCGATGCTCTGCTCGTCGCCGATATCGGCATAGATGGCGTCGAAGACGCAAAGCTCCGTACTGTCGTCGGCCGGTACGAACAATCCCGACATCGCCATCAGGCTGAGCAGGCCGACCGTCTTGAGCGCGACCGTCTTGCCTCCCGTATTGGGACCCGTAACGATGATGCCGGTATGGCTTCCTCCCATCTCCAGATCGAGAGGCACAGCCTTGTCCCGCTCGATCAACGGATGGCGTCCCCGCCGGATGCGCAAATACCCGTTGCCGTTCATCGCCGGACGCTCGGCCCGCATGCCGTGCGCAAGCACGGCTTTGGCGAAGGCGAAATCCAGCTGCGCAAGCAGATCGTGGTTGATGGCCAGATCCTCGGCCGCTTCGGCCGCCTCGGCGGTCAGCTTCTGAAGGATGCGCTCGATCTCGCGCGCTTCCGCAGCCTTGACCTCCCTCAGCTTGTTGTTCATCGCGACGACTGCCTCCGGCTCGATGAACAGCGTCGCGCCGGAATTGGACTGGTCATGGACGATGCCGCCGAAGTGAGAGCGGTATTCCTGCTTCACCGGGATGACATAGCGGTCTCCCCGCAGCGTGATCAGGCTGTCCTGAAGCATCTTCTGAACGGAGGAGGAGCGCAGCATCGATTCAAGCTTCTCCCTTACCTTGCCTTCGCCCTGGCGCAGCTCCCGGCGGATCTGGGCCAGCTCGCTGCTGGCGCTGTCGAGGACATGGCCGTCCTCGTCGATGCAGGCGAAAATCGAGTCCTCAAGCTCCTTGCGCGGATAAATGCCATCGGCGACATGCTCCAGCAGAGGAATCGGATGATCTTCATGCACATGCAGGATATGGCTTCGGACCCTGCGGGCTCCTCTGGCGGTCAGCGCCGTTTCCAGCAGCTCCGCCGAGCTCAGCGTTCCTCCGATGACCGCCCGCTTGAGATGGGCGCGGATGTCGGCGATGCCGCGGAACGGGCCTGTTCCCTTCAGACGGTATGCCGCTGCCGCTTCCTCGGTAGCTTGGAGAGAGCGCTCGACATCGGAAAGCTCCGAGGAGGGAGCGAGCTCTTCGGCCAGGCGGCGGCCCATCGGAGTCGATGTATGTTGAAGTAGTTGGTCGATGATTTTGGCATATTCGAGTGTATGCAGGATTTTGCTGTCCACGAGCGTCATGCAGCTCCTTTCAACGTCATTATACCGGAAGCGGGGAATCCGCGCACGCAGGTCAAATCGGCTATACATGAAATAGCCCGAAAACATCCACACTAGGAGCGAAGGCTGAGTTCAAACTTCAATTCACTAAGGAGGTACCCGCATGAGCTTTTTAGGACATGTCGTTCGTTTTATCGTCGCGGCCATCGTTCTGATGCTGGTGGGTTACATCGTTCCCCAGTTTGCCGTAGGCGGATTCTGGAGCGCTTTGATGCTGGCTCTGGTCATCGCTCTGCTTGGATGGGTCGTCGAAGGCATCTTCGGCAAAAGAGTGACCCCCTTTGGACGCGGCATCGTCGGCTTCATCGCGAGCGTCGTCGTCATCTGGCTGGCCCAATTCATTGTCGGAGGAGTAGCCGTGACCTGGCTCGGCGCCATTCTGGCCGCGCTGGTCATCGGGATTATCGATCTCTTCATTCCGACGCCTTTCGATGCCGGCCGCAACAAGAAAGAGCATCATTGAACGCAGGCACGGAACGGAGCCGGCAACTGCTCCTTTCGTGCCTCTACATATGTCATTTTTTGTTCAAACCCTGTCCGGCATACTCATTTCATCCCATTTCCAAATTCGTTATGATAGATAGAAGACAATCCGAAAGGGGACAACCACTGTCATGTTGCATAAATGGGGAAGAAAGCTGCCGCTCGCGGCAGCCATGGCCGTACTTCTCGTTGCGCTTACCGCATGCGGCTCCGGCGCCAGCAATTCCGCCTCCACGACGGAGGACTCGACTCCAGCCTCCCAGGAGGTCGTCGTCAAGGCCACCAATTACAAGTTCGACCAGCAGACATACGAAGTGAAAAAAGGCGAGCCGGTACGGATCAAGGTCGAAACCGACGGCATCCACGGCATCAAGGTCGCCAACACGGATATTGCCTTGAAAGCCGGACAATCGAAGGTATATACCATCAATGATGCCGGCGAATATGAAATTGTCTGCAGCATCCCGTGCGGACCCGGCCACGAAAAAATGCGCGCGGTTCTCAAGGTCCAGTAAGATTACGCCCATCAAGGGGCATCGTTCCCTGATTATGCAGCCGGCTTGATTTTTTCCGGCATGCAAAAAACCGTCTCTACTGCCGCAAGCGGCAAGGAGACGGTTTTTTTTGGCTGCAGTGAAGTTCGCGCAGGCGCCGCAAAAGCCTGTCAGCTCTGTTCGATCAGCTCGATCCATTCATTGTACTCCGTCTGCAGCTTGGAATATTCGCTGCGGAGCTTTTCATGCTCGATCTTCAGCCGCTCATGGGATTCGGCCAGCCGCTCGTTCTCCGTATGGAGGTGGCTGATGCCGTCGCGATGGTCCGAACGCTCCGCCTCCAGCTCCTGCAGGACGCTCTCCAGCCGCTCAAGGGCTGATCCCGATGCCGCAGCCTCCTGGCGGGCACGCTCTATCTCCCGCCGCAGCTCGGCTTCCGTGCCGGATTGCTCCTCCTGCTCTTCGGCCAGCTGTCTAAGCTGATCTTCGCGCTGAGCAGCCAGCTGCTGCAGCTCCCGCAGCTTGTCCTCCAGCTGGAGCATCCGCTCCCCGGCCGCACGCTGTGAAGCCTCCCGCTCCGCTTCCGCCTGGGCCGACCGTTCCGCGGCCTGCCGCTCCAAGGATTCGGCGCGCGCTTGGGCGTTACGGAGCTCCTCCAGCAATCCGGTTACGCGGCCCTGATGGCCTTGCTCGACTTGCGCAAGGCGATCCTCGGCTGCCGCCAGCTTCGCTTGCAGCTCCTCCAGCCGACCGCGGGCGAGATCCAGATCCTGCTGGGTGCCGCGGAGCTGGGCTTGCGATGCCTCGAGCAGCCGGCCCCGCGCCTCCTCCTGCTCCAGCACGGAGTAGAGATGCTCCTCGGCGTCGCTAATCCGCTTGCTCCATTCCTCCTGCAGCGCAGCATTGGAGGCGGCCGCCTCTCTAAGCCGCTTTTCCAGCTCGCTCCGCTCCTCCGCCCAGACTTCCGCGCTGCGAAGAAGCTCCCCTTGGCGGGCCTCCTCAAGCTTTTTAAGCTCCGACTCCCATTGGTCGCGGTTCCGGGAATGGCTCTCCTCCAGCTTCGCGGCCTTGGCTTCCGCCCTGACGGCGTCCTCTCCCGCACGCGCGGCTGCCGCTTCCGCCGCGGCAAGCTTCTCGTCCGCAGCTGCGGACGACAGCCTCATCTCCTCGCGCATCCGCGCCGCCTCGGCTGCCGCTTCTTGTCTTACGCGCTCCAGCTCCGCCTCGGCGTCCTTCGAGCGCTCCAGCTCCCTGCGCTCGGCGGCTTCCTTCACATGCTCAATCTCCCGCGCTGCGCGCTCCAGCGATTCCCTGAGCTCGCTTGCCGCAGCTTCCCGCTCGGCCGAGGACGCCAGGCGCAGACGTTCCAGCTCGGCCTCGAGAGAGGCCGTCCGCTCGCGCAGCCGCGCTTCAGCGTCGATACGGGCCTGCTCCGCCTCCTGGAGCAAAGCTTCCGCAGCGGCCGACGCCTCGCCAAGCTCGCGCTCATGCTGCTTGCGCAGCTCAGCCTCGCGCGCCTGCATTGCCGCTTCCGCCTCGGCCGCCGCCTGACTGCGCTCGCTCTCCTGCTGCTTGCGCAGCTCAGCCTCGCGCGCCTGCATTGCCGCTTCCGCCTCGGCTGCCGCCTGACTGCGCTCGCGCTCATGCTGCTTGCGCAGCTCAGCCTCCCGCGCCTGCATTGCCGCTTCCGCCTCGGCCGCCGCCTGACTGCGCTCGCTCTCATAGCGCTTGCGCAGCTGCTCCTCGCGCTCGCGAAGCGCCGCCTCGGCAGCGGCTGCCGCCTCGCTATGCCGGCTCTCAAGCTCCAGCCGCAGCTGCGCCTCGCGTTCCTGCATAGCCGCTTCCGCAGCGGCCGACGCTTCTGCGAGAAGCGCCTCATGGCGCTCCTCCAGCTTCGCCGCCTCGCTGCGCCAATCGGCCTCCCGGCCGGCAAGCGCGCCGTCCATCTCCGCTCTCATACGCGCGCGCAGCTGCTCCAGCTCGCTCTCCTTGCCCTTGCGCTCGGCGAGCAGCTTCTCCTCCAGAGCGCTCACCTGCTCGCGATACAGCTTCTCGCGCGCCGCCAGCTCCTCCTGATGCTGCTGCTGCAAAGCCTCCCTCTCCTGCTCGCGCTCGCGGCACTCCGCTTCGTACAGCTGTTCAAGCTCGGCGCGCTCCACGGCGCGCGCATCCGCCTCGCGGTCGTACAGCTCCTGCAGCTCCGCGACTTTCTGCTGCAAGGAGCTTTCGAGGCTCCTCATCTCGGAGGCGAACCTGGCTTCCCGCTCCTCGATCTGTGCGGCGTGAGCCTCGTCGAGCTCGCGTCGCTGCTCCTCGAAGCGAGCCGCAGCTGCTGCCCGCTCGCTTTCCAGCAGTTCCTCGAGCTCTCGCCTGGACTCCTCAAGCTGCGTCTGAAGAAGCTTGCGCTCGCGCTCCAAGCCTTCCTTCAGCGCCGAGCTTTCCGCCGCATACCGGCTCGCCGACTGCTCCAGCGCCGCAGCGTGAGCCTCTTCGCGCTCCTGGGACTCCTCCTCGTACATCCGCTCCCATTCCTTGCGCTCCGACTCCAGCAAGCGGGCCGCTTCGCCGCGTTCGCTCTCATGCTGCCGCTCGCGCTCCTCGATCTCGCCGCGATGCGCCCTTACGAGCTCCTCGCGCTCAGCCAGCCAACGCTCCTCAAGCCGGGCGGCGGCCTCGGAGCCTTCGCGCTCCAGGCGCAGCGTCTCTTCCTTGACGGCGGCCTGTACGGCTCCGAGCCTTTCCTCCGCTTCGCTGCGCATTGCCCGCTCGGCTTCTTCCCGTTCGCTCAGCAGCTGATCGAGGCGCGACCTGGACTCCTCCTCGCGCCGCTTCATCTCCTCCTGCATGCCCTCGACCGAAGCCTGGGCCTTCTCAAGCTCTCCGACAAGCGTTTTGCGCAGGCTCTGCTCTTCCTTCAGCAGGTCGCTGTCGCTGCGCAGCCGGAACACATCCTCCGCCATATGCACCGCCGCCAGCACAGCCAGCCTCGGCATGTCCAGTCTCGGATAGCCTTTCGCCAGCTTATGCATGTTCTCGTCGACGAGAGCCGCCACCCGGCGGATATAGTCGACGCTGGAGTGGCCTGTGAGTTTATATTGATGTCCGTATATATCCACCGTTACTTTCAAGCGATCGGCTTCCTTCAAGGCGGTATCCTCCCGTTGTTGTACGGCTGTGCTCCCGATGGCTGCCAGCGGCGGCGAAACGCTCCCGAGGAACAGGAGCTCCTGTCTTCGGCGGTGCGGGGCATCGGTGCAAGCCTCTATATTAAGGCCCGGTGACGGGCGATGGTTCAATGTTCATGCGGTTCATGCGGTTCATGCGGTCCGTGCGGTTCAAGCGGTTCCGAAAGTCCAGCCATTCGTCTGTTCCTTTGGACCTATCGCTGGAAGTCGAACCGGTCTGTGCTGCTCGTTATGTAGCGATTGCTCGATCCATATATTCCTATCGCAAAAACTCTATTTCCTTACGACGATCAAAACCTTCAAAAGGCTTCCGAATCCGCTGCTCAAAGGAAAAACCGCATCCGCAGTCCTCTTTGGGGACTACTTCGATGCGGCTTTACGCGTTTCCTGCCTATTTCCGCAATTCAGCGGAGAAAGATTGTTCCAATTCGGCGACGGCCTTGGCATGCAGCCCGGCGACCTCTTCGTCCGTCATCGTGCGCTCCGGATGGCGGTAGACGAGCGACAGCGCGACGCTCTTGCGTCCGGCGCCGAGCTTCTCGCCCGTGTAGACGTCGAAGACACGGACGGACTCAAGCAGCTCGCCGGCCGCTTCCTTCACCGCTGCCGTGAGAGCAGCCGCCGGAACGCCCGCATCTACCGTGACGGCGATGTCGCGCTCCGCGGCCGGATACCTCGGCAGCGTGCGGTAGACGATGGAACGGTCCGCGGCGTCGTACAGAACGTCGAGATCGATCTCGGCGACGAAGGTATCGTCCAGATCCTCCGCCTGCTGGGCTTCCGGATGAAGCTGGCCGACGTATCCGATCGTCTGCTCGCCGAGCTCCGTATGCAGCTTGACGGCAGCAGTCCGGCCGGGATGCAGATGCTCCGGCGCGTCCGCTTCGTAGGTGACGGAGCCGCTCAGGCCGAGCGCGGCGAATACCGATTCCAGCACGCCTTTGGCGTCGTAGAAATCAGCCTTTTGCGCTTTCCGGTTCCAGGAAGCTCCGCGCAGGGCGCCTGTGAGCAGCACGGCCAGGCGATGCTTCTCGTGAGGCAGAGCCGTGAGCGCCTCTTCGTCGGTATGGAAGACCGTGCCGATTTCGAATACGGCGAGGTCCGGATTTTTGCGGTTCCGGTTGTACGTCGCCGTCTCCAGCAGCTGCGGCAGCAGCGAGGTGCGCAGGACGCTCCGCTCCTCGCTCATCGGCATGGCGAGACGGATCGGGCGCGAGCCTCCTCCAAGCGCAGGGAACAGCTTCGTTCGGGCCGGGGATGTGAACGAATAGTTGATCACTTCGCTCAGGCCTGCATCGGAGAGCCGGCGCCGCAGCTCGCGGCGGATCGCCTGGGAAGCCGTCAAAGCGCCCGGCGTCGTGTCGCCGTGGATCGGCGTCGTCGGAATGTTGTCGTAGCCGTACAGACGCGCGACTTCCTCGATCAGGTCCACATCGCGGGAAATATCGCCGCGGCGGGTCGGGACCTCCACCTTGACGGCGGAGCCGTCCGCCGAAATCTCGGAGCCGAAGCCGAGGCGGCCGAAGATCGTCTGGATCTCGAGCTTGGCAATCTCCGTTCCAAGATAGGTATTGATCCGATCCAGGCCGACCGTGATGACGATCGGTTCCGCAGCCTTGACAACCTCCTGCACGATGCCGTCCGCTACGAGTCCCTGGCCGAGGCGGGCGATCAGCGAAGCCGCGCGGTCAAGCGCCGGGATGACCCGGGCCGGATCCACTTCCTTCTCAAAGCGCAGGCTCGATTCGGAGCGGAGGCCGAGCTGGCGGGATGTGCGGCGCACCGTCGAGCCGTCGAACTTCGCCGACTCCAGCACGATGTTGACCGTCTCATCCGTCACCTCGGAGTTCGCGCCGCCCATGACGCCGGCAAGCGCGACCGGCTTGTCGCGGTCCGCGATGACGAGCATATGGGGCTGCAGCGTCCGCTGCTGGCCGTCGAGCGTCTCCAGCGTCTCGCCTTCGCGGGCCAGACGCACGACGATGCTGCCGCCCGCCACTTGGTCCGCGTCGAAGGCATGCAGCGGCTGGCCGTACTCCAGCATGACGTAGTTCGTCACGTCGACGATGTTGTTGATCGGCCGAACACCTGCCGCCATGAGGCGGTTCTGCAGCCAGAGCGGGGACGGAGCGACGTTGACGCCCTTGATGTAGCGGGCGCTGTAGTGGGAGCACAGCTCCGGAGCCTCGACGCTGACGGACAGATGGACGGCGGCCTTCTCGGCAGCGGCGAACACGTCCTGCTCCGGCAGCTTGACCGGACGGCCGGTCAGAGCTCCGACCTCGTAAGCGACTCCGAGCAGGCTCAGCGCATCGGAGCGGTTCGGCGTCAGGTCGAGCTCCAGCACATGCGTGTCGAGGTCGAGAACCTCGCCGATCGGACGGCCCAGCTCCAGCTTGGGCAGCACGAGAATGCCTTCCTGCAGCTCCTTGGGCAGCAGCTTGTCGTTCAGGCCGAGCTCGCGGGCGGAGCAGATCATGCCCTGCGATTCGACGCCGCGCAGCTTCGCGCGCTTGATATTCAGTCCGCCCGGCAGCTTGGCTCCGACCGTGGCGACCGGCACATGCTGGCCGGCGTCGACGTTCGGCGCGCCGCAGACGATCTGCAGATCCTCTCCGGTGCCGACGTCGACCTTGCATACATTCAGCTTGTCGGCATCGGGATGTTTCGTCTTTTCTTTGACATAACCGACGACAACGCCGGCCACGCCCTTGTCCATCGGTTCGACCGCATCGATCTCGATGCCGCCGTCCGTCATTTTCTCGGCAAGCTCCTGCGGCGTGATGCCGCTCAGGTCGACGTAATCCTTCAGCCAGCTCGTAGATACTTTCATCGCTCGTTCCCCCTTACATTCTCGCGAACTGGCTCAGGAAGCGCAGATCATTGGTATAGAAATGACGAATGTCGTCAATGCCGTACTTCAGCAGCGCGATGCGCTCGATGCCCATGCCGAAGGCGAAGCCGCTGACTTCCTCCGGATCGTAGCCGCCCGCTTCAAGCACCTTCGGATGCACCATGCCGCAGCCGAGAATCTCGAGCCAGCCCGTCTGCTTGCACATCCGGCAGCCGCTGCCGCCGCACTGCGAGCAGGTGACGTCGACCTCGGCGCTCGGCTCGGTGAACGGGAAGAAGCTCGGGCGCAGTCGGATGCGGGCCTGACGGCCGAACATTTCCTGCACGAACTGGAGCAGCGTTCCCTTGAGATCGCTCATGCGGATGCCTTTGGCGACGACAAGGCCTTCGACCTGGTTGAACTGGAAGCTGTGCGTCGCATCGTCGTCGTCGCGGCGGTATACTTTGCCGGGGCAGATGACCTTGAGCGGAGTTTTGCCGCCGCTGGCCTTCATCGCGCGGATCTGCACAGGGGATGTCTGCGTGCGCATCAAGATGTCCTCGGTCACGTAGAAAGAGTCCTGCATATCGCGCGCCGGATGGTTTTTCGGCAGGTTGAGCGCCTCGAAGTTGTAGTAGTCGGTTTCGACTTCAGGTCCTTCCGCGATGGAATAACCGAGGCCGATGAAAATATCCTCGATCTCCTGCTGCACCTTCACGAGCGGATGGATCGCGCCCGTCGGCAGCCGGCTGCCCGGCAGCGACACGTCGATCGTCTCCGTGCGCAGCCGCGCATCCGTCTCGGCGCGGCGGTAAGCGGCGCCTTTCTCTTCCAGCACGGCCTCGATCGCGCCGCGCACATTGTTCGCGAGCTCTCCGATGACCGGACGCTCCTCGGCGCTCAGCGCGCCCATCCCGCGCAAAATTTCCGTCAGCGCGCCTTTTTTGCCCAAATACTTGATTCTGAGATCTCCCAGCTCCTGCGGGCCGGCTACCTTCTCCAGCTCCTGCAGCGCTTCGGCGCGCAGCGCCTCCAACCGTTCCTTCATGGCTCACATGCCTCCCTGATTAAACTCCTCGTCGAAACTCCACTAAAGAAAAATACAAAAAGGCCCTCTCTCCGCAAAGGGACGAAAGGACCGTGGTACCACCCTGATTCCAGCCTGCTTGCGGAATGGCCGCCCTATCCTGTGGATAGGTCGCCATGCCGTCTTGACGGATGAACGCTGTCTCTGTTCCTGACAGGGCCTTTTCCGCGTGGGCGGAAGAAACGCTGTCCTGCAACATGGACAGGAATCATGCCGCCCTGGCGCTTCATGCGCCCGGCTGCTCTTGCCGGATAACGGCCGGCTGACCGTAGCCTCCTACAGGCGCGGCCGGGGCCGTGCGTTCAGAGCTCCGCTCCGGAGTGAATTCGTCCATGCTGATTGCCCGGGGACGCTCTCAATCTGCGGCGTTCCCTCCCTGTGGATCAGGCCTGGCTTACTGGTCTCCATCGTAGCATTGGGGTTGATTAAGACAATTATGCCCTATTATATCCGGGAACAGACGCAGTTGCAACCCGGGCTCGCGCTTCCTCCGCTCACAAGGGCGCGGCTTGGGACGTCCGTTCGCGGGCGGGACTGCTTCCGTTTGGCATTTTCTTGCGTCTTCTGAATCGCTTCAGCCTCATTCTCCACTCCCCCCTGCCTGTATAACAATTTGATTGCTTGATCATTCTTGAAAAAAGGATGGAAAATTAGGCTCAGCCCTCTGCAACAAGCATAACGGCAGGGGCGTCAAACAATTGGATTCAGCGCATATCCAATACGAAGGCGGCATACATAGGAGTAGTTGTCCAGCCTGCCGGAATGCAAAAAAAGGCGAGTCGTTCGCCGGATGAAAGAGCGTGCGGAGAATGAATGGAATGCTTGGAGTTTCGGGATTGTCTTTCCTGCTGGTCGCGGCAGGCTCTCCGCTGCTCATCTGGACGCTGCAGAGCCTGAAGCTGACGCAGCCGATCCGGGCGGAGCTGCCCCCGGACCATCAGGCCAAGCGAGGGACTCCGCTGATGGCCGGTCTCATCCTGCTCATCGGCATCGTCATGTCCATGCAGTTCAAGTCGACGCCGATGATGCTCTTCCTCTGCTCGGCCTTCCTGCTGTTCAGCTCCATCGGCTTCATGGATGATTACCGCAAGGCGGCTTACCAGGATGCTGGAGGGATCTCGGGACGCGCCAAGCTCGTGCTTCAATTCGCTTTCGCCGGAACGCTGCTTTATGTCCTGTTCCGCTATTTTGGGCTGACCAGCGGGATCGCGCTGGTCCAAGGCTTCGCGCTGCAGCTGCCCGCTGCCGTGTATATCGCCGTCATGCTGCTCTTCATCGTCGGATCGGCCAACGCGATCAACTTTACGGACGGGCTCGACGGCCTGCTGATCAATGCCGCGATTCCGACGTATTTTTTCTTCTTCGCCATATCCGAGCGGCCGGAAGTCCAGGCTTTCTCCCTCGTCATGATCGCCTGCCTGCTCGGGCTGCTTCTCTATAATATCCATCCGGCGAGAGCGTTCATGGGCGATACGGGGTCGCTCGCGATCGGCGGCTCCCTGTCGTTCCTGGCGGTTCTTGAAAAGGTCGAGATCCTTATTCCGATCTTGTTCTCGGTCTACCTGGCCGAGCAGCTGTCGGTCATCCTCCAGGTGTGGTATTACAAGCGCACCAAGCTGCGGTTGTTCCGAATGACTCCGATCCATTACCATTTCAGCCTGAAGTACAGCTGGAGCGAGAATCGGATCGTCATCGTGTTCGGCCTGATCTCCTGGCTGTCGGCTCTCGTCAGCTGGCTGCTGTGGAAATTTCTTCTTTAAGATCGAGCGGCAAAAAACCGCGAGCCGATGGAATCCGGCTCGCGGTTTTGTCTGAATCAGGGGGCTCTCATGCTCTCCCTTGAACTTCCTTCATGGAAAAATCGGGATTTGGGGGCTTGTCACCCTTTCGCCCCGCGGCGGGCAAATGCGGCAATGACCGCTGCCGCGCCGAGAACGAGAGCGGCGATCGACAAGTAGAGCGGCAAGCTGCTCTCCTTCTCAGCAGGAGCTGCCGCATGATCGGCGTCGGCCGGTGCCGGCGAAGCGGCAGGCTCCGTGCCTGCCGCGGCGCCGTGGCCATGGCCGTCGCCTTCTCCGGTTCCTGCAGCTACCGTCGTGACGGAAGCGGGATATTCCGCATCGGCCGCTCCGACCCATTCCACGACGCTGCTGTCGCTGTACGTCTGGTAGGCCTTCCAGTTCAGCTCCTTGGCGTCGGCGGCAACCTTGCCGGAAACCTTGAATTCGTTGAACTCCTGCTGCGTAAGGCCTTTTCCTTCATCCGCCGTCCAGGTGATGGACTCGATCTTGCCGTCCGCCGTCGTCTCGAGCGTCGTCTTCCAGCCCGGAAGCGGCTGCGTACGGGATACTTCCACTCCGTCCGGGACGCGGACCTTGACCGCCGTCGTCGTGACATCCGCCTTCTCGCTCGGTACGCGGACCGTGAACACCTCGTAGGAGCCCTGTGTTGTCGCCTTCGGCCATACCGTCACATGCGCGCTCGCGATGCTGCTCATCAGGAGCATCATCAGAATCGCGGCTCCCGCCGCAGGGAACAGCTTTTTCATGCTTTTTGCTTTCATCATGCACCCGCCCATTCCTTATGGTCTCAACAACTCTGCTTCAAAGTATAATCCTGCTCCAAGGAAAGGACATGACTCCAAAGGGCTACCAGCCGAAAAAGAATGTGAACATCCGTCGAACGTTCATCTCCGATCCATCATTCCCTGCTCATAGGCGTATCGGGTAAGCTGGACCCGGTTGTCCAGGTGCAGCTTCTGCAAAATATTTTTGAGATGGTTCTTCACCGTATGCTCCGAAATGCCCAGCACAGCCCCGATTTCTTTATTGGACTCGCCATGCGCAACCCGCTCGAGAATTTCTTTTTCCCGCTCGGTGAGCGGAGTGAGGGACGAGGAAGCCTGCCGCTTGGCCGGCTTGGCCCGATAGGCGGACGGAGCGGACGGAGCAGCCGCCCCGCCGCCGGCAGGCAGGAATTCATGCAGAATGCGCGTGGCGAGCTCTCTGCTCATCGGCGCCTGATCCAGCGATACGGCCCGCAAATAATCCAGCCAGGCGGATGGAGAAAGGTTTTTGAGCAAATATCCTTGGGCCCCGCGCTTGATCGCCTCGAACAGATCGGCGATATCATCCGACACGGTCACCATGACGATTTTGATTCCGGGCTGCGCCGCCTTGATCCGCGAGGTCGCTTCCAGTCCTCCGAGATCCGGCATCCGGATATCCATCAGGATCAGATCGGGCTCAAGCTCCCCGGCGAGCCGCACCGCTTCCTCGCCGCCGGATGCTTCTCCTGCGATCTGAAAGTAGCCATCCTCCGAAAGGATGATCCGCATCCCTTCGCGGCCATGCGGATGATCGTCGACAAGCAGCACCCTGCAGCTGTCCGCTCCTGCGCCTTTAATCTGTTCCGCGCTCTGAAGCTCTTCCATATGCGCACTTCCTTTCCGATTCCGGCCATCGAGCCTGGAATCCGCTCCGTCATCAGCTTCCCTTCTCCGCAGACGGCTTTCGCGCCACCTCAACGGCTGTCCCGCCGCCGCCTTGCGAATCCGCCGGGCTGGAGAAGCGGAAGGTCCAGCCCGCCCCGGCAGCCCGGTCCTTCATCATGCGCACGCCGTATCGGTCCTTGGCCTCGGCGGCGCCAGGAGCGGCTCCGTCCCCGTCGTCCACGATGCGGCAGCGGAAGCCGCCCGCCCCTTCGGTGCGCCCGCTCACTTCCACGACCGAAGCCGAAGCATGCTTGCGCACGTTCATCAGCGCCTCGCGGATGATCGCGAGAAGCTCCACCTTTTCCCGGCTCGTGAGCTGGGTATCGGGGATGCGCCAGTCCACGACGACACGGGTGCCGGATGCTTCCAGCTCCGAGGCCGCATCCTTCAGCGACTTCAGCCACGGCATCTCCTCGGGCTCGGGCGCGCTGCGCAGATTGGCGATCGACTCCCTCACGTCGTCATAGACATGCCGCACCGTGCGGCGGATCTCGTCGGTCGCCTCCTTCACTTCCCCTGCGCCGGCCGACCGCTCGAGCCGGTCCAGCTTGACCGACAGCAGGAACAGCGACTGGGAGATGCCGTCATGAAGCTCGCGCGCCAGCTGATCCCGCTCCTGAAAGGCGGCTTTGACCGCCTGCTCCCGCCTCAGCTGCTCCTGGGCATTTTCCAGCATCTCGAAAAGCCGGTACAGCAAAGTGACCGTGACGAGAAAAACAAGCACCGGACTGATCAGATTGCCGGTATCCATCGACAAGTAGGGAAGCAGGAACGTATGCCTGGAGTATTCCCATGCGGCCGTGACCACAGTCGGCGTCCACAGGATCAGGCGCTTGATCGCAACAGCCTTCATCCGTCTTTCCCCGCCCTCCGTCAATAATTGCGGAAGCTGGTCCGCTCGACATGCTCGTCGTCGTTGGAATCCAGCACCCTGACCTCGGCCGTCCATTTCCCGGCGAACGGAAGATAAGGGCCTTTCACCTTGTAAGCGAACTTCGTATACCCGTCAAACGAGCTGATCTCGTCATCCTTGAACGGCTCCACCGGCACCTCGATCGGACCCATGTCGGGCTTGTCCTCGGAGATCAGCCGCAGCTTCACCGACTTGGGCGCTCCGAGCTTGTTGAACATCCAAACCCTCGTCGTGAATTCATTGTCTCCCGGCACGTTCGGTGCGATGCGGATCGACACGTGGAGGGCGCTGCCCATCTGATGCCATGCCACCGGCTCGTTGGCGGGCAGCGGGCTCAAATACGTGAAGGCGCCGACGACGACCAGGATCAGGCTCATGAGGATGCCGTCGGCTTTGAGCATGGCTCCGGACGGGAAGCCGGAGCGCTTCATCCGGCGGCGGATGAAGGCTCCCGTGACGGCGACGAGCACGACGAGGCCGGTCTTGACGAGCAGCATGATTCCCCATGGCGTGATGAACAGATAAGACAGATCCGTCAGCCACAGCAGCGTCATGGCGATGCCGGAAAGAGTCAGCACCGCGATGCTGATCCAGGCCGCCCGGGTGAAGCTGGCGGCGAAGCGTCCGGCTTCCTTGCGGTCTCCCGCCCACAGCGCCAGCAGCAGCATGAGGCCGCCTGCCCACAATGCAGCGCCGGCCAGATGGATGTAATCAAGCGCCAGGTTGACCGCCTTCGGCTCCAGCGCGGCCGCATGTCCGCTCCACGCCTCCTGGGCGAGCAGCAGCAGCGCCCATAGAGCCCGCGTCTTCGCCAGACGGGCCGGCACCATCAGTCCTGCAGCGGCAAGGACGAGCAGAGACAGCCATGTGATGCCGACCGATGTCCGGGTGAACAGCTTGATCCATTCGGATCCGGCCTGCCCTTCCATCAGCTGCGTCGATTCCATGAATACATAGAGCAGCCCGGCCAGCATCAGCCCTTGGCCCGGCAGCCTCTCCAGCCGGGAGCGCAGCGGCTCGGCCAGCCCTGCAAGAGGCCGGTACAGGAAGAACCAGATCGCCGCTCCCGCCGCGAACATCAAGGCGGCGTAATAGAGGAACCTCACCGCATAAAGCAGCAAGGCAGAGGTCGTGAGCGCTCCTTCCGCTTCATGCCCGGCATGGCCGAGCTGCGCGTGCAGATCGAAGGCCGAGGCGTCCTTGGCCGCGGGAGGATTGCCCACGACGAACACGTAAGAGCCTCCCACCGGATGGCCGTCTTCGGATATGATCCGGTATGAAACGGTGTAGACGCCCTCGCCAAGCTTGGGCAGCGGAAGCGTGAGCGACCGGTGGTCGCTGCTGAGGACGGCCTTGCCGGATGTGACGCTGGCCGACTTGCCGTCCAGCACCTGGAGCGCTCCTACCGCTTCCTCGATCCTCTCGTTGAAGACGAGCTTCACTTCGGACGGCGCCGCTTCCACGCGGGTGCCGGCGGCCGGAGACGCCTCCTGCAGCGAGGCGTGCGCCGAGGCGAGGCCGGGCAGCAGGCTGAGCCAGATCGCCGCGGCCGCCGCCAGCGCCATCAGGCAGCGGAGGCTCATATGGATCGGCTGCGGCCGCCGCCGCGACGGCCGAAGATCAGAATTTACATGCATGATGCCTGAACACGTCCTTTCCGTATGTCAGCTTTAGTTTACAAGAAGGAGGCCGGACTGACCAAGCGGAAGTGTGAACGTTGTCCAACACTCGATGACAGACGCGCGCTGGAACCGGGCTTAAAGCTCCGGCGGAGAAGATCGGACGGCAGATAGGGTGTGGGCGAGGACGGTGGCGCGGCAGTGTCAGTCACGCGGCGGAGATGGTCGCGCAGCACGGTCGGTCACGCGGCACAGTCAGCCACGCAGCACAGTCAATCATGCAACACAGTCAGTCACGCGGCGGAGATGGTCGCTCAGCAGAGCCGGTCAAGCAGCACGGTCGGTCACGCGGCCGAGACTCGGATTCGATTGGGAAGCATCCCGCCAGCTTAAGGTACAATCCGATCGCCCGTCGTTTTAGGTTCGGATTCAGCCCGCCGTCAAGCAGGACGAACGAGGGCTCGCAGCGAATGCGTAAGGATACGGATGGAAGGAAGGTGCTGCGCGCATGAACATAGTGGCCCGATCGAAGGAAATCGTCGTCTCCTATTCCCAGCTGTGCGTTTACCCGGCAGGGACCGAGGAACCGTTCCCGGATTGGACGGATGAAGAAGTCGACCAGGGCTTTGCCTGGAAAAATAAGAGCATCTCGAGCTTCGAAGCGATGGATGATTCCCGCTGCATCGTGGCGGTAGCGGTCGAGGAAGGCGAGCCTGGAGCAGCCGCGGGCGCCGCGCGGTCCATCTTGGTTCCATTCGAGGTTCCCGCGGACGGGAAGCTGAGCATTTCCAGCATCCTGTCGAACACGGTCGAGGCCGACGTTCCGCCCGGCAGCTACGGGCTCGTTTTCAATGCTGTGCCTGGCGCAGACGGCGATGCCGCGGAGCAGCCATGGACTTATATTTTCGCCCTGTATCCCGGATATGAAGGCAAGGCGGCGATCCTGCTCCAGGATGAGGCTCTCGATCCCCCTTCCCCGCTCCTGTTGGCCGGCATGAAAACCTGACTGCCGAAAGCCGTCATGCATAACGCTCCGCCGGACTGACCACGCTACCACTGGAGGTGGATATGATGCATCAACCGTTCGAGCCTTACCGGTTCGCCGATCTGAGCGAATCGGATGATGCCGTGCAGCAGATCCGGGAACTGGAGCGGCAGCTTACCCGGCAGCAGGGCGTTCCCGTCACGCTCATCGCCTTTCAGCCGGAAACGGCCGAGGAAGACCGATAAAACCCCGGTGAGCCAAAACGTTCCAAGACTGAAAAGGCCGCTTTCCCCGTCAATCCGGTGAAGGCGGCCATTTGCTGCTTCCGATCGCCGGGCAGCCTCGTCTGGTCGGCCATACATAGACCCAGCCTTGCCTGGAAGGAGCATCGGCATCGGCCGTCCAGATCCGTTCGTAGTCGTTGCTTTCCTCCGGTCCCCCGTACTCTTCCAGCCGGTCCGTTTCGGCAAGGCCGCCGATGCCGATCCGGAGCCACCAGCCGGATACGGCGCCGCTGTCCCCAGCTTCAGGGAAAATGACCAGAGCCGGGTACAGCCCCGCCGCCGCGTCGACCAAGCAGCCTCTTACTCGGCCCCTCGCCGCTTCCCGAACCCATGCCTCGATGACGCCATAATTGGACATCCCCGGCTGCAGAGTTCCGTAGACGAACAGCCATGCTTCATCGTTCATGACGTTTTCCCGTCCCCCCGCCACCATCATGCCCGTCTCCGGCGGGCCCGCCGATATCCGGAGCCGCAACGCGCACGCCGGCTTCCTCCAGTCCACGGCGCAGCAGCATCGCTGCTTCGGCGGCTCCGGGACGGTCCCCGTGCAGGCATATCGTGGCAGCGGATAGGGATAGGACCGGTCCTTCCAACGTTCCGGCTTCGCCCCGGGAAGCGATTCCCAGAGCCTGCGCGAGCACGGCATCCGGATCGTGCAGCACCGCCCCCGGCAGCGATCGCTCGGCCAGCTTTCCGGATGCCGTATAGGCGCGGTCGGCAAAAGCTTCGGCGACAGCCGGCAAGCCATGTCTGGCTGCCGCTTCAAGCAGCAGGCTTCCCGCCTGCGCGAAAACGGCCAAGCCGCAGCGGAGGTCCGCTGCCGCCCGGGCGACGGCTTCGGCGGCCGCTTCGCTTTGATTGCACATGTGGTACAGCGCCCCGTGAGGCTTCATATGGCGCAGCCTTCCGCCGCTTGCGCGGACGAAAGCCTCCAGCGCTCCAAGCTGGTACAAGACGCCATCATAGATTTCATCCGGGGTCAGCGCCATTTCCCGGCGCCCGAAGCCGAGCCGGTCCGGCAGGCCCGGATGCGCCCCGATGGCGACGCCGGCTTTCAGGCAGCCAAGGACGGAAGCCCGCATCGTGGCGGGATCTCCCGCATGCCATCCGCAGGCGATGTTGGCGCTCGTAATGCTGCGCATCAGGGCTTCATCCTGCCCGAACGACCAGGCTCCGTAGCCTTCGCCCAGATCGGCGTTGAGATCGATGCTTGCCATGGCCAAACCTCCCCGAATCGATCGAATTTCAACGATTGCCGCTCAATCTTCATAAGCCGCCTATACGGCCATGACTGCTGCCGGCATGAGGCAACCCGCGGCGAAGCGCGAGGCGGATCTTGTCAGATGGGATCTAGGATCCGGATTTCGTCGCCGTGGCACACCCGCCCGGGACGTTCGACGGAGCAGACGATTCCCCTCCGTCCGGCCGCTGCCTTGACGAAGCTTTGAGGCAGCCGTTCCCTTGGCATGACATGGTTCTGGACTTCCTTGCCTGCCTGCATGCAGGGGTGATTCTCCCCCTCGCACACAAGCCCGGCGCCGCTTGGGAACAGAAGGCGCGTGCCGGGAAGCAGCTTCGTAAGCTCCGGCAAGCCGGCAAGCATCAGGTTGGCGCCGATCCATTCCGGCTCCAGCGCCTCCACAGCCATGTCGGCGCGCACGGCTTCCATTTCCTCCGCCGACAACAGGCTGATCTGGCGGCGGTTCAATATCTCGGTGCCCCTCGGGTACATCGGCTGGCGGGCATCCGCCTTGGCCGTCAGGCCAAAGTGGCGGTCGCCGCGGATGCCTCCGAATTCCAGCTCGGCTTCGGCGAGAGGGCGGGAGACAAAGGAATTCGGCGCATCTGCGGTATATAAGCCGACAACCCGGGCTGTACGGCTGTTTTTTCTGGAAGAGGACATGATGGGTTCGAGCCTTCTTTCGCTTGTAGTTAGGGGGAAAGGGTTTTGAGCCGGAGAGCATGGTCAAGCATGGCCAAATCCAGCTCCTGGCCGAGATCCAGCAGCTGCGCCTCCTCGAGCCCAATCTCGGAGAAGGATACGCTGTCGCCGGGACGGAGCTGGGCCAGCAAGGGCAGGTCCGCCGAGGCGACATTCAAGATGACCGGGTAACCGCCGGTCGTGCCGCAGCCGGCGCCGAGAATGACCGGCGCGCCTCCGGGCGGCAGCTGCACCGCGCCGGGCGTGACGCCATGCGAGCGGATCTCCGCATGGCGGATCAGCTCGACCGGATGGGCGTCCGGCTGCAGCCGGACGCCCATCCGGTCGCTGGCGGGAGCTGCGCGGAAGCGCTCCCGCCACAGCCGCGTGCGGGCAGCCTCCGTGAGCTGCCCGTACGCGGAGCCCGGCACCGCGCGCAGCACGGTGCCGGAGGCCGCCGCCGCGCCCTGCAGCGGGCGCGCGAACCATGGCGCCGCGGCGAGCGGAGCTCCGCCGGCGGAGCCTGCGGCGGCGGCGCGGCGCGCCAGCGCAGCCGCCCAGGCGGCCGCTTGCGGCGGCATCGCCCCGCAAGCGATGGCGTCGCCGGCGCCGAGACGGCGGCCGATGCCGGCGCGGACATCGGCGCTCCGGCTGCCGAGCACCGGCGGCTCGGCGATGCCTCCGGTGACGGCGAGATAGGCGCGGCAGCCGCGGGGCGCCCTGCCGATCTCCAGAAGCCGGCCGGGCATCACATAGACGGTCCGCCACGGCGGCAGCGGAACGCCGTCCACGCTTGCCTCCATGTCCGCGCCGGCAAGGGCGCAGAGCAGGCCGTCCTTGCCGGCCCGTAGAGAGGGTCCCGACATCGTCATTTCGAGCGCCGCGGCATCCCTTCGGTTGCCGGCCAGCAGATTGGCGGCCTGCAGCGACCAGCAATCCATCGCGCCTCCAGCCGGCACTCCCTGCGAGCGCCAGCCCGGCCTTCCCCGATCCTGGACTTCGAGCAGCATGCCCGCCTTGACGATTTCAAGCTCCGTTCGCACAGCCCCCACCTCCCGCAACGATTCGACGGCCCAAGCAGCCTGCCCCGAAAGCATCGGCCGTCTGTCCAACTTCGCCAGCATCCGCTCCGGACTCTGCGGAGCAGTCGGCATCTGCAGCGGCCGACAGCTCATCCGCTCGCCTGCGCCCTGCCTGCTCGGATGGCAACAGATTCCACCTTACCAGTGTAGCTCAGCCTCTCCGGATAAGCTATCCAAGGCTGCGGCCGATCGCCTGTGCGGCTGCCCGCAGCTCCATCCCGGCTGCCGTTCCGGCACCTGCCGCCACGGCAGCGCTCATGGCTCTCCATCGGACGCTTGCCGTCCATTTCCCCCGCTCGCCAAGCTCCTGCCTGTCTCCATCAGCCGAGCCATCTTGCGGTCCGTCCCCGTATCCGGCGCCGGCGTATAAATGCTGCAGCGAAGATCCTGCCCGCCTTGAACGCGCAGGCTCGTCAGCTGGAACTGCATCCGTCCCGCCTTGGCATGCCGGAATTCCAGGATGACCTCCGGCGCGGTGCTGACCCGGCTCTCCTCCCACAGCTCCCCGAACCGGGGATGCTTGGCCTCCATTTCCCGAATGAAGCTCTCATACCAGTCGTCATCCGCATACTGCCCGTAATAGGAACGGAAGATAGCCAAGTAGCCGCGCACGAATTCATCCCAGTTGACGGCCAGCCGCTGCAGCTCCGGACGGGTGAACAGCAGCTGGATCATGTTCCTCGCGTCGGGCGAAATAATCCCGAAGTCGAGAAATACTTTGGCGGCGGCTTCGTTCCAGCCGACGATTCGGCATCTCCGGTCCGAAAAGACAGCCGGACAGCTGACAAGCTGGTCCGCGATCAGCCGCAGCGCGGGCGACAGCTCCTGCGGACGGGATTCGGGGGCGAGCTCCTCGCCCTCCGCTGTCCCCTCCATCGCCAGCGCAGCCAAATACCGCCGCTCGTCGGCATTCAGGCGCAGCGCCTTGGCGACCGCATCCAGCACCGAAGCCGAGACGCGGATATCCCGTCCTTGCTCTAGCCAGGTGTACCAGGTCGCGCTGACGTCAGCCAGCTGAGCCACCTCTTCCCTTCTCAATCCAGGCGTGCGCCTGCGGCCCCCTGCCGGCAGTCCTGCCGCCTCGGGAGAGAGCGCCATCCGCCGCGATTTCAAAAAAGCCGATAAAGCCTCCAGCCTTGCTTTCCGGTTCATTGATGTCTCCTTTCGCCCTCCATATGCCTTATCCGGGTAGTGTTTATTCTAGTATAAACGACAACTTGTACTAGGATAACAGCTATGCCAAACTGCATGTAAAGCAAAGCCGAGGAGGAATTTCACATGAAGCCAGCTACATCCGAAAACCGTGAATACAGGGCCGCGGAATCGCCATCCCGGCCTGCGGAGCATCAGCGCGGTACGGCATCCGGCGGCCGCCGCGTCGTCATTACCGGCATGGGAGCGGTAAGCCCGCTCGGCTGCAGCGTGCCGGCGCTCTGGGAAGGCTTGTCCGCCGGCCGCTCCGGCATTCGGCGAATCGATGCTTTCCCGTCGGAGACCGGCCGCGATGCCATTGCCGGTATCATCCCGGAGTGGGACGGAGAAGCCCGTTTCGGCCGCAAGGAAGCCCGGAAAATGGACCGGTTCGTCCAGTTCGCCTTGGCCGCGGCCGAAGAAGCGGTCCGCCAGGCAGGCCTATCGGCGGAGCAGCTGTCTTCGGAGCGGGCAGGGGTATATGTCGGCTCGGGCATTGGCGGCATCGGCACGCTGATCGAGCAGGCCCGCATCCTGGAGGAGAGAGGTCCCGGCCGCGTCAGCCCGACGCTCGTTCCGATGATGATTGCAAATATGGCGGCGGCCATGATCAGCATCCGCTACGGGACGCTCGGCCCGTCGCTCGCTCCCGTAAC